>Ga0134125_10005113_pt1 | contig 14921 bp, 15 predicted proteins | sample KB31751_FD_96464 | JGI IMG/M metagenome (GOLD analysis project Ga0134125, IMG submission 96464) | Terrestrial soil microbial communities with excess Nitrogen fertilizer from Kellogg Biological Station, Michigan, USA - KB3-175-1 | ecosystem: Environmental > Terrestrial > Soil > Unclassified ... | reverse complement strand
GTTGAGTTCAAAAAAAACTTTTGCTGTGTAAGAGCCTCGTTATTTAAGTAACCTACTCCTACTCCACCACCTGTAATAATAATTTCATCATTCTCAATATGAATAAAGTCATTATCTGTTTTACAAATAGGCAAGGTGTTTTCAGTTAAAAGCTCATCGGTAATTTCAGCAAACGAGGCGTAAATGGTTGCCTCGGTTGGACCATAGGCATTAATAACAGTAGCTTTTTGGAATCTATTTTTTAACTCTTTTACAAGCGTTGCAGCCAAATTTTCACCCGACAAAACAAAGTGTGTTATGCTGGGTAAATTCTCGGCTTTAAAATTTTTATCGGCTAAACACCTGGTAATAAACGATGGGGTTGAGTTCCAATATGTGCCTTTATACTTATTTATTCTGTCGTAAAACAAATTGGCATTGCCTGTAATTTCATTTGTATTGAAAATTGCTGTGCCACCTGTTTGCAAAGCACCATAAAAATCAGCTAAAGAAATATCAAATAAAAAACCTGCTTGGTTTATAAAAACAGTTTCTTTATTTACAGGAAACTTAGCTGCAAACCATTGGGTAAACGACGAAATATTTTCATCTGATATAACAACGCCTTTTGGTTCACCACTACTACCACTGGTAAATAAAATATAGGCAGCATTTATAGTTTTAGAAAAACTTGCCTCTCCTTTTACCTCAACACTAAAATCATTTTTTATAATAACAGGCATTTGCAAAGCAGGCTCATAATTGCCCGCAACAATTAGCATGTTGCTTTGTGTTTGCTCAATAATTTTTTCAATTCTCTTTTTCGGTAAAGAATTGTTTATGGGAATAAACGGCAACCCCAATCTATAACAAGCAAGTATAGCAGCTAAAAAAAAAGCTTCTTTATCGCCATAAACCAAAACAGGGCTTCCTTTGGGAGCATTTGTTTTTTTTAGGCTTTCGCAAATTTTATCAGAGAGGGTTTTTAATTCAACCCACGTTACATTTTTATCAGCAGCAACAAAAGCAATTTTACTTGCTTCTATATTTTCTTCTTTAAAAGATTTTGTTGCTACATCAAAATACATGGGTTTTATTTTTTAGTATAAATCCACGCCCAATAAATTAAAACAAGTTGTAAGGGTAAACGTAAAATGGCAATCCATAAATTAGGGCGTTGTTTTTGAACCCAATTTACCAGCATTTGCACGTTAGCCGGAAACACCGCAATTAACAACGCTATAACTAACCAGGCTGCCATTGGGCGTGTGCTTTCGGGTATAAGCAATAAGCCAAAAGCAATTTCTAACACCCCGCTTATGTATATTAAAGGCATGTGCCAGGGTAAATAAGTGGGCATTATTTTTTGGTAAAACTTAGGGTTTATAAAATGATAAACACCCGCCGCCACATACAACACTGCCATTATATAAAGTAAAATCAATTTCATTTTTTTAAAAGTAGGGTTTTAATGGCGTTAACGGTTTTAAAATTTTCTTTAGTAACCTCCATAAACGAAATTGATAGGCCAAATTCTTTTTCCAACTCAACAGCTAACTCGGCTATGCTTACTGAACTTAAAATGCCACTATCTACAAGCTCTTCGTTGGTAAAAGAAATTTTTTTATACGTAAGCTCAAAAATCTTGTCTGAAATAAGTTGCTCTATTTTCTCGTCCGAAAACTGCATTAGTTTGCTTGCAAAGCTTCCCAATATTCTGCCGCACGACGTGTATGTGGTATAACAATAGTGCCACCCACAATGTTGGCTACGGCAAAAATTTCATACACCTCATCGGTTTTAGTACCTGCTTCAAAACATTTTTCTAAATGATATTTTATGCAATCATCGCAACGCAAAACCATACTGGCAACCAGGCCAAGCATCTCTTTTGTTTTTACATCAAGTGCCCCTGCTGCGTATGTGTTAGCATCTAAATTATATAAACGTTTAATTACTAAGTTGTCTTTACTCAATATCAAGTCGTTCATTTTAGAACGGTACTCGTTAAACTCTTTTACCTGATTGCTCATGCCTAATATTGTTCTTTATCGTTGGGGAAATCTTTTGTTTTTATATCATGTATGTAACGCTCGGTAGCGCCTTTCATTTCATCATACAAGTTTAGGTATCTTCTTAAAAAACGTGGGTTAAACTCATAAGTCATGCCCATCATATCGTGTGTAACAAGCACTTGTCCATCAACACCGTTACCTGCACCAATGCCAATTACCGGTATGCTAAGTTCGCCGGCTACTTTTTTTGCCAGCGTTGCGGGAATTTTTTCTAGCACCAAAGCAAAACAACCTGCTTTTTGCAGTATATGAGCGTTCTCAAGTAATTCTTTCGCTTCTACTTCTTCTTTAGCACGTACATTATACGTCCCGAATTTGTAGATGGACTGTGGCGTTAAACCCAAATGCCCCATTACTGGTATACCGGCAGTTAATATACGCTCTATAGATTCTTTAATTTCTTTACCCCCCTCTAATTTAACGGCATGCGCACCGCTTTCTTTCATTATGCGTATAGCAGAATTTAAGGCCTCTTTTGAGTTACCCTGATAAGTTCCAAAGGGTAAGTCAACCACAATTAGGGCTCTGTCTACAGCACGCACTACTGATGCTGCGTGGTAAATCATTTGGTCCAACGTAATAGGCAAAGTAGTTTCGTGCCCATGCATTACATTACTGGCACTATCGCCCACCAAAAGTACATCAATGCCACCTTGGTCAAGTATTTTTGCCATGGTGTAATCGTAAGCGGTTAGCATGGCAATTTTTTCACCTGTGCGTTTCATCTCTTGTAAAGAGTGAGTTGTTACCTTTTTAAATTCTTTTTTTGCTACAGACATGACCGCTTAATTGTTAAAATAGACCGTTAGAAAAACAAAAGTAGCCATTAATTTTTTTAACCGATAAAAAACTTAAATTTGACGCATTATGATAAAAAAGGCTTTTTTTATTGTTATTGTTTTTACCCTTTTTGGAGGTTGCAGCAACAGCCTAAGCTTGCTTGCACCTTATAAAGAAAGTGTAAGTGTTTATGGTTTATTAAACCAAGACGACCCTATACAATATATACGCATTGAGCGTGTGTTTTTAGGGGCCGAAAATGCCTACACCATGGCTCAAAGCCAAGATTCGGTTTACTTTAAATCGGGCGACATAAAAGTTACTTTGCAACGTTGGATAAACGGCGCGCAGGTTTCGGTTAATAATCCGGCTAATTCGGTTATGGAAATTGTACTAACCGACACCTTATTACAAGCTGCCACCGGTGTTTTTAACCAAAACGAACGCGTTTATAAAACCAATCATAAATTATATAAGGATAGTCAGTATAATTTAGTCATCCACATTAATAAAAGCGGCAAAGAATTTACGTCTCAAACCAGTTTAATTCAGCCTTTTCAATTACTTCAATCGGTATCAGGGGCTCCTAATATACTGGCTCCCAACTACCCACAAAGCTTTAATTTAAATATTGTACCCGGTAATGGGGCGTTGAAGTACTGTTATTATAATTCTCCTGAAAATGCAGGGGTTTGTGGTTTGGTTTTACGCTTTTTTTATACAGATATTATTGGCGGCACTTCTACCAAGCAATTTGTAGATATTAATTTAGGAACTAATTACCCCTTACAAACCGCAGGCGGAGAAAAACAAGAGTTTGACTTTACGGCTAACACCATTTTAGCTAATTTGGCTAATTTAGTTCCTGTTAACCCTACGGTTACCAGGTCGATAGATAGCGCAGAATTTATACTTAATGCAGCAGGGCAGGCTTTAGCCTTATATAACCAAGTAAATACAACCACCTCATTATCGCAAAGCAAAGCAAACTATTCTAATATAAAGGACGGTGTTGGGGTTTTTTCATGCCGTAACCAGCTAAAACTTAATAGACCTATACGCGATAAGTCTTGTATAGATACTCTTTCTAGCAATTCTTTCACCTGTAAACTCAGGTTTTTAAACTTTAGCGGAGCCCTATCTGTTTGTCACTAGCCTAAAAGTGACAGCTTGTCATATTTTTTAGTATTCCCTTCCCTTGGCACAATCCTTGACTTTACCAATTCGAATTTAAAAATTACATTATGTCTAAAATTATAGGAATAGATTTAGGAACAACCAACAGCTGCGTATCTGTTATGGAAGGAAACGAGCCGGTGGTTATTGCTAACAACGAAGGAAAACGCACAACCCCATCGGTTGTAGCATTTGTAGAAGGCGGAGAACGTAAAGTGGGAGATCCTGCTAAACGCCAAGCCATTACCAACCCTAAAAAAACAGTTTATTCAATTAAACGTTTTATGGGTCATACTTACGATGAAATTTCAGGAGAAGTTAAACGCGTACCATATACCGTTGTAAAAGGGGACAATAACACCCCACGTGTGGAAATTGATGACCGTAAGTACACTCCACAAGAAATTTCAGCCATCATTTTACAAAAAATGAAAAAAACGGCTGAAGATTTCTTAGGCCAGGAAGTTACCGAAGCTGTTATTACAGTACCGGCATATTTTAACGATGCTCAACGTCAGGCAACTAAAGAAGCCGGCGAAATTGCAGGTTTAAAAGTACGTCGTATCATTAACGAACCAACTGCCGCTGCATTAGCATACGGTATGGATAAAAAAGGCAAAGAAATGAAAATTGTTGTGTTCGACTGCGGTGGTGGTACACATGACGTTTCGGTTCTTGAACTTGGCGACGGTGTATTCGAAGTAAAATCTACCGATGGTGATACTCACTTAGGTGGTGATGATTTTGACCAAGTTATTATTGACTGGTTAGCTGATGAGTTTAAAAAAGACGAAGGCATCGACTTACGTCAAGACCCAATGGCTTTACAACGTTTAAAAGAAGCTGCTGAAAAAGCTAAGATTGAATTATCGAGCACAACAGCATCTGAAATTAACTTGCCATACATTATGCCGGTTAATGGTATTCCAAAACACTTAGTAAAATCGTTAACCCGTGCAAAATTTGAACAATTAGCCGATAGCTTAATTCAACGTACTATCGAGCCTTGTAAATCTGCTATGAAAAATGCGGGTTTATCAAACTCTGATATCGATGAAATTATATTAGTAGGTGGTTCTACACGTATCCCTGCTATACAAGCAGCTGTAGAAAAATATTTTGGTAAAGCGCCAAACAAAGGTGTAAACCCCGATGAAGTAGTAGCCATTGGTGCTGCTATACAAGGTGGTGTTTTAACCGGCGATGTAAAAGACGTGTTATTATTAGATGTAACTCCACTTTCATTAGGTATCGAAACTTTTGGTGGTGTGTTTACAAAACTAATTGAAGCAAACACAACTATACCAAGCAAAAAAACAGAAACATTCTCTACTGCCAGCGATAACCAACCAAGCGTACAATTACATGTATTGCAAGGTGAGCGCCCAATGGCTAAAGATAACCGCACCATTGGTCAGTTTAACTTAGATGGCATTATGCCTGCACCACGTGGTGTACCGCAAATTGAAGTAATGTTTGATATTGATGCTAACGGTATCCTAAGCGTATCAGCTAAAGATAAAGCTACAGGCAAAGCACAAAACATTCGTATCGAAGCTTCATCTGGCTTAAGCAAAGAAGAAATCGATAAAATGAAACGCGAAGCTGAAGCTAATGCCGATGCTGATAAAAAAGCAAAAGAAGAAGTTGAAAAAATCAACGCGGCAGATTCTCAAATCTTCCAAACTGAAAAACAGTTGAAAGATTACGGCGATAAAATTCCGGCAGAGAAAAAAGCGCCTATTGAAGAAGCTGTTAAGCATTTGAAAGAAGCACATGCTGCAAAAGATGTATCTAAAATTGATACTTACTTGGCTGATTTAAACAAAGCTTGGGAAGCTGCATCGCAAGAGTTATATGCTGCTATGAATGCGCAACAACCACAAGGTGGTGCCACAGCAGGCGACGGACAACACACTCAAGAAACATCATCTAACGATAATAATGTTGAAGATGTAAACTTTGAAGAAGTAAAAGACGACAAAAAATAAGTTGAACAGCATGTTTAATTAGTAAAAGAGCTGCCTTCTAAAACAAGGTAGCTCTTTTTATTTTATAGCAAACAGCTTTCAAAAAGCGTAACTTTATACCATGAAAACCTATACTGAAAAAGAACTTTTTTCTTTCCTAAACGAAATTCCCGATCCCGAAATTCCGGTAATTAGCATTGTTGATTTGGGCGTTATTAGAAAAATAAACCAGCAAGCTAATGGTGTTGAAGTTGAACTTACACCAACTTATAGCGGTTGCCCTGCTATGAAACAAATGGAGGATGATATTATATCTACCCTTAAACAAAAAGGTATAGAAAACGTACATATAAAAACCGTTTACACCCCTGCCTGGACAACCGATTGGTTAAGTGCCGAAGCCAAAGAGAAATTAAGAAAATATGGCATTGCGCCGCCGCAAGAAAGCACTACCGATAAATCTTTTATTACCGGAAAAACAAAAGAAATTAAATGCCCGCGTTGCGGCTCGTTACATACTGAAATGGTTAGTCAGTTTGGTTCTACAGCATGTAAAGCACTTTATCGTTGTAAGGATTGCCTTGAACCTTTTGATTATTTTAAATGTATTTAAGTATCTTTATCCTACATAAATAACTAATGGATACAAATACACCTACTGATAAGAAAAAATATTTCTTGCCCTCTAAAAAAGCACATAAAAAATTCTCGCCACTTTCATTTGCAGGTGGTATGCTTATCGTAGTGTTTGCCTTTGGGTTAATTTATTTGCTTATTCCAACACAAGCTAAAATTGCAGCGCCTGAAAAAATTAGCTCAACAGAAAAAGATACTTCAATTTTTAAAGGAGAACATTTTTACAAAATTCATCATCATAAACATATTGATAAAGATGTTGAAGATCTTATAATGATGCCAAACGAAGCCAGCATGCTTGAAAAGGGAAACCTTACCGACAGACAACGAAAATTAATAGAATTGTTACCTAATGCCCCGTCTATTTATTTATACAATTTAAAAGTTACCGAATACTCAAAGTTATATTATAAACCTGATGGAAATGCGCTTATAGTAAACGATACTGTTGTGCCTGCATTAATTAGTCAGGCAATGAAAAACTTTCAGGACTTACATTTTGATATAGCAATAGTTAAGTTAAAACAATTGCTGCGTGTAAATAAAGATGACCCCAATGCTTTGTTTTATATGGGTGCAGCTTACTACTACCAAAAAAATTATCCGCAGGCTTTAATTATGCTAAACCGCATAAGTAATTTATCTAATAATGCTTTTAGGCAAGATGCTTATTGGTACAAAGCACTTTGTTTTATTGATTTGCAAAAAACAAACGAGGCAAAAACCTTATTACAACACATTATAGATGCCCAAGGCTTTTATACCGAGCAAGCCAAAAAACAATTGGCATTACTAAAATAATTAGTTTGTAATTTTTAACTCGTTAGTGTTAATTTGGGTAACGGTATACTGCTTTAATGGAAATGTTGCCGGGCCATGACTAACCCCTCCACTGCCATCGGCAATAGTAAAAATAGAACCGCAAACATTGTCTTTACAAGTAAAATTGCCACTTACTGCATAAACTTTTGCATTAGCAACGGTAGTGCCATCATAGGTGCAGCTTCTTTCGTAAGCATAATACTGCTCGGTAGAAGATACCGCTCTGCAAATTATTATGCCTTTTATTCCTATATTAGGGATAGAATCAACTCCACCTTGGCTGCTTAAACTTGGATGAGACGACAATAAAACTGTAACATTTACAGGCGTTTGGTTTGCCTGGTTAACAGTAGGGTTGTTTTGAGGTGCCTGTGTTTTACTACACGAAAAAAATAAGCCGCCCATTACCGTTAAAATAAAAAAAATGCCATATTTAAATTTACTCGCCATCATACAAAATTAAACAATTACTTTTGTGCGCAAACTATGGACAACCCAATTAACAATTCTTCACCCCGCAAATGGCTAAACCCGCTTATTTATGCCTGTTTGCTTATTGCAGGGCTTGTAATGGGGTCTTTGCTAAGCCTTAAACGTCAAAACGTAGCTAATATTACTTCGCCCCATAAGCAAAATGGAAAAATAGATAATGTACTTGATTTTATAGAAGATAACTATGTAGATACCATTAACCGCAAAAAACTGGAAGAAAGCACCCTTACAGCCATGTTAAAGCAGTTAGACCCCCATTCAGATTATATTCCTGCTACAGAACTAGAAGAAGTAAATGAGCCTTTACAAGGCAATTTTCATGGCATTGGCATAGAATTTAACATTGTAGATGACACTATTTGTGTAGTACACCCAATAGAAGGTGGGCCATCTGAAAGGGTTGGTATTAAAGCCGGAGATAGGGTTGTAAAAGTAGATTCGAAAAACGTTGCCGGCATAAAAATCACCAATAAAAAAGTATTTGAATTATTACGCGGTAAAAAAGATACCAAAGTAAATGTGCTTGTTAAACGCGAAGGGCAAAAACAATTAATTGATTTTACCATTACAAGGGGCGAAATTCCTATTTATAGTGTTGATGTGTCTTTTATGGCTGAGCCTGGTGTAGGTTACATAAAAGTAAGTCGTTTTGCGGCATCTACATATGATGAGTTTAGAAAAGGGTTTAATAAATTGACTAAACTAGGTATGAAAAAATTAATTGTTGATTTGCGTGGAAACGGTGGCGGTTACTTAAATGCAGCGGTTGACATTGCCGATGAATTTTTAAGTAAAGGCATGCTGATTGTTTATACCAAAGGAAAAAACAGCCCCGAGAAAAAATACTTTGCTACCGAAAAAGGAAGTTTTGAAAACAGCAAACTTGTTGTATTAATTGATGAAGGCTCAGCATCTGCCAGCGAAATAGTTTCCGGTGCTTTGCAGGATAATGATAGAGCAACCATTATTGGTCGTCGTTCGTTTGGTAAAGGTTTGGTGCAAGAGCAAATTGAAATCCCTGATGGTTCTGCTATACGTTTAACCATAGCCCGTTATTATACACCAAGCGGTAGATGTATTCAAAAACCTTATAACAAAGGTTTAGAGGCTTATTACAGCGAGGAGTATGACCGTTACGAAAAAGGAGAAATGATGAATAAGGATAGCATTCATTTTGCCGATAGTTTAAAATTCAAAACCGTTTCAGGCAGAACGGTATACGGTGGTGGTGGCATTATGCCCGATATTTTTATTCCGGTTGACACAACATATCGTTCTACTTACTTAAACCGAGTTTTTTATAAAGGTTTGGTAAACGATTTTTCTTTTAGTTATGCCGATAAACATCGCGCCTCTTTTTCTTCCTATAAAAATGCAAGCGATTATGCTAAAAATTATACTGTACCGCAAGCTTTATTAAACGAGTTTGTAGAGTTTGCTGCAAAAAATGGCATCCCTAAAAACGATGCGCAATTAAAAAGATCAAGCGCTTATTTATTATCACAAATTAAAGCCTTAATGGGTCGCAATTTATTTGATAATGAAGCCTATTATCCGGTAATATTAAAAGAAGATAAAGTTTTTGAAGAGGCATTAAAAACCCTTTCTAAGTAAACCTATACTTCCGTTTATTATAGTATTTTTGGTTTCACGTTAAATGACCATTCCTGCCAACATACTTAATTTACTTACTTCAAAGTATTTCAGACTTTCTTTACTTGCCATACTTTGCCTGGTACTTGGCATACAGGCTATTTTAAATGATGAAATAGCCAACTTCGTAATTTTTAAAACCTCATCGATACGTTTCCTTCATCACGAAAATTTATACGAGTACATACAGTACAAAATTATTTACGATAAGTTTTTTTATGCCCCACAATTTGCTTTTTTTTTTCTACCTTTTGCTCTCTTGCCTCTTAAGTTATCGATTGTATTATGGTTGTTGTTAGGAGCTACCCTGTTTTATTTTGCTATACAAAATTTACCGTTAAGCAATAATCAAAAAGCAGTTGTTTTTTTTATAGCCTTATCTGATTTGATAAACTCATTTCAAAACCTACAAACTAATGCACTTAACACAGCTTTCATGCTTTTTATTTTTAGTTTTCTGCACAATCAAAAATATATTTTAGCTGCTTTATGCGTAGCTTTTTGTTTGAGTATAAAAATATATCCTGCTGCTGCTGTATTGCTATTCCTGTTTTATCCAAACAAATTAAAATTTTTATTGTGGTGTAGTTTACTAACTGCTTTGTTTTTTATGCTTCCCTTATTAGTAGTACCGAAAGATTACTTCTTTTCTTCTCTAAATAACTGGATTAAAAGCATCACCGAAGATGCTACTGATAAATTTATTTCTAACTCGCCTTCATTAATCGGCATCAACTACACATGGTTTTCCAACCCCATCAATCATTTTTACATTCAACTAACTGGTTTATTATTAGTCTTCGTTCCTTTATTTAAAATTCTTAAAAAAGAAACCGACACTACTTTTATATTACTGTACCTTTCATTCATTATGATATTTGTAGTAATTTTTAATCACGCAGCAGAATCACCCACCTATATTATAGCTATAACAGGTGCAGCTATTTGGTATGCAGTGTCGCCAAAAAGTACCAAGAATAATGCTTTGCTTGTTTTATTAATTGTGGCCTGCATTTTATTACCAACCGATATTTTTCCGCACGATTTTAGAAAAAATTATTTGGAGCCGTTAAAAATCAGGGTTATTCCTTGTTTATTAATTTGGCTGAAACTATTTTACGAATTACTTACCTACAAACCTTTACAAAGCAGTGCAGCCGTTTGATTTAGAAATAGTACAGCCTGTTTTTAACCCACGCGATAACTGGGTAGAAAAATATATTATCCGTTACCACGAATTGCAAGCTCTTTTTTCTGACGTTAACTTCCGTATCATCTTTGTAAACGATGGCTCAACCAAAAATTTTGACGATAAGGTTATACAAACCTTACAGGAGAAAATTAAAGACATAAAAATTGTTTCTTATACCGAAAACAAAGGCAAGGGTTTTGCTGTACGAGTAGGTGTAGCTGAAACCTCAGCACCTTTTGTACTTTACACCGATTATGATTTTCCGTACGAGATGATTTGCTTACGAAATGCTTACAATAAACTTAAAGCAAATAGCGATATTGTTGTTGGCATACGAAACGAGGCTTACTACACGCACTTAGCACTAAAAAGAAAACTGGTATCTAAGGCTTGTAATTTTTTGAATAAAGTTTTTTTAAAAATTCCGCACACCGATACGCAATCAGGCTTAAAAGGTTTTTCTGAAAAAGGGAAAGCTTTAATGCTTAAAACAAGCATTAACCAATTTTTATTCGACACCGAATTTGTCTGCATGGCCTATCAAAACAAAAACGTAAAAGTTACTACTATTGATGTGGAGTTGCGCGAGGGCGTAAAGTTTACCCGCATGAGCTCAAAAACCATTTTACACGAAACCATGAATTTTGCCTCTATTTTAATTCGTTCATCTTTTGGAAAACTTAAATCATAATATGAAACAAGGTCCTGTTATTTGTCTCACATTTGATTTAGAGGAGTTCGATTTGCCGCTTGAGTATAAGCACCCCATAAGTGATGCCGAGCAAATAGAAATTACTTCAAAAGGCATGGATGCCTTGCTTCCTATATTGGAAAAAGAAAAAATATCCTGCACTTTTTTCACCACGGCAAACTACGCGCAACAAAAACCCGAGCAGATAAAACAACTTGCCATTTTACATGAAATTGCCTCGCACAGTTTTTTTCATTCTTCTTTTGATAAATCTGACTTCGAAAATTCCAAAGATATTCTTCAAAACATTTGTGGTACAGAAGTAATTGGTTTCAGAATGCCACGCATGGGCCCGGTTAATTACACTGATTTACAAGCTGCCGGATACTTATACGATTCTTCTCTTAACCCAACTTTTATTCCGGGCAGGTACAACCATTTTACAGCATCAAAAACTGTTTTCAAAAAAAATGACCTGATAATTTTCCCTGCAACCGTAACCCCTACCCTACGCATTCCTCTATTTTGGTTAACGTTTAAAAACTGTTCTGTCAACTGGTTTTGCAAACAAGTACAAAAGTGTTTAGATACTTATGGTTATGTAAATTTATATTTCCATCCCTGGGAGTTTGCTGATATATCAGGTTTTTCAATCCCCTCTTATATTGCCAGAGATCCTAAAATAATGCTTGATAAACTAGAATATTTCATCAACTACTTTAAGGATAAAGCAGAATTTACAAGCATTAAAAACAAATTGAGTTTGTAGCTAGAAAAATTAATTTTTCAAACTTAAAAGCTCCTTAGCGTTTAACAACGCCGATTCGGTAGGTTTACCTGTACTTAACATTTTTGCAATTTCAACCACACGTTCTTCTGCACTAAGCACTTTAATTTCTGATTGCGTTTGCTCTTTTATATCTTGCTTATATACAAATAAATGCTGTTTGCCTTTTGATGCTAATTGGGGTAAATGGGTAATAGCAACCACCTGCATATTTTTACCCATGTGTAAAAGTATAGTGCCAATTTTATGTGCTACATCACCTGATACTCCTGTGTCTATCTCATCAAAAATAATAGTAGGCAACGAAGTTTTTTCAGCTAAATGCGCTTTTAAGCAAAGCATTAAACGCGATAACTCTCCACCTGAGGCTACTTTATGCAACTCGCTTAAAGGCAAACCTTTGTTGGCTGAGAATAAAAACTGCAATTCATCACAGCCATAATTAGTAAGTACATCTGTAGCATTGCACTTAATTACCAATTGGGCATTAGGCATGCTTAAATCTGCCAGCATAGTTCGCACCGAGGTTTCTATAGCAGGGATAACTTTCTTCCGTTTATCTGAAAGTGTTTTTGCTTTTGCACGAACTGTTTCATTTAATTTTTTAAGCTCCGCTTGTAATTTCTGTATCTCTTCTTCAATAGAATTAAACTGATTTAGTTTTTCTTCTATATCAGTCTTAATTTTTACAAGCTCTTGCTCGTTAGTAGCTCCGTGCTTTTTTAACAAGCGGTTTAGCAAATCAAGCTGAACAGTAATATCTTCTAATTTTTGTTGGTCAAAAACCACTTTATCGTTTGCCGAATCAACCTCAGCCGATATATCCTTTAATTCTATATAAACCGATTGAACACGTGCTGCCAACTCTTCATATATTTTACCATAACGTACAAGCTGAGCCAGTGTGTTTTTTAAAGTAGCTAAGTGCGATAAAATATTTTCTTCGCCACCATCAATGCTAACCGATGCTTTTACCAAATTTTGCTTGATGGTTTCAGCATTGTTTAATGTATCATAATCCTGCTCCAATTGCAGTATATATCCTTCTTTTAACGTTACCTGTTCTAACTCCTTAAACTGAAACTGATAGTAATCAAAATCCTTTTTAGCTTGTTGCTCAAAAGCTAAAAGTTCTTGTAACTTTTTCTCTTTTTCTTTTAGTTGAATAAAGAAAGAGTTGTACTGTTTACGCTCTTCTAAACAATTAGCAAAAGCATCAACTATGTTAAACCTAAAAGATGCTTGGTTTAACAACAGGGTTTCGTGCTGAGAGTGCACATCAATTAAATATTGTGAAAGTACTTTTAGCACTTGTAAAGTAACCGGAGTATCATTTACAAAAGCCCGCGATTTTCCATCAGGTGCAATCTCTCTTCGTATGGTAGTTTCTGCTTCGTAATCTAATTCGTTTTCTGAAAAGAAATTTTCTAACGAATAATTCTTAATCAGAAAACTGGCTTCAACAATACATTTCTTTTGCTTATCGCGTAGCACAGCCATATCGGCACGTTCGCCCAACACCAAACCCAAGGCTCCTAGCATAATTGATTTGCCGGCACCGGTCTCTCCTGTAATAACAGTCAGCGATTTATCAAAAGAAATAGTTACCTCTTCTAATAAAGCATAATTTTTTATGTGCAGTTTTTTAAGCATTACAGGTAGCTAATTTCGCAATTTTTACCTTTTAAATGCAATCAAAATATCAACAAACAGAAGATGAGAAACAATCGGCAATTTAAAATTAAGAGAAGAACTAAGGTTCTTTCCTTAATTTAATTATCCTGAAAAAGGTTAGCACTTTTATAATTTGATAGCTAGGGTCTATTTCAAATTTTTTCTGTGCAAAGTTTATGCTGTTTGGTTTTTTATGGTGGTTATTTTGCATTAACTCGCCCATTAAAAAAATATCAATTGGTAAAGTGTTTTTACTTTGGTCAGCATTATCGTAATTGCTGTATCCGTATTTATGTCCGCACCAGTTTACAATTGCACCGTGTATAGGGCCCATAAAAAAATGGATAGGCAACAATAAAAACATCCACCAGGCAGTTGCAAATTTTATATAAAACAACACATATAAAACACCAAATAAAATGCGTACAATCCACATATCACCAATTTTATCTAAAGCTTTCCATTCAGGATAATTGCCTCTAAACGCTTTATCCGGCTCAACTTTATGATTAGCATAGTTTGAATAAATTTCTTTTGTGTGCATGGTCATTTGCCATACATCTCTAAAAAAATGCGGTGAGTGCGGGTCTTTTTCGGTATCGCTATATGCATGATGCATGCGATGTAAAATAGCATAGGCTCTTGGGTTTAAAAAAGAAGAGCCTTGTGAGATAAAAGTAAGAAGGTAAAAAAACTTTTCCCAAAACGGACTCGTAGTAAACATTTTATGTGCTCCGTAACGGTGCAAAAAAAATGTTTGACAAAACAGAGATACAAACCAGTGTGTCAAAAAGAAAATTAAAATAATCATTAAAAGCGCAATTTTTAGCGTGGGCAAATGTACAGGTTACTAGGGGAGAAAACAAGCTAAATTATGACTCGCATCTACCACTTTAATGGTGTTTTATGGCTAATGCATGAGTTCGTTCGACAGTTTCACGAAATCAACCCCATCAAAATTGCCCGAAGTCATCATTAATAAATTTTTATTTTT
>Ga0134125_10005112_pt1 | contig 14921 bp, 10 predicted proteins | sample KB31751_FD_96464 | JGI IMG/M metagenome (GOLD analysis project Ga0134125, IMG submission 96464) | Terrestrial soil microbial communities with excess Nitrogen fertilizer from Kellogg Biological Station, Michigan, USA - KB3-175-1 | ecosystem: Environmental > Terrestrial > Soil > Unclassified ... | reverse complement strand
GTCGCCGATCTGGGCGACCTTGGCGAGGTCCACCGAGCCCACGAGGTCCGCGATGTCCGCGGTGGTGGGGTCATGCGGCGCATACGTGCCGATGCCCTGCCTCGAGGCCTCCGAGAGGAATACACGCTCGACGGGCACGCGCAGGAAGTCGCCTTCGAACTCGCGCTCGATGTAGTCGCGCGCCCAGGGTGACAGCTCACCCGTGACATCGACGCCGTAGGTGTTGCGGAATTTGGCGCGCAGGCTCGTCGGGACGAGGTTCAGCGGGTTCTCGCGCAGCGGCGAGCCCTTGATGGCGTAGAGCGCACCCTCATCGGTGCGGCTGTACTCTTCGAGACCGCGCTTCAGCAGGATGGCGACCGTCGATTTGCCACCCGACGGCGGGCCTAGCAGCAGCAGCAGGCGGCGGCCAACATCGGATCCGGCGGCAGCGGCCTTGAAATACTCAACGAGCCGCGTCAGCGGCTCGTCTATTCCAAACAAATCGCGGCGGAAGAGCTCGCGGGGCTTGGCGGATTCGGCCGTTTCCCCGTCGGCCGCACGCCCATGCCACCGTAGCATCTCCCAGATGTATTCATGACTCGTCCGGACCATCGCGCCGGGGTTCGCGGGCAGTATCTGTTCCAGGAATTCGCCGAACGTACCTTCCCAGCGCTGTGCACGGTGGTGACGGCTGAAGGAGCTCAGGGAATCGATGAAATCGGAACGGCGCGAGGGGTCCGGATGGTGGTCAGAAGAAGAAGAGAGCGGTTGCATCGTCCTTCCCTCCCGTGCAATCAGTGCGGCCCATTGGGGGGTATGCACCGACGCTGGTGTCTCACACTAGTTTGCATGGCTTGCGACTGTGGCTCCGCGAGCTTCAGCGTTAACTTAAATCCATCCTTCGCCACAGAACGTGATCGTCCTCTACTTCGATGCTAGCCGTTACGATAAGACGGTCACAACGAGGGATTGTTCATAGTTGGTAAAAGCAAAATGCATTCCTAGCGCGCGCAAGCCTCCACTGACGCGCCATTACGACTCAAGTGGTTGATTTACGGTTCGCTCAGCGCTCCGGATGCGGGCGTGACTGCCGCCAATGCGCAACAGGAGTGCGCATGAGGAAGCGCAAGAGTGGCTCGCCACGAGCTCCTCGCTCGTCGTAAAGGCACCTGACATGCCTGCGCCGTGCGCTCTAATGTCCGAGAATCCCTTTCAGCTTGTCTCCGAGCTTCTTTTTCAGCTCTTCCTTCTTCTCGTCCACTTTCTGATCGACTTCCTTCTTGAAACGCGCCTTGAGATAGCCCTCCACGTCGGGGCGGATCTTCATGTCCGCCAGGGTGCCGGTGATGGTAACCGGGATTTCCGCCGCCTTGAGGTCGGCGAGCCCGGTGGCTGCCGCATCTGCCGGCAACTTGTACACCTCGGTGACGATGCGATAGTCGATCGCCTGCGATTCCAGTGCAAGCGTTCCCTTGCCCTTCGCCTTGAGGTACGTGAGATCCGCAATCAGGTCGTCGTTGCGTAGCACACCGTTGGTGAGCACGGCGCTGCCGGTGAGCGCTTCGAACGTGGTCTTGGGGACGCCCGGCGACGGTTGCGGGGCCGCCTGGCGCTTGAAGAGCGCGACGGCACGGCGGATCTCGTACCAGATGTCCATGCCGTTCACCGCGCCGTCCTTGACGTTGAAGTCGATCTTGCCGGAGAGCGTCTTGAAGAGCGCCGCGTCGGTGTTGCCGGTTGCGGTGAGCGCCGCATTGGCATCGCCGCGGCCGACGACGCGATCGGTTTCAAAACCGGCCTTCATCAACGCGCCGATGTCTATGCCCTTCGCATGCTCGTTCACGGTGAGCACCGCGCGCGCCGGACGCGCATCGAGCACGATGTCGCCGTTATAGCCGCCACCCAAGAGCTTCGCCTGCGTGGGGCCGAGATGCGCGCGGCTCTCCTTCACCTCGAGCGGCAGGCGGATGTCGGTGAACGGCAGGTTCTCCACCGTCGCACGCCCGACGCGCAATTGCCCCGCGAGATTCAGGCTGCGAATCAGCTCGAGCGGCAGGTCGGTCGGAGGCGCCGCGGCGGCCTTGGTATTGGCGGCGGCCTCTTTTTTCTTCTCGTCCTTCTTTTCCTCGGGGCCCATGTAGCGATCGAGATTGATCGCATCGACGCCGAGGTCGAAGCGCATCGCCATCGCATCGAGGTCCTCGATGCCCGCCGAGCCGCGCACGCGCGTCTCATCGAGCGTGAGGTCGAGCGAGGAGAGTTGCGCCTGCTTCGTCGTGAGCCGATATCCGGACTTGAGCGCAAAGGCCGCGAGCGCGTTCGGGTCGCGAGTCACCGGCGGCTCGATGCCGAATGACTGCATGAGCTTGCGCGCGGAGGTGCGCTCGATGCCGAGCGTGCCATCGATGATGTAGTCGCCGAAGAGTTTCTCGCCTTTCGCGGTGACCTGCACCGGCAGATCGCCGAGCTTGATGGCGAGCGTCGTGGGGGCGAGCGTCTCGGATTCCATTCCCACGGCGATGGCGGGCGAACGGAGCGAGAACTGCAGCGGCTCGGAGGGCTTCGCGCTTTTCTCCGGCGAAGCAGATCCGCCAGCGCCCTTCTCGGGCGCAGAACCGAACCAGGTGCCGCTCGCATCGAGGTCTTTCACCTCGAGCCGCTTCCCCTCGTCCAGTATCTGCACCAGCGCTTTGGCCTCGAGCTGCGCCACGGTCGGTGCGCCGCCTTCGTCGTAGCTCAACTTGATTTGGGCTTTCACCGGATCGCTGCCGCCTACGGCGCCCGTGTGCACTTCGAGGCCCGAGAGGCGCGACACCTTTTTCTCTGCTTCGTCCCGGTACACCAGCATCGACTTCGAGACATCCACTCCCTCGATGCTCACCTTGGGGGCGGGGCCGCTGCTCGCGGTCGGTTCTTTCCCTTTCGATTCGCCGAGATCCTTCCAGTTGTTCTCTTCCTTGCCGCGGCTCACGAGCGTGACCGAGAGCCCCTCGACGGCGACGCGGCTCACCTGCACCTGCTTCTTGAGCAGCGGCATGAGCTTCACCCCGACGCTCGCGGTCTGCACGGTGAGGAACGGCTCCTTGCCGTACGCGGGCGGATTGCCGAGCGTGACGTCGTGAATGTTGAGCGCGAGCCAGGGAAATATCTTGAGATCGAGCTTGCCGCGGATCTCGAGCGGCCGGCCGGTCTTCTCCTGCACGAGCTTCGCGATGTCGTCGCGGTAGTCGTTCGGATCGACGATGAGCAGTATCGCCACGATCCCGATCACGACGAGCCCGATCAGGGCGCCGACGACGATGCCGGCAATCTTGAGCGCACGCATGGTCTTTGGTCGCCCCGCTGGTTGTCCCCAGAGCGAAGAGTAGGCCATTGGTCGCCGATCCGGAACGGGGTCACAAAACGCGCCGTCCTTCTCGCTTTCCCTACTGCGTCGGGATGGGACGACACCGGTCTCTCATTATTGTGAACTGACGCAAGGAGATGGTGCGGCGCCTCACTATCCTCCTTGCCGTATCTGGCCGTGCCTTCGCTTGTGCGCACCAGATTGGGCTCTTCGTGTGAACCGATCCGCATATCCGGCTTGAAAGTCGCTGCGGTCGATGCCGTCGCGCGCGGAAGGCCGCAAGACCGAAAGACTGATCGGGCCGGAAAATGTGAGGGAGTTGTCCTGTGCCTAGTCCATCAACAGCATCACGGTCGCACGAAGGCTCGGAAGGCTCCGGCACCGGCCCGCAATCCTCGGCACGCGCGGCCGCCGAAATCATTGCCATCACCACCCGTGACGACTTCCTGCTGGAGATCGGCGAAGCGCTGACCGGCTCGACCTCGGTACGGCCGGTCGACTCCGTGGCGACCGCGCTCGAGCAGATCACGGGCTCGCGCAAAGTGCAGCTGCTCGCAGTCGATTCGCGCGACATCGACAACCTGCGCGGCGACATCGAGCGGATCAATTCGCAGGCCTCGCACATCGTCACTCTCGTGTTCGCGAATGCGGATGCCGAGAAGCAGACCGCCGCCGCCCTGAAGGGCACCAACGTTTTCGCCGTGCTGTCGATTCCGCTCGACAAGCGCAAGACCGCGGCCGTGCTGGAAGGCGCCGTCGCGGACGCCACGGCTCGCCGTCCGTCGCAGTCGAGCTCGCGCAGCTCGCCCGGTCAGGACCTGCGTTTCGATCGCAATTCCTCCATCACCGTCGAGTCCGCCGCGGCGGATGCGGCGAGCGGTGGATCGCACACTTCCGGCTCGGGTGGCAAGAAGCCGCTCGTGCTCATCGGCGGCGGCATCGCGGCGCTCGCGGTGGCCGGCGCCGTCGTCTGGTACTTCATGAACTCCTCGCCGTCCTCACCGACGGCGGCGACGCCTGCAGCCGCGGGTGCGAAGAAGGCTTTGGTATCCGTGCAGCCCGTGCCCTCCGATGACAACGTGGCGCCCGAGCCCGCGCCGGTCGTCGAGATGCCCCTCGTCAACGGCAGCGTGGACGAGTTGCTCGAGAAGGCCCGCCAGGCCATGCGCGAACGCCGCTACACCGAACCGAACGGCGACAACGCCCTCCTCTATTACCGCTCCGCCGCCAAGGCGGACAACACCAACGGCGAAGCGCTCGATGGCTTGAAGCGCGTGGCGGCGGTGCTGACCTCGCGCTTCGACGAAGCGCTCACCGCCGGACGCTACGAGGAGGCGACCCTCGCGCTCGCCCACCTCAAGGCCGCCACTCCGGGCGACCCGAAAGTGACCGCGCTCGATGGCAAGCTCGCGGCGTCGCAGATCACCAAGATGCTCGCGGACGGCAATCTCGACCGCGCCGCCGCGCTCGTGAAGGGCGTGCAGCAAGCGGGCGCGGTGCCCGATGCGCAGATCAACAAGTGGCGCAGCGAGATCGCGCGCCGCCAGGATGACGCGCGTCAGAAGCGCCTCGTGGACCTCGCGCAGGATCGCATCCGCGACGGCCGGCTCGCCGACGGCGATGACAGTGCGAAGGCCGCTCTCGAACAGTTGAAGGATCTCGGCCCCTCCGCTGCCGGATCGGTGCAGCGCGTGTCGCGGGATCTCGGCGGCGCGTACATGCGTAAGGCGCGCGAAGCCGCGCTGGCGAACCGGGGCTCCGAAGTGGATCGCTGGCTGACCGAAGCCAAGGCGATCGGCGTCAGCAACTCCGAGCTCAACAGCTTCCAGCGCGATCTCTCGGCTGCGAAGCAGAAGGCCGCGGCCGCGGAGGCGGAGCGCCTTGCGGGCCTCGCCCGTGATCGCGTGAAGGAAGGCAAGCTCGACGCGCCGGCGAACGACAACGCAGCGTTCTATCTCACAGCGCTGCAAGCTGCTGATGCGAACAATGGCGCCGTCGCGACGGTGAGCCGCGAGCTGGCGACGAAGCTTCTCGATCGCGCCAGCGCCGCTGCGCGCGATGGCAAGACCACGCAGATGGATGCGGACCTCGCGGCTGCGCGCCGCTGGGGCGCGGACGCGAAGGACATTGCAGCCGTGCAGCAGGCAAGCGCGAGCCGCAAGAATGCGGCGAAGCCCGCGAGTGCACCGACCTCGAACGCGGACCTCGCTTCCAAGCTCAAGCGCCTGCGCTATGTGGAGCCGGAGTATCCGGAGCGCGCGCTCTCGCAGCATCTCGGTGGTGCGGTCACGGTGGAATTCACGGTGAGCATCGAAGGCGAGCCGACGGACGTTCACGTCGTCGCCGCGGAGCCGGCTGGGACGTTCGACCGCGCCGCCATGGCGGCGGTCAAACGGTGGCGCTACCAGCCGATGATCGTCAACAACGTGCCGGTGGAAGTGCCGGCGCGCACGACGATCCGGTTCAATCCCGAGGCGGGCAAATAAGAACGGCCCTGGCGTAAAGGACCCATTGCATGAACTTTTCGGGCGCAGATCGCACTCGCCAGCTGATCACGGTCGGCGTCGGCACCTTGCTGATGCTCGTGATGGGCGGCGTGCTGATCGCTGGTTTCCGTCTGGCCACCCAGATGAACGCCAACGTCAGCGCGCTGCAGACAGCGAGCGTGCTGCAGACGTATCCGAACACCATCGCCGCGCAGCTGAACTCGCTGCGTGACCGCCTCGAGTCGCGCGCGTACGCGGGTCAGGCCCTTGCCGACGTGCACGCGAGCATCGACAAGTTCGACAAGGAGCTGAAGCACCTCGGCGAGCTCTCCGACACGCAGCAATCGCAGCAAGCGCTGCAGCTGTGGGCGCAGTACGGCCCGGTCATCGAGCCGGTCATCTCGTTCACCGGCCAGCCCTATTCGGATTCGGACGAGTCCGGCAGCGCGCTTTCGCGCGAAGGCCGCGTGCATTACGCCGACGTGAAACGCGCGCAGCTCTTCGCTCAGGACAACTCCAAGCGCCTGCAGTCGCTGCTCTCCGGGCTTTCCGGCGGGTTGCAGTCACAGGCCTCGACGGGCGCCAATCGCCTGCGCGTGTTGCTGTCCGCCGGTGTGCTCGCCGCCCTCGTGCTCGCGGCCGCTGCCGCGTGGCTGCAACTCACGCGTGGCCGCAGCGAGCGCGTGGCTCGCGACGCGCAGGAGCAGACGCGCGACATTCTGAAGACCGTGAAGGAAGGCTTCTTCCTGCTCGACGCGGATTACAAGATCGGCTCGGTGTGGTCGGAGGCGTTGACGCGCCTGTTCGGCCGCACAGACTTTGCCGGCCTCGCCTTCGAGGACCTGCTGAAGAAGCTGGTGCCGCCCGCGACCCTCGCGACGGCGACGAAGTACATCAAGCTCCTGTGGGGCGAACGCGCCCACGAGAACCTGATGAAGAGCATCAATCCCCTGGGCCAGCTCGAGATTCACGTCGAGACGGCCTCCGGTGCGCGCGAAGCGCGTTACCTCGAATTCGACTTCCATCGCGTCATGGGGCCGAAAGGCGTCAAGCACGTGCTGGTGTCGGTGGGCGATATCACTTCGCGCGTAATGCTCGCGAAGGAGCTGCAGGAGTCGCAGGAGAACGCCAACCAGCAGGTCGACATGATGCTGGGCGTGATGCACATCGATCCGGTGCAGCTCATGTCGTTCCTCGATGCGACGGAGACGGGCCTGCAGCTCGTCAACTCGATCATGAAGGAGCCGGCAAGAAGCGATACCGAGTTCCGCAAGAAGCTCGACGGCCTGTTCCGCGAGCTGCACTCGATCAAGGGCGAGGCCTCGGCGCTCAATCTCATGAGCGTCGCGCACCGTTCGCACGGCCTCGAAGACATGGTCACGGAGCTCAAGAAGAAGCCGGAGCTCTCGGGCAACGACTTCCTGCCGATCGTGCTGAAGCTCGACGAGCTGCTGGCGCACCTGCGCAGCGTGCGCGAGCTCGGCACGCGCCTCTCCTCCCTGCGCGACAGCGCGCCGCCCGCAGCACCGGAGCGCGATCACCACGGCACGACGCAGAACCTGCGCGCGCCGGCCATGAGCGCTGCGAAGTCGGCAGCGGACGAGCTGACCAGCACGCTGAACCAGCTGGCCGAGCGCCTGGCGCACGACCACAAGAAGAAGTTCAAGTTGCAGCTGAGCGGGCTCACGTCGATTCCGCGGCCCTATGTGCCGACGCTGAAGGACGTGCTGATCCAGATGCTCCGCAACTCCGCGGTGCACGGCATCGAGCCGACGGACGTGCGGCGCGCGCACACGAAGGAAGACGTCGGCGCCGTGCGTATCGAGTTCAGGAAGTCTGCGGACGGCTTCGAGCTCATGTTCGAGGATGACGGCGCGGGCCTGCTGCCCGACCAGCTGAAGGCCGCGGCCGTGCGCAAACACATCGTCACGCAGGCTGAGGCCGACGCGATGGATACGCGTGCGGCGATGGCGCTCATCTTCCGGCCGGGCTTCTCCACGCAGGAACACGTCTCGATGGATGCGGGACGCGGCGTCGGCATGGACGTCGTTGCGAAGAGCGTTTACGCGATCGGCGGCAAGATCGGGGTGACCACCAACCCCGGCAAGTTCACCCGCTTCAAGGTCTCTCTGCCGGCCACCGAGGAGGCGAATACTGCCGTCGCCTGAGGTCACGCCTTCCGCAAAGGCAAGACGCCCAAGGTCAACGAGCACGAAAGTCACGCATGAACGCAGTCACGAATGGAAATCGCCGCGCTTACAAGCTCATGATCGTCGATGACTCGAACATCATGCGCCGCCGGATCGAACGCTCGCAGACGTTCGAGGAGATCGAGCTCGTGGGCACGGCCTCGAACGGCCTCGAAGCGCTCGAGATGTTCAAGAAGATGGACCCGGATGTCGTGACCATGGATCTCACGATGCCGCAGATGGACGGCATCGAGTGCATCGAGAACCTCGTGAAGATCAAGCCGGCCGTGCGCATCCTCGTGATCTCCGCGCTCGCCGACAAGGCAACCGCGGTCGAGGCAATGGAGAAAGGGGCGAACGGCTTCCTCAACAAGCCGTTCACGGATCGTCAGCTGAACGAAGCCATTGCCGAGTTAATCCGATGATCCAGGAGCAGGAACTCAAGACCTTCGTCGAGGGCACGACGAACTACTTCGAGGTGGCGGCGCAGCAGCCCGCCTCGATCGGTTCACCATATCTCGTGACCGAAGGTCAGCCGACCGTGCACGAGTACACCGGCATGATCAGCATCACCGGCAAGCGCGAAGGCATCGTGTACTTCACCGCCCCGAAGGCGATGCTCACCGTGCTCCTCATGAAGATGCAGGAGAGCGACTTCAGCCACGAGACGATGCGTGACCTCGTCGGTGAGGTGGCGAACACGATCTCGGGCAATGCGCGCAAGGACTTCGGGCGCGACTTCGTCATCTCGGTGCCGAGCGTGCTCGCGGGCGATAAGGCGGAAATTCCCTCGACGCCCGGCGTGCGCTCGTTCGTCATCCCGATCAACTGGCGCAGCCACTCGGCGAAGCTGATCGTCGCGCTGAAGTAAGCGCGGCGGTTCTCGAGGCCGGTTCAGCTCGAGCTCGATCGACAGGCCCGTGACGCATGTCAAGGATCCGGCAGGTCGCATTCATACGACTCCCCAAATGGCCGTTACTGCTGTTATGTTCGGTCGCGTTGAGAGTTGGGGGTCTTACTAAATGAGTGTGTTTGAATCAGTCGCCCAGACGCTTGGCGCCTGGCAGTTGGACGACAACACCATCTCCGTGCTCGTGATGCTTCTCGGCATCATCATCGGCTGGAAGCTCACGGGATGGCATCAGCAGATGAAGGCGAAGCGCGTGAAAGTGGCGCGCCGCCGCCTCGACGGCTTGCGCAAACCGGACTAGTCGATTGGAAAAAATCGCGCGCGATTTTTTCGATCCCGCGCCTGCGCTTGCGGCGGCAAAAAGCGTGGTTTTTGCCGCCTGCCGCAGCGCGTAGCTACGCCCGGGCCGGGCACTGCAGAGTTTCAGGCTCCGGAACGTAACTTGCTCGATCCGGAGCGGCATGCGCTATCTCGCCCTCTGCTGCGATTACGACGGCACTCTCGCCACGCACGGCAAGGTGCTGCCCGAGACGATCGAGGCACTCGAACGCCTCATCGCTTCCGGGCGCCGCCTGCTGATGGTGACAGGACGCGAGCTCGACGATCTCCAGCGCGTGTGCGATCGGCTCGACCTGTTCGAGTACGTGGTCGCCGAGAATGGTGCCCTGCTCTATCACCCGGCGACGCGCGCCGAGAAAACGCTGGCCCCTCGCCCGCCCGATGAATTCGTCGCCACTCTGCGGCAACGCGGCGTCGATCCGGTGTCGACAGGCCGCGTGATCGTCGCGACCTGGGAACCGCACGAGACGGTCGTGTTGCAGACGATCCGGGATCTGGGGCTCGAGCTGCAGGTCATCTTCAACAAGGGCGCGGTGATGGTGCTGCCCGCCGGCGTGAACAAGGCGACCGGCCTTGCGGCCGCACTCGAGCTGCTCGGCCTCTCGCCGCACAACGCCATCGGCATCGGCGACGCCGAGAACGATCACGCGCTGCTGCGTTCATGCGAATGCTCGGTGGCCGTCGCCAACGCGCTGCCCAAGCTCAAGGAAGCCGCGGACATCGTCACGCAGGGCGATCACGGTGCCGGTGTCGCGGAGCTGATCGACGCGCTGCTCGAAGACGATCTGGCTTCTTTCGAGCCGCGGCTGCAGCGGCATCACCTTCTGGTCGGCAGGACGGGCGACGGCACGGAAGTGAAGCTGCCACCGTACGGGCAGAACGTGCTGCTGGTCGGTACTTCCGGAAGCGGCAAGTCCACGCTCGCCACGGGATTCCTCGAGCGTCTCGTAGAGCAGAAGTACACGTTCTGCATCATCGATCCGGAGGGCGACTACGGGACGTTCGCGGACGCCGTCGCGATCGGCGCGCCGACCCGTCCGCCCACCGTCGAAGAGATCGTTCAGTCGCTCGCCAAACCCAGCGCGAGCTGCATCGTGAACCTCGTGGGATTGCCGATCGCGGATCGGCCCGGTTTCTTCGCCAGCCTCGCGCCGAGACTGCAGGAAATGCGCGCGCGCACCGGCCGTCCGCACTGGATCGTGATCGACGAAGCGCATCACCTCTTGCCCGCCGAATGGGAGCCGGGCCCGCTCGCGCTTCCCGAGAAACTGAGCGGCGTCCTGCAGATCAGCGTGCACCCGGACCTCATCGCGCCAAAGGCGCTGTGCGATGTGCAAACGCTGATCGTCGTCGGGAAGAATCCGGCCGGCGCGTTTGAGGAACTAAGCCGGGTCTGCGACTGCGACGTGCCGGACGTGGAGAGCAAGGCGGTCGAACCGGGGCAGGCATTGCTGTGGAATCGCGTGCGCGGCGAGGAGCCCGTGCAACTGAAGATCGAGCCGAGCCAGACCGAGCGGCGCCGGCACACGCGCAAATATGCCGAAGGCGAGCTTCCCCCCGAACGCAGCTTCTTCTTCCGCGGCCCCGAGGGAAAACTCAAGCTGCGCGCGCGCAACCTCATCCAGTTCCTGCAGATCGCGGAAGGTGTCGATGACGACACGTGGATGTATCACCTCCGCGCAGGCCACTACTCCGAGTGGCTTCGCAACGGGATCAAGGATCCCGAGCTGGCGGACGCGGTTCACCGCATGGAACAGAACCACTCGCTGACGCCGGAGCAGAGCCGCGAGCAATCGAAGCAAGCGATCGAAGAGAAATACACGCTGCCCGCCGGCGCCAACCCGCCCGCGACACCGCGGGCGAGCTCGCAGCGGCGTTAGGGCTGAAAGAGCTTGCCGTCGTCCTTGCCCGCCATCATCTCGCGGCGGACGAGCGGAATCGGCGGACCGCCGTACGACAGGAACTTGTCGTGGAACGCGCGCCAGCGTTCAGGTGAATCCGCCGGCACGTCACCCGAGGGCGAATTGGCCGCCATCCAGTCCGTGCGCAACTTGCGGATCATGAGTTTCCCGAGCGTGTAGTTCAGGTACGCCGGATCGTACGTACCGCGCGCAGCCTGTTGACGCGCGGTGCCCGGATCCGCGAACGCACTGTCGCGGAACATCTTTTCCGACTGCGCCACCGTCATGCCTTGCGTGTGCAGACCGATGGCGGACAGGTAGCGCACATTGCGCAGCAGTGCATTGCTCAATTGCCCGATGCGCATCTCCGGATTGCCGCTCCCGAGCCCGACGTCCCACATCATTTCTTCCGCGTAGTGCGCCCAGCCTTCCGCGTACGCATAGCCGATCCACATGCTCGCCACCTTCGACGGGTTGCGGACGGCGTGCTGGAACTGCAGGAAGTGCCCCGGCCACACCTCGTGCACGGAGGTGAAGAGCAGATCGGCCGCGCCCGGGATGTACGCCGCGCGTTCCTTCGCCGACCACGACGGGTCCGGCGGCGCGACGAAGTAGGTCCACGCGACGCTCTTCGATTCGTACGGCCCGGGCACGTTGATGTACGCGAAGTTGCCTCGGTTGTACGGCGGCGATTCCTTGACCGCGGCCTGCTGGTCGGTCGGCACCGAGACCACCTTCTTGTCGACGACGAAAGTCCGCAGCTCGTCGAGCTGCGCCTTCGCGGCGTCCACGGTGTTGGTCTTGGGCTTGTCGTGTTCCATCTTCGCAATGCAATCGGGGATGCTGCCCTTCGGCAGGTACTGCGCACAGGCCTCGCGCAACGCCGCGAGGTTGCGTTCGAGATCGGCCTGCCCTGCCGCGAGCAGTTCCTTGAGCGGCGTGTTCACGCCTTCGGTCTGTTGCACCATCTGCGTGAAGAGGGGCTCGCCGAGCGCGTAGTCCTCGGTCGCGTTCTTGCGTTCGCCTTCGAGCCAGGTCTTGAGGCTGTCCATCGCCTTCGCCGCCTCATCGTTCGCCTCGTTGAACTGCTTCTTGAGGTCCTCATCGGTGACGGAGGCGAAGACCTTCGGCACATCGTTACGGTAGAACTCCGCGAAGCCGCCGAAACCTGCGATGCCACGTTCCACGAGGCTGCGCGGCATGGGCGTCTTGAGATTCGCGCGGATGTCTTCGGCCAGCTTCGGAATCGCGCGCGCGTAGCCCGTGTACCCGACGATGCGCTTCTCGAGCGGCGCGTAGTTACGGCTGAGGTATGGATCCGGGTCGAGCTTGTCGAGATACCATGCCGGGTTCTTGAACGGGAACTGGGCGGTATCGAGCCAGAAGAGCTGGCGGTTGATCACGCCCTGCACGAGGTAGTCGCGCTCGAAGCGCTCGGCGGGGGTGAGCGAATCCGCCGCGAAACCCTCAGCGTCGGCGCGCGCCGCTTTCAGGCGCGCAACCTCTTTCTGCAGGCCTTCCGCGCTCCAGTTCGGCGCCTGGCCGTCGAAGTCATGGCGGCCCTGGTCGACGGCGAAGAACGGATTGGCGGTGAAGGAATCCTCGATGAAGTGGTCCACGAAGGGCTGCCACTTGGGGCCGGCGGGCGCCGGCTCCGGCGTCGCGACCGTCGGAGCGCTCCTGCTGCAACCCGCCACTGCCGTCAGCAGCAACGCAATCAACAGGGGCCCTACTACTCGTTTGTAGCTCATGAGGTCCTTCCGAAATGCTTGAGGAATCGTCTGGGAGTCAGTCGACGCGTTGCACTCCGAGCGCGCGCAGCGCGCCGTCCTCCTCGAGCTCGAGCGAGAACTCGATGGGACGGCAGCACACCTCGCAATCTTCGATGTATTGGCGCTCGCCACCCGTCAAGTCGACGCGCGTTTCGAGGCGTTCACCGCAATAGGGGCACTGCACCGGCACGAACACCTCGGGCTCGTTGCCCGCGGTGCCGGGCTCGAACACGGGCTCGAGGCCGTACAGCTGGTCGATGTCGCGAGCTTCGCGGCTCGCGATACGTCGCGTGAGCGTTTCCATCTCGCTGGGTTTGCGGCGGTTCACCGGCCGCATTCTAATGGCTCACGATCCCGCGTGTGAGCGGCGGACGAAGGCCAAGCCTACCGGGCGAGCCACCCGCCATCCACCGGGATGAGTGCACCGTGCACGTAGTCCGCTGCGCGGGAGGCGAGGAACACCGCCGCGCCGCCAATCTCCTCCGCTTTGGCCCAACGGCCCGCAGGAATGCGGGCCAGAATTTCGCGGCTGCGCGTTTCGTCGTTCCGCAGGGCCGTGGTGTTGTTCGTTGCGACGTAACCGGGCGCGATGGCGTTGACGTTGATGCCCTTCGAAGCCCACTCGTTCGCGAGCAGGCGGGTCAATCCCGCGACGCCGCTCTTGCTCGCGGTGTACGACGCCACGCGGATGCCGCCCTGGAACGAGAGCATCGAGGCGATGTTGATGATCTTGCCGCCGCGGCCCGCGCGCAGCATCTCGCGCGCCGCCGCCTGTGCGAGAAAAAAGACCGACTTCAGGTTCACGTTCATCACTGCGTCCCAGTCCGCTTCGGTGAACTCGAGAGCGTCGGCGCGACGGATGATGCCCGCGTTGTTGACGAGGATGTCGAGCGCACCCGCATGCTTCAACGCTTCCTGCACGATGGCGCCGGCGCGTGAGGCATCGCCGAGATCCGCATCGATGGCGTGAAATTGCCGGCCCGCCGCACGCACGGCGGCGCCGGTTTCGTCGGGCTTCGTGCGACCCACCGCCACGATGTCCGCGCCCGCTTCCGCCAATGCAATGGCGATGGCCTGGCCAATGCCGGTGTTGGCACCGGTGACGACGGCCTTGCGTCCGTGAAGATCGAAGGGATTGGCCACGGCAGACCTCGTAAGCGCGCTATCGAAGCGTCGGCGTGGGGACCATGTCCATGTCCTTGTAGTCCTGGTTGTCTCCCGCCATCGCCCAGATGAACGTGTAACGCGATGTGCCCGCGCCCATGTGGATGGACCACGGTGGCGAGACCACCGCCTGCTCGTTGGCGACGACGATGTGACGCGTCTCCCGTGGCTGGCCCATGAAGTGGAACACGCGGTCATCCGGTTTCATGTCGAAGTAGAAATACACCTCGGAGCGGCGGTCGTGCAGATGGCACGGCATCGTGTTCCAGATGCTGCCAGCCTCGAGTGAAGTGAGGCCGAGCAGAAGCTGCGACGACTTGCACACGTCCGGGTGGATGTACTGGTAGATGGTGCGGCGATTCGCCGTGTCCTGCGAGCCGAGCTGCATCGGCTTCGCTTCGTCGATCGAGATCTTCACCGTGTCGTAGCGCGCGTGGGCGGGCGAGCTCACGAGGTAGAACTTCGCGGGCGCCGCGGCATCCGCGGACTCGAAGGTCACTTTGGCGCTGCCCATGCCGACGTACAGGCCGTCCCGCGGCTTCATGCCGTACTCGCGGCCATCGACGCTGATGCGGCCCGGCCCGCCAATGTTGATGACGCCGAGCTCGCGGCGCGCGAGAAACGGGTTCGAGCCCGCCTCCTTCACCGGCTCGAGCTCGAGCGCGCGACCGACCGGCGCGGCCCCGCCCACCAGAAAACGCTCGACGTGGCTGTAGTTGAGCAGCACTTCGTCGCTCGCGAACAGCGAGTCCAGCAGGTAATGGCTGCGCAGCTTCTCGGTATCGAGCCCGACGACCATGTCGGGATGCGTGGCCTGAAACACTTTAACGCG
>Ga0134125_10005111_pt1 | contig 14921 bp, 16 predicted proteins | sample KB31751_FD_96464 | JGI IMG/M metagenome (GOLD analysis project Ga0134125, IMG submission 96464) | Terrestrial soil microbial communities with excess Nitrogen fertilizer from Kellogg Biological Station, Michigan, USA - KB3-175-1 | ecosystem: Environmental > Terrestrial > Soil > Unclassified ... | reverse complement strand
CTGCGTCCGTTTAGCCTCACGAAAACGAAGCGTCTGCTGATTTCGCATTGTGTTTTACGTCCTCCACGCCCAGCAGCATGCGCAACAAACTGCACCTCCAGCAATGCACCAGAGCTCATTTCCGGGTAAAGATCACCTCAAAAGGCAAATGGTTCATAAGGCGAGAGTTGCAGAAGATGGATCGTGCAGATGAGGTTTTGTTGACAAGGTTGGGACTATTGCTTCCGTTAGTTTCACTGGTTTGGTGATCACAAGAACTAGTGCAATCCCAAGTTCAGCGGCAACTCCTGGGACCAGTTCGGTGTCTCAAAGTGCAGGAGTACGAATTAAAACGTCTAATAGCTCTACTCTCAGCTTGACAGCGCAAGTCCCTGAGCAGACAATCTATGCACCCTTGGCTTAGTATGTCCCGCAGTCGAGTTTCGCAGTCGAGCTTCCGGCTACTTCCGGATCAGTAACACGTCTATCGACGGAGTAATAATGAAACACACGAAAGAAGGCGCGGCCTCGGCGCCATGCCAGGGAAGAACCATGATTGATCGCGCCACGCGCCACGACCTTCGTGTCCCGCTGCGTTATCGCCTCTCCGGTCAGGACGACTGGAGTGCAGGCGAAACCATCAATATGAGCGAATCTGGCCTGCTGTTTACTTCTGACGAATTGCTGGAACTTGATGACCGCCTGGAAATCACCTTTCAAACCAACTTTCAAAGCAACGGCGCTCCCCTCCTCGAGAGGAGCACGCGGCAGGCACAGGTTGTTCGCCGCACCCTGAATAACTGGCCCGAAACCCGTCTTATCTTCGGCGCCAAATTCTGCATGTAGTTCGCTGAACCGCATCATTTCTAGTGCAAGGTAGGAATCATTCCCCTTTTGGCTCTGGTTTGCTTTGTTTAATAGCCGAAAGTTTTGACGGTACGTCTGACAGCGAACTAATATCAAAGCTCCTGAAAGTTTCCCACCTCAAGGAGTTCACCCATGAAAGATCTCTCCGCCTTATGTGTCCGTTTAGTGCCTCCTCAGCGCATATCCGGCCTTCTGCTATTAGCTCTCTTTGCTTTCGTCGCTTTGCTGTCAGCTTCGGCCCAGGATGATAAAGCTTGCCAGGATCTCTCGTTACCCTGCCCGACGCATAGTCAAGCTCGGCTGCTTCTGCGTCAGAACAAGGTCAGGACGGTGTACCAGGACCTTCTCTACCCGACTCCTGTGGCCATCAATTCCGGCCAGCTTTCTGTGACCGACCTGTTCGACAGCGTCAACGTCCGCGGAAGAGTGACGCCCATCGGCCAATTTCCGGGCTTTGAATCCGCGCGGGAATATTTTTACGGCCTGGCGGCAGCCAATACCCGCGTTGAAAACATCAATATTGTCTCGCTGACTGCCAGTGAGGCACAGGTCGGGGTGCAGGTGAACATTTTCTTCTGTAGCCAGGCGCAGCCTTGTGCCGACGGTCCCGTGGGCAGGAAAGACGGATACGGTTTCACGCTTACGCAGACCGGCTTCTTTACCTTCAACGGCGCCGACCGGATCATCGCATTCGATCTCTCCATCCTTAATCTGGGAGCGGCTGTGGACCCGGCTTCACCTGCCGACCGCGAAATACAGATTCAGCAGACTTGTGCGCTGTTGACGGTTGTTCCGAATCCGCAAGACGGCGGTCCGGGCACTTGTGGCCCAACATTTTCGGATCCGGCCTCGTATGCCAACCAGAATCCCCTATCGAATTATCAATTCAATCCAACCCTGGGGGCTTTTGGGAACTGCGTGGGCTTCATGCACTCCATCCCGTTCGGGTCGTGGAATCGCGCCAACAGCAACACGTTTGTGTGCCGCTCGTTGCATTCGCTGCTTACCCTGTACCGGCCTGCAGTTCACTGCCCGCATACCAGCCCGGCCGGCGGGGCCACTTGTGTTGACTTCCCCTATGACTCGTTTTATGACGATGGCTTCTTTACTCTCCCGGCCTCGAGCTTGCAGCACACGCACTAAGAGCGCGGAGACTAAGAATTGAAAAACGGACAGCTTGGCTCTCAAAAGTCAGGCAAGTCCCATATTCTTTGCCGGCCAGAACTGCTGTCTGAGATTGCATCTTAGTTCCAGGAGCAGTTCAGGCCGGGGTTCATTAATGCCGATGGGCAATTGACCCGGGAAGCCTCCCAATTCATACTGAGAATGGCACCTCAACATTTGCATGGTGAAGGCAAAGACATATGGCTACAGAAACAGATCCCAAACGCAAAGTGTCATTCGAACGCTTTGGCCGCAAACTGGACGAGGAGTTCGGCGATGCTGCCCGCAAGGTGGAGCAGGAGAGCGAACGCGTCATCACTTATCTGAACGACGAAGTGGTGCCGGCAATCCGCAACCACTCCACCAAGGCGCTTCGCGTGGCTGCCGAACAATTGCAGCGGCTGGCGGAATACATGGACAAATATCGCTCCAGCTAGCGGCGATCGTACTCTTTATTGCTTTTCTGGCCGGATGCGGTGCGCACCATCGCACGGATACGGCGAACGTTCCTCCTCCGCCTCCGCCAACAACGTCAACCTCTATTCCACACGCGCCTGTACCCAATTCCCGGCCCAGCCCGGAGGAGCGTCCTTCTACCACGACTTCAACAGCGTCCATCCCTTCGCCGGCGCCACGACGCGAGAGCGAACCCGAAATCATCGTCCCGCCGAATGCCAAAGTGATCTATCACGAAGTCGGCTGGGCCAGTTGGTACGGCCCGGGCTTCAATAAACGTAAAGGCGCTAACGGAGAAGTCTTCGATACCGAGAAGATGACGGCGGCGCATCGAACTCTGCCGTTGAATTCCATTGTGCGCGTTACCGATCTCAAAACCAGTGCATCTGTCCTGGTACGGATCACGGATCGCGGTCCCTTTGTCGGCGATCGCATTCTTGATCTTTCCCGCGCCGCAGCCCGCAAGCTGAGCGTCTATCAGCGTGGCACCGCGCTCGTCCGCATCGAGGTCCTGGAAACTCCGGCGCCCATTACTGAAGGCGGCCGATGGTGCGTGCAGATAGGAGCATTTCCTGATCGCGAAGAGGCGTCACGGCTGAAAGAGAAGATTGCACGTCGCTACCATACCGCCAAAGTTCTGCAGTTTACCAGCCCGATGGGTGGTGACTGGTTAAGGATCCTGGTCGCCAATGACGACAAAAAGCGCGCCGAATCCCTGATCCACGAAACCCAGACCGACGCGTCGAAGTTTCTTGTCAGACTCGATTAAGCGTTTCAGTCCTGCCGCGTTTCACCGGCTTGCTTCATCTTTTTCCATCGCCAGCAGGAGTTTTCTTGCACGAGCCCTTTCAGCCGGACTGCCTTTTTTCGATTTTTCGGTAATCAAAGCAGTCACTTTTCGACGTAAGTCCCGGCTGCCAAAAGACAATTCGAACAGAGCCTGCAGGGCTGACGTTCTGACAATTGCGCTCTCTGAGTTCAGGTATTCTCGAACGATTTTCACAGCGCGGCGACACTCCGGTTGCGTGAGTGAGAGTCGAGGCATGATCTGGGCAAGGTGCCATTGCACTCCCTTTTGCGTCGTTTTTGCAGCCAACACCAGTAATTCCTTTTTGAAAGGTTCCAGCAATTCAGGCTGCTTGCGAGTGACTTTTTCCACCGCGTCGGCTGCACGGGCGCAAATGCGCGCATCCGTGTGCCACATATCCTGAAGCAGAGAATTGAATAAGGATCGGTGGGCGGAAACGAGTCTCACAGCATCATTAGCTCGCGCTATCGACCGCAGGTCTCTACCGGCAAGCAACTTTCGAACACTGGATTCTGGCTTCACAAGAGCCTGGCGTCACGTAATCGCATTGGTAAAGATAAAGTCGTGTGGCCAATCCTGCCTGTATCCTTGCTGCCGCAGAAAAGTCGCAAGCTGCGCCCAATGACGAACGCCGTGCAGCAGCGCATGGATGAAAATCTTGCGCCGGCTGGCGGTCAGAGTGCCTGCACTGCGCGTCGGGAAGGTGAGTTTGCCGTCCCAGTCAGGATCATTGGCGGCAACAGCGAAACTGCGCAGGTCTTCCAGGCTTTTGCTTGCCAGCAGGAAGAGCTCAGGTCCGCTCTTGCCGGTGAGCAAGTCATATTCGGTGATGGGCAGGTTCAGCAGTCGTTCGGCATAACGCATCTGCACCGCGACAATATGCAGCACCACCTCCCGAACGTTTTTTGTTCCCGCAATATCACTTGGGAGATTCAGCGCCGCCGGATGGGTCTTAAAAAAGTCATTCCAGTGGTTGGTTTCTTCCGCACAGTAATCAAGCAGTTCCCCGAAGCTAAGTCCTCTCATCGCCTGGACTCCTCGAAAGAAATATAGCAAAAAGGCCGGGCAGGCCTTTTTGTACGCGCGTCGTCGCACACAAACTCTCACCGCATGGTGTAATCTTTAGAGTTTCCTTATCATTTTCGGAGGCCCCATATCCGCATGCTGCAGCGTGTGAAAAATGCCGTACTGACTTCCTGCTTCACCTTCACATCTCGTTATGCCTTCACCACATTTCTGGTGGTAACGGCGCTGTTTGTTGCCGCTTCGTCGCGTGCAACGCAGGCGATGGCCCAACAGGGGAAGACAGGGCCGGCTGCCACCAGTTCGCAGGCCTCCACAGAACCAACCACCGTTTTCGGTTTCCGCGATTTCACCAGGCAACATGACTGGGACCAGAAATTCCTGGCCGTGCCACAGCCCGCGAGAGCCGAGCAGCACTTAAAGAACCTCACGGCCCTTCCCCACATCGCGGGCTCGGTTCAGGACCATCAGACTGCTGAGTACGTTGCCAAAGTGTTCCAGATAGGCGGATTGGAGACGCAGATTGTCCCCTACGTTGTCTGGATGAACCATCCTGCCGAGATCAGTGTCACCGTCACGTCTCCGCCGAATGTGAAGATGAGCGGGCCCACGAGGGAGCATGTCAACGGAGATTCATTCCCGGATAATCCCGACGTCGTGATGCCGTTCAACGGCTCCTCCCCCTCCGGTGATGTTGAAGCCGAGGTGGTGTACGCAAATTACGGCCAGCCCGAAGACTTCAAAAAGCTTGAAGAAATGGGAGTTGATGTCCGGGGAAAGATCGTGATCGTCCGTTACGGGCACAACTTCCGTGGCGTAAAGAGCTTTATCGCCGAAGAAAAAGGCGCCGCCGGCGTAATCATCTATTCTGACCCGATCGACGACGGTTATTTCAAGGGTGATGTCTATCCCAAAGGCCCATACCGTCCATCGACCGGCGTGCAGCGCGGCTCCATTCAGTACATGTTCAAGTATCCTGGCGATCCCACAACTCCCGGTATCGCTTCCACCGTCGACCTGCCCGATTCAAAACGCATCAAGCCCGAGCAGGCCACGAGCATGCCCAAAATTCCCACCACGCCGCTCTCTTACGGTGACGCTCAGCCAGTCCTCCAGGCCTTGGGCGGACCCGAGTCGCCGCGCGACTGGCAAGGCGCTCTCCCTTTCACCTATCACGTGGGCCCGGGTCCGGTGAAGGTGAAGATGCATCTCAAGCAGGACTACCGCTACTACACAATCTGGGACGTGATCGGGAAGGTGCCGGGCACAAAGTATCCTGACCAGTGGGTGGTTGTGGGCAATCATCGCGATGCCTGGGTTTACGGCGCGGTGGACCCGAACAGCGGTACTGCGGCCATGCTGGAAACCGTGGCTGGTGTTAAAGAGCTTCTGCGTCTTGGCTGGAAGCCGGAACGGACGTTGATCTTCGCCAGTTGGGACGCAGAGGAAGAGGGCCTGATCGGCTCCACGGAATGGGGCGAGCAGCATGACCGAGATCTCTCCCATGCCGCAGCTTATTTCAACCTTGACGTGGCTGTGACTGGCCAGAATTTCAGCGCTTCGGCGGTGCCCAGCTTGAAGGGCTTCGTGCGTGATGCAACCAAGTTTGTTCCCAGCCCTAAGGGCGGCACCGTGTACGACGTGTGGAAACAGGAGAGAGCGCACCAGTCGCAAAGACGCGATCAGGATAGCAATCAGCGTCGTGAGCCCAACGCCCGCGTCGACAAAGACGTTCCCGTTGGCGACCTCGGCAGCGGATCAGACTACAGCGTCTTCATTCAACACCTGGGAATACCGTCAGCTGATATGACGTCCAGCGGCCCGTACGGCGTCTACCATTCGGCATTCGACGACTTTAACTGGTTCAAGAAGTTTGCTGATCCCACATTTGTCTATGAGCAGGAGATGGCGCGTGTCCTGGGAATTGAAGCGCTTCACATGTCTGACGCCGACGTGCTGCCCTACGATTACGAGCTCTACGGCAAAGAGATTGAGTCCTACATCAACCAGGCGCAGGACAAGGCCAAACAGACGCTGGGCGCAAATGCTCCCGATTTCAGCAAGGCAAGCCAGGCCGCACAACGCTTCGAAGCAGCCGGTACAAAGGTGCTTGCAATGCAGAATAATCCGCCGCAGGATGCTGCGAAGCTGAATGACACCCTCATTGCCGCCGAGCGCGCTCTGCTGCTGGATAAAGGTCTGCCCAACCGTCCCTGGTTCCGGCACGCCATTTACGCTCCAGGGCAGTACACCGGATACGCGGCCGTGGTGATCCCCGGGGTTAATGAAGCCATTGACGGCAAAAATGCGGAATTGACCCAGGAACAACTGCAGGCACTCACGGAAGCGCTCAATCGTGCGGCCCAGGTCTTGGAAGGAGCCGGCAACTAGTACTCCAGCTTCCTAAAGGATTGATCAATCAACGGCAGGCACGGCAAATATCGATGGCCGTGCTTTAGCCGCTGGAAGCCGTTTCGCTCAAAAGCCAGCCAGCGGTCCTGCAACCGCATGCCGTAATCGCCCCTCTCACGTAAATACCTGCGCCTTCAGCAGCTATTGCAATTATCCTTAGCGGTAGCATGCCGCGCAGAAAAAGCTCGCTCGTAGATATTCCTGCTTACTCCAAGCGTCGCTATGACGTGGTGGCCATGGGAGCCTCTGCCGGAGGACTCAACGCCCTTACCCACGTGCTGCGATCGCTTCCGGAAACGTTCCCCAGCAGCATCGTGGTGGTGCAACACCTGTCTCCTGACCACAAAAGCTGGATCGCCAATCTGCTCGGGCACGCCTGTCGAATCAAGGTGAAGCAGGCTGAGCATGGCGAGATCATGCTGCCGGGCGTCGTTTACACTGCTCCGCCGGACGAGCATCTGCTCGTTGGCCCGGGCAAGATCCAGCTCGCCCATTCTCAATTGGTGCACTTTTCCCGGCCCTCCATTGACTTGCTTTTCGAATCTGTCGCAGGAACCTACGGTTCGCGAGCGATTGGAATTGTGCTCAGCGGCTCTGGTAGGGACGGCGCCACCGGAATCCGCGCGATCAAGGAAGCCGGTGGAATCACCGTGGCGCAAACACCAGATGCAGCGGAATTTCGTCCCATGCCTCAGGCAGCGGTGGATACCGGTTGCATTGACTTCATTCTGGCCCTTGAGAAAATAGGAAGTATCTTAATTGAACTTTGTGCCTGACCCACAGCACATCACGCAGCAGGCAACTCTTGCCGACCTGGTCCAGGAGCTCGCGGAAGAGCGCGGCATCGATCTGCGCGGCTACAAACACACCACCCTCGGCCGCCGCATCCAGCGCAGGATGCAGCAGCTCGGTATCGCCTCATATCAGGAATACCTGGAGTACGTGCGAGAACACGAAGGCGAATCCGGCGAACTGCTCAACACCGTCCTGATTAACGTGACCCGGTTCTTCCGTGACACTCAGGCATGGGATACCCTGCGGGAAGAAGTTCTACCCGTGTTGTTCCGCAACCGGCCCATTGGCAGCCCGTTTCGTGTCTGGTGCGCCGGCTGCGCCACCGGTGAAGAGGCCTATTCCACTGCCATCCTGCTGTGTGAATACCTGGGGCAGCGCATCAAAGACTATGAGATCAAGATCTATGCCACAGATCACGACGACGATGCGCTCACCATCGCTCGCCGCGCTGAATATGGGCCGGAGCGCGTGCGCGGCATGCGCCCGGAAATCCGGGAGAAATACTTTTTAGGAGAGACCACGCTGCGGGTGGTGCGCGACGTTCGTCGCATGGTGATCTTCGGCCGCAGCAACCTGCTTTCCGATGCTCCCATCTCCCATGTGGATCTGCTGCTCTGCCGCAACGTGCTGATCTACTTTGATTCTGTTGCCCAGGACCGCATCATGCGTCATCTTCGCTATGCTTTGAATGACGGTGGGGTATTATTTCTAGGGAAAGCCGAATCGCAGTTGAAGCGCAACTCGGACTTCATCGCAATCAGTCCGAGATGGAGAATTTTTCAGCGGCGTTCGTCGCGGACCGCTATTGAGTGGCACGCCGGCGCCGGGAGAATAAACATGGAATCAGAGTCGAAAGACAAGGCAGCGCAGGAACTGCAGTCGCTGAAGCTTTATTTCGATACCGTTCTCAGTACCCTCGAATCCGGTGTGCTTCTGGCCGATTCCAGTGACACAGTCATCAGCGAGAACGAGAGAATCCTCAAGCTATGGGAGCTCACCAACAAAATGGAGGGGCAGAAGCTCCAGAATACTGAGCTGTGGCAGCGCTGTCCCGAGCTCAAGCAGTACCTGGAAGAAAGCAAAAGAGCACAGTCAGCCTCCGTTCACTTCGATTGCTATGCCAGCCCGTCCACACTGGTGAGCGTAACCATAAAGCCTATTTCGTCTTCGAATCCGGAGTCATCGCCGCTGGGTACGCTTATTTATATGGAGAACGTTACACCCCGCGTGACCCTTCAGAGCACCATCGAGGAACTGGAAACCACCGCCGAGGAATTGCAGTCCACCAACGAAGAACTCGAGACAACGAACGAAGAACTGCAATCCACCAACGAAGAACTTGAGACCACCAACGAGGAACTGCAGTCGACCAACGAAGAGCTGGAAACCACTAACGAAGAGCTGCAGTCGCTGAATGAAGAACTGGAAACCACCAATGAGGAGCTCTCCTCGCGGACGCGCCAGCTTGATGACGTGAATGCCCGCTATTCCGAGATGATGGAGCGCATGCCATGGCCCGTGTTCCTGGTGGACCAGGACGGGCTCATTTACATGTTCAATTCCGCGTCAAGGAAGCTGTTCGGCTTTGCCGAACCCTCGGAAAGAGGAATGCGCCTGGAAGAGCTGCCCATGGACAACCATTCCCGCCAGAACATGCTGCGGCGGCATCGATCAGCCATGGACACCCAAAAGCAGTCCAGCCTTCGCGACCTGCACCTGGTCACCAACCGCTTTGACGGAAAAACTGATGTCCATTTCACCCCTCTTTCCAGGGACAGTGAGCGGCACGGCGTAATTGTGATGTTTGAGGTGCAGCCGGGTAAGAAAAAAACTGAGAATCGCAGCAATAGCAACGCTAAGAAGGCGCCATCTCAAAGGGCGAAGAAGACGATTGTTGCAAAAAAAGCAAAGAAGAAGAGATAAGGCGCATGGACGTGCGGTAGCTATCGATGCTGAAAGATTTAGTTTCTAATTCGCAGTCTTCTGAATAGAATTGGCGGCGTTCGTCGGCCTAGTGCTCAGTTGGCTTGTCCCCGTGAATTTCGCCCCCCCCCAGTTCCTGCAGTTCCAGAGCGAGGGTAACCTGTTTAGCCATGAGAGTACGCTGATTTTCACGGCTGACTTTGTTGGCGGCCATTCTTTGCGCCTGCTGAGCTTTGAGGTGCGTTGTGATGGCCACCGTCTTTCTTACTAAGTCCGCCATTTTCCCAGAGCGCTCAAGGAGCGCTTGACTGCACTTGATCATTTGTTCCGTGTTGATTTGGAGCGTGAGATGCCGCCCAAGTTTGTCGCGATGGCTGATTTCGGCACTCTGCGGGACATGGTGCAGCCACAAGTCAATATCGGGCTTTAAGGCGATAACGGCGCTGCGTTCCTTACCTCGCGGGCGGCGCACTGGCAGCCCGAGCTCCTGTTCCCAGCGCTGCACCGTCCTGACACCGCGGCCGAGATAGGCTGCAATCTCTTTCCACGAATTGAGCACTTCGGTGTTCATACAACCACTTAGATGCCCAGTATACCTCTTGCTGACGTACTTGGAGGCGTTTTTCGGCGCATCCCGGCGCTTGCATTCAGCTAGTCTGTTTTGGATTGCAAATAAACAGCTGCCTGGCACGTCGAGAGGCCTGCAGACTCAGAGCCGAGCCAGCAGGTCGCGCGGGTCAATTGGCTTGGACAGAAGCTCGAATCCGTCCTTGAGGACGTGCGACTTTAAAACCAGGTCCGTGGACGCCGAAAGGCCGGTGATCAGGAAAATTTTGCACCCTGGGAGCAGCGTGCGAATGTGAGAAGCGGCCTCCAGGCCATTCATGCCCGGCATCATGACGTCGATGATGAGAGAGTCCGGCCCGAATTCTGAGGCAATCTTAATGGCGGATTGGCCGGAAAACGCAGTTCGAACGTCATAAGCCTGAAGGCGCAACAGAGCTGCCAGCGTTTCTGCCAGGAGTTGGTCATCGTCCACAATCAGGATCCGCAGCCGTTTTGATCCTGCATTTTTGAGCGCGGGCGGTGCTGACGAATCACTTGAATCGGCTGTCATGCGGCCTCAAAGGAGGCACGACGCGGGAGCGAATGAGCCACGACGTCCAGTATCCTGTCCGACCGGCACTTCAATGCCTTGATACTTGAGTCATCACTCTCCGCTGGACCTTCGCAAATCAGCACCACGGGTGTAGATGGGGTGTAGCGCGTAACGATGTGAACCAACTTGCGGCGATCATCAGCCGGCATGGAATGGCAGAGCAGAACCAGGTCAAAATCGCCGTTCAGGAGCTTGTTTACAGTCTCGCAAGGATCAGATGCGGTGGCGATCTTGTATCCCATTGCTGCCAGGGCGGTGTTGTGTTTCTTGAGGAGACCGGAATCGCGTCCGGCAGAAAGAATAACGAACGGCATGGGTCCCACCTTCTCGGAACTACGTAACGGTCCTGAGTAGCTGCGGAAAGCGCCGACTTCAGCCAACAGAACCGCCCAAAACTAAATTTTTGACAGCTGGGAAAACCTGGAGTGGAGGTGCGGTCCACCGGGCTGCCTGCCGAGAGCAATTCTGCTCTTCAGTCCGGTGGCCCGCGCCGTTTAATTAAGACGCTGAACTCCCTCTAAGCGATGTAGAGAGTAGAACGCCAAGATACGCCGCAGCTCACACTGCCTGTGCACCTGAAATGGAGCAGTACAGATTGTGGATGAATAGCGCGGTCGCTGTGTGCTGCTTTCTTTTGCGTGCAGCTGGGTCGAACAAAAAAGAAAAGCTGCTCGCGATTTTCGGCAACATTCTCCGGATAACGCGCCATCTCACTGACACATCAGGGGCCCGGAAACAGCGGCGCCGACGGGGGAATTAACCATGAGGCACACAAAACTAGCGTTGCTGGTTGCAATTGCTTTTGTACTCACAACAGTAGCCTGGTCGAGAGAAGACAGGCTAACCAATACCGGATTAACGCCGGCGGCGCAGGGCAAAGTCAGCACCAGCACTGACCGGAACGGCAATACAGAAGTCGAAATCAAAGTGGAACACGTAGCCACGCCGCAATCGCTCACGCCGGCGCGGCAGGCATATCTCGTTTGGGTTCAGCCGCGCGGTCAACAGGCGCAACTGCTTGGCGCTCTGCGCATCAACAGCGATCTGCAGGGCAGCCTGAAGGGAACCACAACCTTCAAAGATTTTGACATCCTGGTAACAGCCGAAGACAACACCAAGCCGGATATTCCGTCTGATTCGGTGATCTTGAAGGGAACAGTGGAGAGAAAGTAACAGCAGTCGCATAGCATCATTCGCGAGCGGGGCCCTTGCGCTCCGCTCTTACTTTTACTTAAGTTCGCTCCCATGCAGGGATGGTCTGTTACCATGTCCGCTCATGGCCACCGCAGAGTCCCGTCCCACCGTCACAGCCACCTCGCGGGCCACAAAGTGGTCTCTGGCCGTTCTAGTTGCCATCAATGTCCTGAACTTCTATGACCGTCATGTGGCAGCGGCTGTGGTCGAACCCATACGCAAGGAGTTCCTGCTTACCGATACTCAGCTCGGTTGGATCAATACTGCTTTTACCATCCTCTACGGAGTGGTTGGGTTGCCGCTCGGCCGCCTGGCAGATCGAGTCAGCCGCAAGAAGCTGCTCGCTGGGGGCGTAGCTGTCTGGGCGATGCTTACCGCATCCACGCGCTGGGTGTTTAGCTACCCATTTCTGGTTTTCACGAGACTGGGAGTGGGTGTTGGCGAAGCCGCTGCTGCTCCAACCGCTACGAGTTGGATCGGCGATCTTTATCCCCCCGAGCGTCGCGCACGGCCGCTGGCGCTCTTCATGCTCGGAGTTCCGGTAGGCGGAGCGCTCAGTTATTTTTTCAGCGGCGCAATCGCACAGAGGCTGGGCTGGCGAGCCGCCATGCTGGTGGCTGCAGCGCCTGCACTGCTGTTGATCCCCCTGTTGCTTCTCCTCAAAGAACCCGAACGTGGCCATTCTGAAACGCGCGTGCACGCATCAGGCGCGACCTCAATTGGGCAGGTGCTGCGCATTCCTACTTTCTGGTGGATCGCGCTTTCAGGAGCGCTGGTCAACTTCAATCTTTATGGAATTGCCTTGTTTTTCCCTGCGCTGTTCGGTCGTATTCACCATATGAACGTTGCTCGGGCGGGGACCACCATGGGCGTTATTTACGCTGTTGGCGGCGTGCTCGGAGGATGGATTGCTGGCCAGTTGGGCGATCGCATGGTGCAGGGCGGGCGTGGACGGATGCAAATCGCTGCCATCGCAGCGCTGCTGGCTGCGCCTTTGTCCTATTTCGGAATTCGCCAGGGTTACGGCGCCCTCTCCCTGGTGCTGCCGCTGCTCACGCTTTCCTACGGCCTGCTCAACATGTATTACGGGCTGGTTTACGCCGCCATTCAGGACATCGTTGCGCCCGCCCTTCGCGGCACCACCATGGCCATGTATTTTCTGGTGATGTATTTGAGCGGCGCCTCCTGGGGCACAGTCATCATCGGCAAAATGAGCGACCACTTTGCTCTACAGGCAGCCCACCTGGCCGGACTTCAAAAAATCAATGAAGCAGCCAGAGCCATCGGCTTGCAACAGGCTCTTCTTGCGATTCCTGTCCTGTCATTGTTGTTGGCGCTGGTCTTGTGGGCCGGATCGAGGACGATCGGCAAAGACATTGAGCGCAAAATGGGATCGATCGGTCAGGAAACTGTGGCGTAACCGTGGTTAAACCACAAGGGGACACAGAAGGAATGAGTCCAGTCGCGGCAGCGACGGTATGTTGTAGCCCACCGCGTAAGCGGTGGGAAAACAATCAATTGTGATGACAAGCCCCGGCCGGGGCGACACATGGCACATACATTCACAAAAAACCATCTTCATGTCGTTTTCAGTACAAAGGAACGCCTCAAACTAATTGCAGAAGACTTTCAACCACGGCTCTGGAAATATCTGACCGGAGTCTGTCAGAACATTGATCTAATTCCTGTGGCAATCGGCGGCATGGAGGACCATGCGCACATGCTGTTCCATCTGCCGCCAAGCCAAAGTCTGGCGGATGCCATGCGCGTCATCAAAACGAACTCATCCAAATGGATGAATGAGCACCAGAGCGGATTTGCCTGGCAAGACGGATATGACGCTTTTGGCGTGAGCGAATCAAACCTTGGACTGGTTGTGAAGTACATTCATTCTCAAAAACAGCATCATCGCAAGATGAGTTTTGAGGACGAATATCTTGCGTTGTTGAAGAAGCACGGAATTGAATTTGATCCGAGGTTTGTCTTTGGGTAGTGTCGCCGCTGCCGCGGCCTTTGCGATTTGGTCGAATCTTTTCCACCGCTCACGCGGTGGGCTACAAGATGCCGTCGCTACCGCGACTCGCAACAGATCTTCCGTAGGCCCGAAGCGTAGCGACGCGGGACGACGATTAAACCGTGCTTCTCTGTGTCCTCTTTGGTAAAAACTATCGCACCTTGATCCCCAATTCCTTCAACTGCCCCTCGCTTACCGGCGTTGGCGCATCCACCATCAAATCCACTGCCTTTGCCGTCTTGGGGAAGGGAATCACCTCGCGCAGGCTCTCTGCCCCGGCCAAAATCATCACAATACGATCCAGTCCCAGAGCAATTCCGCCGTGCGGAGGCGTGCCGTATTCCAGGGCCTCAAGGAAAAATCCAAAACGCGCCTTCGCCTCTTCATCCGTCATGCCGAGCGCATGAAAAATCTTCTTCTGGATGTCCTGGCGATGAATACGAATCGAGCCGGAGCCCAACTCCACGCCGTTTAACACCACGTCGTAGGCCAGGGAGCGCACGCTGCCGGGGTCGGACTCGAGCTTATCCATATCGCTTTCATGCGGCGAGGTGAACGGGTGATGCGCCGCGTTCCAGCGCTTCTCCGTGGCATCGTACTCGAACATGGGAAAGTCGGTAACCCATAGCCAATGGAATCCGCCATGATGAAAAGCGTGGTGCCGGTCAGCATACTTGCGCGCCAACTCGACGCGGAACTGTCCGGCAGCCATGAAGACGCCATAGTCTGGCCGCGTTGCGGATGCCTCCTGTTGTGCTGGACCTGCGACAAGCACCAGCAAGTCATCAGCTTCCGCTCCGGACATCTCGCGAATCTTGGTTACAGCCTCAGGAAATGATTTCTCCAGTCGCTTGATATCGTCGACCAGGCGCGCTTCCTTGCGCTCGCCGAACAGCGGACGGTTCTCATCGCGCTCCTTGCGCGAAAGCTCGCCGATCTTGGGAATGCGGATCGCCACTACGGGCAATTCCGTACTGAGTTGGAGACTCTGCAACTGTTCAGCCGTGAACGCATGGCGCACGTCCGTCAGTTTGGGCAGGCGGAGGTCAGGCTTGTCGATGCCATACTGCCGGATGGCTTCGTCATAGGTCATGCGCGGGAACGGAGCTTTCAATTCATAGCCGGCG
>Ga0134125_10005110_pt1 | contig 14925 bp, 12 predicted proteins | sample KB31751_FD_96464 | JGI IMG/M metagenome (GOLD analysis project Ga0134125, IMG submission 96464) | Terrestrial soil microbial communities with excess Nitrogen fertilizer from Kellogg Biological Station, Michigan, USA - KB3-175-1 | ecosystem: Environmental > Terrestrial > Soil > Unclassified ... | reverse complement strand
GTCTTTTCTATCCTGACGGGCATAACCAAAATAAGGAAGAACGGCTACAATTTCCTGAGCTGAAGCACGCTTTGCCGCATCAATTAACAATAAAAGCTCCATTAGGTTTTCTGCCGGTGGCATGGAAGATTGTATTAAAAATACTTTCTGGCCACGTACACTCTCTTCAAACGAAATTTGAATTTCACCATCGCTAAAGCGAATTAGCTTCACTTCACCCAATGACGAACCATAAGAGGCTGCTATTTTAGCTGCTACTTCTTTTGACGCACTTCCTGCAAAAAATCTTACTTTCGATTCCATAATTAGGGGTGCGAAGCTACTAAAACTTAAGGAATAATGCAAGGCAGATTTGTCTGTTTTCCCCCCTTGGGCATTTAAATCATTATTTGGCTATAAAATAGGCCACTTAATTTCAACCAAAGTGCCTGTGGCTGAGCCATTTGCGTCGTATAAATCAATAAAGTTTACCGTGTAAGAAAGCTGCTGAACGTCACTTAAAAGTCGTAATCGGTCGTTGGTTATTTTCATACCCAAAGAGGCGTGGTTTTTACGCGACTGGTTTTTTATTTCGGCGGCTTTTTTACGGCCAATTCCATTATCCTCTATAGTGGCATAAATAAAATTATCTTTTATAAAAAAACTAATCTTTAAAAGACCTGATGCATCTTTTGGTACAAGTCCGTGTAAAATGGCATTTTCTACATAAGGTTGTAAAAGCATACTTGGTATCTGTTCGTAGTCAGAATCTATATTGTCGGCTACGGTAATTTCGTAATCAAACAAATCGCTAAAGCGCATTTTTTCTAAATCAATATAAATTTTAAGCGCATTAATCTCTTCGTTAAGGGTAACAACTGTTTTTTCAGAGTTATTTAAAATCATGCGCATTAACTTGGCAAAACGGTTTAAGTAAAACACGGCCTCGTCGCTTTTATTATTTAAAATAAAATGTTGTATAGAGTTAAGGGAGTTAAACAAAAAATGAGGATTCATTTGAGCACGCAGGGCTTTCAATTCGTTTTTGGCAATTTCTATCTGCATTTTACTTTCTTTTTCTTGCTCCTTTTTTAATTGATTTAAACGAATTAAAAATACACTATAAACAACTAATATAATAAAGCCAAGAGCACTTAATATAAACCACCAATGTTGCCACATAGGTGAGTCAACCGAAAAGGTAAACGTTAAGGGCTCGGTACTCCAAACACCTTGGTTATTGCAACACCTTACTTTAAAAACATAATGACCCGGGGGTAAATTGCTATAGGTTACGTTATTTTGGGTAGTGGTTGGGCTCCAGCTTTTTTCAAAGCCTTCTAATTTATGTATGTACAAAACCTTAGCAGGGTTGGTTAAACATACACCCATAAAATCAAAACGAATGTTGTTTAAATTACTTGCCAGTTCTGCATTTTGAGGCAATAAAGTATCGTCGTAAAATAATTTTAATTTGGTAAAAGATAATCGGGCTTCGTTATCGTTATTAATAAATTTTACCGGATTGTGCTTTACTAAACCGTTTACGGTACTAAACCAAATTGAGCCCGCACTATCTAAACAAAGTCCGCCGGTGTTACACTCTAAGCCTTTAAAACCTTCGGTTTTACCAAACGATAAAATATTTTTTACATGCGATTGAAAAAACGGCTGCAAATCAATTTTATTAGCCCCTTGGTTTGTGCCAACCCAAAGGGTTTGCTCGTTATCGGTTAAAAGTAAGGAGTACACCAGGTTTGAACTTAAACCATCGTCTTCACTAAATTTTTCGGCCGTTTTGTTTTCAAGGTTAATAACATAAACGCCATCTAAAGTTCCTACATATAAATAATTATTGGAAGCAACTTTAACATCTAACACGGCACGGGTTTGAATGTTATAAGCCGTGGTTATATCCTTAATTGTTTTACCATCGTAAATAAATAAGCCGCCTAAAAAAGAGGCAATATATATGTTGCCTTTACCATCTTCGCACATACTTGAAAGCTGAAACTCGGTAGTAATTGGCGGTGTTGGAAGATTATAATATTTAATTGTTGTTTTTGGATAGGCATTTAAATTTTCAATACAGGCAACCTGGTTTTTTAAGCCAACCCACATGTTATTTTTCTTATCGATGTATAAAACATGAATAAATTCGTTTTGTAGAAAAGCAGCGGGCGTTATTTTGCCATTATAATCGTAGCACAACCCTTTATTAGTGCCAATCCATAAACGATTTGCACTATCAACAGCCAATGCCGAAGCCAAATTATCAAGCAAGCCATTACTGGTGTTGTAATTAATAAATCGGTTATTCGTAAATGTATAAATGCCCCCACCCGTAGTGGCAAACCACATTTTGTTTTTTTTATCTTTACAAATGGTTTGCATAAAAGCATTTTTTAAGCCATCCTCTACACCATAATAAATAAAGCCTTCATCTCTAAACTTAAATAAGCCGCTGTGTGTGCCAAGCCAAACGTTTTGCTCATAATCAACCGTTATGCAGGAAATACTGTTTGCATTTTCTTCTTTAGAAACCTGATAGGAAGTTACCGCGTTATTAAAATACTTTATAAGCGCAGTGTTTGTTCCAACCCATAAAACATTTTTATAGTCGGCAAACAGGCAATTAATGTTATCCTTAACAGCAGTAGGAATTGTTTTTTTTACACTGTTTTGTAAATCGTAGTTATTAATGTAAAACAACCCTTTGTTGGTTCCTATCCATAAGGTTGAATTTTTATCGGTTTCAAAAAAAGTAATTAAAGTATCTGATGAGGGCAAAAACTCGCAAATAGTTTGCAGCTTATCCGTTGAAACGATGGTTATTTTTTTTGAGGTAGAAATTACATAATCTTTAAAGGTGCTTTTTACTTTGGTAATATTTACATCTTTAAAACGAGCATCTGTTTTTATATTTTGATGAGATAGATAACATAAACCACCTCGGGTAGCAATGGCCGTTTCAGCACCTTTGGTGGCAATTGAGTTAATGTAATTATTGGGTAAGCCGTTTTCTGTAGTGTAATTTGTAAACTTTTTACCATCAAAAACACTTAAGCCATTTAAAGTACCAATAATTAAATTTTTGGAGGAATCTTGCGAAATAGATTTTACCCAATAATGCACCAAACCTTTTCTTGGCCCATAATTGGTGAATTTTAAACCGTCAAAACTGCTTAAGCCGCCATAACCGCCTGTCCATAAATAGCCGTTGTTGTCTTGAAAAACGTCGTAAATCTGCACAAAGGGTAAACCATCTTCTACGGTATAATTTTGAAAATTGAATGATTGTGATTTTACCTCTCTTCCTAATAGGAAAATAAGAAATAAAAACAGATATTTTTTTTTCGAAAACATTTAGTGCATAAAGATAATCTTATAAATCAATGATTAAAAGCATAACGTTTTACCTAATGTTGGTTTGCGTTTATATTTAATTATTATTACATTGCATGAAAATAAACTTAGGTATGAAAAAAATATCATCATATAGTGTGTTGTTTGGTTTTGGTGCTTTGCTATTAATTACTTCTTGCGGAGGTGGCACTGGTGAGGTTGAAAAGAAAGACGAAATTAAAGATACAGTAGTAGCGGAAATGCCCAAAGCATCTTCTGAAAGTGATGAGGCTAATTTATATGCCTTACCATCGCCTATGCAAATAGCAACCATTTTAAAAAAGGCAGGGCTAAAATATTATACCGGGTTAACCAACCCACTTGATAACGCCGACAAATACAAAGCCGGTAATTTAGTTGCCAAAACTTTAGGCTTAGGTACCTATCTGTCCGACCTTTCGTATTGCATTTTAAATAGGCAAAACCAGGAAAGTAAAAATTACTTTAAAACTTGCAGTCAGCTTTCAGAAAGCATAGGTTTAGCAAAGGCTTTTCAGGATAATAACGTACCTAAACGCATGGAAAAAAACATGACGAACGGAGATTCTGTTTCTAAAATATTGTCGGAAATTCAAATGGAGTCTGATAATGTGTTGGAAGAAAATAAACAAAGCTACATTTCGGTAATTGCCTTTACCGGTGCTTGGATAGAGAGCATGTATATTGGTACTCAGGTGCACATTAAAGAAAAAAATGCCAATGTAACTACCAATATTGTGGAACAAATGGGCATTGCCGAAAACATTATAAAAGCATTAGAAGTAAACAAATCTAAAGATGCTGATGTAACTGTTTTGTTGCAAGACATGAATGCCTTAAATGATATTTATAACAATTTTAAATCGGTTAAAGAAATTAAAGCAACCGACCCTGATGTTATTGACCCGGCTAAACTTACCATAAGTGTGGCTGAATTAGATGGCTTTACTAAAAAAGTAGAAGAAATACGTAACAGAATTATAAAAGGCTAAGTTTTTAATAAAGAATTAAACTAAATATATGGATAAAATGATATTTACTAAACTACTAAAGTTAACTACTGTTTTTGCTTTATTATTTTCAGTATTTGCTTTTCAGGGCGATGCACCATGCGATGCTAAGGCGTTAAAAGATAAGGCCAAAAAACAATTAGAACCGTATACTTACGATATGTCTAAACTTACGCATATCACCTATAAACCACAGGCTTGGCTTAAGGAAATTGAAGTACCGCTTTTTATTGGCGAAAAATACCGATTGGTTTTTAATACCGAAGCCTTACCAAAACAAATTGTAATTAGTATTTATAATAGAGATAAAGACTCTAAAAAACGAAAACTATTATTTACTACCAAAGATGCCGCGGCAGATAAAAGAGAGTTTGCTTTTGATATAGCTATGGCGCGCAAAGCCTTTATTGATTATGAAATGCCTGCAGGCGATTCAACCATTGATGGTGGATGCTTGGTATTTATGATGGGCTACAAATAACCAAGGTTTATTTACTTCTTGTTTACTACCATTATTTTAACACGCACGGCAATTAGTTTTACTTTTATTTGGCTAATAAAAACTGCATAATATCATCTGTTTTACTCCAAACATTTGTTAGATTTGGCGTGTAATTTTATACTATGTATTTATCTAATCGCGTAAACCATTTAGCAGAATCTCAAACTATAGCCATGGCTCGTAAAAGCCGTGACTTAGCTGCTCAGGGAATAAACATAATTAGTTTGACTTTAGGCGAGCCTGACTTTAACACCCCCGATGTTATTAAGCAAGCAGCTAAAAAAGCCATTGATGATAATTTTAGTTTTTATACCCATGTATCGGGTTATCTAGAATTACGTCAAGCCATTTGCGGTAAATTTTTGCGCGATAACAATTTAGAATACACGCCCGATGAAATTGTAGTTAGCACAGGTGCCAAACAAAGCATTGCAAATGCTGTGCTATGCATGCTTAACCCGGGCGATGAGGTAATTGTACCCGCACCTTATTGGGTAACCTATACCGAGATTTTAAAACTATCGGAAGCAAAGCCCATTATTGTAAACACCTCAATAGAAAACGAATTTAAAATTACACCCGAGCAATTAAAAAAAGCCATTACGCCAAAAACGCGTATGATGATTTTTTCTTCGCCGTGTAACCCAACAGGTTCTGTATACAGCGAAAAAGAATTGGCTGCTTTGGCCGACGTAATTAAACAACATAAAGATTTATACGTTATAAGCGACGAAATTTATGAGCACATAAATTTTGTAGGCAAGCATGCCAGCATTGCTCATGTTGATGGCATGAAAGACCGCACGGTTATTATTAACGGTGTATCTAAAGGTTTTGCCATGACAGGTTGGAGAGGCGGAATTTTAGCTGCCCCAAAATGGATTGCACAAGCTTGCGATAAAATGCAAGGTCAGTTTACATCGGCTACATGCAGCATTACGCAAAAAGCCATGCATGCGGCTATGTTATTATCGGTTGAAACCACACACCCAATGCGCGATGCTTTTAAACGTCGCCGTGATTTAGTAGTAAAACAACTTAGTGCTATAAAAGGATTTAAGTGCAATAACCCCGATGGAGCTTTTTATGTTTTCCCTGAAGTGAGTTACTTTTTTGGTAAACAACATAATGGGAAAACAATAAATAACGCTACCGATTTTTGTATGTATTTACTGGAAGAAGCTGCCGTATCTATGGTTCCGGGTGCAGCTTTTGGCGATGATAATTATTTGCGCATTAGCTACGCCACATCCGAAGAAAAATTAACCGAAGCCATTAATCGCATTAAACAAGCCGTAGAAAAACTGAAATAAAGAATGAAAAAATTTTCTGTAAAAAAAGAACACATACGAGAAATTTTTAAATCGTTTAATAATCTTAATGTACTTGTTATTGGCGACGTAATGGTCGACTCCTATATGTGGGGTAACGTAAACCGCATATCACCAGAAGCACCTGTGCCAATTGTTACCGTTAAGAAAAAGGAAAGGCGATTAGGGGGGGCTGCTAACGTGGCACTTAACTTACAAGCCTTAGGCGCTACACCTATTTTGTGTAGTGTAATTGGTGTTGATTATGAAGGGCAAGCATTTTTAGATTTATTAAAGCAACAAAAGCTTAGTCAAAAAGGAATTTTAAAATCGCGTGAGCGAGTTACCACCGTTAAAACCCGTGTTATAGGAAATAATCATCAGATAGTGCGAGTTGATGAAGAGTGGGAGGAAGACATTATTGCATCTGAAATGGATCAGTTGCAACAGCTTATTTCATTTATTCTTCAGCACGATAAAATTGATGTAATTATTTTTGAAGATTATAACAAGGGCTTAATTACCAATAAAATTATACAGAAAACAGTTGACTTAGCTAAAAAGCGTGGCATTCCGGTAGCTGTTGACCCAAAGAAGAAAAACTTTTTAAACTACAAAGGCGTTACATTATTTAAACCAAACTTAAAAGAATTAAAGGAAGGCTTAAAAGTAGATTTTAGTGTAGATAATGAAAATGAAATGCAAAGGTTACTAAGCAGTTTTAGACACAAACAAAAAATTGCTACCATACTACTTACACTTTCAGAAAAAGGAATTTGTACCAACTCGCGTACCGTTAAAGAAATTTTACCGGCTCATTTTAGAAACATTGCCGATGTATCGGGCGCAGGTGACACAGTTATTAGTGTGGCAGCTTTATGTTTGGCTTTAGAGGCTGACCCTATTTTAACTGCTGCATTATCTAACTTAGCGGGTGGTTTAGTTTGCGAAAAAGTGGGTGTTGTGCCTTTAAATAAAGAGCAACTTTTAAAAGAAGCTCTAAACCTAGATTTTGTAAAATAAGGTGCCCGAAGTAAAACCATACAACCAAAGTCAAGGTAAAAAAGAACAGGTAGCCGAAATGTTTAACAACATTGCATTTCGTTACGATTTTTTAAATTCCCTTTTATCGTTAGGCATACACAAAGGCTGGCGTAAAAAGGCCGTTGCTATTTTAAAAGCCAAACAACCTCAAATTATATTAGATGTAGCAAGCGGCACGGGCGATTTTGCTATTGAAGCTTTAAAGACAAATGCAAAAAAAGTTATCGGCGTAGATATTTCGGAAGGAATGCTTAATGTGGGGAAAGAGAAATTGAAGAAGTTAAACCTTACCGATAAAATTGAATTGCAAGTTGCTGATGCCGAGCATTTGCCTTTTGCCGATAATTATTTTGATGCCATAACCGTTGGCTTTGGCGTACGTAATTTTGAGAATTTAGAAATGGGTTTAAAAGATATGTTACGTGTTTTAAAACCCAATGGCGATTTAGTTATTATTGAATTTTCTAAACCCACAGGTTTATTTAGCTATGTATATAAAATTTACTTTAAACACATTACACCTGCTATAGGCAAACTTTTTTCAAAAGACCACCGAGCTTATTCTTATTTACCCGAATCGGTAGAGGCATTTCCGTATGGTGAAAAGTTTTGCACTATCTTATCTAACTGTGGTTACAAAAACGTATCGTTTAAAATACTGACTTTTGGCGTAGCTTCAATTTACGTAGCTACTAAATAATAAATCATTTTACTTTCTTATTTATTACTTGTCATTTCGACCGCAGGGAGAAATCTTTATTTGTAATAGATTTATTATACTATTCCCCTCCCAATGACAAGGTGTTGGGTTGTTTGCAAATAAAGATTTCTCAGTCGTTCCTCCTTCGAAATGACAATAGGTAAAAAGTGCTCGAAAAATTTAATGTAATCTAGAAGAGATTAAACTGATAAACTCTTTACGTGTAGTGTCTTTCATAAACTCTCCTGTAAAGGCAGATGTAGTAGTTACCGAGTTTTGTTTTTGCACCCCACGCATTTGCATGCATAAATGGCTGCACTCAATTACTACAGCTACACCTGTTGGGTTCAAGGTGCTTTGTATGCAATCACGAATTTCATTTGTCAAACGCTCTTGTACTTGCAAGCGCCGCGCAAATGCATCAACTACTCGTGGTAATTTGCTTAAACCAACAATGTGTCCGTTAGGTATATAGGCAATGTGTGCTTTACCAAAAAAGGGTAGTAAGTGGTGTTCGCAAAGGCTGTAAACTTCAATGTCTTTTACAACTACCATTTGGCTATACTCTTCTTTAAACATAGCCGATTTTAAAATCTCTGCCGGGTTTTCGTCGTAGCCTTTGGTAAGAAAATTCATTGCTTTAGCCGCACGATGAGGTGTTTTTAATAAACCCTCACGTGTAGCATCTTCACCAACTTCACTAAGTATTTTACTATAATTAAGCTCTAAGCTTTTTAGGTTTGCTTTTTCTGCTATGTTGTTGCTCACAAAATGTGTGTTTAAATTTTAAATTACAGTTTGGCTTTTACTTCAACCATATCGTAACCCTCAATAATATCGCCAACTTTAATATCGTTGTAACCATCAATGTTTAATCCACACTCGTAACCTGCTGCAACTTCTTTCACATCATCTTTAAAGCGTTTTAACGAACCTAAAGCACCACTGTGTACCACAATGCCATCGCGTATAATGCGCACTTTGGTTTGGCGGTTTACTTTACCATCAAGTACATAACAACCTGCTATGGTACCAACTTTAGTTATATTAAACACTTCTCTAATTTCAATGTTGCAAACAATTTTCTCTTCAAATTCCGGAGCTAACATACCCTCCATAGCCGCTTTAATTTCGTCTATTGCTTGGTAAATGATAGAGTATAAGCGGATATCAATTTCTTCTGTCTCTGCTAATTTACGTGCATTTGTAGTTGGGCGAACCTGGAACCCTACGATGATAGCGTTTGATGCCGATGCTAACATTACATCGTTCTCACTAATAGCACCAACGGCTTTACTGATAATGTTGATAGCAATTTTTTCGGTAGATAATTTCAATAACGAATCAGATAATGCCTCGATAGAACCATCCACGTCACCTTTTACAATTACATTTAATTCTTTAAAGTCGCCTATTGCTAAACGTCTTCCAATCTCATCAAGTGTAATGTGTTTTTGTGTACGTATGCCTTGTTCGCGTTGTAATTGTAAACGCTTGTTTGCCAATTCACGTGCTTCGCGCTCATCAGCCATTACATTAAATTTATCGCCCGCAGTTGGTGAACCGCTTAAGCCTAATAATTGTAATGGAATTGATGGACCTGCTTCTTTAATTGGTAAACCACGTTCGTTAGTCATTGCTTTTACACGACCGCTATAACCACCGGCAACAATAATGTCACCAACTTTAAGCGTTCCTTTTTGTACAATGATATCAGCAACGTGACCACGACCTTTATCTAACTTAGCCTCAATTACAGAACCCGAAGCTCTGATTTTTGGATTAGCTTTTAGGTCTAATATTTCAGCTTCTAATAAAACTTTCTCTAATAATAATTCAATGTTTAAACCTGTTTTAGCTGAAATTTCTTGCGATTGGAATTTACCGCCCCACTCTTCAACTAAAATATTTAACTGTGCTAAATCTTCGCGTATTTTGTTTGAGTTAGCACCCGGTTTATCAATTTTATTGATAGCAATAATCATAGGTACACCAGCAGCTTGCGCGTGGTTAATGGCCTCTTTTGTTTGAGGCATTACACTGTCATCAGCCGCCACCACAATAATTACGATATCCGTAATTTGAGCACCACGAGCACGCATAGCGGTAAACGCTTCGTGACCCGGAGTATCTAAAAATGTAATTGATTTTCCACTATCTAATTTTACGTTGTAGCTACCAATGTGCTGAGTGATACCACCCGCCTCGCCGGCAACAACGTTTGCTTTACGTATATAATCCAGTAACGATGTTTTACCATGATCTACGTGACCCATGATGGTTACAATAGGAGGGCGAGAAACTATATCGTCTGCATTTTCTTCTTCTTTAACTTCAATAACCTCGATGGCTTCAGCTGTTACGAATTCAGTTTTAAAACCAAACTCCTCAGCAACAATAGCAATAGTTTCAGCATCGATACGTTGGTTGATTGATACAAACAAACCAAGACTCATACAAGTAGAAATTACTTGTGTAACCGGTACACTCATCATTTGAGCTAATTGGTTAGCCGATACAAACTCAGTTACTTTCAGTATTTTTTTCTCTGCTTCAGCTTGTTCATGTTCTTCAGCTATACGCTCACGAATCTCACCACGTTTTTCTTTACGATATTTTGCAGCATTAGATTTTTGACCGCCTTTACTTAAACGTGCAAGCGTTTCTTTAATCTGTGCCTGAATTTCTTCATCAGTAAGGGCTGGTTTTGGTTCGCGTTTAGACGGACCAGTATTAGTGCCTCTGTCTTTAAATTTCTGACGAGCAATTTGTGCTTGCTCTTTACCAACTTTATTTATTTCGTCTTTACTTAAGCTGCCTGTTTTTTGTATGCGCTTACGTTTTTTCTTTTCGTTATGAAAGTTACCAGGTGTAGGTTTTTTCTCAACCGGTAACACCATAGTACCTAATATTTTAGGGCCTTCTAATTTTTTAAAGGTAGTTTCTAAAAAATCTTCTTTTGGTGGTTCGTTCGCTGCCGGTGTTTCTACTACAGGTGCAGCAGGTTTAGCCACAGGTGCTTCAGCTACAGGTTCTTCTTCTTTCGCTTTTTTACGAGCAGCCGTTTTTTTAGTTTCTTCTTTAGCTGCTTTTTCAGCAGCCGCTTCGTCGTCTTTTTCTTTTTTCGATTTTTTATCGGGCTTAGTTTTGCTGTTAAGCGTCGATAAATCTATTTTAGAAATTACTTTTACACCAACCGTTTTCTCTTCTTTTTTTGGCTCTTCAGCTTTTACTTCAGGTTGTTTTTTTGCTTTTTCAGCATCTTCATCAGCAGCTTTCTTTTTAGCTTTTTCAGCCTTTTCAGATTCTTCTGCTATGCGTTGTTTTTGTTCAACACGCAGAGTTTCTAATACTTTTGAAGTAGATGAAACCGATAAATCTTTTATAACAATATCCTCTTCAAAATCATCTTTCTTTTTGATAGCTGATTTTGACTCATCTAATGTAATGCTCTCTTTTTTCTCGCGAATAATTTGGCCAACTTGTTGTGCTTGTTTCTTAGCGTTTTTGTCGCCCTGAAACTGTTGCATAACCAAGTTATACTCAACTTCACCTAATTTTGAATTAAGATTTTTTGCATCGACTTTATGTCCTTTTGAAGACAAAAATTCAGCAATGGTAGCTACAGAGACACCAACCTCGCTTGCAAGTTTACTTAATCGTACTGTTTTAGTTTCTGACATATTTTTTTATTCTCCTTGCTTACTTATTGTTTTATTATCTATGTGTGCTAAAATTTTAATTCATTTTTCGCACGTTTTTATTCTTGTTCTGCATCAAACTCAGATGCTAATATTGAACGTACTTCTTCAATAGTCTCTGGTTTAATTTTGGTACGGCGTACTAATTCTTCTTGTGTAAGTTTTAGTACATCTTTAGCTGTATCGCAACCAATTAATTTTAGTTCTTCAATAACAGCTGCCTCAATTTCGTCAGAGAATTCTTCTAAGTCTACGTCTTCCTCGTCAATGATTTCTTCTTCAGCTTCGCGATATACATCTAACTCATAACCGGTTAATTTACCTGCTAATTTAATATTGAAACCACCTTTACCAATAGCTAACGATATTTGGTCTGGTTTCAAATATACCTGTGCACGCATGTTTACATCATCCAATGTAATGTTGGTGATTTTTGCAGGACTTAAAGCACGTTGTATAAGTAGTTGCGAATTGCTTGTAAAGTTAATTACATCAATATTTTCGTTTTTCAACTCACGCACGATACCGTGGATACGAGAACCTTTCATACCAACACAAGCACCAACCGGGTCAATTCGCTCATCGTATGATTCAACAGCAACTTTAGCACGCTCACCCGGCTCACGAACAATTTTCTTAATAGTAATTAAACCATCTGCAATTTCAGGAACCTCAGTTTCAAATAAACGCTCTAAGAACACAGGCGATGTACGAGATAATAAAATAACTGGGGTTGCATTTTTCATGTCAACTTTTAAAACCACTGCTTTAACGGTATCTCCTTTTTTGAAAAAGTCGGTAGGGATTTGTTCGGTGCGAGGAAGGATTAATTCGTTACCCTCGTCATCAACCATCATAATTTCTTTTTTCCAAACTTGATAAACTTCGGCAGTAATTACTTCACCAACACGCTCTTTATATTTGTTATAAATTTCGTTTTTCTCAAGTTCTAATACTTTTTGTACTAAGTTTTGACGTAATGATAATACAGAACGACGACCAAACTCTTCCATGCTTACAGGCTCAGTTACCTCTTCGCCAATTTCAAAGCTATCGTCAATTTTATGAGCATCGCTTAAGCTAATATGTTTGTTTTCATCATAATCAAAGCTATCTTCAGCAAACTCGTTATCAACTATGGTGCGGTTTTTATACATCTCCACATCACCTTTATCGGGGTTTACAATGATATCGAAGTTTTTATCGGTACCGTATTTTTTAATGATCATGCTGCGAAACACGTCATCAATAATGCTCATTAAGGTTGCCTTGTCGATGTTTTTTATTTCCTTAAAATCGGAAAAGGACTCGATTAAATTAACACTGTGCATGGTTACTTTTTTTTATGATTAAAATGGTAAAATTAACTTGGTTTCTTTTATTTTATCTAAATCTATTGTTACGTTTTCAATAACTGTTTGCTTGCCTTTGCCTATTTGTTTACGTTCTCTGGTTTTTGTTTCAATGGTAAGGTTAGTATCGGTAGCGGCAGCTAATGCACCAATTATTTTTATACCGTCTTTTTTTATAACCGAAACCTGTTTACCTATATACTTTTGGTACTGAGGTAACACTGTAAAGGCCTCATCAATGCCCGGAGAAGATACCATTAGTTCAAAATCTTCATCATCGCGGTTTAAACCTGCTTCAACGTGTTTGCTAACCTCTCTGCATGTTTCAATAGTAATGTGGTTAGGCTCGTCAATAAAAATCTCTATTTTATTAGCAGGCTTAACCTTTACCTGTACTAAAAACACAGGGGTTCCCTTAATTTTTTCTTCTACTAATTTCTCTATAGTTTGTTCACTAATCATCTCTAAACAAAGAGGGGACTTACTAGCCCCCTCTCACTTTTTATATATTTCGACTGCAAATATACGTATTTTTTATTAAAAACCAATTGTTAGTTATTTTCGATAAAATACTTATATATCTCGACAAAATGGTTTAATTTTGCTATGTAGAATAAAAAAATAGATTTAATTCTAAAACCATGGAAACACTAAAGAATCTGGTAAAAAACAAGCACATTGCTTTGTTATTGGTGTTGTTAACGCCACTTGCCACTTTTGCTCAAGAACATTTAAAAACAGCTGCTGAAGAAGCTGAAGAGGCTAAACAAACTGCTTTATTTGCCGAAGTTGGCATTGCAGTATTGTTTATTGCTGCAGTTACAGCCTTTTTAGTTTTTAAGGCAAAGCACGATAAAAAAGTGCGTGAACAACAACTTGAACAAATGAAAAAAGTTCAAGCCGCTAAGCGTAAGGCCGCTTAAAGCCTTTGTCTGATTACTTCGTATAGCACAACTCCGGTAGCCACTGATACATTCAGAGAGGCTATTTTTCCTGTCATGGGTATTTTTACCGCATCAGTACATAAACGCAAGTACTCGCCAGAAATTCCTAAATCTTCTGAACCCATTATGATAGCTGTTGGTATTTTAAAATCAACATCATAAATAAGCTTTTCAGTTTTTTCGTGACAGGCAATTATTTGCAAGCCGCTTTCTTTTAAAAAGGTGATGGTATCTTTTAAATTATATTCTCTACAAACAGGTATACGGTGAAGTGCCCCTGCCGAAGTTTTTATAGCATCGCCATTTAATTGTGCCGAACCACGTTGTGGTACAATAATCATATCAACACCTGAGCACTCGGCTGTGCGGGCAATGGCACCAAAGTTACGTACATCGGTAATTTTATCTAACACTAAAACCAAAGGTGTTTTTCCTTCCGAAAAAACTTTGTGTAAAATATCCTCAGCTTTAAAATACTCTATCTCGCAAACAAAGGCAATAACGCCCTGGTGATTTTTTTTAGTTATACGGTTTATTTTTTCAGGCGGCACCATTTGGTAAGGTATCTCTGTGCCTTGCAAAACTTTGCGTAGTTCGTTAAATAATTGCCCGGCCAAACCGCGCTGAATAAGAATTTTTTCAATTTCTTTTCCGGCTTTTATGGCTTCAATAACGGCATGTATGCCAAATATGTGGTTGTCTTCTTTCACTTATGGTAATTTAATAGACCGCCAAATTAACTGTAAAATAACGGGGAGCAAAAAATATTTAATGCATCTTGTCATTTCGAAGGAGGAACGACTGAGAAATCTATTTAGAAACGGATTTCTCCCTTTGGTCGAAATGACAAGGCAGAGTAAGTTTTACCGTTTCAACAAAGCAGGTCTTAAAACTTATTGCAGAGTTTGATGCAATAAGGCGCTAAAAAAATAATTTTAGCACATGAACGTAACCGAGAAAAAATCATCCTCGTTGTGGGTGCTTTACAGTATATTTTTC
>Ga0134125_10005105_pt1 | contig 14932 bp, 14 predicted proteins | sample KB31751_FD_96464 | JGI IMG/M metagenome (GOLD analysis project Ga0134125, IMG submission 96464) | Terrestrial soil microbial communities with excess Nitrogen fertilizer from Kellogg Biological Station, Michigan, USA - KB3-175-1 | ecosystem: Environmental > Terrestrial > Soil > Unclassified ... | reverse complement strand
TCTTCCGCCAGCGCGAGGTCGGCCAGAACACGAAGTCCTTCACCGCCGCCCTGCGCTCCGCCCTGCGCCAGGACCCCGACGTCATCCTCGTCGGCGAGATGCGCGACCTCGAGACGATCCAGCTCGCGATCACCGCGGCCGAGACCGGCCACCTGTGCTTCGGCACCCTGCACACGCAGGACTCGCCGTCGACGATCGACCGCATCATCGACGTGTTCCCGCCGCACCAGCAGACGCAGGTGCGCGTGCAGCTCGCCGTCGTCCTGCAGGCCGTCGTCTGCCAGCAGCTGGTCCCGCGCAAGGACGGCGAGGGCCGCATCGCCGCGCGCGAGGTCATGATCATGCAGCCCGCGATCTCGAACCTGATCCGCGAGGGCAAGACGCACATGCTCTACCAGGCCATCGACACCGGCGCCAAGCACGGCATGATCTCGATGGACAAGGCCCTGTCGGAGCTCGTCCGACAGGGGCTGATAGCCCCCGACGAGGCGCTGACGCGCGCCAACAACCCGGAGACCTTCAAGCAGCTCGCCGGCATCACCGGCCGCGGCGGCGCGTCGCTGATGTAGGATGGACGGACTCGACCGCGTCAAACTGCTGCGCGCGCTCGCGCTCTTCTCGGCCATGCCGGAGGCGCGCCTCAAGCCCCTCGCCGAGAAGCTCGAGCCGCTGACCGTCGAGGACGGCAAGGCCTTCATCGTCGAAGGCGCCAAGAGCGGCGGGCTGTTCTACATCCTCTCCGGCCGCGTGCGCGTGTCCAAGCGCCTCGGCGAGGGCGGCGAGAAGGACCTCGCCTTCGCCGGCGCGGGCGACTGCCTGGGCGAGATGGACGTCCTGCGCGACGACGGCGTCCGCTCCGCCAGCGTCTACGCGGTCGGCCGCGCCGAGGTCCTGCACCTCAAGAGCGCCGACCTGCGGAGCTGGCTCGAGGGCGACCCCGCCGACGCGGCGCGCTTCTTCTCGAGCCTGGCCGAGATGCAGTCCGGCCGCCTGCGCCGCACGTCCGACGAGGTCGCATTGCTCTACGACCTGTCCCAGCTGCTGCTCACGCCGCAGGCGACGGCCGCCGGCCTGCTGTCGCACGCGCTCGAGCGCGTGACGCCGCACCTGCAGGGCGCCTGGTCCGCCGAGGCGCGCGCCTTCAACCAGTTCGAGAACGAGCTGGACCTCGTCGCGCGCCGCGGCGCGCCGATCTCCCCCGACGCCTCCGAGCCCGCGCCGCGCGCGCCGTCCGCCCAGGCGTGGACCGACGACCGCACCCTCGCGCTCGTGCTCAGCGCGCCCAAGCGCCTGCTCGCGCAGCTGCGCTTCCGCGCCGACGCGGCGCTCAACGACGCCCAGCGCGCCGAGGCCGAGCGCACGCTCGGCGCCGTCGCGCGCCTGCTGACGTCCGCTCTCGAGAACATCGAATTCCGCACCGACGAAGCGCTCCGCGAGCGCCTGAGGACAAAAAGTCATGGCCCGAGCTTTTAAAACCGTCGCCGTCGCCGCCGCGCGAGTCGCGGACGAGAGGAAGGCCGAGCAGATCCAGGTGCTCGACGTCCGCAAGTCGAGCCCGGTCGTGGACTACCTGGTCCTCGTGACCGCGCTGTCGCGGCCGCACATCGAGGCGCTCGAGCAAAAGATCGTCGAGGCGATGGAGGAGACCGGGCTGAAGGTCCACCACCGCTCGCGCCCGCAGACCGACGCTTGGCGCGTGCTCGACTTCGGCGGCGTGATGATCCACCTGATGAGCCCCGAGGCGCGCGAACTGTACGCGCTCGAGCGTCTGCACGACGGGGCCAAGGAGGTCGCATGGCGGAGCTGACGGAGTTCCTGAAGGCGACCGTCGCGTCCGGCGCCAGCGACCTGCACCTCGTCGTGGGCAAGCCGCCCTTGGCGCGCATCAACGGGCTCATGCAGCCCATGCAGGGCGCCGCGCCGATCAACGCCGAGGAGTGCGAGCGGCTCATCTACTCGGTGCTGACCGAGGCCCAGCGCGCCAAGTTCGAGGAGCACTGGGAGCTCGACGGCTCGGTGAGCATCCCGGGCGCCTCGCGCTTCCGCCTCAACGCCTTCCGCCAGAAGAACGGCGCCGGCGCGGTGTTCCGCACGATCCCCACCAAGATCCCGACCCCGGCCGAGATCGGCCTGATGCCGGCGATCACGAACCTGATCGACCTGCCGCGCGGCCTCGTGCTCGTCACGGGCCCGACAGGCTCGGGCAAGTCCACGACCTTGGCGACGATGATCGAGCAGATCAACCAGAAGAGCCAGAAGAAGATCCTGACGATCGAAGACCCGATCGAGTTCGTCTATGAGGATAAGAGCTCGGTCGTGCTCCAGCGCGAGGTCGGCACCTCGACGCAGTCCTTCGCCGAGGCCTTGCGCCACGCGATGCGCCAGGACCCCGACGTGATCCTGATCGGCGAGATGCGCGACCTGGAGACCATCCAGCTCGCGCTGACCGCGGCCGAGACGGGCCACCTCTGCTTCGGCACTCTGCACACGCAGGACGCGCCGTCGACGATCGACCGCATCATCGACGTGTTTCCCGCGTCCCAGCAGGCGCAGGTGCGCCTGCAGGTCTCGACGGTCCTGCAGGGCGTCGTCTGCCAGCAGCTCCTGCCGCGCAAGGGCGGCGGGCGCGTCTGCGCGCGCGAGTTCCTGCGCGTGACGACCGCCGTCGCCAACCTGATCCGCGAGGGCAAGACGCACCAGATCTACGGCGCGATGGAGGCCGGGGCCAAGCACGGCATGATCGGCATGGACCAGTATCTCGCGTTCCTGATCAAGCAGGGGCTCGTCACGCCCGACGAGGCGCTCTCCGTCGCGCACGACGCGTTCACGGTCAAATCCCTGGCCGGCCTTCCCGCCGGGCCCGCGCCGACCGCGTCATGATCGTCGCGCGACTGCGCCGCACTTTGACCGCGAAGGCGGCCGACTGGGCCAAGGCCGAGGGCCTGACCTTGCCCGCGACTTTGCCGCTCGCCCCCGCGCCGGCGCACGTGAAGGCGGACTTCTCCTTGCCCTGGCCGCTCGCCATCGCCAAGAGCGCCAAGCGCAACCCCGTCGAGCTCGCCAAGTCGCTGGCCGCGGCGCTGTCCGCCGATCCCGAGATCGAGTCCGCGACGGCCTCGCCGCCCGGCTTCGTCAACGTCGTGGTGCGCGGCTCGGCGCTCGTCGCCAACCTCAAGGCGATCACGCTCAGCCCCAAGCTCTACGGACAGGAAGAGGGCGGCTCCAAGAAGAAGACGATCATCGAGTTCGTCTCCGCCAACCCGACGGGCCCCCTGCACATGGCCTCGGGCCGCGGCGCGACGCTCGGCGACGCGCTCGTGCGCGTCATGCGCCGCCTGGGCCGGACCGTGGCGGCCGAGTACTACGTCAACGACGGCGGCGACCGCACGATACTGCTCGGCGAGTCGATCCTGGCGCGCTACAAGCAGTCCAAGGGCGAGAGCGCGCAGGTCCCCGAAAAGGGCTACCAGGGCGAGTACCTCGTCGACCTCGCCGCCTCCGCGCCCGCCGAGAAGTCCGGCTGGAACGCCGAGCAGTGGGGCAAGTACGCGATGGCCGCCCTGCTCGCGTCCCACAAGGACGACATGAAGGTCTTCGACGTGACCTTCGACCGCTGGTACCTGGAGAGCGAGCTCTTCGCGTCGGGCAAGGTCCCGGCGACGCTCGAGTACCTCAAGGGCCGCGGGATGGTCTTCGAGAAGGACAGCGCCGTTTGGCTCGGCACGCTCAACGCCGAGGGCTCCACCGACGACAAGGACCGCGTGCTGGTCAAGTCCACGGGCAAGCCGACCTACTTCCTGCCCGACATCGCCTACCACAAGGACAAGTACGACCGGGGCTTCGAGCGCGTGATCGACATCTTCGGCGCCGACCACCACGGCTACGTGCCGCGCATGAAAGCCGCGATCGCGGCGCTGGGCAAGGAGCCCGAGTCCTACCACGCCATCGTGCACCAGCTGATCCACCTGTTCCGCGGCGCGGAGTCGGTGAAGATGTCCAAGCGCGCGGGCACGTTCATTTCGCTGCGCGAAATCATCGACGAGGTGGGCAAGGACGCCTGCCGCTTCTTCTTCGCCCTGCGCACGCCGGACAGCCACCTGAACTTCGACCTGGAGCTCGCCAAGAAGCAGTCGAGCGAGAACCCGGTGTTCTACGTGCAGTACGTGCACGCGCGCATCTGCTCGATCTTCCGCAAGGCCGACGAGACGGGCCTGCTCAAGGCCGGCGCGGACCTGCCCATGCCCAACGCGACCTACCTGACCTCGCCCGACGAGCGCGCGCTGCTGCTCAAGCTCGCCTGGTTCCCCGAGGTCCTGCTCGACGCGGAGAAGGTCCTCTCGCCGCACCCGCTCGCGAACTACCTGATGGAGCTCGCGGGGCTGTTCCACCCGTTCTACGAGCACTGCCCCGTCGTGACCGCGGACGACCCCGAGGTCGCCAAGGCGCGCCTGCTGCTCATCGCCGGCGTGCGCGACGCCATCCGCGAGGGCCTCGACCTGCTCGGCGTCTCCGCCCCCGACTCGATGTAGAGGGGTCGGGCTTTGACTTTTGACTTATTCGACGAACAAGTCAAAAGTCAAAGCCTGACCCCGGCGGTTATCGGAGGATCTCCAGAAGCTCGATCTCGAAGGTGAGCTCGGAGTTCGGCGGGACGATGGGCGGGAAGCCCTTGTCGCCGTAGGCGGCCGAGGCGGGGCAGACGAGCTTGGCTTTCTCGCCGACCTTCATCATGGGCACGCCGTTGGTCCAGCACGAGACGACGTTGCGCAGGGAGAAGACCGCCGGGCGGCCGCGCGTGTAGGAACTGTCGAACTCGGTGCCGTCGGTCAGCGTGCCGCGGTAGTTGACGCTCACCACGTTGTCGGCCGTCGGCGACGCGCCGGTGCCGGGCCGCTCGGTCTTGATCCAGCCGCCCCACGTGATGGGCCGCACGCCCTCCTCTTTTACGAAAGCCTCTTCGTAAGGGTTGCTCGGCGTCTGAGCGAAGCGCAGGTCGGGCTCGTCGGCCGGACGATTGTGGCCGCAGGCCGCGCAGGCGACGACGGCCAGCAGCAGGATTCCGGCTCGCTTCCAGTTCATCATTGGTTTTCTCCCGGCTCGAATAAGTAAATTAAGTAAAGGCCTGACCCCATCAATCGGAGAATTTCTCCTCTCCCGTCGGCTCGACGCGCGCGGCGCCGTTCAAATCGTGCCTCAGCTTCGAGATCGTCTCGTAGACGACCTTGCGCACCCGGTTGATGCCGCCGAGCGGGCGATGCTCCGCGACGGCGTGCCACGGATTCATGGACAGGTCCTCGCAGAACTTCTGCTGGGCGGCGCTCGTGAAGGTCTGCGCCGGGATGTCGATCACGGCGATCTTGCGGAAGGGCGAGGCCTTCTCCGGCCACTCGATCGTCGGGTCCTCGACCGGCATCTTCTCCGGCTGGGTCTGCAGTTGGACCAGAAATTCGAAGCAGGCGGGCCTGTCCTTCAGCTGGGCGGCCATGGCGGTGCGCAGGAAATTCGGGTCGCGCGTGTCCGAGGTTCCGGCGCGAGGCTTCACGCAGGGGCGCGCCGAGAACTTCGCCGGCCCGCTCGCGCCCATCAGGAACGGCGAGAGGGACCAGTAGCGGGCGCTGAGCGGATTGGACGTGCGGCGGTGCAGGATGTTCAGCGCTTCCTTGAGCTCGTGCAGGCGCCAGCGGAACGGGTTCGCGCCGCGGAAGAAGAACCGCATGGGATGGCCCGCGTTCGCGTCCTGGGTGAATTCGACGTAGTCGGCGGCGTTGCGCACGAAGAACGCGGGCCCGGAGATCATCAGGAAGTCCTGCGTGCCTTTCTCGTCGGCGAGCTTGTCGCCGGGCACGCCCATGAGCTTGACCGCCATGCCCCGCCCGTCGTCGACGGAGTCGTCCTGCGAGCGCCCGGAGCCGTTGGAGTAGCGGATCCAAGCCGGATAGGACTTCCCCTCCTGGAAGACGCCCTGGCGCAGCTCCGGAGGCAAGGACGCATCCACCCTGAATGCCGCTCGGACGCAGCCGTGCGCCTTCGCGTGGGCGTCGCGGTGGGCGGAGCCGGTCTCCTTCCGATCCTTCACCACCTGCTCGGAGATCATCGCGGCGATCCCGGTCGAGAGCGCGGCCTCGTCCGGCGGGACGGTCTCGTACGAGTCCGCGGCGAAGGCTCCGGAGGCCAGGAGCAGCGCGGCGAGGCACGGGAGACGCGTCATGGAGAGATTGTACTCGCTCCGGAGCGGGTTGCCGATGGTCCTTGACGAGGCGGGCCCACGTTCCTACACTGAGAGTATGGATATCAATCAGAGCGCCGTGATGCCTCGCGCCGAAGCCGGCCTGCGCCATTTCATGCACATGGTCTTCGGCTGGATGAGCTTGGGCCTGTTCGTGACGGGAGCCTGCGGAGCCTACATGGCCTCCGACCCCCGCATGATCGTCAACCTGGTCCACAACACCGTCTTGTTCTACGGGATCATGATCGCGGAGCTCGGCCTGGTGGTGGTCCTGTCGGCCTGGGTCTCCAAGATGGAGGTCTCCACGGCGAAGTTCGCCTTCCTCTTCTACGCGGCCCTGACCGGCGTGTCGCTGTCGGTGATCTACCTCGTCTACACGGCGCAGTCCATCGCCAGCACGTTCTTCCTGACGGCCGGAGTCTTCGGAATCATGTGCGCCTACGGCTACGTGACGAAGACCGACCTCACGACCATCGGCAACATCCTCTTCATGGCCCTGATCGGCCTGATCCTGGCCACGATCGTGAACTACTGGCTGCACAGCCCGGCCATCGAGTGGGCCACGACCTACATCGGCATCCTGATCTTCACGGGCCTGACCGCCTACGACGCGCAGAAGATCAAGGCGATGTACGACTCCGCCAGCGACGGCACCGAGATCGAGACCAAGAGCGCCATCCTCGGCGCCCTGGCGCTGTACCTCGACTTCATCAACCTGTTCCTGAGCCTGCTGCGCGCCTTCGGCCGACGCCGGGACTAAGAGCCGGATGAAGGGCCTGTTCCCGATCCTCTTCCCGCTGTTCTTCGCGGGGATGTGGCTGGGAGTCTCGGTCCTGCTGTCGCGCCTCTCCGGCTGGAGCCGGCTCGCCGAGCGCTACCCCGCCGCGGCCGAGCCCGAGGGCGAGCGCATCGTCTGGACCAGCGCCCAGCTGGGCGGCGTCAGCTTCCGCTCCTGCCTGAACGTCACGCTCGGCCCGTCGGGGCTGTACCTGGTCCCGGCGCGGATCTTCCGGCTGTTCATGACTCCGGTGATCGTCCCGTGGAGCGACATCCGCTTCGAAGGCTTCACCAAGGTGCTGTTCTTCGAGCTGGCGTGCTTCCGCATGGGCGGCGAGGGCGGGCCGACGTTCTGCGTGTTCACCGCGCTGGGCGCGCGTCTGCGCCAACACCTGATCGAGGAGCACGGCCGGGCCTACGACATGAACCGGCCCTACGAGGGGAGCCTCATCGACAGCCGCATCTGGCTCGTCGCGGCCGCGGCGGCCGGGATCGGGGTCGCCGCCGCCTATTTCGCTGCCTCGCAGCGCTAGACGGCGCGGAAGGCTTCGCGCGCGGCCTTGAGCGCGAAGTCGAGCTCGCGGTCGGTGTGCGCGTAGGAGACGAACGCCGCCTCCCACTGCGCCGGCGGAAGGTACACGCCGCGCTTGAGCATGGCCTGGAAGAAGCGCCCGTAGGCGGCCTTGTCGGCCTTCATCGCCGTGGCGTAGTCGGTCACCGGCCCGTCGAAGAAGAACGGCGTAAACATCGAGCCGAAGGACTGGATGCGGATCGGCACGCCGGCGGCCATCGCGGCCTCGCGGTAGCCCTCGCACATGTAGTCGGCGAGCTGATCCATGCGGCGGTACGGATCGACCTTGCGGAGCAGGTCGAGCATCGCGATGCCCGCGGCGACGGCCACGGGGTTGCCGGAGAGCGTGCCCGCCTGGTAAGCAGGGCCTTCCGGGGCGATCATGGACATCACGTCTTTTCGGCCGCCGTAGGCGGCCAAAGGGAGCCCTCCGCCGACGATCTTTCCGAGGATCGTGAGATCCGGCTTAACCTTGAATAATGTTTGAGCGCCGCCGTAGCAGACGCGGAAGCCGGTGATGACCTCGTCGAAGATGAGCAAAGACTTCTCGCGCGTGCAGAGCTTGCGCAGGCCCTCCAGGAAGCCGTCGTGCGGGAACACCACGCCCATGTTGGCGGGGATGGGCTCGACGATCACCGCGGCGATGCGGCCCTTGTTCTTCTTGAAGGCGGCCTGGACGGCGGGCAGATCGTTGAAGGGAACGACGATCGTCGTGGCCGCCATCGCCTTCGGCACGCCGGCCGAGTCGGGCACTCCGAGCGTGGTCGCGCCCGAGCCGGCGGCGACCAGCAGGCTGTCGGCGTGGCCGTGGTAGCAGCCGGAGAACTTGATCGTCAGCTCGCGCTTGGTGAAGGCGCGCGCGGCGCGCAGGGCGCTCATGTCCGCCTCGGTGCCGGAACTCGTCATGCGCACGAGCTCCATGGACGGGAAGGCGGCCTTGATCCGCTCGGCGAGCTCGACCTCGGCCATCGTGGCGGCGCCGAACGTGCTGCCGCGCACGAGCGCCTTCGACGCGGCCGCGACGAGCTCGCGGCGGGCGTGGCCGAACATCAGCGGGCCCCAGGACAGGCAGAAGTCGACGAGCTTGCGGCCGTCGGCCGTCGTGAGATAGGCGCCGGAGCCGGACTCGACGAAGACGGGCGTGCCGCCGACGGACTTGAACGCGCGCACGGGCGAATTCACGCCGCCGACGAGGGCTTTGCGCGCGCGGGCGAACAGCGCCTTCTGGTCGACGCGCTTCTTCATTCGGCGAGCCATTTGGCGGCCTCCAGGGCGTAGTAGGTCAGGATGAAATCGGCGCCGGCGCGCTTGATGGAGACGAGCGACTCGAGGGCGACGCGGCGCTCGTCGATCCAGCCCTTCTGGGCGGCGGCCTTGATCATGGCGAACTCGCCGGACACCTGATACGCCGACGTGGGCAGGCCGAAGCGCGTCTTCACGGCCTTGAGCACGTCGAGATAGGGCAAGGCGGGCTTGACCATGAGCATGTCGGCGCCCTCCTCGACGTCGAGGGCGACCTCCTTCATGGCCTCGTTGAAATTGGCGGGATCCATCTGGTAGCCGGCGCGATCGCCGAACGAGGGCGGCGACTCGGCGGCCTCGCGGAACGGGCCGTAAAAGCCGGAGGCGTACTTGGCGGCGTAGGCCAAGATCGGCGTGTCGGGATGGCCGGCGCGGTCCAGAGCCTTGCGCATGGCGCCGACCTGGCCGTCCATCATGCCCGACGGGGCGACGATGTCGAAGCCGGCCTTGGCCTGGCTGACGGCGGTCTTGGCCGCCAGCTCGATGGTGGGATCATTGAGGACCTTGCCGTCCTTGATGATGCCGCAGTGGCCGTGGTCGGTGTACTCGCAGAAGCACAGGTCGGCGATCAGCAGGAGCTGGGGATATTTGTTCTTGATGGCCTTGGCGGCCGTCTGGACGATGCCGTTATTGGCATAAGCGCCGCTGGCCTTGGCGTCCTTCTTGTCGGGGATGCCGAACAGGATCACGGCGGGCACGCCGAGCTTGACCGCCTCGCCGGCGGCCTTCATGGCCTCGTCGACGGAGTATTGGAAATGTCCGGGCATCGAGGAAATCGGGCGCTTCTCGCCCTTGCCGGGCCGGATGAACAAGGGCAGGACGAAGTCGCCGGCGTTGAGCTCGGTCTCGCGCACGAGGGCGCGGAGCTCGGGGTTGGCGCGCAGGCGCCGCGGACGCGTCGTCGGGAAGGTCATGACCGGCATTTTACTACAATCCCGTCATGGACATGAGAGAAGGCCTGACGTTCCAAGACGTTCTGCTGGTCCCCAAGCGCTCCTCGATCGCCTCCCGCAAGCACGTGGACACGACGGGCCGCTTCTCGCGCCGCATCTCCTTGAAGGTCCCGATCGTCTCCGCCAACATGGACACGGTCACCGAGGCGCGCATGGCGATCGCCATGGCGCGCGTGGGCGGCCTGGGCATCGTCCACCGCTTCCTGACGATCGAAGAAGAAGTGGCTCAGGTCGCGAAGGTCAAGCGCGCGGAGAGCATCGTGATCGACGCGCCGTACACGATCGGGCCGGACGCGACGGTCGGGCAGGCCAAGGGCCTGATGCGCGAGCACGGCGTGGGCGGCCTGCTCGTCGTCGACGCGAAGGGCAAGCTGCTCGGCCTCGTCACGGAGCGGGACGTCCAGTTCCGCGACAAGAGCGCCGAGTCCCTGCGCAAGGTCATGACGACGAAACTCATCACCGCGCCGCGCGACGTCGGCTCGGCCAAGGCGAAGGAAATCCTGCGGGATCACAAGATCGAGAAGCTCCCCCTCGTCGACAAGGACGGGACTTTGCGGGGCCTGATCACCGCGAAGGACTTGAAGAACAAGACTCTCCATCCCGACGCCTCGCTCGACGGGAAGGGCCGCCTGCTCGTCGGCGCGGCGGTCGGCGTGGTGGGCGATTACATCGATCGCTCGGCGGCCCTCCTGGAGGCCGGCGCGGACTGCCTGGTCGTCGATGTGGCGCACGGGCACTCCGATCACGTGATCAAGGCGGTCGAGAACCTGCGCAAGAAGTTCGCGAAAGCCGAGATCGTGGCGGGCAACGTGGCCACTTACGAAGGCGCGAGAGATCTTGCCGAAGCGGGCGCCGACGGCGTGAAGGTCGGCGTGGGCCCGGGCTCGATCTGCTCGACGCGCATCGTCTCCGGCGCGGGCGTGCCTCAGCTCACGGCCATCATGGACTGCGCCAAGATCACGCGCGAGAAGGACGTGCCGATCATCGGCGACGGCGGCCTGCGCGAGTCCGGCGACCTGGCCAAGGCGTTCGCGGCGGGCTCGTCCTCCGTCATGCTCGGCTCTTTGCTGGCCGGCGCGGAAGAGAGCCCGGGCTGGACGGTGGTCCGCGGCGGAGCGCGCTGGAAGATCTACCGCGGGATGGCCTCGCTCGGGGCCACGCTCTCGCGCAAGAACAAGGAGCGCCGCACCGACGAGGAGCTCGACCCGATCGAGGTCGCCGAGGTGGTGCCCGAGGGCGTGGAGTCGATGGCGGCCTACAAGGGCCCCGTCGCCGACGTCCTGCACCAGCTCATCGGCGGCGTTCGCTCGGGCATGAGCTACAGCGGGGCGAGCACGCTCCCGGACTTCTGGAAAAAGGCGGAGTTCGTGCGCATCACCTCCGCCGCCTGGGCCGAGTCGCGGCCGCACCACCTCGACAAATGAAGCTCGCCCTTCTCGCCCTGCTCGCGGCCCTGCCCGCCGCGGCGTCGGCCTCGACGTACGACTGCTCCGTCAAGCGTCTCAGCAAGCGATCGGCCGCGCCCCAGGTCATCTGGGCGGCGAAGATCGTCCTCGACGACACGGCGCCCGACGCGCGGATCTACGTCGTCACGAACAGCACGGCGGGGGTCCTTCTCGCCGAGCTCGTCAAGGACGCGAGCGACGACGCCGCGGTCCGGACGGCGCTGCGGGGCTACGAAGGATTCCCCGTCGTCGGCCTGCGCAAGCAGGCGGAGAGCCTCGACCTCAACCTGGGGCACGTCGAGATCGAGAACAAGAAGGACGCCGCTCCGGTCGACGTGGATGCCTGGGCGTCTCCGGAGACCCCGATGCTCGCGGTGACCGACGTCCGGGCGGGACTGAAAGCTTCGTGCCGCCGGAAGTAGCCGCCTAAGACAGCGACTTCGCCAAGGCGTCGACGAAGGATGCGGCGCTGGGCCAGCGCTTGGCGGGCTCGGGCTCGAGGGCGCGGGCGATGACGTCGTCGGCCGCCTTGGGCAGAGAGGGCGCGATCTCCGACGCGGGCCGGAACTTCTTCTCGGCCTTCATCATCATGCCGCCGCCCGGAAAGGGCACGCGGCCGGTCAAGAGCTGGTAGGTGCAGGCGCCGAGGGCGAACACGTCGGCGGCGGGCGTGACGGCTTGGCCCAGCTCCTGCTCGGGAGCCATGTAGGCGGGCGTGCCCGCGACCTCGACGCGCGACAAAGTGGACATGGTCTCCTGGACGCGCCGCGCGATGCCGAAGTCCATGACCTTGGCGCGGTCGCCGGCGACCATGATGTTGGCGGGCTTGAGATCCTGGTGCACGACGCCCGCGTTGTGCGCGTGATCGAGGGCCATGGCGATCTGGCGCAGGTAGCTGACGGCCTCGGCAGGGCGCAGGGCGCCCTGGTCGAGCTTCTCGTGCAAAGACATGCCGTCGACCTTCTCGAAGACGAGGAACAGGCCCTCGGCGTCCTCGTGGATGGAGTGGATCTCCACGATGTTGGGATGCTTGAGCGCGGCGACGGTGCGGGCTTCCTTCAGAAAGCGGGCGCGCTCGCGCGGGCTGTCGGCGATCTCCGCGCGCAGTTTCTTGAGGGCGACGGTGCGCTGCAATCCGAGGTCCACCGCCTCGTACACGACGCCCATGCCGCCCTGGCCGAGGGTCTTCACGATGCGGAAGCCGGCCGGAGCCGCCTCGGGGCGCGCGCCGCGCGCGAGCAAAGCGTGGTCGTCGGAGCGCATGGCGAGGCGCATGGACGTCTCGCCGCGCTTGCGGAACAGGGCGAACGAGAAGAACAGGAGCGCGGTGCCGATGGCGCCGAGCCAGACGACGCCGGAGCGCGGGCGGCGGCCTTCCGGAGCGGAACCGGCGGTGACGGCCTGCTCGTAGAGCTGGTCGAACTGGGCATCAAGAGCGGCCGCTTGCTTCAGATCGGCGAGCTCCTTGTCGCGCTCGCCGAGGCTGGCGAACACGTTGGCGCGCGCGGCGTAGAGCTGGGGATCGTGGGGCATTTCCTGGAGGGCCCGGTCGGCCTCGGAGAGCGCCTCGGCGGAATGGCCCAAGGACACTTCGTCGTCGATGAGCACGCGGCGGGCGCGAGTATCCCACGGGGCCAAGGTCAGCGCGGCCTTGGCGTCGGTCGCGGAAGGCTCATAGTGCTTCATCTGGCGGCGGGCGAAAGCGCGCAGGCGCAAGGCGGGCTCGTCGCTGGGGTTCTCGTCCAGGCGGTGGTTCAAGAGAGACTCGGCGCCCGGGAAATCCCGGATGGCGACCTTGGTGGCGGCGTCGCGGACAGGACCGGAGAGGCGCATCGAGGCTTCGTCGCGCGGGCCGATGCCGGCGGCGGACAAGGCCGTGGCGGGCAGGGGGCGGCCGACTTCGGAGGCGTTCATCGCGGTGAAGGCCAGCGGCGAGGCCTGGATGGCGGCGCCCGGCGGCGTCTCGGCGCCGGGGTCGCCGCGAAGGCTCGCGAGCAGCTCCTTGGCGCGATCCTTCACGGTCTTCTCGGTAGAGGCGGCGCGGTCCTTGTCCTGCGTCTTGCTTAGCTGGACGAAGACCTGAAGCCGGGTGTCGTCGGGGTGCTGCTCCAACCCCTTCTGGGCGGCGGCGACCGCGCTCGCGTTGTCGCCGCTCTGCACGAAGCCGGCGACCTGGTTCCAGAAGGGCTGGGCGCCGTCGGTCTTGTCCGCCGCGGCGTTGGCCTCCACGAAAGAGATGGTCGTCGGTTCCTCGGCGGCTTTCGGAATTCCGATGCCAGCGTTGACCCCTCCGGTGTATTTCCCATCCACTCTGGCGAGGTCCGACTTGTCGAACTTGGCGACGTTGGGTCCAGGCTCCGCGGCGAGCGGAGCGGGCGTAGCCGCAATCGCCGCGGCGGGGCCATGCAGCGCCAACTCTGTCCCGAGCGGTGCGCCAATATGGGGATTCGCCGGACTGTGCTGATTTCCCTCTGCGGCTAATTTCGCCGCTCTTTCCTCCGCGCTCAGGACGTGCGTGGATCCGTCAGCTTTGACCACGGCCGCGGGCGCGACCGACGCCGCGGCCTGCTCCTCTGCCGGGGCGGCACCCCATTGACCGTCGACGGGCGCATGAACGACTTGGCAGTCAGGGTCGCCGGGATGCACGCAAGCGGCGAAACCGGGAGCGGCGGCGAGAAGAAAAAGAGAAAGGAAAGTGACGGGATGCATAGGGGTTTTCGCAGTGTAACCCCCGGTCATGAAACCGTCAAGACCCGGATAATGACATTAGGCCCTTCGGTCCAGCTCAGAAGGGACGTTCGCCCCAGGAAAGTCACCAGAGGATCAGATATCTTATTCACAGCCGGACGCCGACCGGCCAGGAGATTCGACATGTGCAAGCCGTCCTATGGCACCCTTAGTTCCTTTGTTTTTTCCCTCCTTTTGACTTCGGCCGTTCTGCCCTCCCGTGGCAGCGCCGTTCTGGCTGCCGCTGGGGCTCCGGCCGCTCAGATGGCCGCCACGGCGGTACTAAACGGCCTCCGCGCCCAGGGAATGCCTGCCGACGCCGACATCGCACTGTCGCCCTCGGCTGCGACGCCCTTGGCCGCTGCGCCCGTGTCGGCTCATTCAACTCCGGTCCTGACCCCCGCACTGATGGAGAAAATGCTCAAGCTGATCGCGGATAAAGGCATCGACCACAATCTCATAGCGCCGCTCGCGAATGCCCTCGGATTCGGCGCCTCGGGCCAAGGCTGGCCGAGCCGATCGGTCGCGGCCGGAGATCCCGCCAGCGTTCTTCACGGATTCTATATCTGCAGCGGCGACGAACAAGATATCGCGGTCACTATGGGGATCGCCGGTAAGAGCCTTTACGGCTATCGCGCTCACCGCGACGGCACGTTGACGGCGGCCTTCATCGGCGATATTCCGACCCACAAGATCACCCCACGGGACCTCTCCGAGGCGCAAAAGGATTTCGACAACGAGATCGCGATTTGGGCAAGCATCGTCGCGAAACCCGTCACGGCCTCAAACTAACCACGAAGTACGCCAAAAAAGCGGGAGGGCGCCCCTTTAGGGAGCGCCCTCCTTCCTTTATCCAGGAACGGCCTGTACCCCGGATTCTGTCCTCCCCTTACGGAGATGGAGGATCATTTCTCTATGCGGCGACCGGGCG
>Ga0134125_10005104_pt1 | contig 14933 bp, 17 predicted proteins | sample KB31751_FD_96464 | JGI IMG/M metagenome (GOLD analysis project Ga0134125, IMG submission 96464) | Terrestrial soil microbial communities with excess Nitrogen fertilizer from Kellogg Biological Station, Michigan, USA - KB3-175-1 | ecosystem: Environmental > Terrestrial > Soil > Unclassified ... | reverse complement strand
GCTCTGGATGATCCTCGGCTACATGGTCGTGACGAGCATCCTGATCGTCAGCCTGGGGCGGCTCGGCGACATGTTCGGCCGCGTCAAGATCTACAACCTCGGCTTCCTGATCTACACGGTCGCGTCGCTGCTCCTGGCGGTCGACTGGATGACGGGCCGCGCGGGCGCGAGCTACCTGATCGGCTTCCGGATCGTCCAGGGCATCGGCGGCGCCTGCCTGCTGGCCAACTCCGCGGCGATCATCACCGACGCCTTCCCCTCGAACCAGCGTGGAATGGCGCTCGGGATCAACAACATCGTGGGCGTCAGCGGGATGTTCATCGGCCTCGTGCTGGGTGGCCTGCTCGGGCCGATCGACTGGCGGCTCGTGTTCCTCATCTCCGTGCCGGTCGGCATCATCGGCACCGTCTGGGCGTACCTGAAGCTCGAGGAGCGCAGCCAGCCGCGGCCCACCACGATCGACTGGGCGGGCAACGTCACCTTCGCGCTCGCCCTCCTCGCGGTGATGGTCGCCATCACCTACGGCATCCGCCCCTACGGCGGGCACCCCACCGGCTGGATGAGCCCACGCGTGCTGGCGCTGCTCGCCGGCGGGGTGGCGCTGACCGTGGGGTTCGTCGTGGTGGAGCGGCGGGTGGCGGAGCCGATGTTCCGGCTGCCGCTCTTCCGCATCAGGGCGTTCAGCTTCGGCACGCTCTCCACCTTCCTGTCCGCGGTGGCGCGCGGCGGCCTGATGTTCATGCTGATCATCTGGCTCCAGGGCATCTGGCTGCCCGAGCACGGCTACAACTTCACGAACACGCCGCTGTGGGCGGGCATCTACATGCTGCCGCTCACGATCGGAATGCTGATCGCGGGGCCCATATCGGGAATCCTGTCGGATCGTTTCGGCGCCCGCCCATTCGCCACCGGCGGGATGCTGGGCGCGGCGCTCAGCTTCGTTCTGCTCCTCCTGCTGCCCACCGACTTCCCCTACCCGGCGTTCGCCGCGATCCTCGGGCTCACCGGGATCTCCATGGGCCTGTTCGCCTCGCCCAACCGGGCCGCGGTGATGAACAGCCTGCCGCCGGGTGACCGCGGCGCCGGCGGCGGCATGAACCAGACCTTCCAGAACTCCGCGCAGGTGATCTCGATCGGGATCTTCTTCACGTTGATGATCGCCGGGCTGGCGGCCACGCTGCCGCACGCGATGGCCAGCGGCCTCGAGGCGCACGGCGTCCAGCACGCGACCGCCGAGCGCGTGGCCCACCTGCCGCCGATCTCGATCCTGTTCGCGGCCTTCCTCGGCTACAACCCGATCGAGCACCTGCTCGGCCCGCACGCGCTGGCCGCGCTGTCGGCGCACGACCGGGCCGTGGTCACCGGCCCGTCGTTCTTCCCGCACCTCATCTCCGGGCCCTTCCGCACCGGCCTGCACGAGGCGTTCACGTTCGCGATCCTCGCCTGCCTCGTTGCCGCCGCGGCGTCGCTCTTGCGCGGCGGCCGCTACGAGCATGCCGAGGAGCCGGCGCGGGTGCGTCTCGTCACCCCGATCAAGGAGAAGACACATGCTCGTTGAGTGGTACGGCCAGTCGGCGTTCCGGCTCGAGGCCGACGGCAAGACCGTGGCGATCGACCCGTTCGGCGACGTGTCCGGGCTCGCCTCGCGCGGCATCCACTTCGACTACCCGCCCATCGAGGGCCTGTCCGCCGACCTGCTGCTCGTCACCCACGAGCACGGAGATCACAACGGCGTGGAGGCGGTTGGCGGCGACCCGGTGGTGCTGCGCTCGAAGGCCGGCACGTTCGAGTCGCCGGTGGGGGAGGTCGTCGGGATCGCATCGGAGCACGATCCCACCGCCGGCACGCAGCGCGGCCCCAACACGATCTACGTGTTCGAGCTCGGCGGCGTTCGCGTCAGCCACTTCGGCGACTTCGGCCAGACGGCGCTCCGCGACGAGCAGGCCGAGGCGATCGGCACGGTCGACATGCTCATGATCCCGGTGGGGGCGGGGCCGACGATCGGGCCCGAGCAGGCCGACGACATCTCGCGCCGCCTCGGCGCGCGCTGGATCGTCCCGATGCACTACCGCACCGAGCGAATCGGCTTCCTCGATCCGCCCGACGCGTTCCTCGAGCGGATGCCGCATGTGCACCGGCTCGATGCGCCGAGCTTCGACACGGCCGCTCTCCCCGATGAGAGCCCGCTGGTGGTCCTGCCTAAAGCCCCGTAGGATTGACGCCGATTACTTCGGTAGCTAACGTTTCGGTACCGTAGCAATCACCGCGGGCGGGGTACCGCGCCCGGAGAGGACTCCCTTCATGGCCGCAGCAGCAAAGATCGACGCCCGCGTCTGGCGCATCAGCATGGTCGTGATCCTCGGATCGATCATGTCGATCCTCGACACGACCATCGTCAACGTGGCGCTCGAGACCCTCGGCCGCGACCTCCACTCGACCGTCTCCGAGATCCAGTGGGTCGTGACCGGCTACATGCTGTCGCTGGCCGCCGTGATTCCCGTCACCGGCTGGGCCGCCCGCCGCTTCGGGGCGAAACGCGTCTACGTCCTCTCGCTGATCCTCTTCACCGCCGGCTCGGCGCTCTGCGGGCTCGCCAACTCCACCGAGCAGCTGATCATCTTTCGCGTGCTCCAGGGCGTGGGCGGCGGCATGATCCTGCCGATCGGCCAGCTGATGATGGCCGACGCCGCCGGGCCCGAGCGCATGGGCCGCGTGATGAGCATCGTGGCGGTGCCGGCCATGCTGGCGCCGATCCTCGGCCCGACGATCGGCGGCCTGATCCTCGACAACGCGAGCTGGCAGTGGATCTTCTACGTGAACCTGCCGGTGGGAGTGATCGCGGTGATCGCCGCGCTGCGCATCCTGCCGAGCGTGAAGCCCGGGAAGGTCGATCCGCTCGACGTGCGCGGCCTCGCCCTCATGGCCACCGGCCTGCCGCTGCTCACCTACGGGCTCGCCGAGATCGGCGTCACCGGCAGCTTCAGCTCCACCAAGGTCTGGCTGCCGCTGATCCTGGGCGCGGTGCTGATCGTGACCTTCGTGTTCCACGCGCTGCGCGCGAAGTTCCCGCTGCTCGACCTGCGGCTCTACAAGCGCGCCACGTTCGCCTCCGCGTCGTTCGCGATGTTCTGCCTCGGCGCCGCGCTGTTCGGCTCGATGATCCTGCTGCCGCTCTACTGGCAGGGCATCCGCCACGAGAGCGTGGTCGACACCGGCCTGCTCACCGCGCCGCAGGGCCTGGGCATCGCGCTCGTCATGCCGCTGGCCGGCAAGCTCACCGACCGCCTCGGCGGCGGCCCGCTGGCGCTGTTCGGGGTCATCTTCACCACGATCGCGACGATCCCGTTTGCGCTGATCGGCGCCCACACCTCGATCGAGTGGCTGTCGGTGGCGATGTTCCTCCGCGGCATGGGCATCGGCTTCGCGTTCATGCCGGCGATGGCCGCCGCGTTCGCGTCGCTGGAGCGCTCCGAGCTTCCCCATGCCACCCCGCAGCTCAACGTGCTCCAGCGGGTGGGCGGCTCGATCGGCACGGCAGTGCTGGCCGTGGTGCTCCAGCGCGCGATGGTCGGGGCGCACACCCTGAACGCCGCCGCCGACGCCTACGGCACTGCCTTCCTGTGGTCAGCCGGGCTCAGCGCCCTGGCGATCATCCCCTGCGTGATCCTCATGCGCGCCGAGCGCAGGGCGCGGCTGGAGAAGGGCGCGCAGGCGGTGGCGGACGCCGAGACGATGGCCGAGGCGGTGGCGGCATGACCACCGTCCAGGCCAAGGATCGCGCCCAGGTGCTCGACGAGCTCGGCCAGTCGTTCAGGGCGGTGACCGCCGCGGTGCGGCGGCTGAAGGGCCGCGAGACGCAGAAGCCGGGCGAGCTGAGCCACGCGCAGTACGGCCTGCTGTTCGGGCTGGCGCTCGGCGGCGAGATGTCGGCCGGCGAGCTGGCTCTGTCGGCGGACGTGTCGCCGGCAACGGTCACGCAGATGCTCGAGGCGCTCGAGGCCGCCGGCCTCGTGAAGCGCGAGCGCTCCGAGCGCGACAAGCGTGTGGTGCTCACCTCGCTCACCAAGCACGGCGAGTCGCTGGTGGACGCGCGCCGCGCCCGCTACGAGCCGCTCTGGCGCGCGGCCCTCGAGGAGTTCAGCGAGAAGGAGCTGGCCACCGCCGCAGCGGTGCTCGACCGCCTCCACGATCTCTTCGATCAGCTGGCCGCTTAGACTGAACGACCGTGAGCGAACGGTCGCTTCTCGACCACATCGACGACCTGGTGGAGGAGGAGCACCGCCTCCGGGCGGAGTCATCCCAGGGGCGTCTCGACGACGAGGGCCACAAGCGGCTTCAGGCGATCCAGGGCGAGCTCGACCGCTGCTGGCAGCGGCTGCGCCGGCGCCGCGCCAACCCGGACGCGCCGGAGAACATCGATCCGGTGCCGTTCCCGCCCAACGATCTGGACGGGCCCGATCCCGAGCCGCCGCACCTCGAGCATGGCGTGCACGACGACGTTCCGTCGCCGGATCCCGACGTCCCCCGCGACATTCCGTAGCCGAGCCGGCACCCTCAGCCCCGAGTGTCAGCGCCGAGCTGGAACGGTGGCTGAAGAGCGAGGGCGACAAGACGCTCGGCGGCCTGATCGACCTGGTCGAGGAGAAGAGCTTCGCGCTCGTCTTCATCCTGCTTCTCGGCGTGCCGGCGCTGCCGCTCCCCACCGGCGGGGCCACTCACGTGTTCGAGATCATCGCCGTGCTCGTGGCGCTCCAGCTGATCGCCGGCCGCGACCAGATCTGGCTGCCGGAGCGCTGGCGCCGGATCGAGCTCGTGGGCCCGAACCGCGAGCGCTTCCTGCGCGGCCTGCTGCGGTTCATCCGCTTCCTCGAGCGCTTTTCGAAGCCGCGCTTCAGGCTCCTCTTCGACCATCGGCTGAGCAACGCGGTGTTCGGCGTGGTGGCGGCGGCCGGCTCCGTGGCGGCGTTCGTCGCTCCCCCGTTCAGTGGGCTCGACACGCTGCCGGCGCTCGGGGTGGTCGTGGTCTCGCTCGGCGTCCTGCTCGAGGACATCCTCCTGGTGCTGCTCGGGTTGATCCTGATGGCCGCGGGCGTGATCCTCGAGATCGTGCTCGGCCGGGCGGCGGTGAAGGGGATCAGCAGCCTGTTCTGAAAGGAGGGTTCGACGTGTACATGGGTCTCACTGACAAGTTGGCCGTCGTGACCGGCGCGAGCAAGGGAATCGGTCTCGCGACAGTGCGCGCGCTGGTGGGGGAGGGCGCCACGGTGGTCGCCGGCTCGCGCAGCTCCAGTCCGGAGCTCGAGGAGCTGGCGGGCGTGCACTCGGTGAAGGTCGACCTGTCCACACCCGACGGCCCGCAGCGGCTCGTGGACGCGGCCCGCGAGGTTGGCGCCGTCGAGGTGCTCGTCAACAACGTGGGTGCGGTCACGCCCCGGCTCGAGGGGTTCCTGGCCGTGACCGAGGACGATTGGCTCGCGTCACTGAACCTCACCTTCCTCGCCGCCGTGCGAACCACTCGCGCCGCGCTGCCGAACATGCTCGCCGCCGGACGCGGCAGCATCGTGAACGTCAGCTCGGTGAACGCGTTTCTGGCCGACCCCGTGGTGATCGACTACAGCGCCGCCAAGGCTGCGCTGTCGAACTTCACGAAGGCGCTTTCCCAGGAGCTCGGCCCGCGGGGCATCCGCGTCAACTCCGTGAGTCCCGGTCCCGTGTCGACGGCGCTGTGGCTTGGCGACGGGGGCGTGGCCGCCACGGTTGCGCAGGCGCAGGGAGGTAGTCCCGATGCGGTTGCCGAGGCGGCGGCCGGCCAGATGGCGACAGGCCGCTTCACCACACCGGCGGAGGTTGCCGACCTCGTCGTGCTGCTCGCGAGCGAGCGTGCCGGCAACGTGACGGGCTCGGACTTCCTGATCGACGGAGGTCTGGTCAAGACCCTCTGACCACCCGGTCTCCGTCGGGACGCGTTAGCTAACTCCGAGACTTGCGCTCTGGAAAGCGCTCCAGCCCGTCATCCGGGATGGGGTCCCAGGGCGCCGCGTAGTCCACGAAGGCGCGCCAGCTCGGGCGTACCCCCGGGTCGCCGTCGAAGGCGCCGAGGCGAATGCTCATCTGGGTGGGATCGTCCGGATTGCGGCTGAACAGGTGGGCGCCGCACTCGCTGCAGAAGCACTTCTCGAAGCCGCCGTCCGGATGGCGCCAGGCCTTCACCAGCTCCTCGCCCTGGAGGAGGCGGAACGTGCGCCCGTCGATTCGCGCCTGCACCGACGAGCCGGTGCCGGTCCGGCCCTGGCAGCGGGTGCAGTGGCAGTAGCCGGCGGCGTGCACGGGCTCGCTCAGCTCGAAACGGACGCCGCCGCACAGACAGCCGCCGCTGGTGGATGGATCGGGCATGGCTGGAGACTAGGCTGCCGGGCGTGTTCGAGAGGGTCACGTTGCGGACCTCCGACGTGCCCGCGGCCGAGGCCTTCTACGGCACGGTGCTGCCGGGACTCGAGCGGTTGTGGATCGTCGCCGGCTCGCCTCCCACGGCGCGCCTGCACCTCGGCTTCTCGGCGCCGTCGCGTGCGGACGTGGACGAGTTCTGGCGAATCGGCGCCGCCGCGGGCTATCCGAGCGACGGCGAGCCCGGGCCGCGGCCCCAGTACGGGCCCGATTACTACGGCGCGTTCCTGCTCGACCCCGACGGCAACAGCGCGGAGGCGATGCACAACCGCTTCGAGCGCGGCCGGGCGGAGATCGATCACCTGTGGATCCGGGTGTCGGACCTCGGCGCCTCGCGGGCGTTCTACGAGGCGGTGGGGTCGTCAGCCGGCTTCGCCCCGGCGTGGACGCACGACGATCCGCCGCGGGTGGGCTTCCAGGGCGACGGCCCGGGCAGCTTCTCGATCGTGCTCGACGGTCAGCCGACGACCGGCGCGCGGATCGCCTTCGCGGGCGCGCGGGCGCGCGACTTCGCGCTCGATCCCGACGGCAACGAGGTTGGCGTGGTCGCTTAGCTCGCGTGGGCCGTCCGGTGGACGAGCCCGGTCGTGCACGTGGTCGCGACCTGCTTGCTCTTCAGCGTGATGTCGAACGTCCCGTATGCGCGCCGCCTCCCGACGCGCCCGGTGAAAGCGCCCGTGCCGGTCGAGCTCGATCTTGAGGCTGGGAGCCCGGCCGGATGTAGGCGTACCATGCCCGCCTCGTGAGCCTGGCCCGCCACAACGGGGATGTCTCGTTCTGGTACGCGAGCACCGCCACGCCGACTCCTCGACCGCCGCTGCCCGGCGACCGAGAGGCCGACGTCTGCATCGTCGGGGCGGGGTTCACCGGGCTGTGGACCGCGTACTACCTGAAGCGTGCGCGACCCGAGCTCGAGATCGTCGTGCTCGAGCGGGAGTTCGCGGGGTTCGGCGCGTCCGGGCGCAACGGGGGCTGGCTGTCGGACCGCTTCGCCACGCCGCGCGACCAGATGGCCAAGACGCACGGCCGCGAGCAGGTGCTCGCGCTCCAGCGCGCCATGCAGGCCACGGTGGACGAGGTGATCGAGGTGTGCGCGGCCGAGGGGATAGAGGCGAGCATCGTGAAGAACGGGCTGCTGCTGGTGGCGCGCGGGCCTTCGCAGGCCGCTCGGCTTCGCGGCCACGCGGAGGCCGACCGCGCTTGGCAGAACGAAGTCGTCGAGCTGGACCAGGGCGAGCTCGAAGGCCGCCTGCGGGTGACCCGGGGGATGGCCGGCATCTGGAGCCCGCACTGCGCGCGGATCCAGCCGGCGAAGCTCGTCCAGGGACTGGCTGCGGCGGTGGAGCGGCTCGGCGTCGAGATCTACGAGGGCACAACCGTGAGCGAGGTCGTGCCCGGCGAGGCGCGCGCGGACCACGGGACCGTGCGCGCGCCCAAGGTGCTCACCTGTCTCGAGGGCTTCACCGCGTCGCTGCGCGGCCGGCGGCGCACCTGGCTTCCGCTCAACTCCGCGATCGTCGCCACCGCGCCGCTGCCGCAGGAGGTCTGGGACCAGATCGGCTGGCAGAACGCCGAGCTGCTCGGCGACCTCGCGCACGCGTACATGTACGCGCAGCGGACGGCGGACGGGCGGATCGCGTTCGGCGGCCGCGGCGTGCCGTACCGCTTCGGGTCGCGGACAGACACGAACGGCGTCACGCAGGAGAAGACGATCAGGCAGCTCGTCGGGCTGCTCCACGAGTTCTTCCCGGCGGCGAGACAGGTGCCGATCGAACACGCCTGGTGCGGGGTACTTGGCGTGCCGCGCGACTGGTCGCCCACCGTCCGCCTCGACCGCGCGACGGGGCTCGGCATCGCCGGTGGCTACGTGGGCCACGGCGTGGCCACCGCCAACCTCGCGGGACGCACGCTCCGCGACCTCGTCCTCGGCGAGGACACCGAGCTCACGCGTCTGCCCTGGGTGGGGCGCAGCGCGCGCGCCTGGGAGCCCGAGCCTCTGCGCTGGATCGCCACGCGGGTGGTCTACGGGCTCTATCGCACGGCGGATCGGCTCGAGTCACGCAGCGACAGCGGCCGGACGAGCGCGCTGGCCAAGCTGGCCGACCGCGTGGCCGGCCGCTGACCGCGTACCCTCAGGGACATGTGTCGCAACATCCGCACGCTCTACAACTTCGAGCCGGCGACGACGGATGACGAGATCCGCGCCGCCGCTCTTCAATACGTACGCAAGGTCAGCGGCTTCACCAAGCCCTCGCAGGCCAACGAGGAGGCGTTCAACCGCGCGGTCGACGAGGTGGCCCACGTCACGGGTCACCTGCTCGACGCGCTGGTGACGAACGCGCCTCCGAAGGACCGCGAGGTCGAGGCCGAGAAGCGCCGCGCCCGCTCCGCCGAGCGCTACGCCGCCTAGCCGCTTGCAAGAGGTCGAGATCCGGGGCGACACGATCCGCCTCGGTCAGCTTCTGAAGCTCACCGGCATGGTGGGCAGTGGGGGCGACGCCCGGGAGCTGCTCGCGTCGGGCGACGTGCTTGTGAACGGCGAGCCGGAGGAGCGGCGCGGCCGTCAGCTGCATCCCGGTGACGTCGTCGCGGTGGGCGACGTCAGCCTGCGGGTGGGCCCGCGGCCTCAACCAGGGCGCTGATCAGCTCGACCCCCTGAGCGCGGCTGAGCCCGCCCTCGTGGACGAGCGAGCGCCAGGTGGCGAAGCTCGTTCCGTGGCGCAGGGCCGCGGCAAGCGTGCGGCGGCGCCGCCGGCCCCGCGCAAGGACTGTGACCACGTCGTCGTAATACGTCGCCATCGATTGCATCGCCGATTGGACGACCGGCATGTCCATGTCGCGGTAGACGCGGGTCCACATCTGCTCGGTCAGCTCGAAGTACGCAAACAGCTCGTCGAGTGCCATCGCCAGGCGCTCGTGCGGATCCTCGACGGCTCGCCAGGGCGCCGGATCGGGGTAGGGGTTGGCCTCCACGTAGTGCGACGAGCACGCCGCGAAGAGGTCGGCCTCGGTGGGGAAGTGCCGGTACACGGTGTGCCGCTGGACCCCTGCCCGCTCGGCCACGGCGCTGATCGTGGTGTGCGCCGGGCCCACGGTGCCGTGCAGCTCCACCGCGGCCTCGGTGATGCGGCGCCGCGTGTCGGCCATGTCCTCCGCGCGCTTCTTCAATCGGTATGTGCGCTTTTCGTTGCTCACAGGTGTTCTCCCAAAGCTTGACACACATCAGGCGGACGTGTACGGTGCGCTTTCATAGTACACCACTGTTCTACGAAAGGAAGTTCAATGCAAGTTGTCTCGACACGTGATTTGGCGCTGGGCGAGGGTTGGGTCGACAGCGACGCCGAGCGTTGCCGCGTCCGCTTCACCTTCCCGATCAACGCCGCCACCGGCGCCGACGACAGCGCCGTCGTCTACTTCGAGCTCGAGCCCGGCAAGCGGCTCGCGACCCACACCGACAGCGCCGAGGAGATCCTCCACATCGTCTCCGGCACCGCCATCGCGTACGTGGGCGACGAGAGCGGACGCGTGCAGGCCGGCGACCTCGCCGTCGTCCCGGCGCTCGTGCCGCACGGGCTCGAGAACATCGGCGAGGACACCGTGCGCGTCGTCGGCTTCTTCACCGAGTCCGAGATCGAGTCGGTGTTCAGCGAGCCGGTGCAGCCGGTGGACGCGACCGTGATCCAGCAGCACGAGATCACCGCGGCAGCGCTGGCGGCGTGATGCCACGGGTGCGGTAACAGGCGGGAAGGTCCCGGGTGGGGGCCTTCCCGCCGATGGGGCTCGCGCGGGAGAATGCGCCGCGTGAGCGAGCTGTACCTGGATCTCGACGACAGGCGGATCCAGATGACCTCCGACAGCCTCAGAGCCGAGCAGCTGATCGCGCTCGCGGCGATGCTCGTTCCGGGGCCGGATAGGCCAAGCGACCTCTAACCGGCGCGCCCGCGAAATCGGTTCCCTACAGTTCCGCGGACGATGCGGCGGGCGGGAGTCCTGGCGACATTGCTGTGCGCGCTTGCGTTCCAGGCAGCGCCGGCGAACGCGGTGGTCGGTGGTCAGCCGGCCGCCCCCGGCACGTTCCCGTACGTGGGCAACATCCTCATCGGCGGCGCGTTCGGCTGCACCGGCACGTTGATCTCGCCGCAGTGGGTTCTCACGGCCGGGCATTGCGGATCGGTGACGGGTGCCGCGGGTGTGCCCACTCCGGTCGCGTGGCCGGCGCCCTTCTACACGGTGCAGCTCGGCAGCGTGTACGCCGACGGCACCGGCGCTGAGACGCACTCGGTCTCGCAGGTGGTCGTCGACAGCGACTACATCGTGACCAACGGAGTCGGCAACGACGTGACGCTGCTCAAGCTCGACAAGCCGTCCACGATCGCGCCCATGAAGATCGCCGCCACGGCCGACAAGCCGAGCTGGGCGGCGGGTGTTCTTGCCACGATCGCCGGCTTCGGCCTCACCTCCGAGAACGGCGACGCGCCCGCGCAGATGCAGTACGCGCAGGTGCCGATCACCACCGACGCCTACTGCGCGAACGCCTATCCGAACGGCCTCACGCCCAACGACGGCGGCTTCGACGCCAGCACCATGATCTGCGCCGGCTACCCGCAGGGCGGCACCGACACCTGCCAGGGCGACTCGGGCGGACCGCTGCTCGTGAGCGTGCCCGGCGGGGCGCTTCGACTCGTGGGCGCCACGAGCTTCGGCGACGGTTGCGCCCAGGCCGGCAAGCCGGGCGTCTACGCGAAGGTTGCCGAGGGCCCGATCCGCACCTTCATCCAAGGCTTCGTGCCTGATGCGTTCGCATCGGCCGGATCGTCGGACACGGCGCAGCGGCAGAGCGATTCCGCTGCGCCGCTGCCGACGAGCGTGCTCGGCGCGACCAAGGCCAAGCCGACCGCCAAGAGGAAGGCCGCGAAGAAGAAGCGCCACAGGGCGAAGCACCGCGCGAAGCACAAGAAGAAGCACGCGGCGAAGAAGCACGCGGCGAAGAAGAAGCGTCACCACCGGTAAATCCGCGTCCGAAGCGGCCGGCAACCCGCGGCTCAGAGCCGAAGTTCTAGTCCGCGGCGCGCAGCAGCCGCCGGTAGCGGACCATGGTCGGGTGCTGCATGTCCCCGTGCGTCTGGGTGCGCAGCGACGCCACCTTCTCGCGGTGGTACCGGCTCGACAGGCTCTCGGCGTGGCCGATCACGTTGCGGACCAGGATCCCGTAGTGGTCCTTCAGCCAGAGCGTGAGTCTGATCGAGGCCCGCAGCTGCCTGGCGTCGCCCATCACCTGCGCGTCGCTCGTGCCCACGTGCTCGATGCCGATCGCGGTCCAGTTCAGCCCGACCGTGTGGCGGCACATGATCGTCGTGGGGACGACCTCGTAGATCGTGCCGTCGCGATCGACGATGAAGTGCGAGCAGACCTGCGGGAGCTCGTGCAGCTCGACATCGGGGACGTCGGAGGCGAAGGTGTTCCACGCCGAGCTGAAGCTGTCGGTCGCCGTCACGTGCTCGACGATCACCTTCGGGTTGCGCAGGTGGTAGTCGTCGATTCCGTAGTGGCGCCGCGCGTAGCGGGCCATCTCGTGCTTGCGCCCTGCCGGGAAGGGGATCCGCTTCTGGACGATCGCGGGCCGCGGGGCCGCCGCGAGTTGCGGCGCGGACACCGCGAGCAGCATCGATAGGCCAAGGGCAAGCACCGGCCATCACGATGCCATACCGTTCCCTCAGTCGACGAGGGGAGAGGGTTAATGGAAAGCTGGGACATCCGCTCGCTTGCTCTGGAGCCGCATCACCCGCAGGTGCTGCGCTCGGACGACGAGACCCGCGTGATCGCCATCAATCTGCCGGGCGGCGACGAGCTGCAGGAACACCAGGTGCACGAGCGCGCCTATGTGGTGGTGGTGGACGGCGAGGTGGAGATCGTCCAAAACGGCGCTTCGCAGGCCGCCGGTCCCGGCTTTCTCGCCCATTTCGAGCCGAAAGAGCGGCACGAGGTGCGGGCCAAGAGCGATTCGCGACTGCTGCTGATCCTCTCTCCGTGGCCGGGCGAGGGGCACCCGAGCCGGCGCGACGGCTAACTCCGAACGATCTTGAAGCTGAGCCGGCGGGGGCCGGATGCGGTGACGCCGGGGTTGCTGGCGATCAGGGTGGCGCGGTAGCGGCCGGGCCCCAGTCCGCGGCGGCCGAGCTTGCCGGACCACTTCTTTATGTTGGCTCCGGCCACGCCTGTCTGGGCGAAGGCGCCGACCTTCACGTAGCGCGTGCAGTGCCGGCCGCGGCGGTCGCGCCGTGACGGCCTGCGGCAGCTGCGGCCGACCTTGCGGCCCGCGGCGGGCCGCTCGATCCTGAAGAGGACGCGCGCGGCCTTCGTGAGCGAGTAGGAGAAGCTCGTGCCTCGCTTCGTCGCCTTGACCACCTTCTCGGCCGCGCCCTTGGGGTCGACCGCGAAGACGCGGTTGCTCAGCCGCGCCGAGAGGAAGCGGGGGGCGACCGCGGTGGTGATTCCCGGCTGGGGCTGCCCCGGGGTGGTCACCGAACCGCCCGGCGGCGCGGCGTCGACGGCACGGAAGAAATGGAGCACCTGATCACCGCCGGTGGCATAGACGGAACCGCCATCGGGGCTCACCACAACGCCGTCCGCAGACAGCAGGGGCGTGCCCGGCAGATCGCCGCAACCCTGCGAGGCGTCGTTGGCAAGGCAGCCGTCCCAGACGAGTTGGCCGCCCGGCTTCCGGACGAAGAAGTGCGAGAGCGACCCACTGCTGGTCGCCGTGGCGTACAGGGAGTCGCCGCCCGGGCTCATGGCGAGGCTGTGCACGCCCTCCAGCGGCGCGGCGGGCAGGTCGACGCAGCCCTGAGAGTCGTCGTTTGCCAGGCAGCCGTCCCAGACGAGCTGGTCGTTGTCCACGAAGAAGTGGGAAACAGAGGAGCTCCCGGCGGAGGCGACGTAGACCGACTTGCCGTCGGGGCCGACCGCGACCCCGGAGGCGCCGTTGAGAGGGGTGTTCGGCAGGTCGACGCAACCCGGCGAGCCGTCGCTCGCCCAGCAGCCGCGGTACGTGAGTTGGCCCTGCGGCTTCTGCACGAGGAACTGCGAGACGGAGTTGCTCCCGAGGGAGGCGACGTAGACCCAGTTGCCGTCCGGGCTGACCGCGACCGACATCGCGTTTGACAACGGCGCGCCCGGCAGATCGCCGCAGCCACGTGTGGCGTCGTTGCTGAGGCAGCCGTCGTAGGCGAGCTTGCCGCCGCCCTGCACAAAGAAGTGCGAGATCGAGCCGCTGCTGGACGACACGACGTAAACCGAGTTGCCGTCCGGGCTCACGGCGACGCCGGTGGCAGTGGTCAACGGGGTGCCAGGGAGATCGCCGCAGCCGAACCTCGCGTCGTCCGAGAGACAGGCGTCGTATTCGAGCCGGCTGGTAAGCGGGTTGACGTTGAAATGCCCGACCGAGTTGTAGGAGGACGAGGTGATGTAGACGGACCTGCCGTCCGGGCTGATGGCCGTCGCCGCGCCGCCGTCCAGCGCATGGCCCGAGACAATGCTGCAGTACCCCGACGCGTCTATTCCGAGGCAACTCTCGAAGCTGAGTTGCCCGCCCGGCTTCGTGACGGTGAAATGGGACACGTCGTCGGAGGCCGAGCCCATGACGTAGAGCGAGCTGCCATCGGGACTCACGGCCAGGCCCGCCGCTACGCTCAGCGGCGTTCCCTTCACGTCCACGCAGCCCTGGGACGCGTCGTCGCCGAGGCAGCCGTCGTAGCCGATCTGGCCGGCGGCGCCGGCGCCGGCCGGCAGGCCGAGCAGCGCAATGGCCGCAATCAGCGGGGCGAGCAGCAACCGCGGTGAGATCATGAGCCAACGGTCCCGCGCCCATGCGCCTGCCGGAACCCCCAACAGGGGTGGCATCGGCCACCCTGTCGGAACCTCGCCCGGCGCGACCGTTCATAATCCTCAGTTAGTGGACCCCTCCCGCAAGCGCCGGGTCCGGCTGGTCGTAGCGCTCACCGCAGCCGTCCTTCTCGCCGGAGCCCTCATATACACGAGCTTCAGCTCCGCCACCGAGGCGAAGCAGCCCTCGCAGGTCGTGGGGCACATCGACCAGGGCCAGTCGCTCCAGCTCACCGGCAAGGTGGTGAACGGCTCGGTCCAGCGCAGCGGCGACACGCTGCACTTCCGGATCGCGGATCGCAACGGCAGCGGTCCCTCGCTGCCGGTTGTCTACACGGGCGAGGTGCCCGATCCGTTCCGCCAGGGGCGCGAGGTGATCGTCTCGGGATCGGTCCACGACGGCACGTTCATCGGCAAGCGCGACTCGCTGATCACGAAGTGCCCGTCGAAGTTCAAGGCCGCCCCGAACGGTCAGTCGACGTGAGCCTGACCTCCTAGATGGCCTCCGTCGGGTTCGCGTGCCTCGTCGTGGGGCTGCTCACGGCGGTCTACGCGGCCGGGTCGTCGATCTACGGCGCGCGGTCGGGGCAGCGGCAGTTCGTGGTGTC
>Ga0134125_10005101_pt1 | contig 14938 bp, 14 predicted proteins | sample KB31751_FD_96464 | JGI IMG/M metagenome (GOLD analysis project Ga0134125, IMG submission 96464) | Terrestrial soil microbial communities with excess Nitrogen fertilizer from Kellogg Biological Station, Michigan, USA - KB3-175-1 | ecosystem: Environmental > Terrestrial > Soil > Unclassified ... | reverse complement strand
CGCAATATTGTCGATTCGATGCTGCTCGAGGCGCTCGACTGGATCGGCCACTCCGGCTTTCGGCTCCGTGCCGGGCGCGCGAACGTCTACATCGACCCGTATCGAGTGTCGCCGGACGCGCCCAAGGCGGACCTGATCCTGGTCACACACGGGCACTACGACCACTTCTCGCCCCAGGACATCGAGCGGCTCACGCAGAAGGGCACCGTGCTGGTCGCGCCGGCCGCGGTGGCAGAGCGCGTGACCGGCCGTGTGATCTCGATCGCGCCCGGCGAGATGATCGAGGACGAGCTCGTGCGCGGGGTGGCGGTGGCGGCCATCGCCGCGTACAACACCTCGAAGCGCAACGCCGACGGCCAGGTCTTCCATCCGCGTGAGGCCGGCTTCGTGGGCTACGACCTGAACGTCCGCGGCGAGCGCCTGTACCACGCGGGCGACACCGACGTGATCCCGGAGATGGACGCGGTGACCGGCGTGGACGTGGCGCTGCTGCCGGTGAGCGGGACCTACGTGATGACGGCCGACGAGGCCGCCGAGGCGGCGCGCCGGATCGCTCCGCGGGTGGCCGTCCCGATGCACTGGGGAGAGAACATTGGCTCGCGCGAGGACGCGGTAGCGTTCGCCGAGCTGGCGCCAGTCGAGGTCCAGATCATGGAGAAGGTGGGGTAATGGATCGAACGCAGGTCGCACTCAAGGCCATGGCTCGCGAGGATCCGGAGCTTGCGGCCCGGATCGTGCTGCAGACGCTGCCGGCCGCCGCGGCCCAGATCCCCGGCCGGCTGACATTCGACATCGACGTGGAGGGACTGGGCAGCCACCGCGTCGCGGTTGCCGACGGATCCGCGAAAGTCGGGCCCGCCAACGGCGACGGCGAAGCGGAGTTCGGTCTGGAGATGGATTCGAAGACGCTGGCCGAGCTCGTGGCCGGTGCGCGCCCGCTCGGCCTGATGCTGTCCGGCCGCCTGCACGTGACGGGCAAGCGCCGGCGCGCGCTGCGGCTTCGCGCGCTGGCGAACGCGAAGCCCTCGCTCTCCGAGGTCGTCGCGAACGGAGGCCATGTCGATCCCGACGCCCTGTATCGCTCCCTCGCCTACCTGATCGACCCCGAGTGGACCCGCGGCCACACCTTCGTGGTCTGTTACGAGCTCACCGGCGATCCTGGCGGCCGCTGGTACGTGCACGTGAACGACGGACAGCCGGTGACCGTGACCACGGACGGCGAGGCCGACTGCACATTCAGCTTCTCGCCCGAGACCTTCAACGGCCTGGTGGGCGGCACGCTGACCCCGACCGACGCCGCGCGCTTCCAGCGCACCAAGATGAGCGGCACGATCCACTACGGCACGCTGCTGGGCCGCTGGATCGACCGCTCGCAGGGCAACGACGACGAGGAGCTCGAGCGCGAGCGGCGCCAGCGCGAGCTGCAGCAGAGCCGGCTCGGGAGCTGGGGAGCGTCTAGCGGCAACGGCGTGAGCCCGGGCCAGGGCGATCCCGCCCACGACTCCGAGGGCGCGCGCCGCTCGGGCGGCGGCCTGCTGAGCTACCAGGAGCTGTACGCCCTCTGGGAGCGCCAGAACTGGAGCGCCCACGAGATCGACTTCAGCGTGGACCGCGAGCAGTGGCTCGCCACCCCGACCGCATCACAGGTGGACACCGCCTGGAGCCTCGCCTCGTTCTACATCGGCGAGGAGCGCGTGACCGCCGACCTGGCGCCGTTCCTGCTGGCCGCCCCGAGCGGCGAGGTGGAGCTGTTCCTCGCCACCCAGCTCGTGGACGAGGCACGCCACACCGCCATGTTCGACCGCTTCGGCTCCGAGGTGATGGCGCTGTCGGGCGACGACCTGCGCAGCCGCCTGCGCGAGCTCGAGCGCACGATGCTCTCGCCCTGGCGCGAGCTTTTCGACGGCGCGCTGCACGAGATCGCCGAGCGGATCAAGGCGAAGCCCGACGACCTCGACCTGTTCGTAGACGGGATCGTGACCTACCACATGGTCATCGAGGGCGTCCTCGCCATGACGGGCCAGCGGCTGATCGGCCAGTACATGGAGGACCACCACCTCTACCCGGGCTTCGTCAAGGGCTTCTCGCTCATCGAGCGCGACGAGCACCGGCACATCGCGTTCGGCGTGCGCTTCCTCAAGGACGCGCTCGACCAGGAGCCGCGCTACGGCGAGCGGATCGTGAACCGGGTGGCCGAGCTGGTGCCGCGCGCGGCGCACGTGTTCGTGCCGCCCTACGCGGACAGCGCGAAGGAGTTCGTCTCCTACGGCTACGACTCGCGGATGATCTACGGCTACGCGTACCGCAGCCTCAAGCGGCGGATGGGCGTGCTCGGACTCGAGTGCCCGCCGGCGGACGAGCTGATGCCGGGACCGATCGAGGAAGCCGCGGCGGTCGTCGCCTAGGCCGCGGCTTCGGGCCGGCTGGAGTGGTCTCCGCGGCCGACCTCGAACCACACCGTGGTGCCCTTCTCGCGCACCACGCCCCAGCGCTCGGAGAGCTGGTCGATCAGGAACAGCCCCCAGCCGGTGACCTCGTCCTCGGTGGGGCGGCTGGCGTCGGGCTCGAAGCCCGGGCCGTCGTCGGTCACCTCGATGCGGATCATGTCGGACTGCACGGAGACCTTCAGGCCGATCGAGTCCTCGGGGCCGACGCCCGCATGCTGGACGCTGTTCTTCACGGCCTCGGTCACGAGCAGACGCAGGTCCTGAGCGAGGACCGGGTCGAGCTCGGCGTCGAGGTTGTCCAGGGCAAGGCGCGCCGCCGTAGCGGCATACGGTCCACCTGCCAGCTCGAACTCACGCTCCGTTGCGGTCGACAAAAGGATCCCCCGCCCTAGTGGTCTTCCACCTCTCCGGGCATCGAACAGCGGAAACATACCTGGGTCCCCCGGTCGGAGGGTCCGGGGCGAGCCCTATACTGCGCCCGCCTTGAGGTCATCGCGCGCCCTACGCACCGTCGCGCTGGGTGCAGTGGTGGCCGGGTTCGCGGCCCCGCTGGTCCGGCGGCGGCTGAAGCTGAGGCCGGTCGTGGTCTCGGCGCTGGCCTGGCAGGCCCCAGTCGCGATGGCGATCGCGACTCCTCGTTCCGCATTGCGGGACGCCGCCATCTACGGGCTGCAGATGTGGGCATACCTGGCTCACTACGAGATGCCGAACGACGATCACGAGCGGCTCCTGGAGCGCCTGCGCGTGACCTACCCGATCAGGGCGGACAACGTGCTCGGCCTCGGTACCCCGCCGACGGTGCGGCTGCAGCGCTCGCTCGGCGAGCCGGGGCGGGTCTTCCCTCATGACCTGGCGCTCGCCGGAATCCACTGGAGCTGGTTCATGGTCCCGCACGGCACCGTGGCCTACATCCTGCTGCGCCGCCGCGAGCAGTTCCCGCGCGCGGCGGCGATGATGGCGGCGGTCTTCGACGCCGGAGTCGTCGTCTACTGGCTGCTGCCCACGGCGCCGCCCTGGTGGGCCGGGAGCAACGGGCACATGGTCCACGTCCGCCGCATCATGGTGGAGGCGGGAGAGCACTTCTGGGGACGCGCCTGGAAGCCTCTCTACGATTTCCTGGGCGGGAACCCATTTGCCGCAATGCCCTCGCTTCACTTCGCAACATCGGTGATGGCCGCTCACGTTCTCTCAGACGTGGGTCCGCTGCCCGGTACCGCAGGCTGGGTATACGCGATCTCCCTCGGGTTCGCGCTCGTCTACCTCGGCGAGCACTACGCGGCGGACCTGCTGGCCGGTCTCGTGCTGGCCGAGGGCGTGCGCGCGATCGCGCCGCGCGCCGAGCGCGCGCTGCTGCCCCTGGCGCGCGCGGTCCAGCGACTCGAGCCGGGGGCGGCCTGATGCCGGAGCGCGCCCCGGTCGACCCCGAGCATCCGGAGCTCGAGCCCACGGTCGAGATCGAGCAGGCCGGCACCCGCCTGCTGGGCGACCGCCGCCGGGTGCTCACGGTGCTCGCGGCGTTCGTGCTCCTCATCGTGGGCATCTACGTGCTGCTGCCGAAGGTCGTGGGCCTGCACGACGCGCTCGACCGCCTGAGCGATCCGAACTGGGCGTGGATCGCGGTGGCGCTGGCCTTCTGCCTGGCTTCGTTTCTCGCCTATGCCGCGCTGTTCCGCGGTGTCCTGCGCGGCGGCGACCACGACGTCGACGTGTACCGCCGTATCGACCTGTCCGCGTCCTACAAGATCACGATGGCGGCCCGGGCGGCCACCACGCTGTTCTCCGCCGCGGGCGCCGGCGGCATCGCGCTCACCTACTGGGCGCTGCGCAAGGCCGGGATGGAGCGGCGGCAGGCGGCGTGCCGGATGGTCGCGTTCCTCGTGCTCCTGTACGCCGTGTACGCGGCAGCGCTGATCGTGTTCGGCGTCCTGCTGCGCGAGGGTGTGCTGCACGGAGACAACCCGGTGGGAGGCACGATCGTGCCGGCGGCCGTCGCGGTCGTCTGCTTCGTGGTCGCCGGGCTGTTCGCCCTGATCCCCTCCGACCTCGAGCGCCGCATCGTCACGCTCCAGGGCCATCCGCACCTGTCGCGCATCGCGAGGCGCCTGGCCACCGGGCCCGCCACCGTGGCAAGCGGCGTTCGGACGGCGCTCGGCTACATCCGCCACCCGCGCTCGGGCGCCGAGGCGGTGGGTGGCGCGGTCGGCTACTGGCTCTGCATGGTGGGGATCCTCTGGGCGTGCTTCCACGCCTTTGGCGGCGGGGTGCCCATGGGCATCGTGATCCAGGGCTTCTTCGTGGGCATGGTCGCCAACCTGGCGCCGTCCCCGGCGGCGGGCGTGGGCACGCTCGACGCCGGGATGATCGGCGCCTTCCTGCTCTTCGGGATCCCCAGCTCTATCGTGTTCCCGGCGGTGTTCGCGTTCCGCATCATCGGCTTCTGGTTGCCGATTGTGCCCGGCGTCATCGGGTACTTCCAGCTTCGCCGCCTCGTCGCGGAATGGGCCGAAGACGAATCCCGAAGTGCCTATACTTCAGTTAGTAAAGTGACCGCGGAGGCCAAGTGAGCGAGATCGAGAACGTGATCATCATCGGTAGCGGGCCGGCCGGATACACGGCTGCCCTCTACACCTCTCGCGCCGACCTGCGCCCGCTCGTGATCGAGGGTTTCCTCTGGGGCGGGCTGCTTCAGCAGACCACCGACGTGGAGAACTATCCGGGGTTCCCCGAGGAGGGGATCATGGGGCCGGAGCTGATGCAGAAGTTCCGCGACCAGGCGGAGCGCTTCGGCACGCGCTTCATCACCGACGAGGCCACGCGGGTCGAGCTGTCGAGCGACGGCTCGCCGCACAAGGTCTACGTGGGCAACACCGAGTACCTGACCCGCTCCGTGATCCTGGCGATGGGCGCCGAGCCGAAGAAGCTGGGCGCGCCCGGCGAGGAGGAGCTGGCCGCGAAGGGCGTCTCCTACTGCGCAACCTGCGACGCCGCGTTCTTCCGCGACAAGCCCACGATCGTGGTCGGCGGCGGCGACACGGCGATGGAGGACGCGATCTTCCTCTCCAAGTTCGCGAAGAAGGTCGACATCGTGCACAGGCGCGACGAGTTCCGCGCCTCGCAGATCATGCTCGACCGCGCGAAGGCGACCGGGAACATCGAGTTCCTCACGCCCTACGTCGTCGACAAGCTCGAGGGCGAGGCCAACGGCCTGGAGATCGCGCACCTGCGCAACGTGGACACCGGTGAGGAGAAGGCGATCGAGATCTCGGGCGCGTTCATCGCGATCGGCCACCGGCCCAACTCGACGATCGTCGAGGGCCAGGTCGACCTGGACGAGAACGGCTACGTGATCACGGAGGGCAAGTCCACCCGCACCAACCTGCCGGGCGTGTTCGCGGCGGGCGACCTCGTGGACCACACCTATCGCCAGGCGGTCACGGCGGCCGGGAGCGGCTGTCAGGCCGCCCTCGACGCCGAGTGGTACCTGCGCGATCTCCCCCCTTCGCCTGAGGAGCACTGGACGCACCACGAGCCGGTCGGCGAGAGCGCCGCGCAAAGCTGATCGCTGCCGTACGATCGGCGCACGGCCAGCCCGCACTCGATACCCGCACCGAGCGCCCGTAAGCGCCACGCGCTGGAGCTGTTCTCTGGGCTCCCGCGCCACTACGACCGGGTGGCCGCGGCTTTCAGCTTCGGCCAGGACCCGCGCTGGCGGCGAGCGATGGTCGAGGCGGTCCAGGCCGATCCCGGCCAGCGGGTCCTCGACGTCGCAACCGGCACCGGCCTCGTGGCGCGTGCTCTGGTGCGGCGCTACGGCTGCTCGGTTGTCGGGCTGGACCAGAGCGAGGAGATGCTGGGGCGCGCCCGGGCGCTGGTGGGGCCGGGCGTCGAGCTCGTGCAGGGCGAGGCGGAGCGGCTGCCCTTCGAGGACGCCTCGTTCGACGCGCTCACCTTCACCTACCTGCTGCGCTACGTCGACGACCCCGCCGCCACGATGCGCGAGCTCGCTCGCGTGGTGCGGCCCGGCGGGCGGATCGCGATGCTCGAGTTCTACGTGCCGTCCGGTCTGTGGCAGCCGCTGTGGGTGCTCTACACACGGGTCGGCCTTCCCGCTCTCGGCCGCCTCGTGTCGCGCGAGTGGTACGACGTCGGGCGCTTCCTCGGGCCGAGCATCGACGGCTTCTGGAAGACGTATCCGCTCGACGCAGTCTGCTCGATGTGGCGCGCGGCGGGGATCGATTCGGTCCACGCGCGCGTCATGAGTGTCGGTGGCGGAGTGGTGATGTGGGGGACCCGTGCATGAGCGGCTCGAGCGGCCGGCGTTCTACGCCCTCGCCCCGGGCGGCTGGCGCGACCTGGCCACGCTGCTGCACCCGCCGTACACGGCCTGGCACCTGAGCTACGTGGCGCTCGGCGCCGCTGTGGCGCCGGTCGTGCACGCGGACCGCCTGCTCGCGGCGCTCGGCGCGTTCTTCCTCGGGGTGGGCGTGTGCGCGCACGCCCTGGACGAGCTGCACGGCCATCCACTTCACACGCGGCTGTCCGACCGCGCGCTGGTGGCACTCGCCGTGGTCGGACTGGCGGGCGCCGTGGCGATCGGCGTGGCCGGGGTCGCGATCGTGTCCGTCTCCCTGGTGCCGTTCGTGGCCGCGGGGGCGTTCATCGTTCTCGCTTACAACCTCGAGCTGTTCGGCGGGCGCTTCCCCAGCGACTTCTGGTTCGCGCTGGCGTGGGGCGCATTTCCGGCGTTCACCAGCTACTGGGCGAACGCGCTGACGCTCCGGTTCGAGGGCGTGGCGGTCGCGGCGGGCTGCTTCGGGCTGAGCCTGGCGCAGCGGCGCCTGAGTACGCCGGCCCGTGAGCTGCGGCGCCGGACCGTGTCGGTCAGCGGTTCGCAGACGCTCGACGACGGTTCCACGCGCGACCTGACGGCCGACGGGATGGCCGCTCCACTCGACGGAGCGCTGCGGGCGCTGTCCATGGCACTTGTGTTGATTGCGGCCGCCGCCGTGGCCGCCCGTCTCTAGCGCCCTCTATAACTCCGTGAGATGGACTCGCGAGCCCGCCGTTCACGGGCCACGTTTCGCTGTTGCTCACACGCGCTTCGCATCCGGCCCGGATGACTCCGCCATCCGGCGACGGACGGCGCATCTCGGGTGGGATGGGCCGGGCGAACGTGGAAGTGGTCACCCGGTTGCTCGACGCCTTCGCGCGCCGGGATGGCGAAGCCATGGTGGAGGTGCTGGACGAGGACTTCCTCTTCGAGCCCGCGCCGACGCCCGCCCGCGAGTACCGCACCTACGTCGGCCACTCGGGCATGCGCCAGTACCTGAACGACGTCGGCGAGACCTGGGAGCGCCTCGACCTGACGATCCAGGAGTACCGCCACGCGGGCGACTACGTGCTGGTGTTCGGCCGCATCTACACAGCCCGCCAGGGCTCGGTGGCCGACGATCCGGCCACCTTCGTGTGGCGGCTGGAGGATGGGTTGGTGGTGTGGGGGAAGGTCTTCCGGAATCGGGACGAGGCGCTCGAGACGGTGGGGATCTCCGAGTAGGGCGCTCGTCCGCCCGCGGTCGCGGGCAGCTTCGCGGCGCTGGGGACCAGACGTGGCTGCGATTCGGACTGGCATACAGACCGAATCCCAGCCAGGTCCAGCCCTTCCCTCATTGCTGCCGTTCAGCGCAGGTAGATCGGGTTCGACAGGATCCAGGTGCGCTCGCGGCCAAGGGCCGTGAGCCGGGCCTCCACGCGGTAGACGCCCGGCTCGGACACCGCGTGTTCCAGCGATGCGCCGTCCGTGCGCGCGATCTCCGTCCCGTCCTTCAGAAGCCGCAGCGACGCCGGCCGCGGTGTCGCGGCCGTCAGCGTGACCGGCCCCGCCGGCGCCTCCGCTCCCATCGCCAGGCCATCCGCCCCGAACGCGAACCCTCGTGCGGGCGCCAGCGAGTCCACAGCCATGTAGCAGCGGCCCGCGCGCAGCGCGGCGTAGACCTGGTCCCGGTCGTGATCGACGTCGCCGTTCGGCGGCTCGTCGCAGAGCACGTGGGTGTGCAGGTAGCGGAAGGAGCGGGCGTAGGACATCAGCTTGATCGGCACGCGGCCCCGCACGCGGATGCCGATCTGGTGCGCGTCGATGCCCGCGATTCCCACCACCCGGCGGCGGGCGCCCAGGCGGTCCCACTCGGAGACGTTCTGGGCGGGCGGGTGGTCGAGCGTGCGCGCCGGGTCGCGCAGGAAGCCCGCGATCTCGCGGACCGACCTCAGCGACTCCAGCGTGTCGGTCACGAAGCTCCACACCTCGAGCCCCTCGAGGCCGTCGCAGTCGATGTCGGTCCAGGGCATCGCGCCCGGCCGCTTCACCACCTGCGAGCCCGCCGACCACGGGTGGGCCGCGAAGCCGAACCCGCCCTGCTCCGTGGCCGCGGCGCAGATGCCGGCGGACGGGAGGCCGCGCTTGATCTCCCTGTCGATCCCGAAGGCGAGGAAGTGATCGCGGCCCCTGGGCGACACCTCCTCGCCCACCAGCACGAGCGTGGACCCGTGCCAGCGCTCCTCGCCGGAGCGGCGGGCGGCCAGCGTGTCGTGGTCGGTGAGGAGCACGACGTCCACGCCGTTGCGGGCGGCCGCCGCGGCGATTTCGGGCACCGTGCCCGTGCCGTCCGAATGGGTCGAATGGACGTGCACGACGCAGGTCAGGTCGTGGGGCGGTCCCATCGGTCGAGAGTAGGCGTTAGTAGGGTTCAGGACGTGGCAGACAGCTTTGGATCGCGGTCGCAGCTCACGGTCGGGGATCGCGGCTACGACATCTTCCGGCTCGACGCGCTCCAGTCGAAGTACGACGTCGCGCGGCTCCCGTACTCGCTGAAGATCCTGTTGGAGAACCTGCTTCGCACCGAGGACGGCGAGGCGGTGACGGCGGAGGACGTGGAGAAGGTCGCGCGCTGGAGCGCCACGGCCCAGCCGAGCGAGGAGATCGCCTTCACGCCCAGCCGCGTGCTGATGCAGGACTTCACCGGCGTGCCCGCGATCGTGGACCTGGCGGCCATGCGCGAGGCGATGGCCGCGATGGGCGGCGATCCCGCCAAGATCAATCCGCTCCAGCCCGCCGAGCTCGTGATCGACCACTCGATCCAGGTGGACGAGTTCCTCTCGCGCACCTCGTTCGCCCACAACGCCGAGCTCGAGTTCCAGCGCAACCGCGAGCGCTACGCGTTCCTGCGCTGGGGCCAGACCGCGTTCGACAACTTCGCCGTGGTGCCGCCGAACACCGGCATCTGCCACCAGGTGAACCTGGAGTACCTGGGCCGCGTGGTCTACGAGCGCGACGGCGTCGCGTTCCCCGACACGCTCGTCGGGACCGACTCACACACCACGATGATCAACGGCCTGGGCGTGCTCGGCTGGGGCGTGGGCGGCATCGAGGCCGAGGCCGCGATGCTGGGCCAGCCGGTGTCGATGCTGCTGCCGCAGGTGGTGGGCTTCAGGCTCACCGGCGCGCTGCCCGAGGGCTCGACCGCCACCGACCTCGTGCTCACGGTCACCCAGATGCTGCGCGCCAAGGGCGTGGTGGGCAAGTTCGTGGAGTTCTACGGCGACGGCCTGGCGAACATGCCGCTGGCCGACCGGGCCACGATCGGCAACATGTCGCCCGAGTACGGCGCCACGTGCGGGATCTTCCCCGTGGACAGGGAGACGCTCCGCTACCTGGAGTTCACCGGCCGCCCCAAGGAGCTCGTGGCGCTGGTCGAGGCCTACACCAAGGAGCAGGGCCTCTTCCACGACGAGAGCTCCGAGGAGGCCACCTACTCCGACACGCTCGAGCTGGACATGTCGACCGTGGAGCCGAGCCTCGCCGGGCCGAAGCGCCCGCAGGACCGCGTGCTGCTCAGCGAGGCGCACCAGGCGTTCCGCGAGGCGCTCGCGTCGAACCTCGGCGAGAACGGTCACGGCCACGCGCTGCACGACGCCGACGAGGCCGCGGCGGAGAGCTTCCCCGCCAGCGACCCGCCGGCGGCGATGGCCGGCGTGACCGGGGTGGGCGAGCCGGACGCGGACGCGGGCGTCGAGCCCGCCGCCACCGCGGTGGCCGACGAGACGGACGGGGTCCCGGTGACGCTGAACGGCGACAGCTTCAAGCTCCGCCACGGCGCCGTGGTGATCGCCGCGATCACGAGCTGCACGAACACCTCCAACCCGTCTGTGATGGTGGGCGCGGGCCTGCTCGCCAAGAAGGCGGTGGAGCGCGGGCTGAAGCGCCGGCCGTGGGTGAAGACCAGCCTGGCGCCGGGCTCCAAGGTGGTCACCGAGTACCTCGACAAGGCGGGCCTGACCGAGTACCTGGAGCAGCTCCAGTTCAACCTGGTGGGCTACGGCTGCACGACGTGCATCGGCAACTCGGGCCCGCTGCCGCCGGAGATCTCGGAGGCCGTGACGAGCGGCGACCTGGCGGTGTGCAGCGTGCTCTCCGGCAACCGCAACTTCGAGGGGCGCATCCACCCCGAGGTGAAGATGAACTACCTCGCCAGCCCGCCGCTGGTGGTCGCCTATGCGCTGGCGGGACGGATGGACGCCGACATCTTCGACCAGCCGCTCGGCGAGGGATCGGACGGCGAGCCCGTCTACCTGAAGGACATCTGGCCGAGCCAGAAGGAGATCCACGACACGATCGAGCACGCCGTGCAGTCAGAGATGTTCACGCGCAGCTACGGCGAGGTGTTCGAGGGCGACGAGACCTGGAACGCGCTCGACGTGCCCGAGGGCGACCGCTACGCCTGGGACCCCGACTCGACCTATGTGAAGCACCCGCCCTACTTCGACGGGATGCCGAACGAGGCGCCCGGCGACTTCCAGCAAATCAAGAGCGCGCGAGTCCTCGCGCTGCTCGGGGACAGCGTGACCACCGACCACATCTCACCGGCCGGCGCGATCAAGAAGGACTCGCCCGCGGGCAGCTACCTCCTCGAGCGCGGCGTCGAGCAGAAGGACTTCAACTCCTACGGCTCTCGGCGCGGCAACCACGAGGTGATGATGCGCGGCACGTTCGCGAACGTGCGGCTGCGCAACCAGCTCGCGCCCGGCACGGAGGGCGGCTTCACGCTGCACCTGCCCGACGGCGGCGAGACCACGATCTTCGAGGCCGCGATGCAGTACGCCGACGAGGGCGTGCCGCTCGGTGTGCTCGCGGGCAAGGAGTACGGCTCCGGCAGCTCCCGCGACTGGGCCGCCAAGGGTCCGCTCCTGCTGGGCGTGCGCTTCGTGATCGCCGAGAGCTACGAGCGCATCCACCGCTCGAACCTCGTGGGGATGGGCATCCTGCCGCTTCAGTTCCGCGAGGGCCAGACCGCGGAGTCGCTTGGGCTCACCGGGCACGAGGTGTTCGACCTCGAGGAGCTGTCGGAGGGCGCGCGCAGCCTGCGCGTGGGCGCCACGCCGGAGGACGGCGAGCCGATCGCCTTCGACGCCACCGTGCGGATCGACACGCCGAACGAGTGGCTCTACTACCGCCACGGCGGGATCCTGCACTACGTGCTGCGCCAGCTGCTCGCGCGCGCGTGACCCTCACTCACCACGAGCTCTGCTTCGGCTGCGGCAGCGCGAACCTGTTCGGTCTCCAGATGGAGCTCGAGCGGTCGGCCGGCGGCGTGACCGGGCGCTTCTTCCTCAAGCAGGACCACCAGGGGCCCCCGAACGTCGCCCACGGCGGCATCCTGGCCAGCGCGCTCGACGAGGCGATGGCGATGGTGATCTGGGAGCAGGGCGTCCGGGGACCGACGCGGCGCCTCGAGGTGGACCTGCTCGCGCCCGCGCCAGTCGGCGTGTTCCTCCAGCTCGACGCTCGGGAGGAGAGCCGCGACGGGAGCAAGATCTGGGTGGTGGGCTCCGTCCGCGACGAGGATCGCGTGGTTGCGGAGGGGCGCGCCCTCTTCATAGAGTCGGGCTGATCCGGGAGGCGCCCTCCGGCGAAGGAGGAGCAGATGGGACCGAAGCGCGACACGGTCGACCTCAGCGGTTATCCCGACCTCGTGGTGATCTATCTGGGGATGAAGGTGCGGCGGCCGCGCGGGCTGGCGCGGCTGTTCGGCCTCGGTCCTCAGATCCAGAAGTCATGGAAGGCGGAGCCCGACGGGCTGCTGCTGCACGAGGACCTGGTGTGGTCGCTGATTCCGCCACACCTCGGCATGCGCCAGTACTGGCGCGACCTCGACAGCCTCGAGCGCTGGACCCGCTCGGAGCCCCACAAGCTCTGGTGGCGGCAGTTCATGAAGGACTCAGGCGGCACCGGCTTCTGGCACGAGGCGTACTTCATGCGCGGCGGGATCGACGCGCTCTACGGCGACATGACGAAGCCCACCGGGCTCGCCCGCGTCCTACCTGTGGTGGAGGCGCGTGGCACCATGTTCTCGGCCCGCAGGCGCGCGGGCCGCACCGAGCCGCAGACGGTCGAGCCGGTGATCGGCGAGGCCGAGTACTACTCCGCCTCCTGACGGCACTGCCGGCCGCGGCCCGCCGGCAATTAATTGGGACCACGAACGATTTAGTTACACTGTGATCCCATGACAGAACATCGCCCCGCGAGCATCGAGGCACAGGGCCTCGTCAGAGAGTTCAAGAAGGGCCCGCGCGCGGTCGACGGGATCGACCTGTACGTCGCGCCGGGCGAGATCTACGGCTTCCTCGGCCCGAACGGCGCGGGCAAGTCCACCACCGTGCTCATGCTCACCACGCTGCTGCCGCCCACCGCGGGTACGGCCAGGGTGGCGGGCTACGACGTGGTCGCCCAGGGACCGGATGTGCGCCGCTCGATCGGCGCGGCGCTCCAGGAGGCCGCGCTCGACCCGTTCCTGACGGGCCGCGACCACATGCGCCTCCAGACCGCCATGCACGGCTTCTCCAAGGCCGAGCGGCAGAAGCGCGGCGACGAGCTGCTCGAGCGCGTGGGCCTGATCGAGGCGGCCGACCGCAAGGTGGGCGGCTACTCGGGCGGCATGAAGCGCCGGCTCGACCTGGCGCTGGCGCTCGTGCACAGCCCGCCGATCCTCTTCCTCGACGAGCCCACCACCGGCCTCGATATCCAGAGCCGCACGGCGCTCTGGGAGGAGGTGAGCCGCCTCGCGTCGGACGACGGCGTCACGGTCTTCCTCACCACCCAGTACCTCGAGGAGGCCGACGTGCTGGCCGACCGCGTGGGAATCATCGACCACGGCCTCCTCGTGGCCGAGGGCAAGCCGTCGGCGCTGAAGGCGGAGATCGGCCTGCCCACGCTCGAGGCGATTCCGCGCGATCACGCCGACCGCGAGCGGATGGCCGAGGTGCTGCTCCGCTTCGGGGAGCGCGCGGGCACGTCCGCCAAGGGCGTGTCGGTGCGGCTGAGCGGCGGCGACTCGGACCTGGCCGGCGTGGTTCGCGCGCTCGACGCCGAGAACATCGCCGTGGAGAACCTCCACCTGCACGCGCCGTCGCTCGACGACGTGTTCCTCGCCAAGACCGGCCGCTCGCTGGAGGGCGCCGGGGAGGAGGAGGAAGAGGCGGGCGAGCCCGAGGCGGTGCCCGCGTGACGGCGACGGCCGTCACGCAGGTCTCGCAGGTGGCGCGCCGCTCGGCGCTGCGGACCTTCCGTCAGCCGGCGCAGGTGATCCCGTCGCTGGTCTTTCCGCTGATGCTGCTCGCGATCAACGCGTCCGGGCTCCAGCGGGTCACCCAGCTTCCAGGCTTCCCGACGAACTCGTTCGTCACGTTCGCGCTGGCGATCCCGTTCCTCCAGGGCGCGCTCTTCGGCGTCATCAACTCCGGCACCGACATGGCACGCGACATCGAGACCGGCTTCCTCAACCGCCTGGCGCTCACGCCGCTGCGCGGCTCGGCGCTGCTCGTCGGGCTGCTCACCGGCAGCCTGATCCTCGGGCTGGTGCAGGCGGTGGCGTTCCTCATCGTGGGCGCGGCGGTGGGCGCTCACTTCGCCGCGGGGTTCGCCGGCGTGCTGGTGCTCGTCGCCCTGTCGATGCTGATCACGCTCGGGTTCGGCGCGCTCGGCCTGGTGGTGGCCCTGCGGACCGGCAGCGGCGAGGCGGTGCAGGGGATGTTCCCCGTCTTCTTCGTCTTCCTGTTCCTCTCGTCGATGAGCCTGCCGCGCAACCTGATCCAGACCGACTGGTTCCGGACGGTGGCCACCTACAACCCGGTCTCGTACCTGATCGAGGGCATCCGCTCGCTGCTCGTCACGGGCTGGGACGCCGAGGCGCTGGCGCTCGGGTTCGGGATCGCCGCGGCCATCGCGGTGATCGCCCTGTTCCTCGCGAGCGTGTCCCTCAAGTCCAGGCTGGTGCGCACGTGAGCCGGGCGAGCTTCCGCAGCGTGGCGCTGGCGATCTCCTGGCGCTCGATCCACAACTTCCTGACCAACCCGGCGTTTCTGATCCCGTCGCTGATCTTCCCGCTGTTCTTCTTCAGCGCGTTCGCCGGCGGCCTGTCGAGCGTGAGCAAGGTGCCGGACTT
>Ga0134125_10005099_pt1 | contig 14940 bp, 22 predicted proteins | sample KB31751_FD_96464 | JGI IMG/M metagenome (GOLD analysis project Ga0134125, IMG submission 96464) | Terrestrial soil microbial communities with excess Nitrogen fertilizer from Kellogg Biological Station, Michigan, USA - KB3-175-1 | ecosystem: Environmental > Terrestrial > Soil > Unclassified ... | reverse complement strand
GTCTGAGTGCCTGACTGGCTGGTGCGCGCGGCAACAGCGTTCACTAATTCGGTGCGTGTCATTTCGGCGGTTCTCCCGAGGGGTATGAAGTGGGCCACGGAAATGGCCTGGCCCACGTCTTGCCCCAGCATTTGCTGGGGTGTCAAGCCAGATCAGTCGTCAGCGGCTTCCGCGAGAGGCGGTTTCGCGGCCGCCTTGACCTGATCTGCCGACACCACCAGGTCGCCTTCCAGAACGACGAGGTTCTTCTCCTGCAGCTTTTTCACCGCCGCCTCGACGCCGCGGCGGCGCACGCCGAGCGCCTCGACGATCTGGTCGACCGTCGGCCATTTCTGGCCGCTCTCTTCGACAAACCGCCGCACCAGCTCGGGAATATTGCGCCGCTTGGCGCGCCCCGCCGCCGCCGGCGCGGACTGCTGGCTTTGATCGGCCGCAATCTCAGCCAGCGCGCGCGTGAGTTCATCGAGCCGGCCCCTCAGGACGGCCGCATCCTGGGCCAGCCCACGCTCGCGTTCCTCGATGGCGTGGAGTTCGGCGAGAAGCTCCCGCTGCCGCTCGTGAAGAACTTCGATGCCCATTTTCCCATTCCTCCCTTCAAAACGGCCATACGGCCCCATGCCTCGCCACGCCCAGCCCTGCCATGCCTCGCCGAGCCCTGCCGCGCCCAGCCCTGCCGAGCCGCGCCAGGCCCTGCCGCGCCGCGGAACTACGAAGCCACACGCACCGACCGCAGCGACCCCCGATTATCTGGCCATACGGCCCCTTGCCTCGCCTTGCCGCGCCAAGCCTTGCCAATCCGAGCCTCGCCGCGCCGTGCCGCGCCTTGCCGTGCCTGGCCCCTGCCAACCCTCTTCAACATGAGCAGGTGAAATACGTCGCGCGCCTCCCCTTGATCGGACGCCCGATCACCCGCTGGACGTGATCCCAGAACTCGGGCGGGATGTCCGCGGAGGCGTCGCTGCCGCGGACAAGGAGGCCTTCATCGTCAAAGGAGTCGTCGCGCATATCAGCCCGGGCAGAGGCCAGGCCGATAACCTCTTCGTACGGGGGCACGTTGTTGCGCGAGCACCAGTCTCGCAGCCACCGCTCAGACTCCAACTTCGCCGATGGCGGCACGTAGCTCGAGTCGACCGCCTCGAAGGCCGGGTGGCTCCAGCGGTGCGCGAGAGCAGTGATCGTGCGGGGGAAGAGATAGGTCCAAAAGCGCTCGCCCGGCACCACGATCCCCTTGAGAAAGGGGTCGACAATCCCGACGGCGGTGCCGCGGAGGCCGACGGGCTGAACCTCCGTATCGCGGTCGTCGTGGCACCGTTTGTCGACGATGGCTACTTCCTGGCCGGCGCGCATGGTCACCTGCGAAACCGCCGAGAACACCGCGACATGCACGGCATCCCGGCCGCCCGCGTCTTCGGGCAATATTTCGCCCATCGTCGCAACAGCGTCCTTCATGGCTCGACGCCCCTCCACAAATTTTGGGTTCGACCCGTGTGGGCCGCGCGCGAACCATAAAACGAAAAATGCGCCGATGTCACGCGGTAGTGGCGGATTCCGCGATTATTTTCTCGATCCTGTCGTAGGCATCGAGATGTCCCTGGAGACGATCCCGAAGCCGGCACAGATCGCGGGATAACTCTCCGGCACCGTCGACGGCATTCAAGGCGCCAACCAATTCGGTCGCGGTCGAAGGAGCGCCCCTATCAAATCAGGAACCAAAGCAGGCCGGCCAGCAGCAAGCTGCTCCCGATAAGCGTGGAACCGATAAGCAACCGCTCATAATAAAGCAGATACCCGCCGATCGCTCCCAACAAGAGGAAGCCGAAGACAAAGCAAAGACTAACCTGGATAGTAAACTCACGGAATATACGGGCGATCATAAGGCCATCTCCTCGAATACCCGGTTCATCGCGGCAGCGCCGCATCGAGGGCGTTCTGATCTAGGGCGGCCATGCGTCGACGGGCTCATATGTTTTCGCGAAAATATCTGGCTTGCACGGACACCGGACACTGCCCGCTGACGCGCAGCCTCTTTCGAGCCGCCCGCGATCTCCAGCACGTCCGTCAGCCCTTCGGTGATCTTGTCGAATGCTGCCTTGCTCATGGTCAGGCCCTCGCTTTCGCAACTTTCATCCGGTACGCGCCTCGGCGCCGGAGTTCACAGCAGTGCTCCTTGGGTCAGCTCTGACGGCTGTCGGATCTCGCGCAACCGGGCGCGCTTCTCCTTACTCCTCGACAGGTCACCGACCTTCAGCCGGGCCCGGGCCGCCCGCATCCAGCCATCGTCGCCAGCGGCCACCTCATCCAGCACCTGGGCGGCGAAAATGATAGCCACGATGCGGCTGGGAACCGACGGGTTCCAGCCGGTCGGGTGGGCCGGCCCACAGCCGCGTGCGCTCGAGTGGAAAGAGCTCTGCCCCACGCCGGGAATATCGACGTAGAGCACCCACCGATAGGGGTCGCTCGGCTCCCGCTTCGCATCCTCCTGCCATCCCCACACGATGCCGTGCGCGGCCGAATGCGCCTCGAGGAGCCGGCAGAGGTTCTCGATCGACCACGCCTTCGTGTCGTACGCCTGGGTCTTGTACCGGCCCTTGCTGTTGCCGCCGCGGTAATCCTTGGCCCGCCCCGACGTCTTGTTCGCGCGGAACAAATTCACCGCAATCTCACCGAGCGGCCCCTTCGCCGTGAGCTCGGCATACAGCGCTCGGGTCGCCTCGCCGTCGCTACCCTCGTAGACCGCGCTGACGCGCTCGACCGTGGTCATTGCCGGGCGGCCTTCACCATGGTGCGCCAGACTTGGTCCAGGTCTGATCGCCCGTCACACCGCTCATGCTCGTCATCCGCAGCCTCGACCATCGCGGTGGTAGGCTCTTCGATCACATTGAGAACCGCGTCGGCCTGTTCAAGCACCCAGTTCTGAACTGCCGAACTCGCCGCCTCCCATCGAGGGACTTCCATCTGCGGAAGCGCATCGCCAAGCGCCGCCGATGGCGGCGGCAGGTGACGCTCGTAGATCGCTCTAGCGATTCTGTCGCGCATCGACATCAGCGGCTCTCTCGAGTGTGAGAACCAATTTTCTACCTGATTCTCCTCTTAGAATAGCCCCTACCTTCTACCTCTTAGCCTGTCATGCTTTCTGGTGAAGGTTAGAGCACAGGGCAAAGGAGGACAGCCCCGAGCCGAAACCCGGGACCGTCCTTTGCCCGAAGCGCGTGCTTCCCGGAGCCAGGCCGTCGCGCAGGGCGCGTGAGACGAGCGGTGACCGCTCACGCTTAGCAGCTACTTTCGAGGCGACACCGCGCCCCGGCGAGCAGGCTTCTGCCTCAGGAGTGCCTTCGCCGCTGTGCTCGCTGCCCCGGTGCGGCATTCGGCTCGCGCGCCGTGTCTTACCCCCCACGCGAACCGCAGAATCGACGGTCAGGCGGGCACGAATCGCGAGGATTTATTGGAATCAGAACTCGCGCGCATATATTATGCGCAACGGCTGTTCTGCTCAGCCTCACGATGTCGGGCCCGGCAAGGCCGCGAGATCAGATCAAGACGATGTCCGGTTCACCCCCACGTCGTCAAGTTGATCGGGTAAACCCCCGTTGCCCTCAAGGGCGGCGGGGGTTTCTCGTTCCTGGAGGCGCCGACGCACGGCGAGGCCGCGGCGCGTGATTCGGTAGAGGCGATGCTCGGCGCGCTCGTCGAGTTTCGTCTCGGCGTGTTCCGGATGGTCCCGCACCAGCGCCAGGAGCGCATTGGCGACGCTGTGCGGAGCCGGAACCCAACTCCGATCCCTCGGCAGCCAGTCGAGCGCGCGGCGTTGCGCCGGCGTCATGGATCGATTTCCAACAACGCCGCCAGCTGATCGCGGCGCTCTCGGCCAAGTGCTCGCTTTCCCCGGGCAGAGCAGTAGTAGCTTTGGGGCCACCCGAGAGCCCTTTCGATGTCGACTATGGAAAGTCCGCGCGCCCGGCGCGCAGCCTCCGCGCGGTCAAAAAAATCCAGCGTTGGCTGCGGAGCCCGGCCTTCGAGGAAATCGACGAACTCGAGTCCGATGGAACGCCATGGCTCGGGCTTTGACTCCCAGTCCACGACGCTCACAGCCCGTTCTCCTCGGCCACCTTCGGGTCGATCACCCAGACCTCGGCCATGTGGCGGATTGTGCCGAGGTGCTTCTCGGGATCGCTTCCGATCGTCACCCTGCAGATGGTGCTGCCGACCAGGCTGCGGCCGAGACAGGCGCCGAGTTTTCCCAGGAGGTAATTCTTGTACTCGTCCTTCTGGAGATCGCCGGCGCCCTGCGCCGACGTCAGGATGGTCGACCGGCAACGCTGAATGGCCCCGCGTGGAATGACCACCAAGTCGAGCTTGCGCAACTCCTCGATCATCTTGCCGGCCGACATGGGCATGGCGACGACAAGCAGGTCCTCGTCAGCCATCACGGATCCTCCTCGCGATCCTCAGGTTCATCTGCGCGTCGGCCACGAGCTCATCGCAGAGCTTCCTGATGCCGGCAATGGTCGGCCGGCGCTGCTCGGCATCGAGCCAGCGCTCGCAAGCCTTCTGGATGGCCCATTGCGGGTATCGGCCGATGATGTACACCCAGTCACCGTTCACAATGTCCTCGATCTCCGGCGGGAGATCGGGCTGGCGCCAGTGCTCGGTGAGCGCCCAAAGGCGTCTACCGACCCAATCGGCATCGGCCGGCGCCAGGTAAGCCTCCATCTCCGACACGTAGAAGGACAGCTCGCGGTCGCCCTCCGCGACCTTCGGCACCCAGTCGGGGTTCGGCACCGACCGGAGGTACTGGCCGTCAGCACCATATTCAGCGACGATCGCGAAAGAACGCTCCCGCGCGAGCGAAGGAGGCGCCACGGGAGGCTGAAGCGCTCCGGGGCGTGCCGTCGAGACGGTCAGTCCACCGCTCGCCGTGGAGCCACCCCTGCGGCCATTTTGGTTGCCGGTCCGGGTGAGCGCGGAGGAAGGCGGCATAGCGGTCGGCTCCGTCGATAAGGGTCTGCAGGTCAACGATCTCGGGGTAGACGTCGGCGAAGGCCCGTAGGGCGTCCTTCTTGCCGTTGTGCACCGGATAGTGCTCCCACCACGCCTCGAAGGCGGCGATGATCTCGGGGGTGATCTCGGGTCGTTTCTTCTTCTTGGGAGGAGCCGCCTTGACCACAGCCGGAGGCGGGTGGCCGAAGAGATCGTTCGTCACGCTCATCTCAATACCCCCGGGCCAGACTGTCGAAGCGCATCAGTTCCGCATTCCAGGCGAGATGCACTGTGTTCGGCGGACCATGCCGGTTCTTCGCGATGATGAGTTCGGCGCGACCGCTGGTGTCGGAAAGCAGCTGCGCCCAGCGGTCATGCCGATCGTTGAACCTGTCCTCGGGCTCGTCTGGCCGACGCGAGGGCTGCATCTGCCTGAGGTAATATTCCTCGCGGAACACGAACATGACGACGTCCGCGTCCTGCTCGATCGATCCCCCGTCACGGAGATCGGCCAGGATCGGACGCTTGTTGTCGCGCAGCTCCACCCGGCGGGAGAGTTGCGACAGCGCAATCACCGGCACGCCCAGTTCCTTCGCCGTCGCTTTTAGCGTCTTCGTCATCACCGATATCTCGCGGGATCGAGACTCGCTCGAATCCTCGGTGAGTTGCAGGTGATCGACAAAGATGCCCTTGATCTTGTGCTGCGCGGCGAGGCGGCGGGCCCGTTGGCGAAACTGCGAAGGGTTCATGTCGGGAGAGTCGTCGATGAACAGCGGGACGCGCTGGATTTCCGCGCTCGCCTCAAGGAGGCGGCTCCAGTCGATCATGTCGTCGCCGCGCCGCTGCCGGTGCACCGATACGCCCGACTCGCTCGCCATCAGGCGCTGCGCCAGTTGCGAGGCGGTTTGCTCCAACTCGAAGAAAGCCATCGGGGCGTAATCGCCGACGCCACCGTGCAGGGCGGCATACACGGCGATGTTGGTCGCCAACGCCGTCTTCCCCATGGATGGTCGACCGCCGAGAATGATCAGGTCGCCCGGGCTGAGGCCGCCGAGTTCCTTGTCCAGATCGACGAGACCGGTCGGCAGTCCAGCCAGCTTCCCCCCGCGTTTGTAGGCCGCCTCGGTCTGCGCGAGCGATTCGGCGGCCGCATCCCCGATGCGAACCGCGCCACGGCTCCGCGATGGTGATGCCTGGATCGCGTAGAGCTTCTCCTCGGCCTTGGTGATCTGGCTGACTGCATCGTCGTCCGGGTCATCGCCAAACGCCGCCGCCGTGATCTCGTCGGCCACGGCGATCAACTGCCGGCGCAGCCACAGATCGACGATCGTCCGACCGTAACTCTCGGCGTTGATGATCGTGACAGCCGCGGCGGCAAGGCGGGCGAGATATGCGGCGCCGCCGACCTCAGAAAGGGAGCCGTCGTGCTCGAAATATTGGTGGAGGGTCACCGGGCTCGCGACGTCGCCGCGGTCGACCAACTTCTGAATCGCGGTATAGATGCGAGCGTGAACGCCATTCCCGAAGTGCTCGGGCAGAAGGAACTCCGAAACGCGGCCGAGAGCGGCGTTGTTGATCAGTATGCTCCCGAGCAGAGATTGCTCCGCCTCGGAGTTAATGGGCGGGGCCAGTCGCCGATCTACATCGGCATTCCCCCCTGCCTTTGGCAGAATCGGCTCAGGCGCGCGATCCCCCCCGATGCGGCTCATCCTACCCCCAAAGAATTATGGGCGGGATGTTCGTCAGAGGGCGTGGGCCGGTCAAGCGTCTTGTAAACCTAGACTAATGGGCTATGCCCACTGGATTACAAGATATTGCGCCTTCGCGCCCGAAGACCGACAACTCGGCCGCCGAAGTCATTGATCGGTAAAAGCGGAAAAAATTGCTGGAGTGTGGGCTGGCCCACAACCCGGCGGCCCGTAGCCGGTTCGCCGCCCGCACGGGCCGCCGTAGCCGGTCGAGGCCTCAGTATGCAAGGAATCCTTGCGCACCGGTCGTTCCGAAGCCCTCCCCCACGAATATGGCGGGCGGCACGCCGCAAATTCTAATCGTCGAATTCACCGGACTCTTCGACCGCCACCTGGAGCGCCGCGCCCCCCTCGCCATATTGCACGGCGCGCCGGGCGGCATCGACCACGTGCAGCAGGCGCTTCCGCTCAGCGAGGATCTGCTTCACCGCCTCGAGGATCATTACCTTCGAGCCGAGCGTTCCGGCGCGTACCAGGCTATCCAGGTACACCGCCAATTCGTCGGTGTCCCGGTGGCGCCGGGATGGCGGCAGAATCATGGTGTCGTGCGGCTCGCGTATCGTCTCCTGGAGGCTCTGCCGGCCTTCCTCCGAAGACAGAAGTTCGAGGTGCGCCCTCGGCGGCGGCGGTGGCGGCTCTTCGCGCCGCTGCCGCTGTTCCGGCGGCGGCGGTTCGACCTCACCGGCAGGCTCGGGCGTCAAGTCGATAATAGGGCCCGGCCGCCGCCTGACGCGGTCGGGCGGCTTTCGAGACATCGCTTCGGCGCGTAACCTATCCCGTCGCCATCCCTCGCGCTCGGCCGTCTCGAGAAGCTCGTCCTGGACGTCCGGAGGCAGCCCGGCCACGGCCCGGTGATGCGACATTGGGAGATCACGTCGCCGTTCAAAGGGAATTTGTTTGCATACGAACTGATAGTCGCGCAGCGTTTCGTTCGCGTAGGCGTCGAGGACGGAGGAGAATTCCTCCGGGAATCTCTGCTCGCCGAACAACAGCCAGTCACCGATCGCAAAGGGGATTTTCTCCCACAGGGCGCGCAGCGTGATGCCGGCGTTTTTCCATTGCTCGAAGGTGATGTCTTCCCGAAACCGGAACCCGTGGACGGTGAGCTCGCCGGCCTCGCTCAACGTGCCTAAACGTCCCTCGCGGTCATCCTCGGCAGGCTCCGGGCCAGTTTTCTTCGGGGGTGGATTTGCTCGCAACTTGCGTCCCGCCATCAGGGCCTCCTCGCTGAAATGTGCCCGCTCGCCCGGGTCGGCGGCGGTCCTATCACGAAGCGGCTCGACTCTGGAATACCCCTCTCGCATTGTCAGCTGTCCTTTTGAAGCCCTTGATTGCGTTGCCATAGCTGTCCCAGCCGGGCCTCGTCCGGGTCGCGAAAAGCTCCAGCCGAGGTCCAGGAAATAGATACTCCAGGTCGTAATACATCTGGTCCGGTTTGCGCGAATGGATGCCGACGGGCGCAATTATCGAATTTCGAACAGCTCTGGAGAATGTCTTTGGTTGGCCACGCGTACCGAGCAGCCATAGTTCCGCCGACCCCCGGTAGATGTACCCGGTTCCGAACGCCTGCTTTCCTGATCTTGTCGTTTTAGCCCAAGCGCCGCCCGTCTTATAGGCCCATCCCCACTCTCTCAGCAGGGCCATGGCCTCAAATAATTTTGGGAAAGTGGCCCACATCACCATGACCGAATCGGGCGCGCAGATGAAATCCAGCCGGATGTCGCGGCCGAACGCCACCAGCTCGTCGTAGGTCATGCACGGATAGTGGGCCTGCGGGCTCTTGCCCTCGCCCTTCTCGCTGCGGAGCTCGAACTCCCAGGGCGGATCGGCGAGGACGGTCTTGTAACCGGCGGCCGGAATATCCCAGGTCGTCAACTCGGCTTCTTCTGGCCAAAGGGGCCATTGCCGAGGGTGCCCCTCGCCTCCTTCGTGCGCCGGGCGGCAAGCCGCATCGCCCGGATGCGCGCCTCGCGCTGTTCGTATGTCAGGCCAGCCCAGCCGACGCCCGCCTTGGTGACGCAGATCTCCTCGTGTTGAGGGCACCAAGGCCCTTTGAACGTTTCCCCGGATGCCGGGTTGCGCTTCACCAGCGCCGGCGCGCCGCAGAACTGATACGGCATCTCAGCGTTGAGCGCGTAGAGGCAATGGCCGAACGGAGGGAATTCCTGTTCGGGAGGTTTGTTCCTTTCCCGATGACGGGCCTCTATCGCTCGGAGTGCCTGCTCGTGTCCTTTGCCGCCTTCGAGTCCAAGCCGGTGCGCCTTGCTCAGAACGGCATTTTTGGTGCGGCCCATCTTCTGCCCGATCTCCTCGAAGGTGAATTCTCCCGAGGTGACGAGGCGTTCCAACTCCTCGATGCGTTCGTTGGTCCAGAAGTCACGCTGCTGGTTCTTGTTGGCCGAGGTGCTTGCGCAGTGCCGGCTGCAATTCTCCCGTTGGCGAAATTCCAACGTCGTTTCTTTCTTGCGGCGGATGATCGGTTTCCCGCACCGGCAGTAGCGGGTGACATCTTGAGGGTGGTCAGCCATTTTTCTTGGGTCTCCCCCGTGCGGGTCCGTGGGCGATAAAGGCGATGGTCTTGTCCCGCGCCGCAGGCGCCCAGCACAGGCCACAGGACGCGCAGTCTCTGGTTCGCCCGAGCTCGACCGGGCACGTGATCATGTTCGGCGCCGGCGGGTCGAGCGTGAACAGCGTCACCGCCCGCCGCGGCCCAGGCTCCGGGTGCGACAGGCGCACGGCAAAGCGGGCCCATTGTTCCAGCGCGAGCCGCTCGACCGCGTCACCGATCCGAGTTCCCGGCCGCCAAGCCGTGTAGCCAAACACCCGGAGGGCCGGGAACGCCTCAAGCCACCCCCGCCAGAGCCCGACATATTCGGGCGAATAGAAATCACCGAGGATATGCGCGCGAACGACAAAACCGTTTGGATGCCGCTCCTGCAGCAGGCGCAATTCCTTCGCGATCGTCACCTCGAGGCTGAGCCCTGCGCGGTTGCGCTGTGCGAACGGCATCCCGTTGCCCATGCACACGGCGTAGTTCGAGCAGCTGCGCGGGCAGGTCGCACGCTCCTCGAGCGTCAGCGTGAAGAGGGGCATGCCTTTCCATGGCCCCTTCTCGACCCTGGCCCCGATCTTCCGCTGCCAGGATCCTGGGGCCAACACTTGGGGCGCTGCGAACGGCGACCGCACACGACCAGGAAACAGCGTACGTCCCTCGATCATGGCGAGGTTGCTCGCTGGTAGGCCTTGGACCTTGGATGGGTCGAGCGGGCGGTGCAACTGCCACTTCACCAGCCGACCCCGGACCGCTCCCTCAGAGCGGCCGAATGCTTCTTTCAGCGCCTGGATCGAGGCGCCCGCATGGTAGAGCGCCGTGAACCGCTGACGATCGGCGTCGCTCCAGGTTCGCTGGCGCACCCCACCCTCCCGCCAAAGAGCCCGGTGGCAAGTTTCCCGCCGCCGCGCCGCATGGCGATCGCCGGCGCGATCCGGTGCTCCGAGTAGTGCCAGAGCGCGAGAGCGTCCCCGGCGTTGTCGTCGTCGCCCACGTTCCACCCCATCAGGCGGCACATCTTGATGGTGGCCGCCTTCTTCTCGTCGCGGCCGAGCCTGCGGCCGCCGACAAAGAAGCTGTAGATGGACCCCGTGGTGGGTTCGTCATACTCGATCCCCCAGCGCCATGCCAAGGACTTTACGGTCTCGACCATACCGATGAGGCGCCGGAGCGTGTGGACGTTCATCGGGGGAGGACCCCGGCGTAACTTCCCGGCATCCAGCCCCGACTTGATGAACTGGGGCTCCCGAGGCGTCGGTATGTACGGGGATTCGACGGCGATCAGCCCAGGGTTATGTTCCCGGAGAAGATCGATCAGCCAGGTCTGCAGGTTGGAGATGATCTCGCCCGACTCGGTGCCGAAGCGAATTGAGCCGAACCGGGGCGTTTCCCCCGGGCGTCCGATTGAGAAGCCCGACCGCGTCGCAAGATCCAACGCGATAATGACGCGGTCGGGGCTCATGGGCATGGGTGGTGGATTAGTGCAGCTTTTCGCCGTCGGGCACGCCGCCCGTTTTGTTCTTTGATCCGGGCGGCCGTCCGCGACGCTTCGGATTCGCCGCCGGGCCATCGCCGCCGGCTTGAGCGAGTTCGGTCTCGGCGCGCAGCCACGCATTGTCCCAGCGCTGATGCGCCTCGGTTCCGGGCACGTACTTGTTGGTGTCGCGCTGCTGCCCCTTCTTGCGCGCCTCGTAACCCTCGGTGTCGACCAGGTGCAGCCGGTGCGTGTCCATCGCCTCCCGGTCGAAGGCGAACTCGACCTGTACCGAATCGACCGGCATGCCGAGCGCCGCCATTTGCCGGTGATATTCCTGCTGGGCGGCCTGCCGCTTCTCACCGCTCATGTTGCGGTCCCGGCGCGCCTGGTCGAAGCCGCCGAGGTTGATCCCCTTGCCCTTGATGATCTGGCGCAATTCCTTGCGCGCGCCGACGGCTGCCGCGCAGGCGGCATCGGCGTCATCATATTTCTGGTGCAGTTCGAGAATCTCGGCGTGCGACACGCCCGAGTTCGAGCCAACCTGAGCCCCATCCATAGGCGTCTTCTCCCTTGTGGTGACGGGTGAAAAATTACGGCGGTGTCAGCTCGAGCTTGATCAGCGGATCGCCGAGCTCTTCCAGACGCTCGTTGGCGAGCTTCAGGAACATGTATGGGGTGACGTCTTCACCCTCGACGTAGACGTGCCTTCCGTCATTGCGGTCTGCGGTTTTTATGCGGAACGGCGCGGCCTCCAGAACGGGTTGCGCCTCGTCGCGAAGGATCCGCAACTCGTCGGCCGAAAGTCGGTCCCACGCCGAGCCAACCGGCTCGATCCTGGGCGGCGATGGCGGCGACTGCAGCTTCTTCTTCTCCGCGGCGACGTCCTGCGAAAAGAACCGTTTGACGAGATGCTCGACCTGTTTCGCCGGGACGCCGCAAATCGCCGACAACTCTTCCGCACGCTCACCGCGCGCTGCGGCGTTGATCAGCCTGTCGCGGATGGCTTTCGGCCAGGCGAGTGGGTTGGACGGATCCACCGTCGGCTGCGGTGCCGGCGCCGGCGTCTTCTCCTCGAGGGCCGAGTGTGCGGAGTCAGCAGCCATTTCGGCTGCAACCCGGTTTCGGATCGCCTCCAGCCGGGCCTCGTTGAAGCTCGGCGGGAAATAGGTTCGGATGAGCTTGTCGAGGACACCAACCTTGCGGCCGCAGATGTCGGCGAGTTCCTGGGCCGAAGCGCCCTTTTCGGCCGCCGCTTTGAAAGCGTCGCGTACGGCCTCGGGCCACGTGGCCGGATCGTCGGTTACTGGCCGCACCGTGCGCGCGGCGGCGATACGATCGGCATACTGCTTGCGCAGCGATGTGATCGCACCGCCGGAATAATTTCCAGGCGGCTTTGAGATGATCGCCGTCAACTGGGTCCACGTGGCGCCGCGCGCATCGGCCTGGATGAATTCCTCGGCCTGACGGTGCGACAGGCGGTTGCTGACCGCGCGCGGCGCGGGGCTTCCACCCGCCTCCCCGGCGTTACCGGGTGTTCCCTGGGGCGCCGCAGCAACCTCGTTCGATGCGGGAGGCAACGTGTGCTGATCCACCGCAGCACTCGGCCGGGCTTCCACCTCGCTGCCGTTTCCAGCCGATGTCCTAGCGTCGACCTGTTTCGCGGTCTCCGCATCATCGGGTTTAGACGGCGGGTCGTCGGCTTCTGCCCGCTCCGGGAATTTGTCTCTATACCAAGGAAGTCGGATAATAAGGGCGCCGTCGTCAACGCGATGATGCGAGCGGGTCGCTTTCAGCGCGGTTGGCATCTTCGGGAAGATAGGACGAACCACCGCCTCCCTGCGAATGCGCAGCTTGGCCCTCGCCTTTTCCGCGCGGAGCTTCCAACCCGGCCCCGGCTTTAGAATTATGTCGCCTTCATCCTCTTCGTTCCCAACGAGCACCCGTAGGGAGGTGCCGACTTTCCAGCCGAGCTTGGCGGCAGCGCCGCCCGGCACGATGGTGACCTCACGCTCCCCCACCGTGATGTAACATTCATCCGCGCCGAGGACTTCAGAGCGACGCAGCTCCGCCAGATCGACGAACGGCATGGATTGTGGGCCAGGCATTGTTAAGGTGCGGATTCCTCTTAGACGAAAAAAAATCCGGGTCAACCGAAATATGCGTTGAGATTTCCGGCCACGTGAAATATCACAAGGTTCGTCGGCGCGCCGCTATATGAGGGCCGCTCCTTCCGGGGAGCCACCACATATTTCCTTGGCAGGAGCGGCGCGCCGGCGCACACACCTTCTCAAAGGGTTTCCGATGCACCAGGAGCGAACCGTCTCCGTCGTCGGGTCACGATTCCACCCCGGAGCGGGCCGGGCCCTCGGCAAATTGCGGAAGGGCATGCCCGTCTCTCTCGTTCGTGAAGCCGAGAACAAGCACGACTCCAATGCCGTTGCCTGCTATGACGGCGAGCAGCACCTGGGGTATATCCCCTCCACGCTTAACGGTTCCATCGCCGGCGCGCTCGACGCTGGCTTGACGGTCAAGGCGGTCATCGATACCGAGGCGGCGACGCACGGCGATAGCGTGGGCCGGCCCGCACGCCTCCTCGTCACCTGGGAGGATTAAGTGGGCGGGCCCACGACTGTCATTCGGGTCTCCTACCTGCCGCGCTGGCCAGATTGCAATCGGCGGTCAGCCGCGACGATCTTCCGGGATATCATCAACGCGGCGGGTTACACACTCAGGCAACTCGACCGCGGCATCGGCGCCTCAATCGGAACCTCGGTGCACGCGAGCGCCGCGGCGATGCTGAATGAGAAGGCAAAGTCCGGCTCGCTGCCGCCCGAGAGCACCGTCACCGACGTTGCGGTCGAGACGCTCAAGGGCGACATCGCCAACGGCGTCATGTACGACGGAGAGCGCGGCGCGACACGCTCGCGCAACGAAGCCGAGAAGCAGGTCACGATGATGGCGCGGAAGTATCGCAGCCATATCGCGCCGACCGTCGACCCCATCCTTGTCGAGGAGCGGCTCGAGGCCGAGGTGGCGCCGGGCCTGATCTTATCAGGTCAGCCCGACCTGGTCGCCCGCGAGCCAAAGCGGCTCCGGGATCTCAAGACCGGCACGATGCTCAGCAATTTCTTCGCCCAGCTCGGCGGGTATTCCCTCCTGTGCCGCACGCCAACCGCAGCGCACCCGGAAGGCATCGAGATTGCCGACGCTGCGGTCGATTTCATGAAACGCGTCCGGGCCGACAAACCGCAGCCCGATCCGATCGTGAAGCCGGCGCCGATCGCCGAGGCTGAGACTGCTGCAATCAACATCGTGCAGCACATCGATCGCTCGCGCCGCCTCTTCATGGAGGGCGACCCCGAACACGGTTTTGTCGCCGGCGATCCCTGGGCTTTTCAGTCCAACCCCAACTCGACCCTCTGCGGCGACCGATATTGCGCTTGCTGGGGGACGCCCTTTTGCCGCGACTGGATGCCGAAGGAATGAGCCCCGACATCTTAGGCGGCGTCGTCGCTGCGTGCCTCGCCTCCTTCTTTTTGGGGATCCTGATCGCCGGACTGTCGTCGCGGACGTTACCGCGTTTTGGTACCGGCGACGCCATCGTCGCGCTCTGCGTCGCGGCGGTGTTTTCGGCAGTCGCAGTCTTTTGCTTTCTGTAAAGGAGCCCTGATGTCCGATGCCCGCCCGGCCGTGCCTGCCCTCGCCAGGCCCCGATCCGCTACTCCTAAGACTGTCGGAGAGGTCCTCGGCGCCGACGACACGGTCCACAAACTGAGCGCCGTCGCCACCCAATATCTTCGGCCGGACCGGGCACTTCGGCTCGCGGTCAATGCGGCGCGGGTCACCCCACATCTGCCCGAATGCACCCCGGTCTCGTTCCTGGGGTCGCTGATGGCCGCGACCGGGCTCGGCCTGGAGCCGAACACGCCACGGGGGCTCGCGTGGCTCATCCCCTACAAGCAGAAGCGTTGGAACCGCGAGCGCCGCGCCTATGACGAGTGGTACGAATGCCAGTTGATGGTCGGCTATCGCGGCTACATCAGCCTCTTCTACCGCTCTCCATCGATCCGCAGCGTGAAGGCCGAGGCGATCCGGGAAAACGACCACTTCGAGCACATGATGGGGACGGAAACCTATCTCCGCTACCAGAAGCACCTCGGCGATCGCGGCGAACTGCTTGGCGCATT
>Ga0134125_10005098_pt1 | contig 14940 bp, 12 predicted proteins | sample KB31751_FD_96464 | JGI IMG/M metagenome (GOLD analysis project Ga0134125, IMG submission 96464) | Terrestrial soil microbial communities with excess Nitrogen fertilizer from Kellogg Biological Station, Michigan, USA - KB3-175-1 | ecosystem: Environmental > Terrestrial > Soil > Unclassified ... | reverse complement strand
TCCATCGGCCGCCCCGAGGCCAGGTCGCCGAGCGTGTCGAGGATCGCCTTCTGCTGGTCCTCGGTCTCGGGATAGGGAAAGCGTGCGGCGAACTCCTCGTAGAGCCCCTCGGGCGAAGGCATCGCCTCGCCGTTCTTGAGCTGGCGCTGCGCCGCCACCGCGATAAGCTCGTTGGCGATGTCCTTGATGCGCTGCTTGATCCGCGCCTTGCGCGATTGCCAGGCGACGCCGCCGAGACGGTCGAGCTGGACATCCGTCTCCTCCGAACCATAGCGCGACAACACCTCGATGTTCTCGACCGGCACGAAGAGCTTGTCGCCCTCGGCATAGAGGACGCGCAGACAGTCATGCGGCGCGCCGGCGACTTCGAGCGTGACCAGCCCGTCATAGCGGCCGATGCCGTGCTCGACATGGACGACGAGATCGCCCGGCTGCAGCGCCGACACCTCGGCGATGAACTGGTCGAAATTGGCGCGGCGCCTCGGCGGGCGTGCGAGACGGTCGCCGAGGATATCCTGCTCGGTGACGAGCGTCGCACCATCGAAGCGATATCCCCGCTCGATGCCGAGCACCGCAATGCCGACCGGCCCCGCCGGACCGGCCAGGAAGTCGGGCCAGCTTGCCGCCGTCACAAAGTCCTCGAGGCCGCGCTCCTGGAGCAACGTCTTCAGCCGTTCGGCCGAGCCGGCGCTGTAGGCGAGGATGAGCGCGCGTCGTCCGGCGCGCCGCTCCGCGTCGAAGTGATCGCGCACCACATCGAAGAGATTGCGCTTGGGATCGGCACGGGCCTCGGCGAAATCCCGGCCCGAGGTCGCGCCCGCCTGGACCGTGAGCGGTGCGCCCTCGGGAGCAGCAAACGGCGTCACTTGCCCGGTGCGACGACCGGCAAGCGCCGCCTCCCATTCTTCGGCACCGAGATAGAGCTGCTCCGGCCGCACCGGGCGATAGACCGGTGCCGTCGTGGCGCGAGCGCGCAGCGCCTCGAGCCGCGCCGCATAGAAATCGGCGATCGAGGCCAGCCGGTCGCTGCGGACATCTTCCGCCTGGTAATCGAGGGTCACCGCCGCGTACGGCAGGTAGTCGAACAGCGTCTCCAGGCTCTCGTAATAGAGCGGCAGCCAATGTTCCATGCCGATGTAGCGCCGGCCGGCGCTGATCGCATCGTAGAGGGGATCGTCATCCGCGACGGTGCCGAACTGTTCGCGGTAGCGCGAGCGAAAACGCTGGATAACCGCGTCGTCGAGCAGGACCTCGTTCACCGGCCGCAGCGCGATGCGCTCCAGCACGCCGGTCGAGCGTTGCGACAGCGCATCGAAGCTGCGCAGATTCTCGAGGACGTCGCCGAAGAAGTCGAGCCGCACCGGCGCCGCAGCGCCCGATGGGAACAGATCGACGATGCCGCCACGCACCGCGAACTCGCCGGCTTCGCGCACGGTGTCGGTGCGGGTGTAGCCGTTGCGGCCGAGGAAACCCCCGAGCCGGTCGAGCGCAAGCCGCCCGCCCCGGCCGAGCGTCAGCACGCGGTCCCTGAACACCTGCCGCGGCGGCACCCGCTGAATGATGGCGTTCACCGTGGTCAAGACGACCCGAGGCGCGGGTTTCGCCGCGCCGTCGGCGAGCCGGGTCAGCGCGTCGATGCGCCGGCTCATGATCTCGGCATTGGGCGAGGCGCGGTCGTAGGGCAGGCAATCCCAGGCCGGGAGCGCGATGACCTCGAGGCCCGGATGGAAGAAGGCGAGCGCCGCCGCCATCCGCGCCATGCGGCCGTCGTCGCGACAGACGTGAAGCAGCGCCGCAGCCGTGCCGCGTGCGGCCAGGCCGCCGAGGACGAAGGCGTCGTGGCCCTCGGGGGCTCCCGAGATGGTGACGCGCCCCGCGGCCGGCGCCGCGGCGGCAAAGAAGCGATCGAGCTCGATCAAGCGGGTCTCGCGCGGTAGCGAAAATCGATCAACAGGCGCAGCACATCGCTGTCGTGCTCGGGCGGCGGCGCGGCCCGGCCGGCGATCCAGTCGAACAGGGTTGCGTCATTCTCCTCGAGCAGCCCCTCATACCGGTCGAGCTGCGCCTCGCTCAAGCCGGTCAGATGCTGCTCGGCGAACGAACCCAGCAGCAGGTCGGTTTCCCTGATGCCGCGATGCCAGCTGCGAAACAGCAGCCGCTTGCGACGGATCTCCGGGGTCTCGGGCATGCGCCCTCATATAGAGGCTTTTGGCCGCCGCGTCAGCCCGCCAGAGCGATGGGTCGCTCTGCAGTTTTGTGTATAGTCCGAGGGCCCGAAACGCCCATGCGTCCCGAGATCCTCTTTCCGCTCTTCGCCCCCGTGACCTCGCTGCCAGGGGTCGGTCCGCGTTTCGGCAAGCTCATCGAGAAGTTGACCGGGCCGGCGGTGGCCGACCTGCTCTGGCACCTGCCCAGTGGCATCATCGACCGCAGCTTCACGCCCAAGGTGAAGGAGGCGCCGGACGGGCGCATCTGCACCATCCGGCTCGACATCGACGCCCATCTGAAGCCGCGCAACCCGCGCCAGCCCTATCGCGTGCGCTGCCGCGACGAGACCGGCTTCCTTCATCTCGTCTACTTCCACGTCAAGGGTGACTGGCTCGAGAAGCTTTTGCCGGTCGGGACGACGCGCTGGGTGAGCGGCCGGGTCGAACACTTCAACAACGAGATCCAGATCACCCATCCCGACCATGTGCTGGCGCCGGACGAATTCGATCGCATGAAGCCGATCGAGCCGGTCTATGGCCTCACCGCCGGCCTGCCGCTGCGCACGGTGCAAAAGGCGATGGACGCGACGCTCGCAAGGCTGCCGCAACTGCCGGACTGGCTCGACCCCGCCCTGCTCGCGCGCGAGCACTGGCCTGCCTGGCAAGCGGCGCTCGCCGCTGTCCACGCGCCCGCCGGCGAGGGCGACCTCGCGCCCGGCACGGCGGCGCGACGGCGCCTTGCCTATGACGAGCTCCTGGCCAACCAACTCGCGATCGCGCTGGTGCGCGCTCATACCAAGCGGCTGCCGGGGCGCAGCATCAAAGTCCAGGGCCGGCTTCGCCAGAAGGTGATCGACGCGCTCCCCTTCTCGCTCACCTTCTCGCAGCGCCAGGCGCTCGCGGAGATCGCCGCCGACATGGCAGCGCCCTCACGCATGCTGCGGCTGCTGCAGGGTGATGTCGGCAGCGGCAAGACGGTCGTTGCGCTCCTCGCCATGCTGGACGCCGTCGAGGCCGGCACACAAGCGGCGTTGATGGCACCGACCGAGATTCTGGCGCGCCAGCATTTCGCCACGCTGAGCCGGCTCGCCGCGCCGGCGGGGCTCGAGGTGGCACTGCTCACCGGCCGCGAAAAAGGCCGCGCGCGCCAAGCGCTGCTGGAGCGTCTCGCCTCCGGCGAGATTGGCATCGTGGCAGGCACACATGCGCTCTTCCAGGAGGATGTCGCCTTTCGCGACCTGGCGCTCACCGTCATCGACGAACAGCACCGCTTCGGCGTCGAGCAGCGTATCGCGCTCTCCGGCAAAGGGCAGGGCGTCGACATCCTGGTCATGACGGCGACCCCGATCCCGCGCACGCTGATGCTGACCTCCTACGGCGATCTCGATGCGTCGCGCCTCACCGAGAAGCCGGCGGGTCGCCGGCCGGTGACCACCCGCACCCTGCCGCTGGAGCGGCTCGAGGAGGTGATCGCCGGCGTGCGCCGCGCGCTCGACCGCGGCGCCAAGATCTACTGGATCTGCCCGCTGGTCGAGGAATCCGAAGGCAGCGACCTCGCCGCCGCCGATGCGCGCGCCGGCGAGCTGCGCGGGCTTTTCGGCGAGCGCGTCGGGCTGGTGCATGGCCGCATGAAGGGCGCGGAGAAGGATCGGGTGATGGAGGGCTTTGCCCATGGCACGATCGACCTGCTAGTAGCGACGACGGTGATCGAGGTAGGGGTCGATGTGCCTGACGCTACGGTGATGGTCATCGAGCATGCCGAGCGCTTCGGTCTCGCGCAGCTTCACCAGCTGCGCGGGCGCATCGGCCGCGGCGACAAGCCCTCGGCCTGCCTGCTGCTCTATGCGGCGCCGCTCGGCGAGACCGCCAAGGCGCGGCTCGAGATCCTGCGCGAGACCGATGACGGCTTCCGCATCGCCGAGGAGGATCTGCGCCTGCGCGGCGCAGGCGAGGTGCTGGGCACGCGGCAAAGCGGCGTGCCCGAGCTCAGGCTCGCCGATCTCGCCGCCCATGCCGATCTCTTGCCGATCGCGCGCGACGATGCGCGCCTGGCGCTGGAGCGCGACCCCGGTCTCAAGAGCACGCGCGGCGAGGCGTTGCGCACGCTCCTCTACCTCTTCCAGCGCGATCTCGCGGTGAGATACGTGCGCTCGGGCTAAGCCCCCTTACCCGTGGGCCGTGCGTGCCGGCTCGAGTGCCGCAGCCGGCCGGCGGTCGGGCGGCGTGACGATGCCGGTGGAAATCACCATCTTGATCGCCTCCTCGACCGTCATCGACAGCATGACGAGCTCGCTGCGCGGCACGAAGACCAGGTAGCCCGAGGTGGGGTTCGGGGTGGTCGGCACGTAGACGCTGACCGGATCGGGGCCGGTGAGATCGCGCACCTCGCCTTCGACGTGCGCCGTGACGAAGGCGATCGTCCACATGCCCTTGCGCGGGAATTCGACCAGCACCACTTCGCGGAAGGTGTTCGACTGCTTGGCGAGCACCGTCTCGAAGATCTGCTTCATCGCAGCATAGACGCCCCGGATCACCGGCATGCGGGCAAGGAGGCGCTCGGAGAGACGCACGAAAATGCGGCCGACATAGTTCGCGGTGGCGGCACCGATGAGCGTCAGCGCGATGACGCCGATGACCATGCCCAAACCGGGCACATGCAGATATGTGGCCGGGTTGTAGCGATCGGGCAGCAGCCAGCGGACCGCGCCGTCGATCGCATCGATGAAGAGCCAGGTGAGATAGAGCGTCAGCAGGATCGGGCCGGTGACCAGGATGCCGGCGAGGAAATAGCTCCGCAGCCGCTCGACCAGGCGGTGGCGCGGCGATTGGCTCGGGGAAGGATTGATGGGCACAGACAAATGGTGCCCCTCAGCCGCGCGCGAACGGTGTGTCGAGAAGCCGCGTTCCCGTCGTCTCGCGCATCGATTGCGCAGAAACGGGGCTTCTATGCGAAAATCGCGGGGATGTGAACCCCTGGTTCATCGATTCTCCGGCAGTATGGCGAACGGATGTTAGCGGGCTGCTGTTTATGGAACGCACTCTAGCGACGCACGGAGCCCTTCGCCAGTGACCCTCGCCCCCCGCCTGCTCTCTCTCGCCACTGCCGTGCCGTCTTTCGCGCTGGGCCAGGCCGAAGTGGCCGAGCGGGCGCGCAAGCTCTTTGCCAATGGCGCGCAGGCCGAGCTCGGCCGGCTCATGCCGGTCTTCGAACATGCCGGCATCGAGCGGCGCTATTCCTGCGTGCCGATCGACTGGTACGAGGCGCCGCATGGCTGGGCCGAGCGGAACGCGCTCTACCTGGAGCATGCGGTGCGTCTGCTCGAAGCGGCGGCAGGGGACGCGTTGCGGCTTGCGCAGCTTCGACCGCAGGAGATCGATGCGGTGATCGCCGTCTCGACCACCGGCGTCGCAACGCCCAGCCTCGACGCGCTGCTCATTGGAAGGCTCGGACTGCGTCCGGACGTGAAGCGGCTGCCGCTGTTCGGGCTCGGCTGCGCCGGCGGCGTGCTCGGGCTCGCCCGCGCCGCCGATCTTGCCCGCGCCGCGCCGCGATCGCGGATATTGCTGCTGGTCGTCGAGCTCTGCGCGCTCTCCTTCCGAAAGAGCGACGTATCGAAGAGCAACATCGTCGCCACCGCACTCTTCGGCGATGGCGCCGCCGCCGCAATCGTATCGTCGGCGGGCGATGGGCCGGCCCTCGGCATGGGCGGCGAATACACCTGGCCGCATTCGCTCGACATCATGGGCTGGGATGTCGCCGAGGACGGGCTCAAGGCGGTGTTCTCGCGCGACATCCCGGGCCTCGTCCGCCGCGATCTGCGCCAGATCGCCGGCGAATTCCTCGCACGCAACGGTCTCGCGCTGCGCGACATCGCACATTTCGTCTGCCACCCCGGAGGTGCAAAGGTGCTGAGCGCGCTCGAGGAGGCGTTCGACCTGCCGGCCGGCGGGCTCGTCGACGGCCGCGGCGTGCTGCGCGACTACGGCAACATGTCGGCCGCCACCGTGCTCTTCGTGCTGGAGCGGGTGCTGCGGTCCGGCAGGCGCGGCAGAATGATGGTGACGTCGCTCGGTCCGGGATTTACCGCCGGGTTCCAGCTGCTCGAGGCGGCGTGAGCGCAGCGCGTCTCATCCTGGCGCTGGTGGTACTGCTGCGGCTCGCCGAGCTCATCCACGCCCGGCGCAATACACAGGCGCTGCTGCGTCGCGGTGCCATGGAGCAGGGTGGCGGGCATTATCCGCTGTTCGTGCTGCTGCACGCGTGCTGGCTCGCGGCGCTCTTCATCGCCGTGCCGCGCGACGCGGCCATCGCGTGGCCGTGGCTTGCCGTCTTCGCCGCGCTGCAGGCGGCGCGGCTCTGGGTGATCTTGAGCCTCGGCCCCTGGTGGACGACGCGCGTCATCACGCTGCCCGGCGCGCCGCTGATCCGTCGCGGACCCTACCGATGGCTGAACCATCCGAACTACGCCGTGGTCGCCGCCGAGATCGCAGTGCTGCCGCTGGTGTTCGGCGCCTGGCGCATCGCCCTCCTCTTCTCGGTGCTCAATGCCGGGCTGCTCGCCTGGCGCATCCGCATCGAGGAGCGTGCGCTCGCGCGGCGCCGCCGGCCTGGTCTCGCCAACTAGGACCCTGCGGCGAGCCGCTGCACGGTCCGCGCCGCGGTCTTCTCCGGCTCGCCGCTCTTGATGAGGGTGCTATAGAGAATCCGCAACACCTCTTGGTCGAGCGGCGTGAAGGCTGCGCCGCCCGGCCTGCCCAGAGCCGCGCCCGTGCCCGCCGAAGGCTCGGCGATGACGCCCATGCCGCGCAGCAGGTTGCGCGCGATACAGTAATCGACGGCCGCCGGACCGCGCTCGCCCGGCACCGAGACGAAGAGCAGATAGGCAATGATCTCGTGCGTGGGCGACAGCAGCATCTTGCCGGCGCAGGTAAGCCCCTCCCGCTCGTAGCTCTGGAAGAAGCCGTGATAGTCGATGCCATCGGAGAAGAACGGTGCGATCTCCCGGCCATAGGCCTTCACGTCCGCGTCGGTATCGCGTGAGAACAGGACCAAGAAATTGATCTTGTCGCTGGAGACGAGGAAATCCTTGCCCGTCACCTGGCGGATCGCTTCGATGTCACCCAGCGTCCGAGCGTAGAGCGCGGAGCTCACCCCCTCGCGGCTGACCAGCCCGAAACGGACCGGTCGCTGCCATTTCAGCACCATCTTCTCCGAGCTGCCCGGCAAGGCCACGAAGACGCGATCCTCGAAGGCCTTCAAGACCTGCTGCGGCGATAGAGGCTGCACCGCAAGCGCGGCCGCACCAGTGCCGAAGAGCAGCACCAGCGCCACGCCGCCCCATGCAAGCCAACCTCTCATCGAAGATCACTCTCCTGCTGGCCGCCGGCGAGCAGCGCGGCTTCATAAAGTCGGGCGGCGGCCGCTCGAGCCGCCGCACGCCTCGCCTACTTCTCGCCGAAGGCGCGGTGGAAGCTGTCCAGGATCGGCGCCAGCGCATAGAGCGCCACCGTTGTCTCGCCGGTGTCGATCATCGCTTCCGTCGGCATGCCTGGCACCATTCGGACCTCGCTGCCGAGCCGCTTGAGCTCCTTCGGATCGACGCGCAGCTTCGCCTCGTAATAGGGACGCTGCGTCGCCTTGTCGATAAGCCGGTCGGCGGAAACGTACGTCACCTTGGCATCGAGCGGCGGCGTGCGCCGCTCCTTGTAGGGCAGCAGCCTCACCTCGGCCGGGAGACCCTCGCGCACGCGATCGATGTCTTCCGGCCGGACCTCGACATCGACGATCAGCGTATCCTCGTCGGGCACCAGGTCGAGCAGCGGCTCGCCCGCATTGACCACGCCGCCCGGAGTGTGGACGCGCAGATCGGTCACCGTGCCGTCCTCAGGCGCAGTGACATTGGTGCGCGCCAGCACATCCGCCGCCGCCTGCTGCGTCTGCTGCAACTCCTGCACCTTTTTCTGCGTATCGCGTAACGAATCGGCGATGTCCTTCTGCCAATCGTTCTTCAGGCTCAGAATATCGACGCTCGCCTCGGCGATGGTCTGCTTCGCCCGTGCGATCTGCGCCAGTGTATCGCCGTGGCGGCCCTCGATCTCCGCCAGGTCGCGCTCGAGCTGCAGCAAGTGAGGCTTGCGCTCCAGCCCACGGGCGACGAGCTGCTGCACACCGGAGATCTCCTGTTGCAGCAGTCCTTTGCGCGTCTCCAGCGCCTGCAACTCGGCCTGATGGCCGGCGATCTCGTCATGCACCTCATTGATCCGCTCGTTGATCGCGGCGGTCTTGGAGTCGAGAAGCTGCCGCCGCGTCTCGAAGATCTTCTCCTGCCCCGTGAGCGTAGCGGCCACCGTCGGGTTGCTGCCGCGCTCGTCGAGCAGCTCCGTCGGGAAGCTGATGGTGGGCGTGTTGTCGCGCTCGGCGAAGAGCCGGGCCTCGCGCGCCTCGGCGTCCCAAAGCTGGGCCTGGACGGTGGCAAGATCGGTGCGCGCCTTGGTGTCGTCGAGACGGATCAGCGTCTGCCCCGCCTTCACCACATCGCCGTCATGAACGAGGATGCTGCGGATGATGCCGGTCTCGAGATGCTGCACCGTCTTGCGGTGCGAACTCGACATCACCGCGCCGCTGGCGATGGCGGCGCTCTGCAAGGGGGCGAACGCCGCCCAGGTACCGCCGCCGATGACGAAAATCCCGACGAGCGCCGAGCCGGCCAGCACCAGCTCGCGCATACGCGCGAGCGGCGTGGGCGGCACCGGGGCATGCTCGGGAACCAGGGTGATCGTGGTCATGCTCATGTGCTGTCCTCCCCTCAGGCGCGCTGCGGCTGCGGCTGATGCTGCGCCGGCGACTGCGGCGCATGCATCGGCACCGCCGTCGGACGGCCGACATTGAGCTTGGCAATGACTTCGGCGCGGCTGCCATAGGCGTCGACCATGCCGTTGCGCAGCACCAGCAGCTTGTCGGCAAGCCCGAGCACGCTCGGGCGGTGCGCGATCATCACCACGGTCGTGCCGGTCTCCTTGAGGCGGAGGATGGCGCGATGGAGGGCTTCCTCGCCCTCGTGGTCGAGGCTCGCATTGGGCTCGTCCAGAACCACGAGCCGCGGCCGGCCGAACACCGCGCGGGCAAGGCCGATGCGCTGGCGCTGACCGCCCGAAAGCCGGAGTCCGGAATCGCCGATCTCGCTGTCATAGCCGCGTGGCAGCCGCATAATCACCTCGTGCAGCCCGACGAGGCTTGCCGCCTCGATGATCGCCCCCGGCGTGCCGTCGCTGAGCCGTGCGATGTTGTCGCGCACGCTGCCGGCGAAGAGCTCGATATCCTGCGGCAGATAGCCGATGTGGTGCGACCCGCGGGAATCGTGCCATACGGCGATCTCGGCACCGTCGAGCCGGACCTTGCCGGCGGTCGGCGCCCAGGTGCCGGCGATGAGGCGGGCCAATGTCGACTTGCCGGCCGCCGAAGGACCGATCACGCCCAGCACCTCGCCCGGCGCGAGATCGAAGGAGACGCCGCGCAGCGTCGCCTCGTCTGCGCCCGGCGGCACGAAGGTCAGCCGGTCGACCACGAGCTCGCCCTGCGGACGCGGCAGCGTCATGCCGGGCTCGGCCTGCGGCAGCGAATCGACCAGCTCGGCGAGCCGCCGGCGCGCCAGCCGCGCGGCGACCAGCGATTTCCAGGTTGCGATCGCGCCTTCGACCGGCACCAGCGCACGGCCGAGCAGGAAGGTGCTGGCAAACATCGCGCCCGGCGTCGCCTCGTGCTCGATCACCAGCCATGCGCCGGCACCGAGAATGCCGGTCTGCACCAGAAGCCGCGAGAACTTTGAGACCGCATAGATCGCCGCGCCACGTGTCCCGGCGATGCCGCTTGCCGCGCGCGTGTCGCTGTTCTCGCGCCGCCATACCCGCATCACACCCTCGCCCATCCCCATGGCGCGGATGACCTCGGCATTGCGCAGCGCCGCCTCGGCGCGCTGATGCGTGCGGGTCGCCGCGAGGTTGGCCTCGGCGAGCGGCTCGCGGGTGACGAACTCGTTGAGCAGCGCCAGGCCGAACAGCATCACCGCGCCGGCCAACCCGACGAAGCCCAGCATCGGGTGCAGGACGAAGAGCGCGATGACGAAGATCGGTGCCCAAGGCGCATCGAGCAGCGGCGTCACCGCGGGTCCGGTGATGAAGCCGCGCAACGTGGCGAGATCGCGAAGGCCCTGCGCCGCACGCACCGGATCGGCGCGCAGCGCCGCCTTGAGTGCGCCCGAGAACACGGTCGGGCCGAGGCGGTCATCGAGCCAGTTGCCAATGCGGACCAGCATCTGCGAACGGACCGCCTCGATGAGCGCCATCACCGCGATGGCGAGGAGTGTGATCAGGCTGAGCATGACCAGGGTATCGCCACTGCGGCTCGACAGCACCCGGTCGTAGAGCTGCATCATGTAGAGTGGCGAGGCGAGCGTCAGCAGGTTGATGGCCAGGCTGAAGCCCATGATGATGCCGAAGGCGCCGCGGCAGGCCTGCAGCGCTTTCCGCACCTCGTTCACGTGCTGCTTCATCATCCCTTCCTTGAAAAGAACCTTGAAAACAAAAATGAATCCCCAGCCGCGGTAATGTGCTTGCGCCGTGTCATTTATTGGACATCGGGCCAGTGATTACTTCAGAGATTGGCGCGTTAAGGTTAATTTTCTCTGACCAACTCTTTGGTTTTACTGTAATAAAATTATTGACGTACTGGTTGAGAAGACCCAGCCGCGCTCGCCGGGCAAACCCCGGTTACCGGCGCTTAACCACTTTCGCGCTAGCGTGACGGGCCGCGACAGTTTCCGGAGCCTCATGGCCGCGCCCAGCAATTCGATGCCGCCCCTGCCGCCCGGCGCCACTCCCGGCGTCGTCAGCAGCATCCGCCAGGCGGCGCGAGCCACCGATGTCGATTTCGGCCTGCTGATGGCGCAGGCCAAGCAGGAAAGCGGCTTCCAACCCGATGCCGCGGCGAGCGGCAGCAGCGCCACCGGCCTCTTCCAGTTCATCGACAGCACCTGGCTCGCCCTGGTGCAGCGCTTCGGCGCCAAGTACGGCGTCGGCGGGCTCGCGCAGCAGATCGTGGTCGATGGCAATGGCCGCGCCAGCGTCGCCGATCCGGCCACGCGCCAGCGCATTCTCGATCTGCGCAAGGATCCGCGCGTTGCCTCGGCGCTCGCCGCGGAATATGCGCGGCAGAACAAGCAATCGCTCGAACAGGCGCTCGGCCGTTCGCCCAGTAATGCCGATCTCTATATGGCGCATTTCCTCGGCGCCAGCGGAGCGATCACCTTTCTGAAGGCGCTGGGCAGCGCCGGCGCCACGCCGGCGGCCGATCTGCTGCCGCAGGCGGCCGCGGCGAATCCGGCGGTCTTCTACGACGCCGGCGGCCGCAAGCTCAGCGTCGCCGAGGTCTACGGCTCCTTCTCGCGCAAGATCAATGACGAGGCGCAACGCTTCGCCTCCGCGGCGCCACTCCCTGCCGGCGGGGCGGCGGCAGGGACGGCGGATGGGCCCGGCTTCATGCGCAGCTTGGGCTTCGATGGGGCCGAGATCAGCCCGCCCATGGCGGCGATGCTCAATCTCTTCGCGCTGTCGGCCCTCAAGCTGCTCGCGCCGCCCACCGCCGCGCCCTCGCCGCTCCTGCCGGAGCTGCGCTCGCTCTAGGACCCTGTCCGGGAAATCTCACGGGCTCCTAGGCAGCGGCATCGGCAGGCTCGGCCGCCGGCGCTTCCCCGGCCTCGCCACGCGCCTTCATGTCCATGAGATAGCGCAGCATGTCGCGTCCGCGCGACAGCCGCGAGCGTACCGTGCCGACCGGCACATCGAGCACCGTCGCCACTTCCTCGTAGCGCATGCCCTCAAGGCCGACCAGCAGCAGCACCTGGCGCTGCTCTTCCGGCAGCCGCGTCATCGCGCGGTCGAGATCACGCAGCTGGAGCGAGGCGCCCTGCGTCGACGGCACCGTAAGCAGCGGCGCCACGTCCTCGACCGGGATATTGATGCCCTCGCGCACCGCGCGGCGCACGTCGTTCACATGCTGATTGTGCAGAATGGTGAAAAGCCAGGCGCGTAGATCGGTGCCGGGCTGCCACAGATGCGATTTGGCCAGCGCGCGCACCAGGCAGCTCTGAACGAGATCGTCGGCACGCGTCGCGTCGCGGGTAAGCGCCCGCGCATAGCGCCGCAGGCGGGGGATCTCGTGCTCGAGCAGGCCACTGAAGTTGCTCATCGGTAGTTCCCTCGGTGTTGTTCCGCGTTTGGGCGATTCTTCGATGGCACCAAGGATAGGGATCGCGTGTAACCCTGCGATGTACCGCGTATGACTTTGTGTAAAATCTTGTAACCCTTGTGGAGGATTAGCGGCCCCTCCGTACAACGGCATGATACTTGAGCCGCCAAGCACTCCCATGAAGAGCGATGCGGACGATCTTCAATTTGGCTCGGCAATACTGTCGGCGCGACGCTGCGCCGTGTAACCCTGGGGATGAGTGTCCGTCGCACCGGGCGGCGTCCTGTAACATTCTGTTGCCGCGTGGGGCTCGGAGCCGGTCTTACGATTGACCCTCCCCGGCGACGCGCCTATTGTCCGCGGCCACGCAGGAGCCCGTAGCTCAGCCGGTAGAGCACTTGACTTTTAATCAAGGGGTCGCGGGTTCGAGCCCCGCCGGGCTCACCATCCGAAAATCAAGACCGGACACTTACCGCCTCGCGGCGCTACACCGCCCGGTCTTCTCGAGCATGCGATTGGTCTCGGCCAGCAGACGCTGGCTTCGCGCGATGGCCCATGGGCTGTCGAGCAACAGCGCCCGCGCCAGAGCTCGAAGCGATCGCACGATCATTGCCGCCTCGTCGCCCTCCGCATCGAAATCATGCCGGCCGACGATATTCTCCTGGCGGCCGCGGAAATGGAGTCGATAGGACGCCATGTCATCCCCTCCTGACTCAGCAGCAGGCTTCCACCCAAGTCAGCAAATTATTTTTATTTGCGCGGCGCAGCCGGGGGACAATTCACCCTTCGTATGCTTCTCGGCAGCCGTCGCAACGCGCCTCCGAGTCGGCGCCCCTGCACCTGCCGATCCGGCTTCGCCCGATCCAACCATGGGCCAGATTGCGTCGGTCAGCAGAGGAAGCGGCGCAAGCGCCTCGCCTCGCGCCCCTTCACCTGGCTTTTTTGTCGAAATCCTGGGCTTCTCGGCCGCGTTCCTTCGCTATCGGCTTTACGAGCCGGAGCATATCTAGCATTCTAGCTGCGATCAGCGAATTCACCTCAAATCATGGGGGGAGTGATGGCCCGCACCGGTTCGAAATCGAAAGCCAAGCGGTCCGGACGCAAGAAGGCGAAGCGCCCGGCGAAGGCGAAGAAGGCAGCAAAGAAGTCAGCGAAGCGTCGCAGCGCAGCCGCGCGCGCCGGCGCTCGGAAGAAAGGCGCCAAGCGCAAGACGACGGCAAAGCGCAAGGTGGCAAAAAAGAAGAAGGCAGCGCCCCGCAAGGCAGCGCGCAAGGCCGCGCCGAAGAAGGCTGCGGCCGCGCCGGCACCACGGCCGGCCACGCCGAGCCCGGCGCCATCCGCGATGGCACCGCGCCCGGCCGCTCCGCCGCCGCGCCCGGCTGCACCCGCTCCTGCAGCCCACACGTCAGCACCGCCGCCGCGCCCGGCCGCACCGCCGGCGCCGCGTCCGGCTGCGCCGTCAGCGCCGTCGCCGATGACGCATGGCAGCGCGCACACGCCGCCCAAGCCGGCGGACAGCGCCCCGCCCTCGCCGCCCAAGCCGCCGAGCTGGGGTGGACCCGGTTCAGGTTCGGGCGGGTCGTCGAGCTTCTAGAACGAGCTTTCGGAAAAAGCCGCCGCCGCGTCCTCGCGGCGGCGGTTTTCTTTGTCTACTCGGCCGCGGCGCGCGGCCGGGCCAGCGCCGCTCCCGGCCAGAGATCGGCGCGGACGCGGGCATATTGCGACGGCATCGCAGCCGTGGCGCCTAGCGCCTCCGCGGCATGCCAAGCCCAGCGGGGATCGTCGAGGAAAGCGCGCGCCATCGCCACCATGTCTGCTTTGCCGGAGGCAATGACCGCTTGAGCCTGATGAGGCTCCGCGATAAGGCCGACGGCCCGCGTCGCGATGCCGGCATCGCGGCGCACGCGCTCGGCGAGGCCGAGCTGATAGCCGGGTCCCACCGGGATCGGCGCCTTCTGCACGATGCCGCCGCTCGAGACGCAGACATAGTCGAGGCCCGCCGCCTTGAGCGCGCGGGCGAAGACCACCGCCTCCTCGATGCCGAAGCCGCCTTCGAGCCAGTCGGTGCCGGTGATGCGCGCCCCCATGGGACGCTCCGCCGGCCAGGCCTCGCGCACCGCCGCAGCGATGCGCAGCGGCAGCCGCATGCGGTTTTCCAGACTCCCGCCATAGACGTCAGTGCGGCGATTGGCGATCGGCGACAGGAATTGATGCAGCAGATAGCCATGCGCGCAATGCAGCTCGACGAGGTCGATGCCGACCCGCGCCACCCGGAGCGCCGCCGTGACGTAACTCTCGACCAGCCGGTCGATCTCTGTGGCGCTCAGCGCCTGCGGCGCAGGCCAGCCTTCATCGAGGGGCAGCGCCGAAGGCGCGACCGTTGTCCATGCGCCCTCGCCCCGCCCGAGCGCGCGGATGCCCTCCCAGGGGCGCGTTGCCGAGCCCTTGCGCCCGGCATGGGCAAGCTGAATCCCGAGCGGCGTGTTGCCG
>Ga0134125_10005097_pt1 | contig 14942 bp, 6 predicted proteins | sample KB31751_FD_96464 | JGI IMG/M metagenome (GOLD analysis project Ga0134125, IMG submission 96464) | Terrestrial soil microbial communities with excess Nitrogen fertilizer from Kellogg Biological Station, Michigan, USA - KB3-175-1 | ecosystem: Environmental > Terrestrial > Soil > Unclassified ... | reverse complement strand
CGGGTCCTTGCTCGCCGGATAGGCGCGGGCGTGACGCTCGAGCGCCTCTTCGGCGAGCACCTCGAGGCCGATGCCGCCGATGCGCGAGGCGGTGCCGGTGAAGTGCTGCTCGACGAGGTCCGGCGCGAGCCCGACCGCCTCGAAGATCTGCGCGCCGCAGTAGGACTGGATCGTCGAGATGCCCATCTTCGAGAACGTCTTCAGCAGGCCCTTGCCGATCGCCTTGACGATCCGCTGCTCGGCCGTCTCGCGGTCGAGGTCGACCGGCAGCAGGCCGCGGTCGGCCAGCTCGTCGAGCGACTCGAACATCAGGTACGGGTTGATCGCGGCGGCGCCGTAGCCGATCAGCGTCGCCATGTGGTGGATCTCGCGCGGCTCGCCGGTCTCGATCACGAGCCCGCAGCGCAGGCGCGTGCCGGCGCGCACGAGGTGGTGGTGGACCGCCGCGACGGCCAGCAGCGACGGGATCGCGACGCGCTCGGGCCCGAGGTTGCGATCCGACAGGATCAGGATGTTCGCGCCGCGCTCGATCCACGCGGACGCCTCGGCGCAGATCGCCTCGACGCGCCACTCCATCCCCTCCGCGCCGAGCTCGATCGGCCAGGTGAGGTCGATCGTCGCCGCGTGGAAGACGTCGTGCGAGACCTGGCGCAGCTTCTCCAGCTCGTGGTTGCGGAGGATCGGCTGGCGCATGAAGAGCTGGTGCGCGTGCTCGGCGGACTCGGTCAGCAGGTTCACCTCGGCGCCGACGGACGTCGCGAGGCTCATCACGACCGACTCGCGGATCGGGTCGATCGGCGGGTTCGTGACCTGCGCGAAGAGCTGCTTGAAGTAGGCGAACAGCGGCGGCTGGCGGTCGGACAGCACGGCGAGCGCGGCGTCGTTGCCCATCGAGGCGGTCGGCTCCTCGCCGTTCGCCGCCATCGGGGCGATCACGAGGCGGAGATCCTCCTGCGAGTAGCCGAACGCGAGCTGCTTGGAGCGCAGCGGCTCGACGCGCGGCGCACGCGGCGCGCGCTCGGGCAGGGCGTCGAGGTGCACGACGCGCTCGTCGTACCACTCGCCGTACGGACGCTGGCCGGCGACCTGCGCCTTGACCTCCTCGTCCTCGACGATGCGGCCCTGCTCGAGGTCGACGAGGAAGACCTTGCCCGGCTGCAGGCGCCCCTTGCGCACGATCTCGCGCGGCGGGACCCTCACGACGCCCGTCTCGGAGGCGAGCACGACGTAGCCGTCGGCCGTCTGCACCCAGCGACCCGGACGCAGGCCGTTGCGGTCGAGCGTCGCGCCGACCTGGCGGCCGTCGGTGAAGGCGACGACGGCCGGCCCGTCCCACGGCTCCATCACGCACGAGTGGTAGTCGTAGAAGCCGCGCACGGCCGGCGGCAGGTCGGTGCGGTCGCGGTAGGCCTCGGGCACCATCATCATCACGGCGTGGGCGACCGAGCGGCCCGCGAGCGTCAGCAGCTCGAGCACGTTGTCGAACGTCGCGGAGTCCGATCCGCCCTGACGCACGACGGGCATCAGCTTCTGCAGGTCGTCGCCGAACAGCTCGGAGGTGAGCTGCGACTCGCGCGCGCGCATCCAGTTGACGTTGCCGCGCACGGTGTTGATCTCGCCGTTGTGGGCGATCATGCGGTACGGGTGCGCGAGCTCCCAGCTCGGGAACGTGTTGGTCGAGAAGCGCGAGTGGACGAGCGCGAGGCGCGTGGCGAGCCGCGGATCCTTCAGGTCGGGGAAGTAGCCCGAGAGCTGCGGCGCCGTCAGCATCCCCTTGTAGACGACGGTGCGCGACGAGAGGCTCGGGATCGCGAGGTCCGCGCCGGCCGCCTTCTCGATCAGGCGGCGGATCGCGTACAGCTTGCGCTCGAACGCGTCCTGGTCGGCGAGCTCGTCGCTCGCGGCGACCAGCACCTGGCGGATGCGCGGAGCGGCTCTGCCCGCGACGACGCCGACGTGCGCGTCGTCGACCGGCACCTCGCGCCAGCCGAGCACGTGCTGGCCCTCGCGCGCGACGACGCCCTCGATCACCGCCACGAGCTCGTCGTGGCGGGCCTGGTCGTGCGGCAGGAAGCACATGCCGACGCCGTAGCGGCCCAGCGGCGGCAGCTCGACGTCGAGCACCGCGCGCAGGAACGCGTCTGGGAGCTGCAGCAGTATCCCCGCGCCGTCGCCGGTCGTCGGGTCCGCGCCGGCCGCGCCGCGGTGCTCCAGGTTCTCGAGCGCGTAGAGCGCGCGATCGACGACGCCGTGGTCGGGCCCCTCGGTCAGCTTGGCGACGAACGCGACGCCGCAGGCGTCGTGCTCGTTTTCGGGGTGGTAGAGGCCGGCGGCCTGTGGCGGCTTCATCGCGTGCATGGATCTTGTGTTCCCGATGGGCGGCGCGAACACTGAGAGGAGGCAACAGGGTACCAGTGGAGGCCGGTTGCGCATTGCGCCAGCGCCCGGTCCAACGGCGGAATCGGCGTCAGCCGCGCGTCTTCGCTCTCGACCGCGCTCTGGTCGCCGCCGCGGGCGCCTTCGCGCGCCGCTTTCTGGCCGGCTCGGCGTTGCCGTTGGCGCGCACGGCCGCGACGCTCGCTTCGAGCGCCGCCATCAGGTCCGGAACCGCCGCCGGCTCGGCCGTCGGCGGCTGCACCGCGACCTCCTCGCCGGCCGCCTTGCGGTCGATCAGCTCGAGCACGCGCTCGCGGTATTCGTCTCTGTATGCGGTCGGGTCGAACGGGACCGACAGCGACTCGATCAGCTGACCGGCCATCGCGACCTCGCGCGCGTTCGCCTCGACGTCGTCGAGCGCTTCCAGCTCGTCGAGCCGGTCGGGCGGGTTGACCTCGTCGCCGTAGAGCATCGTCGAGAGCATCAGCACGCCGTTCGCGGGCCGCAGCGCGCACAGCTGCTGGCGGGTGCGCAGCACGAAGCGGCCGATCGCGACCTTGCCCGCCTGCTCCATCGCCTCCAGCAGCAGCGCATAGGGCTTCGCGCCGCCGGTCGCAGGCGCCAGCAGGTAGGCGCTGTCGTAGTAGACGGGATCGATGTCCGCCAGCTCGACGAACGCCTCGATGTCGATCGTCTTCGTGCGGCGCGGATCGAGCGCGTCGAGCTCCTCCTGTCTGACGATCACGTAGCGCTCGGGCGCGATCTCGAAGCCCTTCACGACGTCCTCGAAGGAGACTTCCTCGCCGTCCGCCGGGCAGACGCGCTTCTGCTGTATGCGGACGCCGTCTCTCGCATGCAGCTGGTGGAAGCGCACCGTCTTCGGAGACGTGGCGCTGTAGAGCTTGATCGGCACGTTGACCAGCCCGAAGCTGATCGCGCCGCTCCAGATCGCGCGAGGCATGGGGCGTTTCTACTACCCGACGGCCGTGCCGGCAACCCACGAACGGCGACTTGCGGCCGGACGGCCGGGTCAGATGCCCGACGCCGACGGCCCGAGCGTGTCCGCCATTCGCTCCAGCGAACGGCGCAGCAAGCGCGAGACGTGCATCTGCGAGATGCCGACGCGCTCGGCGATCTCGCGCTGCGTGAGCCCGGCGAAGAACCGCAGCAGGAGGATGCGCCGCTCGCGTTCGCTGAGCGTCGAGAGCCCGCGGCCGAGCTCGACGCGCTGCTCGGCCGCCGCGAACCCAGGGTCCTCCGCGCCGATCCGCGCGACCGGCTCGCCGTCGTCGCCGAGCGGCTCGTCGAGCGGGACGGTGCTGTAGGCCTGCGCGCCCTGGAGCGCCTCGAGCACCTGCTCGGGCGTGGTGCCCGTCGCCTCCGCGAGATCCTCGATCGTGGGCGAGCGGCCCAGCTTCGTCGACAGGCGATCGACTTCGCGCGTGACCTTCGCGCTCAGCTCCTGCAGGCCGCGCGAGACGCGCACCGACCAGGCGCGGTCGCGGAAATGGCGCTTGATCTCGCCGAGGATCGTCGGCACGGCGAACGTCGAGAAACGCAGCTCGCGATCGAGGTCGAAGCGGTCGACGGCCTTGATCAAGCCGACGCAGCCGACCTGCTCGAGGTCATCGAGCGGCTCACCGCGGTTCGCGTAGCGGCGCGCGAGGGAACGCACCAACGGCATCATGCGTTCGATCAGAAGGCTGCGAGCCTGCTCGTCGCGCTCCTCATGCCAGCGGCGCAACAGCTCATGCTCGTCAACCAGCGGATCGACCGGCAGGCGAACGACCGTGGCGGACATGTCGTGCCTCCTTCGTGGCGGAAACCGGCTGACCGTCATCCTCTTCGGCAAACCGGGGATGACAAGGTGGACAGACGCGGTCACTGGCGTTGACGCGTCCGCTGCGGTACAACCCCTAGGTGGACAAGGGTGGGCAGACGGTCAGCGCCACCGAGTTCGCGGAGTTGACCGGCGTCTCGCGCGAGCGTCTGCGCACGTGGGAGCGGCGCTTCGACTTCCCGCGCCCGGCCCGAGTGGCGCGCGGCCCGCGCCGCTACGCGATCGCCGACGCGCCACGCGTCGTCGCGGTTCGCCGCGCCGCCGAGCAGGGAGTCCCGCTTCCGCGCGCGATCGCCGAAGCGACGAGCGCGCCGACGGTCGAGGTCTCGGACGCGACGCTCGCGGCCGTCTCGGTCGTCGCGCCGATCCCGGTCGTGCTCGTCTCCGGTCCCGAGCCGCTGCGCGTCGCCTGGGTGAGCGGCTTCCTCCGTGCGGTCGAAGGCGCGATCGCGCCCGCGACGCGCCTCGACGCACTGCCGTGGTTCATGGGCAGCGACCTCGAACGCACGCTGCGGACCCTGTTCGCCGGCGATACGGCGATGCTCGAATGCGCCCATCCGTCGTGGGCCGGCGGCGCCGCGCTCGAACGCTCGATCGCCTACCGCGTGCCGGCTCGGGCGGGCGAGCCGCCGACCGTCGCGCTCGTCGGGATCGACCGCGACGAGGAGCGCCGCGCGCGCCGCGAGCTCGGCGAGCTGCAGCAGGAGCTCTCGCGCGTACGCGTACGCGAGCAGCGCCGCCAGCGCTGGCTCGCGCTCGCAGCCTCGCTCGCGGAACGCTTCCAGCACGACGCCGGCGAGGCGCTGCTGTCCGGGACGGTCGACACGCTCGTGCGCCGGCTCGGCGCGGTCGACGCCGGCGTCGCGCTCTACGTCGCCGGCCAGCTCGCGCTCGGATCGACGAGCCGCGGCCTGCTCGGGCCGCACATGGTGACGGTCACGCGCTACGACGACCTCGCCGCGCTGATGCAGCGCAGCTCCTCCGACTGGCTGGCCCCGGCGACCGCAAGCGCCTTCGGTGTGCACGCCGGGCTGCACTGCCTCGCGGTGCCGCTCGGCGTCGTCGGCGAGCGGCTCGGCGCGCTGCTGCTCGTGTTCGACGAGCAATCCGTGCTCGACGAGGACATCCGCAACGTCCTGACGGTCGTTGCCGCCGGACTCGGCTTCATCGTCCTGCGCGACCGGCTCGTCGGCTCCTCGCCGGGCGCCGGACCGCCACCGGTCTAGGCCTATCGGGATAGGCCCTTAGAAGAGGCGCCCTTCCGGCACGTCGAGCGTGCGCTCCAGCGGCCACGAGCAGAGCGAGCCGCGGCCGGGACAGCCGTCGCAGATGCGCGGGCCGGGGTCCGTCGCGACCGGGAAGCGACGCTGGAGGATCGCGTCGGCGCGGGCGGCGAGGTGCGCCTGGAGGTCCGGCAGGTCGGCGGCCGTGAACGTGGCCGAGGCCGGCTGAGCGGGCCGCTCGAGGAAGACGTGCACGACCTCGACGGTGGCGGCGCCGTCGCGCAGAGCGGCAAGCGCGTAGGCGGCGCGCTGGAGCGCGTAGTGCTCAGCCGTGAGCCGCTGCGGATCGGCGTCGGCGGCGAGGCGGTCGCTCTTCCAGTCCACCACCACGGTTCGCCCGCGGTCGCGGCCGATCAGGTCGAATATGCCGACGAGCGGGATCGCGTCCAGGCGCAGCGAGAACGGCTGCTCGCGGCGGACGTCGTCGAGAGCCGCCAGGCGGGCGCGGAGGTCGCTTGCGAGGAAGCCGGCGATCGGGTCGGCGATCTCGTGCGCGGCGGTGTCGGTCAGGCGGACGCCGGCGCGTTCGGCCTCGGCGGCGACGGCTGCGGCATCCGGCGGCGTGGGGCTCGCGAAGTCGGCCTGTTCGAGCAACGAGTGGACGATCCGCCCGCGCACGCGCGGGTCCAGCTCGGCGCGCGCGCCTGCGCCGAAGCCCGTCTCAGTGGGCGGCAGCCCGAGCACGCGCTGCAGATAGAAGCGGTAGCCGCATGTCGCGTGCTGTTGGAGGCTCGTGTAGCTGAGTGCCGCGACCGGCGGTGACGGGACGGGCTCGGCCCCAGCGCTTGTGCGGGCGGGTCCTGTCGGCTGCGGGTGCGCGCACCCCGGGCTTGCGCCCGGGGCACGTGCATCCTCACCGCCACCCGCCCGATCGGCGTGGGCGGAGGACTCCGGGCGCGCCGCCGTGGGCAGCTCAGCGAGGAGGGGTGGCCGCGCAATCGTCACGGCGACGGTCAGCCCGTCGTGCTCCGCGACGGTCCGGGGCTCGGCGTCGGGGAGGCAGCGCCGGTCGATGTCCGGGACGAAGGCGGGTCCGAGCCACGTGAGCGGGGCGGCCCCGGGCTTCGCCTCGGGCCACGGGTCGCAGGAGGCGGCGCCGGACAGGATCAGCTGCTCGCGCGCGCGGGTGACCGCGACGTAGAAGAGGCGCGCCTCCTCGTCGGCGTCGGCGCGACGCTGCTCCTCGACGAGCGCGCGGTAGGCGAGCGTGGGGCGGGATCTGCCGCCGCCGATCCGTCTGATGCGGATCCCGACACGGCCGTCGCGGCCGACGCGCACCAGCTCGCGCCCCGCCGGCGGCGACTCGCGGCCGAGATCGGCGACGCAGACGACCGGGAACTCGAGGCCCTTCGCGCGGTGGATCGTCATGACGCGCACGGCGTCGAGCGCCTCGCCCTCCACTGGCGCTTCGCTCTCGCGCGCGTCGCCGGAGCCGTCGGCGCCGCCGACGAGCCCGCTCACGAGGTCGGCGAAGCCGCGCAGGTCGCGGCCGTGCTCGGCCTCGTGCTCGCGCGCGAGCCGCATCAGCTTGCGCACGTTCGCGAGCCGGCGCGCCCCGCCGTCCATCCGCAGCAGCGCGGTGTCGTAGCCGGTGCGCGCGAGCGCGCGATCGATCAGCGCTTCGAGGCCGTGGCGCGGCGCGGCGCGGCGCTCGGCCGGGAGCCAGCCGCGCAGCCACTCGACGCGTGCGCGCTCGCCGGAATCGAGCCGTTCGGGCAGCGCGTCGTCGTCGATCAGCGTCCACCACGGGTCGCGGCCGCTCGCGCGCGACGCGGCGGCAAGCTGCACGAGGCCGTCGCTGGAGAGGCCGACGAGCGGCGAGGCGAGCAGCGTGTAGAGCGCGAGCCCGTCGCGCGGGTTGGCGAGCACGCTGAGATAGGCGACGAGGTCGCGCACCTGCTGCTGGGACCAGTAGCCGCGCCCGCCGATCACGTACGTCGGCACGCCCCGCTCGACGAGCGCGCGCTCGTAGACGGCCAGGTCCCCGGTCGCGCGCAGCAGCAGCACGATCTCGCCCGGCGGGCGGCCGGCGTCGATCAGCTCCCGGATGCGGGCGGCGAGCAGGCGGGCCTCGGCGAGGCGCCAGAGCGGGGCTGGGGGGACGGCGCCCGGCGGGATGAGTTGCGCTTTCTCCCAGTCGGCGGCGCGGTCGGCTATCAGCAGCTCGATGCGGGGGCCCGTAGTGCCGTGGCGGGCGGGTCCTGTGGCTCTCCGCCCCGCTCTCAGCGGCGTGAAGCTCTCGCCGAAGCGCGGTGCGAAGGCTTGGTTGAAGGCGTGGAGGAGCGCTTCGTGGCTGCGGAAGTTCGTCGCGAGTGTGGCGGTTGCGCCGCGTTGCGCCATCGCGGTGCGCAGGCCGCGGAAGAGGCGTACGTCGGCGTGGCGGAAGCCGTAGATCGACTGCAGCTCGTCGCCGACTGCGAACAGGTCGGGTCCGGCGATCCGCTCGAGCAGTTCGAGCTGGAGTGGGTTCGTGTCCTGGAACTCGTCGACGAGCACGTGGTGGAAGCGCTCCGCGTAGCGGGCGCGCAGGTGGTCGTGGTCGCGAAGAAGGCGGTTCGCGCGCAGTTCGAGGTCCTCGAAGTCGAGCCCGGACGCGGCGCGCTTGGCGTCTTCGTAGCGGCGGTCGAATGCTTGGAGCAGTGCGTCGAGCAGCGCGTGCGCCGGCAGCGCGGCGGTGTCCGCGCAGGCGTCGGCGAACGCGGCCAGTGCGCGCTTATATGCCTCGCAGCCTGGACCGTTGAGCGCCACGCCGTTGCCTCTGAGCGCGAACGCGTCGACCTCGTCCGGCATCGGCGGCGCGTCGAGGGGCCGTTCGAGCAGCGCGGCGCAGGCGGCGAGCCGTTCGCGTGCGCGCTCGACCGTGGTCCCGTTGCGCGCCTCCTCCAGCTCGACGGCCGCCTGCGCGCGCGCGATCGCGAGCGTGCTGTGCGCGGCGCGGATGTCGGCCGGGTGCGGTCGCGGGAGGTGCGGGTGCTCGACCCCCCGGCTGCGCAGCTCGCCGTGCAGCGCGACGATCGCCTCGCGCAGCTCGGCCGGGCGGTAGGCCGCGATCAGCTCGAGCGCGGCGTCGCCGTGCGCGGCGACGAGGTCGTCGAGCGCTGCTGCGAAGGCGTCGGCGGCGAGGCGCCGGGTGACGCGTTCGTCCAGCACCGCGAAGCGCGGATCGAGGCCGGCTGCCAGCGCGTGCGTACGCAGCAGGCGAGCGCAGAAGCTGTGGATCGTCGAGATCCAGGCGCCCTCGCTCGCGCGCGCTCGCTCGCCGTCGTCGAGCGCCTCGAAGCGGGCCCGCACGCGCGCCTTCAGCTCGGCCGCAGCCTTCTCGGTGAAGGTGATCGCGAGGATGCGGCCGACGTCGCCCGCCTCCTGCGACGCCGAAGCCGCCTCCGGCGCCCGCTCGCCGCCGCGCACGATCCGGACGTAGCGCTCCGCCATCACCGACGTCTTGCCGCTGCCGGCCGCCGCCGTCAACAGCAGCCCGCCGGGGTGCTCGATCGCGCGCCGCTGCTCGGGCGTGAACGGGACGCCCGCCGTGCCGCTCACTGGTCCGCCGCCCGGCAGATCCCCGGGTATGCGCAGCCGTTCGGGGAGCACGTCTCCGGCGTCGCGCACAGCTCGCCGCCGCGCAGCCGCGCCGCCAGCTCGCAGGCGCGCGCAGCGGCCGCATCCAGCTCGGCGTCGAGCTCCTCGCGCGAGCGGCGGTCGGTCTCGAACGCCAGCTCGCCGGCGTCGGCGTCGTCGCGGACCAGGCCGCGCGCGCGCAGGTCCTCCCCGCGCAGCGGCTGGTAGACGCCGCCGACCGGCTCGCGTCTCAGCAGCTCGCGCACGGCGACCATGTAGAGGGCGACCTGCAGCTGGTCCTCCGCGCGCCATCTCGCGACGGGCCAGCCTCTGCCGGGCTTCCCGCTCTTGTAGTCGCGCACGAGCGCGCGGCCGCCGGCGTCGAGGTCGACGCGGTCGATCACGCCGCGCAGGCGCAGCGCGCCGGCGCCCAGCTCGAGCGCGGGCGCGGCCTCCTCCCCCATCCCGAACGCCAGCTCCAGGTGCGCGGGGCGAAAGCCGCCGCCCGCCTGCGCCTCGTGCTCCAGCAGCCGCAGCACGTCGGCGGCGATCTCGTGCGCGGCGGCGGCCTGCGCGGCGGCGCCGCGGCCGAGCACGAGCTGCGCAGCCTCCTCCGCGACGACCTCGCGCACGAGCGCATCCGCGTCTCGCAGCACCGCGGGCGTGAGCGGCCAGTCGAGCTGGCCGAGCACGCGCTCGAGCACGCGGTGCACGCAGCTCCCGCGCGGGATCGCGTCGGGATCGGGCTCGAAGCGGTCCGGCGCGAGCTCGCGCTCGACGAGCCACTTGACCGGGCAGCGCGCGTACGCCTCCAGGCCGCCGGCGGACAGCACCTCGCGCTGGCGCAGAGAGGCCCGCGCGGCGGGCCCGAGCGACGCGAGCGGCGGCGGCGCCATGCGCGGGGCGGCCAGCGCGGCGGCGCGTGCGCGTTCGGCGTCCGTCGGCGCTTCGTCCGCCGGCCACGTGACCGCCGACAGCGGCCGATGGCGCACCGGCAGCTCGTCCAGCAGCCCGCGCACGTCGTCGACGAAGAACGACGGCAGGGCGGGATTGCCCTCCTCGTCGGCGTCGCGGCAGCTCAGGATCAGGCGGCGCGTCGCGCGCGAGGCGGCCGCGTAGAAGAGATAGCGCTCGTCGGCGACGCGATCGGCGCGCGCCCCGAGCCGCAGGCCGGCGGCGCTGTTGAGCGCACGCCGCTCCTCGTCGGACAGGAACGGCTCGGGCGCGGCGGGGCGGGGAAACTCGCCTTCCTGAAGGCCGTAGAGGATGACCGTGTCGAAGCGCCGCGCGCGGATCGCGAGCGGGTCGGCGACGAGCACCGCGCCCGATCCGGGCCCGCCCGCCCGCGATCCGACCTGCAGGTCGAGTCGTTCGAGCGCGTCCAGCAGGACCTCCGGAGCGGGCGGGCGCCGCGGGTCGGCGCCGGCCACCTCCGCCAGTTGATCGAGCGCTTCCAGCAGCACCCCGAGCGCGCGCGCGTCGACCTCCTCCTCGGGACCGAGCTGAGCTGCCTGCCCGCGGTGCGGAGCGGCGAACAGCGCGCGGGCCTCGCGCGCGAGCGCGGCGAGCAGCGGCTGCGCGCCGTCGGCCGCCGCGCCGCGCAGCCGGTCGAGCTCGCGCAGCGGCCAGCCGCCCGGCGCCTGCTCCCACGCGCTGCGCGCTCCGGCGAGATCCGCGATCGCGTTGCGCCGCAGCGTCAGCTCCAGCCGGTCGGCCAGCTCCAGCCGGTCGAGGCGGCCCGGCGTGCGCAGGTAGCTCAGCAGCTCCTGCGGCCCGGCCTCGCCGGGGCGCAGCGCGCAGCGCGCGAGCGCGAGCAGGCCGCGGCCCAGCGCCGTGTGCGCGAGCGGCAGGCGACGCTGCAGCGCATACGGGATCCCGTAGGCGGTCAGGACCTGCTCGACCAGCGCCGCGTTGCGCTCCGGACGGCGCAGCACGACCGCGATCTCCTCCGCCGGGACCTGCTCGCCCAGCAGCGCCAGCAGCTCGGCGGCGACCAGCTCGGCCTCGGCCCGCTCACCGCCCGCGACGAGCAGCTTCACGGCGTCGCCGGCGGGCACGCGCGGGGGATCCGGCTCGAACAGGTGACGCTCGAGGTGGTGCAGCGCGACTCGTGCCGTGGGCGCGTAGTGCGCGTCGTCGGGGGGCAGCTCGGTCACCGCGCCGGCGAGCTGGCCCAGCTCCGCGACGAGCGCGGCGGAGCGCCCGGCGAACGCGCCGCGGCCGGCCTCGTACGTGAGCGAGACGGTCACCTCGGCGCCGGCGACGCGCGCGAGCGTCTCGACCGCGTCGCGCTCCAGCGGTGTGAGGTCGTCGAAGCCGTAGAGGAACACGGGCGTCGTCCCCCACGCCCCCGGCTGCGCGCGCAGCGCGTCGAGCGCGCACCAGGCGAACAGCTCGGGATCGACGCGGCCGAGCCGTTCGAGCCCGCGCGCGTATGCGCTGTAGATCGCCGCCGCCTCGCTCGCGGCGGCCGTTGCCTCGGGCCAGGCGCGAACGGCGGCGGTGAAGCGCTGCGGCGTGATCAGTGAGCGCTCCAGCTCGGCGACGAACGCCAGCGCCGAATGGAGGAATCCTGGCGTCTGCGCCACCCCGGCCAGGGCGTCGAGGGGAGCGTCCGCGATCGCCTGCTGCACGAGCCGCTCGCGCTGGAGCGGGCCGATCGCGCGCGCCCACCAGCCGGCGCGCCGCGCGATCTCGCGCACGAGGCCGGCGAACGTCGTGACGCGCCCCGGCTGGGTCGCGCGCTCGCCGGTCAGCTCGCGCTCGAACGCGGCGACGTCGTCGCGCGTCGGCACGACGAGCCACGGCGCCTGGCGGAGACGGGCGCGAACGGCGTCCAGCACGACCCCGGCCTTCGCCGAGTTCGCCGGTCCGGTGACGAGCGTGAGCGGCATGGGTCCGACATGGTCGCGCGCGCGCCCGACGGGCTCAGCGCGCGAGCGTCTCGCGGAGCGTGCCGGCGACGTAGGCCGGCCGGTGGATGACGTCCGCGTGGGTGAAGCGGACGACGCGCCAGCCGGCGGCGGTGAGTCGGGCGTCGCGGGCGCGGTCGGCCTGGAAGGCGGCGCGGTCGTGGTGGTAGGCCCAGCCGTCCAGCTCGACCGCCAGGCGCTCCCGTGGCCACGCAGCGTCGAGCTTGAGCCCCGCGACGGGGTGGTTCGTCCGCGGCCGCAGGAGCTTCGCCTCATCGAGGAGAGCGAGAAAGCGGTCTTCGAGCTCGGAGAGCGTGAGGGACGTGGCGAGCCGCTCGTGCTCGGCGAGCGCGGCGTGCAGCGCTTCCGCGCCGGCAGCGCGTCTGCCGTCGATGCGCCCGCGCAGGTCTCCGACGACCGCGGCGCCGAGGCGCCCGGCGCGGTCGGCCTCGCGCAGGAGCTTGCCGAGCTGCTCCGGCGTGAGCGTCCCCGCGAGATCGACGAGCGTGCGCGGGAGCGTCGTGACCGGCACGCCGCTGCGGGTCGTGACGTCGTGCGCGTCGAGGCGCGTGGCACGGTGGACCACGACACCGCGCACCGCCGCGCGACGGGTCGTGGTCACGTCGATCGCCCCCTCGCCCTCGCGGATCCCGTGCAACGCCGCGGCCGAGCGGTGGCTCAGCGCCGCGCCGGGCCCAGCGGCCAGCACCGCCGCGAGCCACCGCCCCTCGCGGCGGAGCTGCGCGTGGCCGACGGCGTAGACGCCCGGGTGGAGTCTCAGCAGCCGTCCGCTTCGCAGGCCGCGGTGCACCATCCGTGCCGTGAAACCGGCATCGAGGAGCTGGCGCCGGGAGACCACACCGTGCTGGCGCGCCGCCAGCACGCCTATCGCTCTATCTCGATGACTGTCACTTTGGGTACCGCTGCGGTACCCGGATTGCGCCGCGCTCGCCATGCCGACGATCGTGGCAAGGATCGTGTGACGTGTGGGGCGCGGAATGTGCCGGTTCTGCGGAAGGAGCGCCGCGGCGCTACGCGACTGCGGATTCGGCGGGTGCGGCGGCGGGGCTGGCGCCGTCCGCGGAGACCGCGCCGTCGGCGGCCGGGTCCTCCGCCTCCGGGGGCTTCGCCCCCTCGCGCGCCCAGGGCTCGTCGAACTCGACGCGCCAGCGGCCTTCGTCCGTCTGCTCCAGCGCGAGGCGGGCGCGGAAGGATCTGCCGGCGCGAGATCTGAAGCCCGTGACGGGTCTCTCGGTGCGGCCGGTCCTGATCAGCTCGCGCACGATCGCGGCGGTCAAGGTCTTCCCCGCCTTCGCCTTCCAGATCACGAAGCCACAGCCGGGATCCGTTCGCGACCAGCAGGAGTAGCCCTTGCGGTTCTCCATGATGTCGTGGCCGCACACGGGGCAAGGACCAAGGTTGGCGCGCGGGATGCGCACGTCTCTGAGCTTCTCGTCGAGCGTCGCGACGGTCGACTCGGCGAATCTGACGATGTCGGACATGAAGGCGGGACGCGTGTCCTCGCCCGTCTCGATGCGCGCGAGGCGGTGCTCCCAGTCGCCGGTCAGCGACGGCGACGTGAGCTGATGGCCGTCGAGCAGGCGCACGACGTTCAGCCCCTTCTCGGTCACCACGAGCGCGCGCGCGTCGCGCTCGATGTAGCCGACGGCGAGCAGGCGCTCGATGATCGCCGCGCGCGTGGCCGGCGTGCCGATGCCGGAGTCCTTCATCGCCTCGCGCAGCTCTTCGTCGTCGACGAGTCTGCCGGCCGTCTCCATCGCCGCCAGCAGCGAGCCCTCCGAGTAGCGCCGCGGCGGTCTCGTGACCTTCTCCTCCGAGCGCACGTCGCGCGTCTCGACCGCCTCGCCCTGCTCGAGTCTCGGCAGCCGCTGCTCGCGCCCCTCGTCCTCCTCGCCCTCTCTCGGCTCGGCGTCGACCTCCTCGCCGTACACCCCGCGCCAGCCGGGCACGAGCATCACCTTGCCGCGCGTGCGGAAGACGTGGCCGGCGACCTCCGTCTCCACGCGCGTGTTCTCGAACACGGCCTCCGGGTGGAAGACGGCGAGAAAGCGGCGCACGACGAGGTCGTAGATGCGGCGGTCGTCGTCGCTCAGCTTGTCGACCGGGTGCGGCGCGTTCGTCGGGATGATCGCGTGGTGGTCGGTGACCTTCTCGTTGTTCACCACGCGCCCGAGCGGCAGCATGTCGAGGCCGGTCACGTAGGCGGCGCCGGCCGCGTACTCGCGCTGCTCCCCCACGATCGCGGCGATCGGCTTGATCTCGGGGATCATGTCGCTCGGGAGGTAGCGCGAGCTGGTGCGCGGATACGTCAAAGCCTTGTGCTCCTCGTAGAGCCGCTGCGCCGCGCCCAACGTGCGCCGCGCCGAGAAGCCGAAGCGCGAGTTCGCGTCGCGCTGCAACGAGGTCAGGTCGTACAAGAGCGGCGCGCGCTCTCTGCGAGTGGTTCTCTCCAGCTTGGAGATGACTCCCTCGATGCCCTGACATGCCGCCACGATGGCGGCGGCCTCCGCAGCGGACGCAACGCGGGGCGCGCTGCCCGCGTGGTAACGACCCTCGTACAGGCGCTCCCCCGACGCCGCGAAGGACCCGTCGACGATCCAGTACGGCTCCGGTCTGAACGCCCGGATCTCCTCCTCGCGGCGCGCCAGGATCGCCAGCGTCGGCGTCTGCACGCGCCCCAACGACACCGCCCCGTCGAACGACGACCGCAGGCGGATCGTCGCCGCGCGCGTCGCGTTCATGCCGACGATCCAGTCGGCCTCGCTGCGCGAGCGGGCGGCGTCCTCGAGCGAGCGCAGCTCCTCCCCCGGGCGCAGATGCGCGAACGCCTCCTCGATCGCCGCCTTGGTCATCGAGGACAGCCACAGCCGCTGCACCGGCAGTCTCGATCCGGCCTTCTCGTAGAGGTAGGCGAAGATCAGCTCGCCCTCGCGGCCCGCGTCGCAGGCGTTG
>Ga0134125_10005096_pt1 | contig 14943 bp, 11 predicted proteins | sample KB31751_FD_96464 | JGI IMG/M metagenome (GOLD analysis project Ga0134125, IMG submission 96464) | Terrestrial soil microbial communities with excess Nitrogen fertilizer from Kellogg Biological Station, Michigan, USA - KB3-175-1 | ecosystem: Environmental > Terrestrial > Soil > Unclassified ... | reverse complement strand
TAACAAGTTGGTTGACAAGCACGATTAAATTATTATCTGATATTATTTGGTCTATAATTATATTTGCTTGTTAATACTCTATAGAATTTTTACTATTATTATCATCTTTCTTTAAAAGAAAAGTAAACCAAACATTTCAATAAAGGTACTTTTTCTATACTGTCCTTGATAACACCTACCAGGTTTCCTTGTTATTAACAATAATAATAATAATATAATATGTAATGGCGAATATTAATTATTATATTGTAATTATCTTGTATAAAGAAAATATAAAAAAATATGAAATAATGATTCTTTCTATAATTGATTAGACAAATAATCTTTTGATAATTTTATATAATTATCAGATAATTCTTTAATCCATTCTCTTTCTGTTTCCTTTAAATCTCTTATTTCTTTTGCAGGGGTGCCACCCCACAATTTACCAGAAGGAACTCTGGTTCCTGGTTTTAAAACCGAGCCTGCTGCAACTATTGACCATTCTCCTACTTCAGATTGATCCAAGACTATAGAACCAATACCAATCAAAGTGTTATCTCCAATAGAACAACCATGAAGTATAACAGAATGACCTATAGTAACGTTATTGCCGATGGATGTAGAATACTTGTTTGTAGTTACATGAACTACACTGTTATCTTGAATATTTGTATTATACCCAATTCTAATGTGAAAAACATCTCCTCTAATGACAGTTCCAAACCATACTGATGATTGGGAACCTATATCTACATCCCCTATAATAGTTGAATTAGGAGCTATAAAGCAATCAGGCTTTATATTTGGCACTTTATTTTTAAAAGGTATTAAAGGCATTATATTTTGAATTTATATTCAATATATATAGTATATTATGGCTCTGTAAACTTAACAAAAATTTACTTTAAAAAGCGAATTATAGATATAATTTCAAAATAGAAATTGGATTTATCTATCAGATTACATACAATTTAACAAAATTGTTATATATTATTTACAATATCAAATCATAGGATTAAAAATATTCGTTAAAAATCCTTAACTTTACAGAGCCTATATTATGATTTGAGAGATATAAATATAACAAAAAAAAATATATTAAGATATTTGTACATTAAACCAAATTATTTTTAAGTATTTTTTATAATGCGTTTTCATTTAGAAATTTAAATATGCTCACATCTAAGAGTGGCTTTATTAAATATTTTTACAATAATAATAGTAATTAGAAAGTATGGCGTCTGTTTTTGAATCTCTAGTTTGGGGTTTTATTGCTAGTATCCCACTTCTTTTAGGCTCACTTGTTGCATTATTTGTAAGTTTGCCCAAATCAATAATTGCAACTATAATGGCTTTTGGTAGTGGTGTTTTAATAGCAGCACTAGCTTTTTCATTAATTGAAGAAGCATTTAGCTTATCTCAATCAATACCCGCTGTTATTCTAGGATTTGCATTAGGCGGTTTATCATATACTGCTGCAAATTATATTTTAACTAAAAGATCCAAAGGGCATTTAAGAAGAAGAAAAAGTTCCCATGGAGACCAAGCAGGTGGTGGGAAGGAAGCTTCTGGGTTGTCATTATTGGTTGGTTCTGTTATGGATAATATTCCAGAGAACATGGCCCTTGGAATATCTCTGGTAACAGGTGGTGCTGTAAACATTGTATTAATCGCAGCAATTTTCATTTCAAATTTTCCAGAAGGTTTAGCATCAACAGAGGGCATGAAAAAAAATGGAAAAAGCCGAAAATACATTATTGGAATTTGGTCTATTGCAATTTTAATAGGAACTATCTCAACTATGATAGGTTTTAGTATTCTCTCAAAAGCACATTCTTCTATTATATCAATAGCCATTTCTTTTGCAGCAGGAGCAATACTTGTGATGTTAGCTGAATCAATGATACCTGAAGCATATCAAGAAGGAGGAATGAAAATAGGCATAGCAACAATGATTGGATTTGTTGTAGCATTTATACTTGGAAAAATTGGCGGAGGATGAATTATTTTAATATGTTATAATTTTCAAAAACGATTTAACTTAGCATATATATTATCGTTACTAATTTAAGGTCCTATTAGATCAAGTCAATTGGTTTTTTAAAATATATTCACAGAAAATAATTTTATAATGGCATTATATGCGCTTTTTTCGAGTAATTTTCTTTAGATATGACTTTTAAACATCAGACAAATTTTTAATGTTGTTTTTTTTAAGATAAAACATTTTTTGGTAATTTATAACTTTTAGGGTTTCTCTTAAATTTCAATAATGGCCTATATAAAAAAGTAGAAGGAGTTTTAATAAAGATATAGAATATAATAAATATTAAAATATTTAAAATCATCATTATTTATCAGAATTGATGTTCGATATTAGGTACAGTCATATTTATTTTATTTTCATAGAATATATCAAATATATTTTTCCTCAAATCAGATTGGATTTTAAGAAATTCATTAGTTTTATTTGTAAAGGCTCTTAATTCATAGACGACTCCTAAAGTATTCAATTCTGTAATAAGGACAAAAGGAACTTCTTTTTCAATTGAAATTCCATTTGTGTTTTTTGCTGCCTCAATTAATAGAAATTCTGCTTTTACCCTGTCAATATCATAAGTTAAAGATATCTTAACAGACGCTGCCAAATATTCTAGCCCGCTATAGTTAATTATTTGTCTTTGTAACAGGATTTGATTTGGAATGACAACTAGTTCATTTCTGATTGTCTTTATTTTTGTATATAAGAGAGCTATTTCCATAACATCTCCTATAAGCTGATTTTCTTCAGTTGTATGAATTCTATCGCCTATACTAAATGGACGTGAAGATAGTAACAATATTCCTGCGATAGCATTACTTATTGTATTTCTTGAAGAAAATCCAATAATTGTTCCAATTGCTACACTTACAGCACTAGCAACAAACCCACTTACATTTGAAAATTGAAATATAATAATAATTATAGCTACAACAATGATTATCATTTTGGAGATTGAAAGAATGCCCTTTAGCTCTCCCTTATCAAGATTTAATGTTCTTGCAAATCTATTAAGGAAATATTTTAAGATTAGAAATATAATAATAGAGATAACAATAGTTATAGCTGAAATTAAAATTAGATCAATCCACCAAGAATTAAAAAATGTGGGTGTGGAATTTGGCGAAGATGGCGATGTTTGATGATCTGAAGAGGCAGGGTTATCAGCAGTATTTTCGCCACTATCCTCCTGAGCCGATACATTGTCAATTGTATAACCATAGAGAAACAAAAGTATAATACTAAAATAAAAAAGCGTATTTGATAAATCTCTTAATTTAATCATAATTTAAAATGTATATGATATAACATATTATATAAAAAATTTAAAATTAGAAAGATATACTTATTTTTATGACATCTTTTTTCTTTTCTTAATTATTCTTTTATTTTATAAATGATTTACTATAGGAAATAAAATAAGCATTCATGAAGGAGTATTTGGCTTTGAAAGTCAAGAGATAAATTTATTTTCTGTTTTTTTAACATCATTAAAATCAGAAGTTAATAGAATTTTTTTCATTTTTTATAATTAAAAGATCATGTTAAAGCTACAAATAATAAATATTTATTTTTTAATATCATTAAATGATCTTGATTATTATATTGGAAAGATGTATTTTTTTACTTGTGTATATTAATTATCTTTGGCCTATTTTGCAATTAGTATTATATAGAATGTTAAAAATCAATTGGATATTATAAATTGGTAACTGTTATCAATATAAATTTTAATATTGATTTTATAAATTTACTTAGTGTATTTTATAAAGAATTAAATTATATAAAGTTACAAATAAAGCTGCAAATATCATAGCTATTACAAGTTTTTTTATGCTCTTATCCATTAATACTTTTAGTTGCAATAATATAAATTATTATTGTTACTTAAGATTTAAAAATTGTAATCAGATTGATTGGAATGGCAATAATTTAAAGTGGTTCCATAATTTAGGAACATTAATAACAATACTTTTAAAATTTTTTACATCATGTTCATTTCATATATAATAAAAAAATACAATAACTAGTATTGGATTAGATCTATTTTTTTATTAGATTATTAATTTTATAATTTTTAAAAAAAAGAAATATTAAATTATTCTTTTTTTAATCAGAATAACAATTACAGCTACTGCTAGTGGAATTCCTATTATAACTGCATATACCGAATAAACTAACATTAAAGGATTAATAAATCCAGAAGGTGAAGAACTTTGTAAATTGTTATTGTTATTAGGTGAGGATGATGATGCATTTGGATTTTTATACACTATTGTACCAAATTGTGTAAATGATTTTGGATCTTGACCATTTTCTACTTTGATAGTTACATTTCCTGGATTATTAAATGAGTATCTTTCAACGCTGGCTCCTACTTGTGTAACTCCGTTTGTTCTGTAGATCTCTTTCCCATCTTGGATTAAAGCAAAATTAAAAGGCCATAAATGCAATAATGTATTCTCTGGCATTTTAAAAAAATCTATTAGAAAAGAAATAGGCTCATTTGTTTTTATTACTTGAGGATTCCAAGAAATCCCAATTTCTGTTTTTTTATCATTAGTTAAATTGTATATAGGAAATTTTCCAATCATCTTTCCATTTTGATCAACTGCATAAGGTGGAATATTTGAAGGAGCTGCTTTAACATTGACTATTCCTTCCATCCATGGATGAATAGTACAAAAATAATTAAAAGTTCCAGATTCATTAAATTTTATAGAATATGAATTTCCAGGTTTAAATGATCCGCTATCAAATAATCCATTAGGTTTTCCTTTTACATTTATGGAGGCCGCACTACCTATTCCTCCACCTAAACCACTTGTGACCGTATGAGGTTCAGTATCATTGTTGGTCCATTTTATAGTATCATTTATATTAATTGTGATTGGACTAGGATTATACCATTTTTTTGCAGTAAATTTTGTTATATCTACCTCGGGGTTAGCAGATCCCTTAGGTATTGTAACTATTTTTTCTGTACTTTTATCATGATTATTATTCTGAGCATAGGAAACAGAAACATAATTCTTATCCATATAAAAAGATAAAATAAATAAAATAGATAAAGATAGAAATATTTTTATTTTAAAAAACTTCAATTATTATCTAATTATTTTAGTGATATATAATAACTATGTTAAATTCTAATTTATTTATAATTAATCTATATTTCAATAAATATTGTTTTGCCTTTATTTAACATTATTGTATGCTCATAAATATTTAAAACAGGATTTTCTTTTTAATGAAGATGAAGTTATTTTGATTAATAGTCGATTTTAACATAAACATTTGCATTTAGTCATATATAATAAAAATTTCTAAATTATTTAAATTATCTTATAGTGTTGTATTTTTTGAATTAGTGAAAATTTAATAATACCAAAGCCTTTATTTAGAAGATTGGGTGTCATTTTTGGAAAAAGCATTAAAAAGAAAAGAAACAATAACTGTAACTTTACGCATTGATAAAGAAATAATGAATAAATTGTCTTTAGATGCCGATAATGACTCTATTAGTTTAAATTCTCTTGTTAATCATGTTTTAAAAAGATATGTTGAATGGAATAAATTTGAAGATAAAGCATCAATGATACCTATTAACTCTGTAGTGTTAAAAGAGTTATTTCATAATCTTGATAAAGATCAAGTAATAAAATTGGCAAAAGATGTTGCCAAAGATGCAGTTTATAGTCTTATATTATTTATGAATGGCAAAGTGGATTTTAATATTTTAGTATCATGGTATAAGGAAAGAATGAGGCATTGCTCTGAAATTTCCGATAAACAGATTGATAATAATCAATATAAAATTATATTTAAACACGAACTTGGAGAGAATTGGTCCTTATATCATAAGACCATAATGGAATCACTTTGCCATGAATATATATCAAAGCCCATAGAAATTAATATTACGAGCTCAACTATTGTATTCAATATCTATAATATTTAAATTAATAATTATTAGTTAATTTTACAATACTTTTATAAATAAATATTTCAAATTTACAAATATATTTTTTTTAAATACGATTTATAATCGTTTTTGCAAACGCTTGCAATATATTTAAATATCTATCAAGTTAACCTAAATTATATTGAAATGATAAAAGGATTTGACAATGATATTAAAGATAAAAATTTTATAATTAGAATAGATATATCAAAAGACATTTTATCTTTAATCATCAGAATAATTCTTTTTTGTATCATGATAATAATAAAAAAATGAAGATAAGATGAACTGAATTATGAATTATATAAATAATAATATAGATATAAAATCTCCGGAATTACAGTCACTTTATCTGGAACCCATTTTATTATATTGTATTGGAGGTATTTCATTTACTTGCCTTTTAGAAATAATTCAAAAAAAGGTATCAGTTCCAATATCATATAAGAAAATAAAAAAATATCTTTATCATTTAATTAACTATGATATTGTCATTTATGATGGTCAAAGGAAAATTTTTTTAACAAAAAATGAGGGGATTAATTTGTTGTTTTCAATTTATAAAGAAAAGAAAATAAATAAAATCAATAGCGAAGATTTAGTAATTACCTTAGAATAGCACATTTTAATTGCTTTTAAAAAATATATACATTATAGCAAATATTTTAGGGTAATTTATGAAATAATAGAATATATGTCATATAAATTATATTATATTTATACAAATTTTTAGTTTAAATAAAAGTATGTTCAGCCAAATTATTATTTGACCATATAATTTATAAAAATTTATTAAATTTATATTTTTTTGATAAAATATTCAAGTTAAAAAAAAGTAATTATTTTGATGGTGCCGAAGGATTCATCGTCATTGTCATACCAGTCATATTCATTGGAGTTCCCGTAGACTTTGAGCCATTTTTAGACGGCATTAATGTAAAACTCATAATTGAAGATGAATTAGTATTTGAGTTTGAATTAGATGTTGATGAAGATGAAGTTGACGTTGCATTTCCTGTTCCTGCTGCAGCTGTCCCTGTTTCATTTCCTTGCTTAGTATTATTATCTTTTCCGTATTGACTAGCTATTTGTAATACAACTGGTTTTGTAAGCATAAAGTGAGCTACATCTTTTGTTTTATTAGATCCATCGACCACCAAATAATTAGTTACACTTTTTCCATTAACAAATCCATCATAACTGCCAGTGGTAGATAAAATACTTGGTTTTGGAATATCTACTTCTTGATGGATATAGACATTATTATCTGGAGCTTTTAATCGACTCATATTGTAATTAAATGGCATGTTAAATGAAATTGCATTTGTTTTATTGTTATATTTGATATCATTTATTTTATCATAATAGCCAAGTACAGTAACTGGAACAGGTTTACCATTTACATCAAAAACTTGGTTTTTAGAAGCACCAACGCTAAGCCATCCATTGAAAATTGGTTGTTGATCATCAGGAATTATAGTTCTAGAATAGTCAACAGTAACAATACGTACTATAAAATGATAAAGGCCTCCTTCTGCAAATATAGGACCTGAAGCAACTACATGGCCAGAGCCTTGACTAGTATATGCATTTAATATAGGGTCAAGGTCGCCTGCTACTGTGATTTCGCTAGTATTTCTTGGCTGCATTTCAAGTTTTAAATCACCATTTGGATCGTAAAACCAGTCAGATAATAATTGTTTACCATTTTTTTCAATTGTAATATAATAAGTAACTTGTTTGAAGGTTTGATTGGTTTTTGAATCAAAAAGTTTGAACTCTATAACAGGTTTTTGACCTTGATTTTGAATTAATGCAGTTGTTACTACCGGAGGATCCATCTTTATCAAAAGGTCAGCTTTACGGTCACCAAAAGATGCAGAAAGTTGTTCCATAAATAAACCATCTCCATAAACTTGGCGAAACGTAAAAGAATAGCTAATTGAAAGGATCAAAAGTATAAAAAAAATCGAAAAAGGAATACCCTTATTCATAGTATAATAAAACTATACTATTCTAATATTTATTATTATGGAAAGAAAGGAACAATTTAACAAAGATGCAATTTAATATTATATATCAAATTAATAATTATAAAATATAAAGTTTTTCGCAAATATTATTTTATTTTTTTATTCACGATCTTCAAGTTTAATCCATCAATAAATTTATTATAAATGACAAATTAACAAAACAAATGGAAAAAAAGAAGGAAAAACTCAAACAAAGTATTAAATTGGATAAGATTGATAAAAGTATCAAGAAGATACAAAGTTACAGCTTAATTAATCCCTGTTATCTTACAATTATTTTTCTTTTGATTTAGAATTGTTTAAAATTCAATAATATCTCGGTACCGAAAATTTTCTTTTAGTGATAACTTCTTTGTTTTTAAATAATTCAAATTGAGTATGCTTTGGATAATCGTATATTATATAGTCAAAAAAAACCATTTAAAGGAACATGCAATAATTGATTTATTACAATGTAATTTTAATTTTATATTAAAATAGGAATTATTATTTTTTGAAATAAATGATTTATTTAATTTATCCGATATTTTATTGGTTTTTGATAAACTAAATAGATATAAATATTTATTTCAAATGCCTGCTCCAGTTCCATAATACATATGATCTTCTCTATGACCTCCCTGTCCTCTGCCTATATTTTTATAATCTGAAACAAATTCTATAGATTTTATCCATTTTACCATTTTATAACCTAACTGCGTTTCCACTCTTAATCTTAAAGGGGAGCCATAAGGAACAGCAAGTGGTTCGCCATTCATTTCATATGCAAGTATAGTTTGAGGATGTTTAGCAAGTTCTATTGATATTGTTTCATAAAACTGTTCTCCTTGTGAATATTGATAAGAATAAAACACTACATATCGGGTATTAGAAAGAGGTTTGCACATTGAAATTATATAGTTCATCGGGACTCCACCCCATTCTCCTATAGCTGTCCAACCTTGAATACAAGAATGTTCTGTAATTTGGATTTCCTTTTTTAAAGAAAGAATATCCGAAAGAGAAAGATCAAGTGGTTTATCAACTAATCCATAAATCTCAAGTTTCCAATTAGAAAAATTATTATTCAATAAATCTGCATATTCTTTTGTATCTGGAGGGTATCCATTGGCTCGAAAGAAGGGAGTAATTGATGATTTTGTAAATTGCTGCTTTGAAACTACTTTATTGAAAAAAATTCGCTTTAGAGGTTCTATAACAGTACCAAGCTTATTTTGAATTAATCGAGGATTCTTAAGGGAAATTCCTGTAGCCCAAACTTGAATAGCAATAACAACTAAAAAAAAGAGGATAAATATGCCAACAGCTATGCCAAAACTGGTTGCCTTACCTAAAAAAATATCACCCATATTTTCTGAAAAATCAGTTAGCATGACCATGGCTATATGAATAATAATAAACAAAACAAAACCCACCATCCCTATAAAATGAAGACTTCGAGCAACCTGTCTTCCTCTGAAAATTTTAGGATACCATGGAAATCGAGCTCCTATTGCAGGCGACATTGCAGCACCAGTTGCAATCATAAATGGCCCTAAAATAAATACGACACCAAAATATGCTAATTGTTGTATTGGATCATAAGGATTACCCATTGCTGCAGCTGAAAAATTAAAACTTGCATATTGAGTCATTGTATGAATAGCTTGAGGAATTATTGACCAGGAGGTAGGTACGAGCCTCTGCCATTCATCGCTTGTAAAAAGTAGAATATAATATGCAGCACCATTAGCTATCCAAAATATAATAGAGAAAAAATGCCAGTGACGTCCTAGTCCAAGATTTTTGTGTCCAGGTAAAGCAATCCAAGAAGAAAAAGATTCTTCTTCTTCAAGAGAAATCCATATTCTTTTTTTAAAACCAGGTAGAAACTTTTTTTTGGTAAATTTAATCCATTCTTTTCCTGGAGTCGCATCATCATGCCAATATAGTTTTGGAAGGGCACTTAGAATCTCTATACCACTTCTTATTAAAATAACAATAAAAATTAAATTTATAAAATGAGCAAATCGAAGCCAAAATGGAAAATCATCAAATACCATAAAAAAAGTTATTTGCTTTCAATATATTAGAATATTGAAAGAATATTATACATTGACTAAAGAGTCGCTATCTTTAAACTGTTTTTCTTTAATTGCCTTTTCTGCATCACTCTCGCCCTCATGTATCAATTTTTTTATTCTATATTTGGAAAAATCTGCATCTTCTAAAATGTAATGTAAATCTTCTTCTTTTCTACCTATTCTAATTACATCTGTTATAGCTGCACCATGTTTTTTAGTAAGCGAATGATATTCTTTATCTAATTCCTTGAGTTTTTCATTTGTTTTTTCATCTATTTTTGCATCAGATGAATTAATAATTTTATAAATTCTTTTTAAAAGATTAATTGATTTTTCGTTTACTTTTAACATTTCTATATTCTTATCAGTTTTATCCATGAATACTATATCCCTGGCTCTGTGCCATACTTCGAACATATTTTTAGGAATGTCTTTTTGATTTCTTGGAAATACATCAACAATAAAAAATCTTTTATCATTTAAAGGTGATGCTCTTATTACCTCTAACATTGGTGTATTAGTAAGCAAACTTCCATCCCACAAGTACTTACCATCTTTTTCTGTCCATCTTATTCCATAAAAAGGATAACTTGCACCAGCAAGGATTTTATCGGCATCAATATCCATGTGAGCATTATCAAAAATTACTGGTTCTCCTCTTTGAATATCAGTTGAAGTTATTATAAGACGAGACTGCTTCTCATCTTTAAAGTTCCCTTTTATATCATCATTTACTTTTGTATTAATTTTTTTAAGGCCATTAAAATCAATAAACTGCATCAATGTCTTTTTAAGTGGATCTTTATCATATAAGAATGTCCATTTGTATGGTAACATAAGGTCAGGATAATTTGGCATAAACCATATTGGTATAAATGCTTTTGGAATACCGTAAAATATAGAGTGAAATGAAAAAAGCATTGCCCTCATCTTATTTGAAGAGATATTAGGTAATGATAAGACAGGTTCAGAAGATATAATATCTTCTGCCAAAGTCAGCCAAAAATCCTCTAAAATAGAAGGGGCATCCTTGCCATCTCCATTTTGAGCTGCTGTGATTATAGCAGTATTTATGGCACCAATAGATGAGCCTGCTAAAACATTAAATTTTATACCTCGTTTACAAAGTGCCTTGTAAACTCCACATTCATAGGCTCCAAGGGAACCTCCACCTTGAAGTACAAGAATAGTATCAAAGTTCAAATCAATAATCGACCCGTATCAGTATAACGATTTTCCATTGTTATTGTACTTGGCTAACATCTGGTTTAAAGAGAACATCAGAAGTCCAATCTCCTATAACTTTTAATTTCTTTTTTATAGTAGGAAGGTTTGCCAAATAATAAGTGCGCCAAAGCCACCATGCTAAAAAGCCATGTAGTTTTATTTTACCAAACAATATTGCAACACCTGTTCGTTTTCCAATTTGTGCCATCATACCTTTTGTTTTATAATTAAATACCTTTTTTTTGTTTTCTTCTAACTTTTCTTTTCCTCTTCTTTTTGCATAAATAGATAACATTATGTTATCTGCAACAATATCGCTTTGCCTGATGGCATGTTGTGCTGTTGGTGGATAGGGATTTCCAGTCTGTGGATCTGTTACTGATGCACAATCTCCAAGAGCATATACTTCATTTTCATAATTTTTGACTTCTAGATAATTATTTGCTAATATTCTATGACCCTTACCATGTTCACAATTTAGATTTGCTATTAAATCATTTTGTGTTACTCCGGCAGTCCAGATTATAGTATAACATGGTATTTCAGTATTATTATCAAGTATTGCTTTTTCTTTTGTTGCACCTTTTACTTTGGAATTCATTATAAACTCGACTCCATTTTCTTCTAATTTTTCTAATGCAAATTTGCCCAAACCTTCGTCTATTTGTTCTAATATTTTATCAGTTGCACTTACTAATATGATTCGTACATCAGTCATGTAGATGTTAGGATAATACTGTCTAATTGTATCTCGAACAAAATCATTTACAGAACCTACTGTTTCGACTCCGCTAAAACCGCCTCCGACAACAACAAAAGTTAACAAGCTTTTTCTCAAATCATGGTTATCTTGTTCTATATTTGCCTGCTCTAAAATTCTAATTATATGATTTCTCAAAGCAATTGCATCATCTATTGATTTCATAGTAAAAGAATTATTTTCAATATCTTTATTTCCAAAGAAATTATTTTCACTTCCTAGTGCAATAACTAAATAGTCATAATTTAGAGTATGTTCATGAAAATTATCATTATCTTTATCACCTTGTTGTCCTTTTTTAGAAGTATATCTTCCAATTATATGTGAAATATCTACTTTTTTATTATCAAAATCTATTGATTTTATGTTAGCTTCAAAATATTTTGCCTTTTTGCAAAATTCTCTTACCGGTGTTACTATGTGCCTAGTTTCAATCATTCCTGATACTATTTCAGGTAGCATTGGAGTAAATAGGATAAAGTTATCTTTGCTTACTAGTGTTATTTCTACATCACTATCATTTTGAAATTTTTTCTGAAGCTTTTTTAAAACACCAATACCCGCAAATCCACCACCTAAAATTACAATGTGTTGAGGGTTAAATGATTTAGAATAAATTTGGGGTTTTTTTCCTTCTTCTTGTTGTTGTTCTTTGTTTATTTTTATTTGTGACATGTTATTCTCCTTATTTTTTATTCTACATGATGCTGGTGTACCAATTGGTCATAGAACCTCACTGCTTTTATATTGGCAAATTCATATAATCCAAATTTAGATAACTCTCTGCCAAATCCACTATTTTTAACTCCTCCAAAAGGAACTCGAGGATCAGATGCCACTACATTATTAACCGATATTACTCCTGATTGAATTATTTGGGAATATTTTTCAGCATTATCTAGATTTTGAGTCCAAATACTTGCACCTAGTCCATATTCACTATTATTAGCAATTTCTATAGCATGACTCTCATTATCGGCTACAATAATGGGTGCAATAGGACCAAATACTTCTTCTTGTGCAATGCGCATATTTGGGTTGACATTTTTGAGAACTGTAGGTTCATAGAAATTGCCTTTTTTTTCTTGCAATTCTTTTCCTCCAGTAATAATTTCTGCTCCCTCTTTAATTGAATCTTTAACTTGGGAATCAATTTTTTCTAATGCATTTTTATTTACCAAAGGACCCATGTCAGTGTCTTCAGATAAAGGATCACCTACTTTTAATTTCTCAACTTTTTGTACAAATTTTTCTATAAATTCATTTGCTATCTTTTTCACAACTATAAAACGCTTGGATGCAATACAACTTTGACCACAATTGATAAATCTTCCCTTTACTGCTCCTGCGGATGCTTTTTCAATGTCTGCATCTTCACAAACAATAAATGGATCACTTCCACCTAGCTCTAAAACAGTTTTTTTAATTTTTGAAGTTGCTCTTTGGGCTACTTTAGAACCTATCGCTACACTTCCTGTAAATGTTATACCTGAAATATATTTTGATTCGATTAGTGTATCTGCAATGCTTGAATCGCCTACCAAAGTTTGAAATACTCCTTCAGGTAAGCCAACTTTAGAAAATGCTTTCTCTATTTCAATTCCACATTGCATTGTCACGCTAGATGGTTTTAAGACTATGGTATTACCAATTACAAGAGATGGGGCTGCAAATCTTAAAGCTTGCCAATAAGGAAAATTCCAAGGCATGATGCTACCTATAGCACCTATAGGTTCAAATTTTACAACTGTTTTACGAGCATCAGCATTTATTACCTCATCAGTTTTAAAAAGTAGACCGTTATCTGCAAAATATTCCATTGCCCATGCACACTTTTCTACCTCTGCTTTTGATTCTTTAATTGCTTTCCCCATTTCCATAGTTGCAATTTTAGCTAGATTTTCTTTGTCTTTTCTAAATTGCCTTGCAAATTCATAAATATAATCTGTTCTTTTATGAGGATCTTTTTTCCATTCTTCAAATGCTTCTTTGGCTTTCTTTGTTTTGCTTATCAGTTCTTCTTTTGTTATATTCTCATATTCTTGGATAACTTGTGCTGTTGAAGGATTGATTGTTTTTATTGTCAAAGATTGATAACACCTCTGCCTATAATTTTGCCTTCTTTTAACTTTGTCAATGCATCTGTAGCTTCACTTAGTTTGAATCTGTCTGAAATAACTGGCTTTATCACTTTTCTATTTGCAAGTGAAACAAGCTCTGCCATATCTTGTATGTTTCCAGTGTATGAACCAATGATACTGTATGCTCTTGTTGGCATTGAAACCAAGTTTAATTTTAGCTCTCCACCAAAAAGACCTACAAGAACTACTTTGGCTCTCTTTCTTAAAAGTTGCATATCTGTTTCTACAGTTTTAGATGCATTTACAAAATCAATAACAGCATCTGCACCTTTTTTGTTTGTTAATTCCATTACCTTTGAAACTGGATCTTCATTTTTTGAATTGATTGTTTCATCAGCACCATTTTCTTTCGCAACTTTAAGCTTGTCATCTCCCAAGTCTATTACAATTATTCGAGCACCAAATACTGCTTTTGCAAGCTGTATTGCCATTATGCCAAGCCCTCCTGCTCCAACAATTACAATGTTGTTATCTGGCTTTATTGCAGTGTTTTTAACAGCACCATATGCTGTTAATGCAGAACATGATAAAGTTGCAGCTGTTTCTGTATCAATGTTTTGGGGTATTGGAAGAAGGTATCTATAGTTTGGTACAAGAACGTATTCAGCATATCCTCCATCTCTATAAACACCAAGGGAACGTGGATTATCACAAAGATTTTCATCACCTACTCTACATGCAGGACATAACCCATCACCTACCCATGGGTAAACCATTACCTTTTGGTCTTGT
>Ga0134125_10005093_pt1 | contig 14948 bp, 14 predicted proteins | sample KB31751_FD_96464 | JGI IMG/M metagenome (GOLD analysis project Ga0134125, IMG submission 96464) | Terrestrial soil microbial communities with excess Nitrogen fertilizer from Kellogg Biological Station, Michigan, USA - KB3-175-1 | ecosystem: Environmental > Terrestrial > Soil > Unclassified ... | reverse complement strand
GTTCACAGGTTCTGCCCTCCCGACAGAAATTGCATGCAACCCCGAAATTTCTCTGTCCATTCACGAGGGGACGTCCGGGGTGCAAAGGGTACTGATATTGCTTTACCGTTGCCGGCATTCCCTGCCGGTCCAGTCCGGTCTCAGGATTTGGCGGGCCATTCCATGCGGCAGTTGGTTTCCTCCAGCGGCTTGTTGACGGATGCCCCGTCCACTACCTTGTCCACTTTGAACAGATCCTCCTCACCGCCAGGGCCCGAAGCCTGCGCCGTCCCGACATATAGGGAAGCGATCAGTTGGTTCTGCGCCTTGCGGTAGAAGGGGTCATTTGGCATCAGAGCCACTTCGGGTGGGAGCTTCATTCCCTGAAGAGCCCGGGCCATCTTTTCTCCATCCAGGGATTTCGCTTGCTGGGCTGCCAGTGCGCAGGTCCAGCCGGCGACGTATCCGAACCAGTGTCGTGCTGTCGGCACTTTTCCGTCTGTCTTGTTCTTGATCGCCGAGACAAATTTATCTACGCCAGGGACCTGATTCTGTCGCCAGTACCATTCGAATACCCAACTTCCGACACGCGCCTCGGGTGGCAGTGCCTCCAACAGTTCGAGCTCCTGCTGAGCCCCCGCCACGTGGAAGCGTTTATCGAACCCGAATTGCACGAACTGCTTCAGGGCGTTGACCATGTCATCGCCGCCCACCAGCAGGACGATGACGTCTGGCTTTGCTGCGGCAGCCTTGATCAGGAAAGAAGAGAAGTCTGTGGTACCGAGGGGTGGCAGGCTGACGCCTACGTTCTTTCCCCCGAACTTCTTGAGAGCGGCGTCGTAGCTGTTGAGGAGCGACCGGCCGAAGACGTAGTCGGCGGTGATGAAGTAGAAATTCTTTCCGTAGTCGTCAATGAGCGACTTGGCAACCGCGTTGATCAACATCGTTGTGGTGCTGCAGATTCTGAACACGTTCCAATTGCAGGCGCTTCCCGTGATTTCGTCGGAGTGAGCGCCGGGCACGATGTGCAGAATGCCCTTTTTCTTTGCCGCCTGGGCCATCCCCAGCACCATGGCAGAGTTTTCGTTTCCCACCAAAAAGTCTACTTTGTCGCTATTGATCAGTTTGTTGGCTTTCTGAATGGCCAAGCCTGTATTGGTGCTGCTTGCGTCCTCCACGATGAGTTCAACCTTCTTTCCCAGGATGCCGCCGCCGTTGTTGATTTCTTCTGCTGCAAGCTGACATCCAATTAATTCGTTCTTTCCGAACGCCGCGTATATCCCGGTGAGAGAATTGTCGATGCCGATCTTTACTGTTTTCTCGCCCTGGGCTTGAACGATCCCAGGGAATGCCAGTTGTGTGATGCCAACGGCGGCCGCTGCTTTCAGGACGGACCTTCGTGACATATGTGCTTTGTATGTGTTATCGCTGATCATCTCTGTCTCCTTTAACTCTCTTTGATGCGTTGTTGTTGGAACTACTATTCACCCTCCCGCCGCCTGAGGTCTTCCTCGACTGCGCGGTTTCACTTCCCGGCGAGTTTGACTGCGTTTGATGCCGTCGCTCTGGCTCTGGGCGAGAGAAATGGCGTTGTCGACGATATGTTTCGTCTATGTGGCGGACGGGGTGGTCGGCCACAACCCGCAGTTTGCGGATCGAAATTGGCACTCGTGGTGCGGATAAATCGGATGGAGCAGCCTGGTGGCAGGCTCATGGCTCGAATTCAAAAGGGACTCGCTGGCCTGATGACCGGTCTCACGTCCGTCAGTGCATCAATTTTTTTATTTCTCTTTCCGCCAACCGCGAATAGTAGGCAAAAGTCGCCCGGTGCCTTTGTGGGGTGCTGATCCAATCCCGGGCTTCCGCGGCCAGATCGTGAGGTATCGGTTTGATGTCTCCCGAGGCGAGCGCCATGAGTTGCAGCTTGGCGGCGCGTTCAAACATGACGGCCAGCACGCAGGCCTCCTCTACAGAGCCGCCGGTGACCAGCATCCCGTGATGAGCCAGCAGGATGGTCTTCTTGTTCGCCAGGGCCGCCGAGATCAGTTTCCCTTCACCGTTGCCCACGGGAATGCCCGGCCACTTTTCGACGAAGGCCACCTCGTCGTGCAGAACGCATGTGTCCATGTGGGAGACGACCAGCGGAATCTCCAGCATCGAAAGCGCTGAAACGTTCAGCGGATGGGCGTGGAGGATGCATTTGACGTCTGGGTGATTCCTGTAGATCCAGGAGTGAAAACGGGCGGCCGGGTTGGCCATCCCTTTGCCCTTCAGTACGGTCAGATCGCCGTCGACGAGCAGCAGATTGTTTTCGGTCACCTCCTCGAAGCCGGTACCCCATTGCTGGGTCCAGTACGTATCCGGGTCCTCGCCTCGGGCGCTGACTTGGCCGGCGAGGCCGGATTCGGTAGTGTGCCCCAACATGAACAGGATGTGTGCGGCGCTCGTGAGCGCCTTGGGTATGGTAATGGGCTCGATTTCGAGCCCGGAGTTCATCTGCCGTATGACGTTGCTGACGATCGTGTCTTTGCTGAGAGTGTCGGTTTTCATAACGTTGGGTAGCGTGATTGGCGACTTGGTAGCTCAGTGTATGGAGCCAAATAGTGAAGTACAATTTAAAAAAACTTGATATACATCAACAATGGCTTATGAATTGACCCTCAGAAGCCTTCGTGCGCTCGTCGCGGTGGCCGACACTGGCAGCATCGGCCGCGCGGCCGAACAGTTGTGCATCACCCAGTCGGCGCTTTCTCAGCACGTGGCACGCTTGAGCGACGTGTTCGGCGGCGCGGTGGTGGAGCGTCGGGGCCGGGGAATTCGGCTGACCGAAAGAGGGCGAATCATCGTGGCTCACGCCCGCGACATAGAAAGGTGCCTCGCCAACGCCGTTTCAGCCGTCGACGACCTGAGCGGGCTTACCCGCGGGCACATCCGGATCGGTGTGCTTCAAAGCGTCAACCTGCATCTGATACCGACCGCTCTCGCGCGGATGTGCGATGTGCATCCGGGTATCCGCACATCGGTTCGTGAACTCTCTGGCAAGGGAATCGAAGAGGGCGTGACGTCTGGTGATCTGGATCTCGGTGTCGGGGTTGGCCGTGTGGAAGCCGAGGACCTCAAGGTCACCCGGCTGTATACCGAGCGTATTCTGTGGGCTGGCGCTCAATGCCCGGAACACGGTCCGGCAAAGGCGATTCGCTTGTCCGAGGTCAGTCGGTCGCCGCTGGCGCTGTTGTCGGGCGAATTCACCACACGACAGCTCATCGATTCGCGCTGCCTGGAGTCGGACATCGTGCTGCAGCCGACGATCGAGACCAACACCATCAGTTCGTTGCTTGAGCTGCTGCGCGTCGGCGCGTTTAGTACATTGCTGCCATACTCGGCTCTCATGGGAGCGCAGGCCGCGGGAATCGCCTGTACGCGGACGACGGATCCTGAACTTCGCCGCACGGTTTCCATACTGCGCAGGCGTTCACCCGTGGACTCCGCGGCGGGCGCGGCGTTCATCGGAGTGCTTCAGGATGTGGTGGCAGAGCTCGCCAGCCAGCATGCTGATTTGTCGACTTTTCCGCGCTGATGCCTGTGTGCCGGGAACCCCGGGGGGCTGAGTTGCCGGACCGAGCGAATCTCTTGCCGATCGTGCCGATGTCCCGATGACATGCCGAGATAACCCGGGTTTTATATCTCTCCCTGTTATAAGCAATCGCCATCCTTTTGGTTTCAATATCCTGAGACGCAGGATAAGCTACGTTACATTATTCAGGGAACTGACAGAACCGCGTATTCCCATGGCGCCGCTGGGGCTCCTTCCGGAGCGGTTCTCGTCCAATGGGAGAGGTCGGATGAAGGCAAGGCAAGCAGCGCGCGGCGCGCGCTCGTGGGGACTGATTGCTGCACGGTTGTCGGGTTGCCTGTTGGCCGGGCTGTTCACGGCGACGGCCGTGGCCGCTGCCGATGGGGTGCAGGCGCGCCTGGATGGCGGGCAGGCGGTCCGCGTGGGATTTGCGGAGCAAGTGCCCTTTGTCGTCATGGGTCCCAATGGCAGTCTCACGGGCTATGAGGTGGATTTGCTGAAAACCGTGTTGCAGGGCATGGGAGAGAAGAACATCAAGGTCGAGGCGGTGCCGACCGAGTTTGGCGCCTTGATTCCGGGGCTGATGGCCGGACGCTTCGATGTCATTGCCTCGGACCTGTATATCCGTCCCGATCGCTGCAAGCTGGTGGCGTTTGCTGAACCCACGCATATCGTGAACGATGCGGTTGTGGTGCGGGCCGGCAATTCCAAGAACATTCACAGCTACGCAGACATTGCGCGGGATGCCTCTTTCAAGCTGGGCTATCTCAGCGGTGGCGGGCCGATCGCTGATCATGCGGTTGCGGAAGGTGTCAAGAAAAGCCAGCTGGTCACATTGCCGGACGTCGCCTCGCTCTTTGCGGCGGTGAAAACGGGGCGGATCGACGGCTTTCTGAACACGGCCATTACGCATCGCGCCATGCTGAAGGATGCGAAGGATCCCTCCCTCGAAATTGTCGAGCCGTTCCGGCAGGCCGTCATTGACGGCAAGCCCGCCATCGGCGTAGGGAGCTTTGCTTTCCGGCCTGCGGACAAGGCCTTCGTGCAGAAATTCGACAAGTCACTGCTGACGGTTTTGAAGTCCGATGCCTGGGTGCGGGAAGCCGCGAAATACGGCTTTGCCCGATCTGATATCCCGCAGGGCGATGTCACCACAGAATCCTTATGCAAGGGCTGACGCTTCTTTGGCAGTATCGCTTTGATATCCTCCACGGTATTGGTTGGACCATCCAGATCGCTGCGGGGGCGGCGCTCGTCGCCCTGATCCTGGCTTTCGTGGCGGGGCTCGGGCGGATGTCTGCGCGCCGCCCGGTTCGGGCCGTCGCCTCGATTTACGTCGAGTTCTTTCGCGGGACTTCGGCGCTATCCCAACTGTTCTGGTTGTTCTTCGTCCTTCCGTATCTGGGCATTTCCTTATCGCCGGGCTTGTGCGCCGTGGTGGGGCTGGGATTGTGTTTTGGCGCGTATGGAGCCGAGGTCGTGCGCGGCGCCTTCGAGGCGATCCCGCGGTCACAGCGGGACGCGCTGGCTGCGCTGAATTTCGGACGTCTGGCGGGGTTCCGCACCGTCCTGCTTCCACAGGCAATGATCCTGATCACCCCGCTATTCAGCAATCTGGCCATTGAGCTTCTGAAGTCGACTTCGCTCGCTTCGCTGATCACGATCCCCGACTTGACCTTTCAAGCGCATTCAATCGTCAATCGAAGCTACGATGCTGGCCCGATCTATCTTTTCACGGCCATCGTTTACCTGATTCTCGCGCAAACTATTGCGCGTTCCATGCGGCGTCTCGAGGTCCACCTGGGGCGTGGCCTGCATCCGGCGCGCGCGGCCCGAGTGCGCGCATAATGCCTTTTTCCTGGAGCTTCGTCTGGGAGGTCCTTCCCGCACTTGGGCGGGCGGCCGTCATCTCGCTTGTCGTCACTGTCGGAGGGTACCTGGCGGCCTTGGCGTTTGGACTGGTTTTTTTTGGCCTTACGCGCGCGCGCCGTGAGTCCATACGGCGCTTGGGACGCTGGACCATAGAGTTGGTGCGTTCCACGCCGCTGCTCATCCAGGCGTATTTCATTTTTTTCATTCTCCCCGAGTACGGCATTGTCCTTTCCGCCCTGACTACGGGAGTACTGGCCCTGGGCCTGTATCATGGCGCCTATACCGCTGAGGCTTATCGGGCAGGTCTGGAGTCCGTTCCGGCTGGACAGTGGGATGCCGTGCATAGCCTCCGCTTTTCGCGCTTCGCGGCTTACCGGTATGTGATCATTCCGCAGTTGCTTCCGCCCATCACGCCCGTGTTGGGCAACACTTTCATCACCATGCTGAAAGATTCGTCCATCTTGTCGGCTGTGGCCGTACCCGAACTGATGTTCGTCGCCAACGATCTGGGTTCCGAGCGTTTTCAATACACTGAGCCCATCACCCTGGCCGCGCTCATCTATCTCATCATGAGTCTGTCTTTTGCCTTGATCCTCTACTGGGTCGAGCGCCGCATGCGGAGGGCATGATGGGCATGGTCGAATTCCGGACGGTGAGCAAATATTTTGGCAATATGGTGGTGCTGCGGGATTTCGACTTCACGGTTGAGGAGGGCGAAAAAGTTGCCATTCTGGGACGCAGCGGATCCGGCAAGTCGACGCTTCTGCGCATCGTCATGGCTCTGGAAACCATCGACCGGGGGCGCGTCAGTCTCGACGGAGAAACTCTCTGGGATGCGGACGCCGGCGTCGATCCAGGGCGGGGTGGTGAACGTGGGCGCATTCGCCACATGCGCTCCAAGGTGGGCATGGTCTTCCAGCAATTCAATCTCTTTCCCCATATGACGGCCGTCGAAAATGTTGCGGCGGCGCCTCGCCACGTGCTTGGCATCGATGCCGGCGCGGCGCTGGCGCTCGCGCAGGAACTCCTGGCTCGAGTCGGATTGGCGGATCGGGCGCGGCACTATCCATCAGCCTTGTCGGGCGGCCAGCAACAACGGGTTGCGATCGCGCGGGCACTGGCGCTGGAGCCCAAGATCATGCTGTTCGACGAGGCGACCTCGGCGCTGGATCCCGAACTGGTCAGCGAGGTGCTGGACGTCATGCGCGCGCTGGCGCATGAGCGTTCGTTGACCATGCTGGTGGTCACCCATCAGCTCGGTGTGGCCAGGGCTATCGCCGATCGGGTGTGCTTCATGGACGAGGGACGCATTATCGAAGAAGGCCCGACGGAAGAATTCTTTGGCGCGCCGAAAAACGAACGCACGCGAGCCTTCTTGAGCGCGGTGCAAGTGGCGTAGGCTGCTGCGCGGGTTGGGCGGCGGCCGTCCGGGAGGGCAATGTTGTCGTATGGGGCTCCACTGATGGGGCGATTGACGAGAGGGGCGGGAAAATGATTGTGACAAGCGTGGACGAGAAGCGGGCCACCGATCTTCATGTCCGGGGGGAGGGCTGGTCCAGTACCCGGCTGCTCGTGCGGGGCGATGGGCTGGATTACTCCCTGAACGACACCTACGTCGATGAGGGAGTGGAGATGCGCTTGCACTATAAGAACCACGTCGAGACCAATTATTGTGTGTCGGGGGCCGGCGAGGTCGTCGACCTTGCGACCGGCCAAGTGCACGCCATCGGTCCCGGGTCGGTCTATACCCTGGACAAGCATGATGAGCATATTGTCCGCGCCGGCAAGGGCGGCCTTCATTTCGTTTGCGTATTCACGCCGCCGCTGGAGGGGCACGAGACGCACGGGTCGGACGGCAGCTATCCTGCCGCAGACGCAATGGAAGAAGGCCGGCAGGCTCCTTCAGCGGCGCCCGGATCGTCGACCCTCAGCCGCGTGGATCACGCCGTCATCTATGCCGGAGCCGGGCTGGATAGTGCGGTCGAGCAGTTCACGCGCCTGGGCTTCCATCTCACGCCGCGCGGCCATCACTCGATGGGATCCAGCAATCATCTGGCGATTTTTGAGTCCGATTATTTCGAGTTGCTGGGCGTCGAACCGCAGAACGTTGCCCGATTCGGCGACGGCTGGAATCATCCGCTGGGCCTTTCCGGCTTGGTGTTCAAGACGGCCGATGCCCGGGCGCTCTGGCGTGAGCTGTCGGCGCGCGGCGTACCGCTGGAGGGGGACGCGCCGGCGGCTTTCAACCGGCCCGTTGACCTGCCGGACGGCCATCGGGAGACGGCCCGTTTTCGGACGGTGCGTCTCGCAGCGGATTCCGTCCCCAACGGGCGTGTGTTTTTCTGCGAACAGATCACGCCCGAACTGGTCTGGCGGCCGGAATGGCAGCGGCATCCCAACGGCGCCACGGGCATCCTGGAATATGCGGTGGCGACGCGGGATCCCTCTTCGCTGGCGTCCGTGCTGGACAGCGCGGTGGGTCCGGATCTTGTGAAGCCGGTGGATGGAGGACTTCAGTTGCAGCTCGGGCCGACGCGTGTCGTGCTGCTCACACCAGAGGAAATCGCCGTTCGGTACGGCGTTCCCGCTCGTGATGTCTCCGGCGGCATCCCGCGACCGGTCGCCTTGACTGTGCGCGTGAGTTCGCTCGACGCAGTGCGTGGAGTCGTCCAACGCGCCCGGATCATCGGCGTGCGCGAAGTCGATGGACGACTGGTCGTGCCGGCGGCTGGGGCGGCGGGCGTCGTGCTGGGGTTTGCCCAGGCGTAGCCGCAGCGGCGGCCGTCCGCTACCAGTCTCGGAGGCCGGACAGCGCCTGTTCCTGTATGGCCGCCATTCGTGTCGCAACCGACAGGCGCCAGGCGGGGGCCACGGGCGTGAACGACTCCAGGACCCGGGCGCGGACTTTCGCCAGAGTCTCGTCAGTCACGCCGTTGTGATCGCCGAAGCGCAGCCAGTGGTCCAGCATGAAGACGGCCTCCTGGTCCTCGTTGGACAGGATGCCGAATTCCACGACAGCTCCGGCCAATTGCGCGGGTGCCGTGAATGCCTCCAGTCCGTGGAACAGCAGACCCCGGTAGCGCGGGCGCTGAGCGCCGTCGAATCCATGCATGGCGCCTATGCGCTGCGCGCCCCACCACTTGATGCATTGTTCGCGTTGCACCGAACCCTCCGGATTGAAGCACAGCAGGAGCTCTTCGCCATAGCGGCCCAGGCCGGTATGCCAGTCGATGAAGGCGATGCGTTCGACGCCCCGCAGGTGTTCCAGAACGATCCGTTCCAGAACGCGGTTCGACCATTCTCTGTCCCGGCCGCCGTACGAGCGGCCGCTTGGGGTGGTGTATTGCCCGGCGATCAGCGCCTCATTGCGCGCCTCGACACCGAACCTCTCCGTCCATTCGCGCAATGCGTCGATCTGCGCCTGATGGGTTTTTGGACTGTAGCCGGTCTGGCAAACGATCGGGTGAAGCTCCGCATAGCGCGCGTTCTCCGGGCGGGCCTGATTGTGGTCGATGAAGTTGCGATTGAGGTCCACATTGTTTTCGGTGGTTCTCGAACCGTGAGCGAAGCCGTAGGGATTGATGGCATGCACGAGGACGATCCGGCAGTCCGGAGCGATGTCCCTGGCCATGCCGGCGTTCAACAGAATCAGGTGCGCCGCTGATCCTGCGAAACCCTCCACTCCGTGCGTGCCTGCGATTGCCACGAAAGCCTTCCTGGCGGAGCTGGAGCCCAGGACGCATACGTCGCAGCTCAGCGTACCCCCGCCGGGCGCGCGGGCGGTGGGATGGACATATTGATGAACCCGCCCGCCGGCTGCCGCCGCAGCCATCATGAAGCGTGCTCGAGCAGTTTCATAGTCGGGAGAAAAGGCGGATTCGTTGGGAATTTGCATGATTCGATAACGTTGACGTGACTGCTCTTCGCGCCCTGTCGAGGGTGCCGTGATGGAAGGTCGGCGGCTCGAATGCAGGGGCTCCAGTGTAAAGTAAACCGGGTGCGCCACCGGGCAAATGGAGGATACCGCACGGGCTTGCTTTTCCCCGGGGGATCGCCCACAATAGCCTCAACGACCCCGGGATGTCCGGGGCTTTTTTGGGTGAGCCCGCAGGCTTGCCCGGCAATGCGCAAAGCCCGTCTTTACGCGTACGGAGTCGAAGGCTTTACAGCGACGTCCGTCGGGCTGCCGCAATGTGCGGCGCGTACTGCCGCTGTTTTTATTTCTCTGATCATCAGTCGCCCTGCGCACAGGGCGTTCTTTACTTTTGGGTTGAATTTATGTCTGCGATCCCTTTGACAGCTCGCGGGGCAGAGCGTTTACAAGCCGAACTTCAGCGTCTCAAGACGGTGGAGCGCCCCCAGGTCATCAGCGCCATTGCCGAGGCGCGCTCGCACGGTGATCTGTCCGAAAACGCGGAATACGATGCCGCCCGTGAACGTCAGGGCTTCATCGAAGGCCGCATTCAGGAGCTCGAAGGTTCGCTGTCCAATGCGCAGATCATCAACCCGGCCGATCTGGACCTGGAAGGCCAGGCCGTATTCGGGGCGACGGTCGAGATCGAAGACCTGGAATCCGGCGAGCGTCTCGCCTATCAGATTGTGGGTGACCTGGAAGCCGACATTCGCGCCAGCATGATTTCCGTGTCCAGCCCGATGGCGCGTGCCCTGATCGGGCGCAGCAAGGGCGACGTGGTGGAAGTCCGCGCGCCGGCCGGCGTGCGGGAATACGAGGTCCGCTCGGTCAGCTACGACTAGTGCGGCCGCGCCGCGCGCCAGCGCGCAGCGACAATGCGCTGCCGCTGCGTCGGGGGATGCCAGGTGCGGCCGCTGGCCGTGCCGCTCGGTGGGTGGCGCGGCCTCCAGCGGTATCGGCCTCGCCGCGCTTCGAGCCGGGTCGGCCGTCCGTTGGGCGTCGCGCCGGCTTGGCAGGTTCCACCTTGGGGCCACGAGCCGCCGTGCGCCGCGCGGTTGAAACGGCATCATGGCCGTGAGCCGCCTGCTTCTTGGGCACATAAGGCTCTGATTTGCGGTGGGTGGCTCGCGTGGAGGGCAGGCTGTCGGCTGCTTGCGCCTTGGCGCCCGGGCGGTAGATAATCAGCATTTTGCCGAGATGGTGCACCGCAGCACACGAAAGTGACTCGCAGATCTCTCCCAGCATGGTCTCGCGGGCCTCGCGTTCCGCGCCGGCCACATGGACTTTGATGAGTTCGTGGGCGATCAGATTGCGGTCGATTTCTTCCAGGACCGGTGCAGTGAGGCCCCGGTCTCCGATCAGAACGACGGGACGCAGAGAGTGGGCCGCGGCACGCAGTTCGCGACGCTGGCCAGAAGTGAGTTCAAGTTTCGGCATACTGGAATTGTACGGGAATGGCCAAGAAAAAATTCTCCAAAGCCTGGGTACAGCGGCACATTAACGATCCCTACGTCAAAATGGCGCAACAGAAGGGATATCGGGCGCGGGCCGCCTTCAAACTGTCCGAAATCCTCGAGGCCGAACGTCTGTTGCAGCGTGGCGACGTCGTGGTGGATCTGGGGTCCACCCCGGGGAGCTGGTCCCAGGTGGTGCGAGAACGGCTGCTGGCCGCCGGCGGCGTCATCGACGGCAGGGTGCTCGCGCTGGATATGCTGCCCATGGAGCCGATCGCGGGCGTGGAATTCATCCTGGGGGACTTCCGGGATGATGCAGTCCTTCATCAGCTACAGGATTTGCTGCGCGGCCAGGACGTGGACCTTGTAATTTCCGATATGGCCCCCAATCTATCGGGTGTGGCTTCAGCGGATTCGGCGCGTATTGCCCATGTGTGCGAACTGGCAATGGACTTTGCATGCGGACACTTGAAACCGGACGGGGTGTTGATCGTGAAGGCGTTTCACGGCAGCGGCTTTTCCCAGATCGTGCAGACGTTCAAGCAGCACTTCGTGCGTGTGGCAGAGCGCAAGCCCAAGGCCTCGCGCGACGAATCCTCGGAGACTTATCTGGTGGCGCGCGGACTGAAATCACCGCATGTCAGGCCTGAACTCTCGTCAGGACTTTCTGCGGAAGCGGCGCCGATTCAGGTAGAATGAAGCATTGACGGATGTGTCGGCTTGATGTAATTGCGCATGTCGGGCTGGCAGGCAGTACACACCCAGGAGATTGGCGTTGAACAACTCGTTTTCCAAGATCGCGGTCTGGCTGGTGATCGCGCTCGTGCTTTTCACGGTGTTCAAGCAGTTCGACGGACGCCCCGTGACGAGTGGTGATACGGTCACGTACACGCAGTTCATGCAGGATGCGAAATCGGGACGCATCAACAAGGTCGACATCCAGGGCGACACGATCTACGTTACGCCGGAAGCGGGTCGCTCCTATAGCCTGACCTCGCCGGGCGATCTGTGGATGGTTCCTGAACTGGTGAAGGACGGCGTCCAGGTCTCCGGGAAAGCGCGCGAAGAGCCGTCCTTCCTCACCAGCCTGTTCATTTCCTGGTTCCCGATGCTGTTGCTGATCGGGGTGTGGGTCTTTTTCATGCGTCAGATGCAGGGCGGCGGCAAGGGCGGGGCTTTCAGCTTCGGCAAGTCGCGCGCGCGCATGCTGGATGAAAACAACAACAACGTCACATTTGCCGATGTGGCAGGCTGCGACGAGGCCAAGGAAGACGTTCAGGAACTGGTTGATTTCCTGAAGGATCCGACCAAATTCCAGCGCTTGGGCGGCCGCATTCCGCGCGGTGTCCTGATGGTGGGGCCTCCCGGAACGGGGAAGACGCTGCTGGCCAAGGCCATCGCGGGCGAGGCGAAGGTTCCTTTCTTCAGTATTTCGGGCTCCGATTTCGTCGAAATGTTCGTGGGTGTGGGCGCGGCCCGCGTACGCGACATGTTCGAGAACGCGAAGAAGCAGTCTCCCTGCATCATCTTCATCGATGAAATCGACGCGGTGGGGCGCCAGCGCGGCGCTGGCCTGGGCGGCGGCAACGATGAACGCGAGCAGACCCTGAATCAGTTGCTGGTCGAAATGGACGGTTTTGAAACCGGCCAGGGCGTGCTGGTGGTGGCTGCCACCAACCGGCCCGACGTACTGGACCCGGCGCTGCTGCGTCCGGGGCGCTTCGACCGCCAGGTCGTGGTGTCGCTGCCGGACATCCGGGGCCGCGAGCAGATCCTGAAGGTCCACATGCGCAAGGTTCCCATTGCGCAGGATGTGGACCCCAGCGTGCTGGCACGTGGGACCCCGGGCTTTTCCGGGGCCGATCTGGCCAACCTCATCAACGAGGCCGCGCTGTTTGCGGCGCGCCGCAATGGTCGTACCGTGGGGATGGCCGACCTGGAAAAGGCGAAGGACAAGATCATCATGGGGGCGGAACGCCATTCGATGATCATGCCCGAGGAAGAACGCCGTAACACGGCCTATCACGAATCCGGCCATGCGCTGGTGGCCAAGCTCCTGCCCAAGACGGATCCGGTCCACAAGGTCACCATCATCCCGCGCGGCCGCGCGCTGGGCGTGACCATGCAGCTTCCGGAAAATGACCGCTACAGCATGGACAAGGAACGCCTGCTGGATACGATCGCGGTGCTGTTCGGCGGCCGCATCGCCGAAGAGGTCTTCATGCATCAGATGACGACCGGGGCGTCCAACGACTTCGAGCGCGCCACAGCCATTGCCCGCGATATTGTCACGCGCTATGGCATGACCGACTCGCTGGGGCCGGTGGTGTATGCGGAAAATGAAGGCGAGGTCTTCCTGGGCCGCAGCGTGACCAAGACCACGCATGTGTCCGAGGCCACGATGCAGAAGGTCGATGCGGAAATCCGCAGCATCATCGACCAGCAATATTCCGTGGCGCGCAACCTGATCGAGTCCAACCAGGACAAGATGCATGCCATGGCGCATGCCTTGCTCGAATGGGAAACCATCGACTCCGATCAGATCAATGACATCATGGCGGGCCGCCCGCCGCGGGCTCCCCAGCCCGCCTCCAACCCGGGCAACGACACACACAATTCGCCGCCGTCTGCCGGTCAGCCTGCAGCCAGCAATGACCAGGGGCCGGCCACGACGCCGGTCTGATCTGGCGCCTGCGATTCATGCCTGATCATCTTCGGTGCGGGCGCTTCCGCCTATCCCTGGAGCGCCCGCTGGTGATGGGTATCGTGAATGTCACCCCCGACTCCTTTTCGGACGGCGGCGAGCATTTCGTTCCTGAAGCCGCGGTCGCCCATGCCCTTCGCCTGGTCGAAGAGGGGGCTGATATCCTGGATATCGGCGGCGAATCCACGCGTCCGGGTGCGGCCGCCGTCCCGGCTGCCGACGAATTGCACCGCATTTTGCCGGTGATCGAGGCGCTGCGTGATTGCGGCGTTCCCCTGTCGATCGACACGTGCAAGCCGGAGGTCATGCTTGCCGCCCTGCAATCCGGGGCGGACATGATCAATGACATCCGGGGCTTCGGTTCCGAATCCTCGGTAAAGGCCGTCACCCTCTCCGATTGTGCCGTTTGCCTGATGCACATGCAGGGCGAGCCGCGTACCATGCAGCATCATCCTTCCTACGTCGACGTGGTCCGCGAGGTGCGCGATTACCTGAAGGCAGGGGCGCGTCGTCTGCTGGATGCCGGTGTCTCGGCAGATCGGATCGTGCTTGATCCCGGATTCGGATTCGGCAAGACGGTGGCGCACAATTACACGCTGTTGCGCGAACTGGCGGCAGTCGCGGAGCCGGGCTATGCCTGTCTGGTCGGCATCTCGCGCAAATCCATGATTGGCGCGGTCACCGGGCGTCCGGCCGGCCAGCGGCTGGGTGGAAGCATTGCAGCGGCGTTGGCGGCAGTGACGCGCGGCGCCCACATTGTGCGGGTCCATGATGTGGCCGAGACCGTATCGGCCCTCAAGGTCTGGTTTGAGATTGAACGAGGAGCTCGTGCATGAGTGCACGCAAATATTTTGGAACCGACGGTGTACGAGGCATCGTGGGTGGCGATCGCATCAATGCGGAATTTGCGCTGCGTCTGGGGTATGCCGCAGGGCGGGTGCTGGCTGAAGGCAGCCCCGGCAGTGGTCGCCCTACCGTCGTGATTGGCAAGGACACACGGATCTCCGGTTATATGCTGGAGGCCGCCCTGGAAGCGGGCCTGTCGGCGGCGGGGGTGGACGTGATGCTGGCCGGCCCCATTCCGACCCCGGCCGTGGCCTATCTGACCCGCGCGTGGCGCCTGGCGGCGGGCGTGGTCATCAGTGCATCGCACAATCCCTATTATGACAATGGCATCAAGTTCTTCTCCTCGGCCGGCATCAAGCTGCCCGACGCGACCGAAGCGGCCATCGAGACGCTGCTGGACGAACCGCTGAGCTGTGCGGATTCTGCCGGGCTGGGGCGCGCGCGCCGGATCAACGATGCGGCGGGCCGATATATTGAATTCTGCAAGAGCACCTTCCCCAACGAGTTGGATCTGCAGGGTTTGAAGCTGGTCGTGGATGCGGCCAATGGCGCCGCCTACCACATTGCACCGCACGTTTTCCGCGAGCTCGGTGCCGAAGTCTCGGT
>Ga0134125_10005092_pt1 | contig 14955 bp, 13 predicted proteins | sample KB31751_FD_96464 | JGI IMG/M metagenome (GOLD analysis project Ga0134125, IMG submission 96464) | Terrestrial soil microbial communities with excess Nitrogen fertilizer from Kellogg Biological Station, Michigan, USA - KB3-175-1 | ecosystem: Environmental > Terrestrial > Soil > Unclassified ... | reverse complement strand
TTCATGCGGGCCGACATGGTGGAGCAGGGCTGGCGCATCGTCCAACCGGTGCTCGATGCCTGGGCGGCCGAAAAGCCCGACTTCCCCAATTACGACTCCGGCAGCACCGGTCCCGCGGCGGCCGACGAGCTGCTGGCGCGCGATGGAAATCGCGCCTGGCGGCCGGTAAGCCCGCCCTCGGAGCGCAGGCGATGAGCGGACAGCACGATATCCGCCTTGTGCTGGCAGACGTCGACGGCACGCTGCTGACCGACGACAAGGTGCTGACCGAGGACGCGAAGGCGGCGGTCGGCGAGCTGCGCGATGCCGGCATCGGCTTCGCTATCACCAGCGGCCGGCCGCCGCGCGGCATGAGCATGCTGATCGAGCCGCTCGCGCTACAGGGCGCCATCGCCGGCTTCAACGGCGGCGTGCTCGTCAATCCCGACCTCTCGGTGATCGAGAGCCACAAGCTCGAGCCGGGGACCGCCAGGCAGGTCTTGACGCTGATCCTCGAGCGGGGGCTGGACGCTTGGGTCTATACGGCGGACGAATGGCTGATCCGGGACAAGGACGCGCCGCATGTGGCGCGCGAGACCTGGACGGTGAAGTTCGATGCCAGGATCGTCGCGTCGTTCGCCGACTCGGATCTGGCCCATGCGGTGAAGATCGTCGGAATCTCCGACGATCTCGATTTGGTGGCCGCATGCGAGAAGGCGGCCCAGGACGCGCTGGGCGAGACCGCGACCGCGGCGCGCTCGCAGCCCTACTATCTTGACGTGACGAGCCAGCAAGCCAACAAGGGTTCTGTCGTGACGACCCTGGCAAGGCTTCTGAACGTCGCGTCAGCGCAGATCGCGACGATGGGCGACATGCCGAACGATGTTCTCATGTTTCGCAAGAGTGGATTCGCCGTCGCTATGGGCAATTCCAGCGACGAGGTGAAGGCGCAGGCGAGCGTGGTAACCGACAGCAATGCGAATGAAGGGTTTGCCAAGGCGATAAGGAAGTTCATCCTGCCGCCGGTCGCCGCCTCGGCACGAAAGAGTGCCTGATGCAACCCGATCGCCAAGCCCCGGGCGCCTGGTCCCCAGCGCTGGCGCATCGCATGACCAAGCCCGTAATCGCGGTCGTCATGGGCGTTTCCGGATCCGGCAAGACCACCGCCGCGGTCTTGCTTGCGGCGGCGCTCGGCTGCCAATTCCAGGAGGGCGACGATTTGCATCCCGTCGCGAACATCGAAAAGATGCATGGCGGCACGCCGCTGACCGATGCCGACCGCTTGCCCTGGCTGCGCAAGATCGCCGAAGAAATCGACGGGTGGCGTGCACGGGGCGAATCGGGCGTTCTCACCTGCTCGGCGCTGAAGCGTTCCTACCGGGATATCATCATCGGGGACCGGGTCGGTGTGACGCTCGTGTACCTCAAGGGATCGCGCGAGCTCATCGGTCGCCGTATGGCGGCGCGACACGAGCACTTCATGCCGCTGGGCCTGCTCGACAGCCAGTTTGAGACGCTGCAGGAACCGACGCCGGACGAGCAACCGATCATCGTCGATGTCGGTGGCCGGCCGGCGGCGACCGTCGCCGAGATCCTACGCCAGCTGGAGCAGCGGCAAGAGGGCGACAGGCCTCATGAAAGGGCGCCGCGCGCGTCGGGAGAGCGAGCATGACACCGCGGGTCAGAGAGATTTTGAGCTGGTACGGCGCCGAGAATGTCGGGACGCTGACCAATCTGGCTCGGCTGCTGAATCATGGCCGACTGGCGGGCACCGGCAAGCTCGTGATTCTGCCGGTCGATCAGGGCTTCGAGCATGGGCCGGCGAGGTCCTTTGCGCCCAATCCGCCGGCCTATCACCCGCATTACCATTTCGAGCTCGCGATTGCGGCCGGCTGCAATGGCTATGCCGCGCCCGTGGGCTTCCTGGAGGCCGGCGCCCGCGATTTCGCGGGCGACATTCCGCTCATCCTGAAAGTCAACGATGCCGACTCGCTCCGCCAGGACAAGGATCCCAACCAGGCTTTGACGGCGAGCGTTCAGGACGCGCTTCGTCTCGGCTGCTGCGCTGTCGGCTTTACGATCTACCCGGGATCGGCGCACGAGCTCGAGATGTACGACCAGCTCCGTACCTATGCCGAGGAGGCAAAGCGCAACGGGCTCGCCGTCGTCGTCTGGTCCTATCCGCGCGGATCGAGCCTCAGCAAGGACGGCGAGACGGCGATCGATGTGATCGGCTATGCCGTGCAGATCGCGGCTCAGCTCGGTGCGCACATCATCAAGGTGAAGCTGCCGACGGCGCATATCGAGCAGGAGGCCGCCCGCAAGGTCTATGACGAGCGGCACATTCCCATCGCGACTCAGCCGGACCGCGTACGCCATATCGTCGATTGCGCGTTCGGCGGCCGACGCATCGTCATCTTTTCCGGCGGCGCCGCCATTTTCGAAGACGACAAGCTGCTCGACGAGATCCGCTCGATCCAAGCCGGCGGGGGATTTGGCTCGATCATCGGCCGCAATTCCTTCCAGCGCCCAAAGGCGGAAGCGCTCCACATGCTTGGCGCAGTCATGGACATCTATGGGTCGGCGGCGCAGCCGGCTAGACAGCCGTGAGGGCGCGGCCTGCCATGCCGAATAGCCCGCGCACCGGCCGGCCAGCGTGGCCGCCAACGGCGCAGGACATCTATGAGTAGCGCCCCCGAAGGTCCCCTGCTGCGCGATCCGATCGCGACAAGCTTGAGTGCCGCTGATGACCGGGTTCGTCTCAGCGCTTGGCTGCCGCCCCGCGACGGCGTGGTCCCGCGCATTCGGCTGGGCCGTCGGTGGATCAATGTCTTATGGGCGATACCGCTAGCCTTCATTCTTGTGGTCTTGGCAGTCGCTCTAGCCCAGCAGCTGCGCACCATGTCCGGCGCGCAGGAATTCATCGTGCGGTATCCCGGGATCTCCCCGTCCGTGCCGCGCGTCAGCGCCGGATTTCCGGCATGGCTGCGGATACAGCATTTTCTCAATTTTCTCTTCATGGCCTTCATCATCCGCGCCGGTATCCAGGTCCTCGCCGACCACCCGCGGCTATACTGGAAGCGCGACTGCACGCCCGGCACCGAATGGTTCCGCTTTCAGAAGGCCGTTCCAACGGGACGGGTATGGACGGCGAAGGACGATTCGGTGACTCTGCCGGGCTGGCTCGGCATCCCTGGCATTCGGCACTCGATCGGGCTTGCTCGATGGTGGCATTTCTCCTTCGGCCTGTTGTGGATGATCAACGGCATCGTCGTTTATGCGCTGCTGTTCTGGACCGGCCAGTGGCAGCGATTGGTGCCGACCACATGGGAGGTGTTTCCCAACGCGGCCTCCACCGCGCTGCAGTACCTGTCGCTTTCCTTCCCTGTCGATGAAAGCTGGACGCGCTACAACAGTCTCCAGCAGCTGGCCTACTTCATCACCGTGTTCGTTGCCGCGCCCGCATCCATCCTGACGGGTTTCATGCAGGGCCCTGCGATCTCAAATCGCCTCGGTTGGGCGGGCAGATTATTGAACCGTCAGCGGGCTCGGTCGCTCCATTTCCTCGCGATGTGGTGGTTTCTCCTCTTCATCGTGACCCACGTAACCTTGGTGTTCATTACCGGAGCGCGCGTCAATCTGAACATGATGTTTGCCGGAGTGAACGACGGCTCTTGGAGCGGGTTTGCGGTTTTCGTCCCGGCTATGGCACTGGTGGCCGTGACTTGGTGGCTGGCCTCGCCATTCACCATCCGATATGCGCGCCTCGTCCAGAAGATCGGCGAGCTCATGATGTGGCCATTCAATGTCCTGACCGAGTGGTGGGACCCGAATAGCCAATTGGCGGAGAAGGACATCTCGCCTCATTTCTGGCCGAACGGCACCATGCCGAAGTCGGCCGAGTTCGACGCGCTGGTAGCCGAAGGCTTTGCGACATTCGCTCTGCGGGTCGGTGGTCTGGTCGAGGCACCCGGGTCGTTCTCCTACGCCGAGCTGAAGGCCATGCCGAAGCAGGAGCAGATCACGACCCACTTCTGCATCCAAGGATGGTCGGGCGTCGCAAAGTGGGGCGGGGTCCCCATGCGCCGCATCCTCGATCTGGTGCGTCCCACGCCTGATGCGCGCTACGCTGTCTTCTACTCATTTGCCGATGGCAATGAGGCCGGGCGTTACTATGACGTGCATAAGATGTCCAATATGCGTCACGAGCTGACCATCCTCGCTTACGAAATGAACGGGGCGTCCCTGAGCGTGCTGCATGGCGCACCATTAAGGCTGCGCTGTGAAAACGAGCTCGGGTTCAAGATGGTCAAGTGGATCGCGGCGATCGAGTTCGTCCACGATTTCGCGCACCTCGGCGCCGGCCAAGGTGGCTATAACGAGGATCACGAATTCTATGGATACCGCATGCCGATTTGAGACAAGCCGGAGAAGCACTGAGAATGCTGGAGCCGTGATGGATATCCACGCGACGGCGTCAAACCGGGGTCGAGCGCCTTGAGTACCGGCGCTGCCAAGCCGTACGGCCCGGCGCATCGGTCGATCATCGTCGCGCCCTCGCTCTTGTCGGCGGATTTCGGACGTCTGGCCGAGGAAGTTCGCGCCGTCGATGTGGCGGGAGCGGACTGGATCCATGTCGACGTCATGGACGGGCGCTTCGTGCCGAATATCACGATCGGTCCGGTCGTCGTCGAGGCGGTGCGCCGCGCCACGAAGAAGCCGCTCAATGTGCATCTGATGATCGTCGAGCCGGAGCGCTATCTCGCCAATTTTGCCGAGGCGGGCGCCGATCATCTCCTCGTCCAGGCCGAGCCGTCGGCGACAGTCCATCTCCACCGCGTGCTGTCGCAAATCCGCGACCTCGGCAAGAAGCCGGGGGTGGTGCTCGATCCGGCGAGCCCGATCGAGCTGATCGAGTACGTCCTCCATCTCTGCGATGTCATTCTTGTCATGACCGTCGACCCGGGCTTCGGTGGCCAGAAATTCCTGCCGGAGATGCTGCCCAAGATCCGGCGGCTGCGGCAGCTCTGCCGGGAACGTGGACTCGATCCCGTCATCGAGGTCGATGGCGGGCAGAATTGCGAAAACGCCGGGCAGGTGGTAGAAGCCGGTGCGACCGCCATCGTCGCCGGTTCGGCGATCTTCGGCGCCCGCGATTACGCGGCTGCCATCGCCGCCATCCGCGCCGGCCGCTGTCCGACGGCGGAAAAGGCGCGCGCATGACGCGTTTGTCCGAGGCTCATTTGGAGATCCTCGCCGATCTCGAAGCGCTGGCCTGCCGGGTGGCGGATTGGCTGTTCGCAGCGGCGATGACGAAAGACGGCGTCTTTGCCGTCGCTCTCTCCGGCGGTTCCACGCCGCGTCGACTCTATGAGCAGCTGGCCGGACCGCTCTACCGCGATCGGTTCCCCTGGCGGCGTGCGCATTGGTTCTTAGGTGACGAGCGATTCGTGCCGCGCGACGACACGCTCAGCAACTATCGCATGATCGACGAATCGCTGCTGTCGGGCGCGTCGATTCCCGCCGCCAACATCCACCCGGTTCCGACCGAAGGGCTGAGCCCGGAAGCGGCGGCATCGGCCTATGAGCGCACGCTGAAATCCTTCTATGGTGCCGAAAAGCTCGATCCGGCTCGACCGCTCTTCGACGTGACCCTGCTCGGGCTCGGCCCGGACGGTCATACGGCCTCGCTGTTCCCGGGCACGCCGGTGCTCGATGACCGAGAGCATTGGGTTGCCGCGGTGGTCGGCGCCAAGAGCGAGGCGCGCATCACCCTGACTTATCCGGCACTCGAAAGCACCCGGCGCGTCGCCTTCCTGGTCGCGGGGGAGGACAAGCGGGCCATTCTCGATCGGCTGCGGCGCGGCGACGACAGCCTGCCGGCGGCGCGCCTTCGTCCCCTCGGCAGCCTGTGGATCTTCTGTGACGCCGCGGCCGCGGAGCCCGTCGCGTGACCAAGCCGCAATTGTCCGCGCAAGACCGGTCGAAGCGTGCGGCGGCCGAGCGGGCGGTCGGGGAGATCCGGGATGGCATGGTCGTCGGGCTCGGCAGCGGATCGACCGCCGAATTTGCCGTCGAAGCCCTGGCGGCACGCATCGCCCAGGGATTGCGTGTCGCCGCGATTCCGACCTCCGAGAAGACAGCGTCCTTGGCGCGGCGGCTTGGCGTACCGCTCACCGGCTTTGCCGATCATCGCCGCATCGATGTCGCCATCGACGGTGCCGACCAGGTCGAACGCGGCACCTTGACCCTCGTCAAGGGGCTGGGCGGCGCGCTACTACGCGAAAAGATCGTGGCCTCCGCCAGCGGCCGGCTGATCATCGTCGTCGACGAGACCAAGCTGGTCGGCCGCCTCGGTGGACAGACACCGCTGCCGGTGGAAATCGTTCCCTTTGGCTGGCAGACCGTGCTCGATCGCCTGATGGCGATCGGGTGCTTGCCGAGCCTGCGTCTCGCCGGCGAGCAGCCCTTCGTGACCGACGGCGGCAACTATATCGCCGACTGCCTCATCGCCGAGATCACCGATCCGGCGTCATGGGAGGCACGACTGTCGGCGATGGTCGGCGTCGTCGAGACCGGGCTTTTCATCGGATTGGCATCCGAGATCGTCGTCGGCCGCTCCGCCGGTGTCGAGGTAATCGAGACGACTCGCTCGCGTCGGAGCGGACCCGGCTGAAGGATAGCGCTCATGACGACGATTTTTACCTGCGACGTCGCCGGTTCGGCGTCACCCCTGCCGCATTTCTGGGAACATACGATCGGCAGCGGCCATGCCGCCTTGGCGTTGCGTGCCGATTGGCAGGCACAGATGCGGCGCTCGCACGATGAGCTGGGCTTCGGGCATGTACGCTTCCACGGCCTGCTGTGCGACGATATGGGCACGCTGATCGGCGAAGGAGAGACGCTTTTCTATTCCTTCTTCAACGCCGACGCGATCTTCGACTTTCTGCTGTCGATCGGCATGAAGCCGTTCGTCGAGCTGAGCTTCATGCCGACCATCCTCGCATCCGGAGACAAGACGGTCTTCCACTATCGCGGCAACGTCACGGCCCCAAAGGATTATGGGCAATGGGCGATTCTGATCCGCAAGCTCGTGGCGCATTGGATCGAGCGCTACGGCCCGGACGAAGTTCGCTTATGGTTCTTCGAGGTCTGGAACGAGCCCAATCTCGACTATTTCGGCAGCGGCAATCAGGACGAGTATTTCACCTTCTATCGCCACACCGTGGAAGCGATAAAATCGGTCGACCCGGCGCTGAAAGTCGGCGGGCCGGCGACCGCCGCCAATGCGTGGATCGACGACTTCGTCGCCTTCTGCGTCGAGAAGCACGTACCCGCCGACTTCATCACCACCCATCACTATCCGACCGACGCGTTCGGCCAGCCCGGCGACGACACCGAGACGCAGCTGTCGAAAAGCCGGCGCAGCGTGCTGCGCGACGAGACGCGGGAGGTGCGCCGCCAGGCCGGCGACCGGCCGCTCTATTATACGGAATGGTCCACCTCGTCCAACCCGCGCGACCCGATGCATGACGAGCCTTACGCCGCGTCCTTCGTGACCAAGACCATCATGGAGGCGAACGGGCTCGTGCAGGGGTACAGCTATTGGACTTTCTCCGATATCTTCGAGGAAAATTATTTTCCGTCCGTGCCGTTCCATGGCGGTTTCGGGCTGCTCAATATTCATGGCATCGCCAAGCCGGCCTATCGCGCTTTCGAGCTGCTGCACGCGCTCGGCCGCGACATCCTGCCGGTCGCGGGCACGCATCCGACCGTCGATGCCTGGGTCGTCCGGGCGCCGCGGTCCGTGACCGTTCTGCTCACCAACCATGCCTTGCCGCGCCATCCAATCGCTGCCGAACCGATCCAGATCCGGCTCGACGACATGCCGGCGCCAACGCGGGCCACCATCCGGCGGATCGATTCGGATCATGCCAATGCCAAGCGGCGCTGGCAGGAAATGGGGTCGCCGGACTATCTCGACGCCGCAAATGTCGCGGAGCTCGACGACGTATCGCGGTGCCTCCCGGAGCCGCAGCCGTTCAACCTTGTCGATGGCGTGCTCGGCCTCGACGTTACCCTGCCGCCGCTTGCCGTGGCGGCGATCACCGTGCAGCTTGCGGCAGGCAGCGGTGACTGACGCGGCGTCCCAATCGGACGAGGCGCTGCTCGATCGCTTTCAGCGCGCGGCTTTCGGCTATTTCCTGGATCATGTCAATCCCGAGAACGGGCTCGTGGCCGATGCCAGCCGCGCGGGCGCGCCGGCCAGCATCGCCGTCGTCGGCTTTGCGCTGTCATGCTATCTGGTCGCCGTCGAACGCCGTTGGATGACGCGTTCGGACGCGGCGGCACGCACGCTCGTCACCTTGCGTTTCTTTTGCGGCAGCCCGCAAGGCGACGAGCCGGATGCGACCGGCTACAAGGGCTTCTATTACCATTTTATCGACATGACGACCGGCCGGCGAGCCTGGCAGTCGGAACTGTCGCTGATCGACACCACGCTGCTGCTGGCCGGCGTGCTGACCGCCAGCGTCTATTTCGACGAGGATACGGCGAGCGAAAGCGAGATTCGCGCGCGCGCCGATGCGATCTACCGCCGCATGGATTGGCAGTGGGCGCGCGACGGCGGCACCACCGAGCGGCAAGGATGGAAGCCGGAAAGCGGATTTCTGCACTATGGCTGGGAGGGCTACAGCGAGGCGATCATTCTCTATGTGCTCGGCCTGGCCTCGCCGTCCTTCCCGGTGCCGGACGACAGTTTCGGCGCCTGGACCGCGACCTATCAGTGGGAGAATATCTACGACCGTGAGTTCCTCTATGCCGGGCCGCTCTTCATCCATCTTTTTTCCCATGCCTGGATCGATTTCGCGGGCATTCGGGATCGCTTCATGCGCGAGAATGACAGCGACTATTTCGAGAACAGCTGCCGCGCGATCGAGGGCCAGCGCGAATATGACTATCGCAATCCACATGGCTTCGATGGCTATGGCGGGGATTGCTGGGGCATTACGGCGAATGACGGGCCGGGCTTCGAGACGCTGAGGATCGAGGGCAGGGAACGCCGCTTTCTCGGCTATGCCGCGCGCGGCGTACCCTACGGTCCCGACGACGGCACGATCGATCCCTGCGCCGCACTGGCCTCGCTGCCCTTCGCGCCGGAACTTGCCCTGTCGGCGCTGCGGCATTTTTGTGCGCGCTATCCCGAGATGATCCGGGAGTCGCGCTTGCCGAGCAGCTTCAATCCGACCTTTCGGGGCGGTGGCTCGCCGCGCTGGATGTCGCCGGATTATTTCGGCCTCGACCAGGGCATTCTCGTCCTGATGATCGAGAATCATCGCTCGGGCCTGATCTGGTCTCTGATGCGGCGATGCCCCTATATCGGCGCCGGGCTGCGCCGCGCCGGATTCACCGGCGGCTGGCTGTCATGACCGAAACGATCGTGCCGCCGGCGGGCGCCATGCAGGACGGTGATTGGTCGCCGAAAGCGGCCCCGGACGATCGTTTCCATCGTGCGCTGCTCGACAATGTCCGCCCGCCGGCCTGGCGCAATCCGACACCCGCGACGCGATATAACCTCGTCGTCATCGGCGCAGGGCCGGGCGGCCTGACCGCCGCTCGCGAGGCGGCGGCGTTGGGGGCGAAGGTAGCGCTCGTCGAGCGCGATCTCATCGGCGGCGATCGCCTGAATGTCGGATGCGTGCCGTCGAAGGCGCTCATTCGCACCGCGCGTCTCTATGCGGAAATGCGCGCGGCGGAGGATCTCGGGGGCCAAGTGCCCGGCGATATCGGCGTCGGCTTTCCGGCGGTGATGGCGCGGATGCGGCGGATCCAGGCGCGCCTCAGCGGGGCCGCCTCGGCCCGGCGACTGAGCGATGCCGGGGTCGATGTGTATTTCGGCGAGGCGGGCTTCACTGGATCCGACACCGTCACGGTGGGTAATGCGGTGTTGCGCTTCAAGAAGGCGCTGGTCGCGACGGGGGCGCGTCCTTTGACCCCGCCGATCCCGGGGCTGGCGGAGGCCGGCTATCTGACCAATGAGAACGTCTTCAATCTGACCGAATGCCCGCCGCGCCTGCTGGTGATCGGCGGCGGCCCGCTAGGCTGCGAGCTGGCGCAAGCCTTTTGTCGGTTTGGCTCGCACGTCATCATCGTGCAGGACGACCCGATGTTCCTGCCCAAGGAAGAGCGCGATGCCGCTCAGATTCTATCGGATGCCCTAGCGCAGGACGGCGTCGAGATTCACCTCAACACCACCGTGGTCGCGGCTCGCGGCGAGGGGACGCGGAAGATCGTCGATCTTCTCTGTGACGGCGACAAATGCAGCGTTTCCGTCGATGCCATTCTCGCCGGTATTGGCCGGGCGCCTAATGTCGAAAGCTTGAATCTCGAGGCTGCCGGCGTGCGCTATGACACCGAGGCCGGAATCCATGTCGACGACTTTCTACGCACCAGCAATCGCCGGATCTATGCGGCGGGTGACGTGTGCCTGAAGCATAAGTTCACGCACGCCGCCGAGGCTTCGGCGCGCATCGTGGTGCGAAATGCGCTGTTCCTCGGCCGCAAGAGGCTGAGCGCGCTGACGATCCCCTGGTGTACCTATACCGACCCGGAGATCGCCCATGTCGGTCTGTATGTTCGCGAAGCGCGCGAGAGAGCCATCCCCGTGACGACCTTCACGATTCTCATGCACGACGTCGACCGCGCGGTGACCGACGGGGAGGAGGACGGGTTCGTGAAGATTCACGTCCGAGACGGGAGCGATGAAATTCTTGGGGCCACCGTGGTCGCGCGCCATGCCGGGGAGATGATCAACGGACTCTCGCTCGCGATCGGCGTGGGGATCGGGCTGCGCGCCCTGGCGCGGGTCATTCAAGCCTATCCGACACAGGCCGGGGCGATAAAAATGGCGGCGGAAGCCTATAGCCGCACGCGCCTGACGCCGAGGCTCAAATCGCTATCCAGGCGTTGGTTGGCATGGTGAGGGGCGCGCTCGGTACCCCTAGGCGTGGAGGGCCGACGATGAAGGCAACTAGCCGCAGGCCGGCGTCGCCCGGTTCGGGCGAACCGCGAACGCTGGCGATCGATATCGGCGGCACCGGGCTGAAGGCGTCGGTTCTCGATGCCGCCGGCCGCATGATCGTGAAGCGGGTCCGCGTCGCCACCCCTTATCCCTGCCGGCCGAACATCCTGTTGCGGACGATCGCCGAGCTGGTGGCGGCGCTTCCCTCCTTCGATCGCATCTCGGTCGGGTTTCCCGGCGTGGTCCGCGACGGGCGCGTCGTGACGGCGCCGCATTTCGACGAGGAGGCCTGGCGCGACTGTCGTTTGGAGGTGGCCGTGGCGCGCCGTTTCGGCAAGCCGGCCCGCCTGCTCAACGACGCCGAGGTCCAAGGGCTCGGTATCGTGGTCGGACGTGGTCTCGAGGTGGTGCTGACGCTGGGCACTGGCGTCGGTAGCGCGGTGTTCAGCGATGGCCGGCTGGCGCCACACCTGGAGCTGGCGCAGCATCCGATCCGTCGCGGCAAGACCTACAACGGCTATATCGGCGATGCGGCGCGTCACGCCGTCAGCGCCGAGAAATGGAACCGCCGCCTGCGCAAGACGATCGACATAGTTCAATCCCTGCTGCATTACGACACGCTCTATCTCGGCGGCGGCAATGCGGCGAACATCGCCGGCGCGCTGCCCGCCAATGTCCGGATCGCTTCGAACGACGCCGGCATCACCGGCGGCATCCGCCTGTGGGATGCGGATGTCTGGCCTCCGACCGGCAACGGAAGGCGGCGCAGCCACCGAGGCGGGCCGGCGGGCCGTGCGACACGGTCCACGACGCCGTCATGAGCCGGATCTCGCTCGTCGTCTCCGATGTCGACGGGACTCTGGTCACGACGGAGAAGATCCTGACCGAGCGCAGCCGCGCGGCCGTGTCACGCCTGGACGCGGCCGGCATCGGGTTCACGCTGGTCAGCAGCCGGCCGCCCTTCGGTCTTCGCATGCTGCTGAAGCCGCTGGCGCTGCGGCTGCCGATGGGTGCCTATAACGGCGGCGCACTGGTGGCGCCCGACCTCGCCATCCTCGAGCACCGACTCCTCCAGCCGGCGGCCGCGCGCGACGCCTTGGCGGTCTTTCGCGCCGCCGCGGTCGCTACCTGGGTTTTCTCGGGCGATGGCTGGCTGGTGGAGGATGCCGGCGGCGCCGATGTGGAGCGCGAAATACGAACCGTCCAGGTCAGGCCCACCGTGGTCGAACGCTTGGACGGTCATCTCGACGCGGTCGCCAAGATGGTCGGCGTAAGTGACGATTTCGCTCTTCTCACCGAATGCGCGCGCCTTCTGGGTCGGACGCTCGCCGGCCGGGCCTCGATCGCACGCTCGCAGCCCTACTATCTCGACGTCACCCCGGCCGGCACGGATAAGGGCCTCGCGGTCGCCGAGCTGGCGGCTCGACTCGGTATCGCTACGGCCGAGATTGCCACGATCGGGGACATGGAAAACGACGTGCCCATGTTCGGCATGACCGGTTTCAGCATTGCCATGGGGAATGCGACCCCGGACGTGAAACGCCTCGCCGATGCTGCGACCCTGGCGAATGACGAGGACGGCTTCGCGGCTGCGGTCGAGCGCTTCATCCTTCCGCGTGCTCGTGGCATGGGGTGTTAGCGGTTTTGCGTCATTGCGCGTCAGGGAGAATGAGATGGGAAAGCGCTTCAAGCTTGGTGATCGCGTTACCTGGAATTCCGAAGCAGGACACGTCAGTGGCAGGATTATCAGCATCCATTCAAAAGACGTGGATTACAAAGGGCACAGGCATCATGCCAGCGAAGACGAGCCGCAATATGAGATCAAAAGCGACAAGACGGACCATATCGCCTTGCATAAGGGATCGGCATTGAAGAAGCTCAGGGCGGTATGAGCTGCGCACCCTGACACCGGCCAGAAGATGCATCACCGTCTCGCAGCCCGCTTCCCGCGCAGCGGGCCTTACGGATTGTCGATGCGCCGCAGACGCTCGATGACGCGCGGCGGCGTCGCATAGGCGTGCGCGATCCTCGGTGGCCACGACCGTTCAATTGTGGCCCAGGGGCTCTCAAGATCTTGAAAGCGGACTCCGGATTCGACCTGGTGATGCCTGGCATCACAGGAACAGAGCTGGCCAAAAGCATCCGCCAGCATTGGCCCGGCATGCCGGGCTTGCTCGTGAGCGGCTTTGCCGTGTTGCCCAATGGCGAAGGTCCCGATGTGCCGCGGCTCGGCAAGCCATATCGCCGCGAAGAGCGGGCCGCCTTGCTGGTAAGAGACCTGGTCGAGGTCGCGACGATGCCGAAGAAGGTCGTCCGGTTCGCGATGGCGCGACCCAAATGGGAAACGGCACGCAACTCGAAGATTATCCGCGCCGCCCCAGATTATGCCTCGAGGCGATGCGGGGACGATATACGAGATGCGCGGGAATACCGGGACGACGTCTCAGCCGCCCTCCCCTTGTGTCGATTTGTCCGGGTACATTCAGCCAAGTCCGGCTCAGCCTGGCGATCCGTCCCGAGAGGCGGCATCGAGCGCAGCCTCGATCGCCTGCTGGAGGGCTTCGCACCGGTAGGGCTTGCGGAGGATCGGCAAGTCCAGCATGGCATCCGCTGCCGTGTAGGCGGGGTCGGTCATCCCCGATGTCAGCACGATCGGCAGACGTGGCGAGCGCCGCCGAATCTCGAGCGCGAGCTGGAAGCCGGATAGCCCATCGGGCATGAGCACGTCACTGACGACGAGGTCGACCGCCAGACCGCCGTCGAGCAGGGTCAAGGCGCCCGGTCCGCTCTCGGCGGCAAATACGTCGTACCCGAAACCTTCGAGCAGCTCGACCATGAGCTCCCGCACGTCCGGATCATCCTCGACCACGAGAACGCGTCGCGCCAGCGGCGAGCGGCGCGGCGCCGCGCTCGCGGTCACCGGCTGCGAGACCAGGGCAGATCTTTCGAGCCTTGGAAAGAACAGCCGGACCGACGTGCCGACACCAACGCCGCTCTCGATCGTCACCTGGCCACCCGATTGGCACATGAAGCCATATATTCGGCTCAATCCGAGGCCCGTCCCCTTGCCCATCTCTTTGGTCGTAAAGAACGGATCGCAGGCGCGTGCGCGGATCTCGGGCGACATGCCACAGCCGGAATCGGTCACGACGATCGACACATAACCCCCGCCTCGGATCGACTCTGCGTTGCTCTCAGGCTGGCCAACGAGTTCCACCTCCTCGGTCGTGATCGTGAGGGAGCCGCCGTCCGGCATCGCGTCCTTGGCGTTGGCGGCGAGGTTCAGGATCGCCGCCTGCAGCTCCGCAGAATCAACCAGGCACGGGGGCAATTCCTCGCCCAGAACGAACGCGAGCCGGATCCCACCGCCGAGGGCGCTGTGCAGCAGAGGACCCAATTCGAGCAGCAACGCGTTGACGGAAATGGAATGGGGCCGAAGAGTCTGGCGGCGGGCGAAAGCCAGGAGCTGATGGGTCAGGCGGGATCCTCGCTCGACGGCGCGCTGGCCGGCTTCGACCCGACGCTTCAGCCATTTGTCGCTCGTTCGTGCGTGGAACAATTCGAGATTGCCGGCGATCACCAACAGCAGGTTATTGAAGTCGTGCGCGATCCCGGCGGTGAGTTGACCCACGGCCTCCATCTTCTCCGCCTGGCGCAGCTTTTCTTCGACCGCATCTCTTTCCACCATGGTAGCGATCAGCTTGGCGTTCGCGTCGCCCAGCTCCCGCAACCGCTGCTTCTGCCACCTGAGATCGGTGACGATGCCGGAAATGATTTTCTGGCCCTCATCTGCGAGATCGACCAAGGATAGATACACCGGAACGGCCGCTCCATCCGCCGCACACAGCGCGAGTTCTGCCTTGCCGGCGGTCTCGCTGCTCTCCGCAAGCAGCGCGTTCAACGAGGTCCGATCGTCGGCGGCGACGAATTGCGCAAACTTTTGACCGACGATACTC
>Ga0134125_10005091_pt1 | contig 14956 bp, 12 predicted proteins | sample KB31751_FD_96464 | JGI IMG/M metagenome (GOLD analysis project Ga0134125, IMG submission 96464) | Terrestrial soil microbial communities with excess Nitrogen fertilizer from Kellogg Biological Station, Michigan, USA - KB3-175-1 | ecosystem: Environmental > Terrestrial > Soil > Unclassified ... | reverse complement strand
GGGCGGGTCATCGGGGATGGCTCGCCCGGCCCGGTGACCGGGCAGCTGAGCAAGCTGTTCGCGGACCTGACCGCGCGCAGCGGAACCCAGGTCGTCTGAGCCCCCTGGGGGGTGGGGCCGGGCCTGCTAAGCAGGCAGAATGTGATTATGACAAAGGCGCCAGAGATCCCATCGGTGGTGCTGCCCGGGGGCGTAGGCCTGCCGATGGTGGGGTTCGGCACGTGGCGGCTGCGCGGTTCCGCAGGCTACGAAGCGATCCTGGAGGCCCTCCGGGTGGGCTACCGGCACATCGACACGGCCACCATGTACGGGAACGAGGCCGAGGTCGGCCACGCCCTGCGCAACAGCGGGCTGGACCGGAGCGAGGTGTTCATCACCACCAAGCTGCCCCCGGGTAAGGCCGGCCGGGAGCGGCACACGCTGTGCGCGAGCCTGCGCGCCCTGGGCACCGACCACGTGGACCTGTGGCTGGTGCACTGGCCACCCGCGGCCCGGGCGCTGGCCCCGGTGTGGCGGGAGTTCCTGGCCCTGCGCGAGGAAGGCAAGACCCGGGCGATCGGGGTCAGCAACTACTCGGTCGCGCAGATTGACACGCTGATCCAGGCGACCGCGCAGGCCCCCGTGGTCAACCAGATCCCGTGGAGCCCGGCGCTGTACGACCCGGCCCGGCTGGCCGCCAGCCGGGAGCGGCAGGTCACGGTGGAGGGCTACAGCCCGCTGAAGGGCACCAACCTGGCCGACCCGGTGCTGGCCGGGATCGCCGCGGAGCACGGGGTCACCCCGGCGCAGGTGGTGCTGCGCTGGCACGTCGAGCACCGCATCCCGGTCATCCCCAAGTCGGCCCAGGCGGCCCGGATCGCGGCCAACATCGACGTGCTGGGCTTCTCGCTCAGCGCCGAGGAGATGGCCCGTATCGACGGCCTGTCCCGGCGCTGACCAGGCCGGGTGCGGGCGTCCACCCAGCAGGCCCGCCGCTGACCCGGCCGCCACGGCCCCGGGTTACCGGCCGCCGCCGGGCGGCACCCGCCGCATGCCCGGCAGTCTCCCAGAGTGGCCTGCTCACCCTGGGAATTACCTGCGGATGTGGTTAAAGGTCCGGTGTCGTAACCCCGGTCACCCCGGGGTGCCTGGCAGGATGACGAGTGTGCACGCCACATCGTCCGGCCAGTTGTGGCATCAGGTGATCACCGCTGGGCCACCGCCATCGCTGGTGCTCGTGCTGGCAACCGGCCTGGCCGCGCTGGTGCTGGTCGGGTCGCGGCGGCTCTGGCCGCTGACCCGGACCGTGGTCACCATCGCCCACGAGGGCGGCCACGCGCTGGTCGCGCTGGCCGTTGGCCGCCGGCTGGAAGGGGTGCGGGTGCACCGCAGCACCGCCGGGCTGACCGTGTCGGCGGGCCAGGCATCGGGCCCGGGCATCGTGGCCACGGCCGCCGCCGGGTACCTGGCGCCGCCGCTGCTCGGGCTGGGCACCGCCGCGCTGCTCGCGGCCGGCTACCTGGCCGGCGCGCTGCTGCTCAGCCTGGTGCTGCTGGCCGGGCTGGCCCTGATGATCCGTAATGCCTACGGGATCGTGGCCGTGGTCACCGTCGCGGCCGCGGTGGCGCTGGTCATCTGGCGCGGCACGCCACTGGTCCAGGCGGCGTTCGGCTCCGCGATGGCCTGGTTCCTGCTGCTCGGCGGGATACGTCCGGTGCTGGAACTTCAGCAGTCCCGGCGCCGGTCCCGGGTGCCGCGGACCGACGCGGATCAGCTGGCCCGGCTCACCGGCGTCCCTGCTGGCGTCTGGGTCACCCTGTTTGCGCTGGTGTCCGGCGGTGCCCTGGTCCTCAGCGCGGCCTGGCTCGTGTTTTGAGGCGGCAAAGCTGGTGAGTGGGCAGTTAGCTTGGCCCCGCGTTCCCAGGACGACCCGGCAAGGAATCCCATCCTGACCGGGAGCTGCGCCTGATCAGCCCACCGGGACCGGCGCCTCTTCGGACCGCAGCCGGTCCGCGGTGCGGGCCGCCGTCTGCCGGGCCCACCGCCCGGTGCTGAGCACGCCGATGACCAGCACGAGCAGCCCGCAGCCGGTGATGATCCACCAGCCGAGGTGGCTGGCCGCGGCGAAGCTGGTGCGCAGCGGGCCGGCCATCACCGAGATCACCGCGGAACCCACCACGGCGACCCCGAGTGACTGGCCGACCTGCCGGCTGGTCGAGGCGATGGCCGCGGCCACGCCGGCCTGGCTGTCCGGCATCCCGGACACGGCCGTGTTGGTGATCGGCGCGTTCACCATGCCGAAGCCGACGCCGAAGATGAGGTAGGACAGCAGCAGCCAGCCCACCGGGGTGGTGGCGGTCAGCCCGGTGAGCAGGGCCGGGCCCGCGGTCAGGCACAGCCCGGACACCAGCAGCGGCAGCCGCGGCCCGCGGCGGCTGATGATCCGCCCGGACAGCGGGGCGAAGAACACGGTCACCGCGGCCAGCGGCAGGGTGAGCAGCCCGGCGTGCAGCGCGGAGTAGCCCCGGACGTCCTGCAGGTAGAGCGTGTTCAGGAACAGGAACCCGCCGAGCGCGGCGAACCCGCTGATCGCGATCAGGGTGGCCCCGGAGAACGGCGCGCTGCGGAAGAACCGGAGATCGAGCAGCGGTTCAGCGCGCCGGGGCTCCCACGTGAGCAGGCCGGCCGCGCCCGCCGCGGCCAGGCAGAAGCAGGCGATGATCTCCGGTGAGCCCCAGCCGTGCCGCGGGCCCTCGATGATCCCGTACACCAGCGGGGCCAGGGTCACGATCACCAGCAACTGCCCCACCGGGTCCAGCCGCCGCGGATGCGGCGCCCGCGACTCCGGCACGAACAGCGCGGTGAGCACGATCGCGGCCACCCCGACCGGGATGTTCACCCAGAAGATCCCCCGCCAGCCGACCGAGGCGATGAGCAGCCCGCCGACCACCGGGCCGAGGGCCAGGCTCACCCCGATGGCCGCGCCCCAGACGCCGATGGCCCGGGCCCGTTCCGCGCGGTCGGTGAACGTGTTGACGATGATCGATACGGCCACCGGGTTCATCATCGAACCGCCGAGCGCCTGCAGTACCCGGAACGCGACCAGCCAGCCCAGGCTGGGGGCCAGGCTGCACAGCAGCGAGGCGACGGTGAACGTGGCCAGCCCGACCTGGAACGTGCTGCGCCGCCCCAGCCGGTCCGCGGTGGATCCGGCCAGGATCAGGAAGCTGGCCAGCACCAGCGTGTAGGCGTCGACCACCCACTGCAGCCCGGATACCGGGGCGTGCAGGTCACGCTGGATCGACGGCAGGGCGACGTTCACGATCGTGTTGTCGAGCCCCACGATGACCAGGCTCATGCAGCAGATGCCCAGGATGAGCAGGCGACGGCGGCGGCTTGGCGGTGTCACTAATTCCTCGGCGGCTCGGCGGTGTCCCCTACTTGCGAAGGTACAACTACCGGGTACCCGGGCTGCTTCCCGGTATCCACCGCCGTCAGTTGCGGCACTACAACTAAGCTTTTGCGGGTCAGCCCGGCGGCACCGTTCGTTAAGCAGGGAAGCAGGCTGCCGGGTGCGGACCGGAACTTGCCCAGGGCCCCAGCTGGGCCTGCGGCCAGCAGACAGCCGCGCGGGCACATACCCTTAGCCGGGGTGCGTGCCCGCATCATGGCCCCTGGGCAGCAGGCCTGCGGCACGCCCATCCGACAGCCAGCCACCCCGGGACGAGCGTTATGCGATTGCCACTGACCGCCGGGCGCTCTGCTGCCACCGGCGATCTCGCCGTGGGCCAGGGCACCACGGACGGCGGTAAGCCGGCCAGCCCAGCCGGTGAAGCCGCGGGCCAGCCGGCCCACAGCGCTCGGCCCGGCCGGTCCTGGCCGGGCGCGGGCCGGATCGCGGCAGCGGCCCTGCGGCGGCACTGGCTGATCTCGCTGCTGCTGCTGGCCGGGCTGGTGCTGCGGGTGCTGGCGATGATCGCCTACCGGCCCGCCCTGCTCTACATCGACAGCCTCAAGTACATCTTCGGCGCCTGGCCGGGCAACGACCCGCTGGGCTACAACGTGATCCTCAAGATCGTGCTGGTGCCGGGCAACCTGACCGTGGTCACCGCGCTCCAGCACCTGGCCGGCCTGGCCATGGCGGTGACCCTGTACGCGGTGCTGCTGCGCCGCGGCGTGCCGCGCTGGCTGGCCGCGCTGGCCGCCGCGCCGGTGCTGCTCGACGGGTACGAGATCCAGATCGAGCAGACCATCATGCCCAACGTGTGGTTCGAGGCCTGCATCGTGGCCGGGCTGGCGCTGCTGCTGTGGCGGTCCCGCCCCGGGCCCCGGCTGATCGTGGCGGGCGGCCTGGTGCTGGGCCTGAGCGCGCCGATGGCCCAGGTGGGGCAGATCCTCATCGTGCCCGCGCTGGCCTTCGTGCTGATCGTGGCCCGCGGCTGGCGCCGCAAGCTCACCCAGGGTGGGCTGCTGTGCGCCGCGTTCCTGCTGCCCATCGTGGCGTTCTCGGCCCAGCAGGACGCGGCCAACGGGCATTTCTCGCTGGCCCCCGCGTCCGGCAACACGATCTACGGGCGGCTGGCCAGCTCGGCCGACTGCCCAGCGCTGCACCTGCCCAGCTACGAGCGGGCGGTCTGCCCGTCCCCGGCGCTGGCCCGCCGGCTCGGCCCGGACGGGCTGGTGCACAGCCCGGACTCACCCGACCACCTGTACGTGGCACCCCCCGGCCACACGCACGCGGAAGTCATCTCCGATTTCAACCACCGGGTGCTGACCCAGCAGCCACTGCGGGTCGTGTGGGGCGTGCTGCGCGACTCGGCCAAGCTGTTCGCCGTGGGCCGGGTCACCAGCCCGGGCGACACGCCGATCTCCCGCTGGCAGTTCCAGACCAGCTATCCCACCTACGGGACCAGCGTCTACCTCAGCCCGGATCACACCATCATGCTGGGCCTGCACTACGCCACCAGCGGCGGCCCGGAGTTCACCCAGCCGCTGCCGGCCAGCATGGGCGGCCGGGCGGCGGTGGACCAGTCGCTGGCCCGCTTCCTGCGCAGCTACCAGCTGAACGGCGGCTACACGCCGGGCCCGCTGCTGGCCCTGGCCGCGGTGGCCGGCCTGTTCGGCTCGCTGGCCCTCGGCGCGCTGGCCATCGCCCGCCGCCGGGGCGGCCCGGACAGCCGCGGCGCGGTCGCCGCGCGGCTCGACGCCCAGTACCAGCTGGCGCTGGCCTGCCTGCTGACGTTCGGCGCGGCCGTGGCGGTGCTGCTCGCCTCGGACGCGTTCGAGTTCTCCTGGCGCTACCAGCTGCCCGCCCTGGTCACCCTGCCCCCCGCGGGCGCGCTCGGCATCGCGCTGGGCATCAGTTTCCTGCGCCGCCGCCGGCCGGAAAGGCCGGCCCGGCCGGCCCGGCCGGCTGACGGTGAGCCGGCCAGCGCCGCGGAGGGTGAGCGGGCCGCTGTGGACGGCCCGGTGGACGGGCCGGTGGACAGCCGCTGATCGCGGGGGATAACAGCGGCTGCAGTGTGGAAAAACTGTGGACGGCAAAAGAATTCCATAATTACCTGCCGCGACCTCTTGCGCCACCCGCCGGAAAGGCGTAGAAATTCTCCATCACCCAATGCGGGGCACTGGAAAACCCCACATCCGGGCGGGCCAGTTAACTGGGAGGCTTCGGCTGAGCAGGTAACCGGAACCTTAACCGGATGTGCGGAGAGCCGGGAAACCGGAACTCCGGGCCAGCATCCCGCGCCGGGTGGTAGGCCAACTGGTGGCTGGCCGCCGAGCAATCGGCAGCCGCAGCCGTGCGGCCGGGGTGAGGCCCCTCCAACTCATACTTGGAGGGGCCTCATCGTTTTCTTCCCAGCCGCCACGGGCCGGCCGTCACGGCCTAGCCGCCACGGGCCGGCCGTCACGGCCTGGCCACGACGCGCCCATGCCGGCCCGGCGGCCCCAGCGCGCCAGGCCGGGACCCCTGGTGAGGCGCTCAGGCGTGTCCCGCTGCCGCCGGCCCGCTGCCCTGCGGCCCACTGCCCTCCGGCCTGCTGCGCGCCGCCCCGGCGGCCTGGATCCACGGAACAGGACTTAGCCAGCCCGTTCTGTGGACCAGTGTGTGGACATCGCGGTGGACAGCCGCCGCCCGCGGGGGATAACACCGGGGTTCCTGTGGATTTCATGTGGACAGGAAAAGAATCTTGAAATTCATGGCCTCGAGCTCTTGTGCCCGGCCGGGCCGGCAGGGTAGAAATTCACTCACCGCTAAAACGGGAAGCCTCCCGGAGGAAACTCCAGGGAAAGCCGGGGGAAACCCCGGGGCGGCTGGAATGCCGGGAAACCGGAATTGCAGGCGTACTTCCCGTGAAGTGGGTGGCCGAATAGCGCAGGGCGGCCGAGCAATCGGTAAGACGGCGGGAAGCGGCCAAAGTGAGGCCCCTCCAACTCATACTTGGGGGGGCCTCACGCATTCCCGGCTCAGGTCAGGTCCCGGCGGCGGAAGGCAGCCAGCCCGGCCCCGGTCAGCGCGACCGCGACCGCGGTCAGCCACAGCAGTGGCACCGCCGTGAAGTCACCACCCGGCAGCCTGGGCACGTGCGCGAACGGCGTGAGGTCCAGCGCCCACTGCGGCAGCCGCAGCGACGGGCCGAGCAAGGTGAGCAGCGCAGCCACGCCGAAGAGCGTCCAGCCGGCCGGGATGGCCAGCCGGGGCGCCAGGCCGAACAGCGCCACCGCCAGCCCGGTCAGCACCCACGCCGCGGGCACCTGGGCGAGCGCCGCGCCCAGCAGCCGGCCCAGCTGGCCGCTGACATCGCCGGTGCTCAGTCCGTAGGCCAGCCCGGTGGCCAGCCCAGCCACGGCCAGCAGCAGCCCTGTGCCGCCGGCCGCCAGCATCACCTCGGCCGCGGCCCAGCGGATCCGGCTGACCGGCCCGGCCAGTACCGGCTCGGCCCGCTGCTCGGTCTCCTCGCCGCGCATCCGCAGCACCGCCGCCACCCCAAATGCGGCCGCGACCACGCCGAGCAGCCCGAGTTCGATGGCCAGGTAGGCATCGACCAGGCCGGCGTGCCCGCCCATCCGGAGGATCACGTCCCGGGTCTGCGGGCTGCTGTTCAGTGACGAGCCGACGTCCTTGGCGGCGGCCCCCAGCACCAGGGCCGTCACCGCGAACCCGAGCGCCCACCCCAGCAGGCCACCGCGCTGCAGCCGCCAGGCCAGGGCCAGCGGGGTGCGCAGCCAGGCTGGGCCCTGCGCGCGGCCGGGCCGGGCCGGCAGCCACCCCTCCCCCAGGTCCCGGCGGCCGGCCAGCAGCGCCGCCAGCCCGGCCAGCGTCACGCTGACCACGGCGCACAGCCCCACCAGCCACCAGCGCGCGCCCGAATAAGGCTGGATGCGCTCCACCCAGCCGAGCGGGGACACCCAGCTCAGCCAGTGCAGGCTGGCCGCCGGATCGCCCACCGCGCGGAGCAGGTAACTGAGACCGAGAACCGCTATAGCCATGCCCCGTGCGGTGCGGGCGCTCTCGGTCAGCTGCGCGCACACCGCGGCCACGGCCGCGAACATCCAGCCGGTCAGCGCCACGGCCGCGCCCAGCGCCAGCGATCCGGCGGCTGGCAGCCCGAACAGCACCTGCACGACCGCGATCAAAAGGCCGATCAGCACGCAGGCGCCGAACGTCTCGGCCACGCTGGCCGCCGTCGCCGCGTACCGGCCGACTACCGTGGCGCCCAGCAGTTCCAGCCGGCCGGCCTCCTCGTCGCCGCGGGTATGCCTGATCACCGCGAAGATGCCGAGCAGTGCGGCCGCCACCGCGCAGAACAGGCCGGCCTTCCAGATGATCAGTGAGCCGAGCGAGTTCCCGTAGACCGGGCCGCTCAGCGCGAGGAAGGACGGGTTGTTGCGGATGCTCAGCGCGAGCGAGGCACGCTGCGCCTCGGTGATGTACAGGTGCCGGAAGCTGTAGGTCGTGCTGGCCAGGCCGCCGACGATCACGTACAGCCAGATGAGCAGGAAGATCCGGTCCCGGCGCAGCGCGAGCAGGACCAGCGGGCCGGTCCCGGCCAGCCCGCGCCGGGCCGCCCGTGGCTGCGGCCCGGCGGGCTGCCGGCGGCCGGTGGTCAGCGCGGTCATGGCTGGTCCGTGTAATGCCGCAGGAACAGTTCCTCCAGCGTGGGCGGCTGGCTGACCAGGCTGCGCACCCCGGCGCGGGTCAGCCGGACGAGCAGCTCGTCCAGCGCGCTGTTGTCCACCTGGCAGCTGACCCGGGTGCCGGCCAGGTCCAGGTCATGCACGCCCGCCAGGCCGTCCAGCCCCTCGGGTGGCCGGTCCAGCTCGGCCCGGACCGACGTACGGGACAGGTGCCGGAGGTCGGCCAGGGCGCCGGAGTCCACGGTGCGGCCGGCCCGGATGATCGTCACCCGGTCGCAGAGTGCCTCCACTTCGGACAGGATGTGGCTGGACAGCAGCACCGTGCGGCCGGCCTGCCGCTCCTCCTCCACGCACTCCCGGAAGGCCGCCTCCATCAGCGGATCGAGCCCGGAGGTCGGCTCGTCCAGGATCAGCAGCTCGGCCCCGGAGGACAGCGCCGCGATCAGCGCGACCTTCTGCCGGTTGCCCTTGGAGTAGGCGCGGCTCTTCTTCGCCGGGTCCAGCTCGAACTTCTCCAGCAGTACGGCCTTGCGCTTCTCATCCAGCCCGCCGCGCAGCCGGGCCAGCAGGTCGATGACCTCACCGCCGGACAGGTTTGGCCACAGCGTGACGTCCCCGGGCACGTAGGCCAGCCGCCGGTGCAGCGTGGTCACCCGGGACCAGGGATCCTCGCCGAACAGCCGGGCGGTGCCCCCGCCCGCGCGGATCAGGCCGAGCAGGACGCGGATCGTCGTGGTCTTGCCCGCCCCGTTGGGCCCGAGGAATCCGTGCACCTCACCAGGCACCACCGTGAGGTCCAGCCCGTCCAGGGCCCGCGCCCGGCCGAACGACTTCCGCAGGCCGTCCACTTCGATCACCGCAGTCATGACGCCAGCGTAACATCAAAATTCACAAAATCATGAAAGTTATGTATCGGGTAAACTAGCGGAATCCACGGCCCGAGGGGGTGACTGCCAGTGCCAGAGACGCGCGGAGCGGGCGACGGCCAGCGGGACGACCAGGCGGTGCGCCAGTTCACCGAGCGGTTCGCGTCGCTGCTGGCCGACTCGGGCATGCCGCGGATGCCCGCCCGGATCTTCGCCGCGCTGCTGTCCTCGGACACCAGCCGCCGCACCGCCGAGGAGCTCGCGGAGCTGCTCCAGGTCAGCCCGGCGGCGGTGTCCGGCGGCGTGCGCTACCTGGTCCAGGTCGGCCTGGTCAGCCGGGAAGCGCAGGCCGGCTCGCGGCGCCACGTCTACCGGATGCCGGACAACGTGTGGCACGAGGTGCTCCGGGCCCGGGACCGGATCATGATGCGGTGGATGGACGCGATGCGCGAGGGGTCGGAGGTCCTCGGTCCGGACACGCCCGCCGGAGCGCGGCTGGCCGAGTCCGCGCTGTACTTCGAGTTCGTCAGCAAGGAACTGCCCGCCCTGCTCGACCGGTGGGAGGAGTACAAGGCCTCACATGAGGACTGAGGTCAGCGGGCCCAGCGGTCTTCGCTAGCCTGGGCGTATGTCTGACCAGATCCAAGAACCCTCCGACCCCGGTGACAGCGGGGTCGAATACGACGACCGCGGCGGCGGCACCGGCGACTACGAGCGCGGCGAGTACAACCCGGGCGAAGGCGGGCTCGAAGACACCGACTTGTGGGACGACGGCGTGCTGGACTCGTCCGACACCCTGGAGGACAGCGAGGACCCGTACGAGGATCCGCTGGACACCGGGATCGAGCCCGCCGACAAGTGGTCACCGCCCGAGCGGTTCGGCACCACCCTGGCCGAGGAACGGTCCGGCGAATCGCTCGACCAGCTGCTCGCCGAGGAACAGCCGGAAGCCGACCCGTACGCGGATCCCGATCCGGCCGCCGAGTCCGACCTGCCCCGGGAAGGCCCCGAGCCGTACGACGAGCAGCAGCCACGGGCCGGCCGCCTGGTGCAGGAGGACGAGGGCGCCCATCCGGACACCGAACCAGACCTGGTCGCCGAGGACGTGGGCATCGACGCGGGGGCGGCGTCGGCGGAGGAGGCCGCCGTGCACGTCACCGACGAGGACGAGGACGAGATCGCGGGCGGCCCGGAATCCGAGAGCTGACCGGCCGGCTCCCGGGCAGCGGGCCGCGGCCGGGCCGCGGGGCACTCCCGGGCTACCTGGGATAATCCGGGCATGACGGAATCACCGTCCGCGCCGTCGCTGCTGTCCGGGCACACCGCGTGGGCGCGGAAGCTGGAAACGCCGCTGCGCCGGTTCCTGCGCACCGAGACCGGCAGCGCCGCGGTGCTGCTGGCGGCCACGCTCGCCGCCCTGGCCTGGGTGAACATCAGCGAGTCGTCGTATGAGTCGGTGTGGGCGACCACGCTGTCGGTGCGCATCGGCGGCACCGGGATCTCCATGGACGTCCACGAGTGGGTCAACTCCGGGCTGATGACGTTCTTCTTCCTGGTCGTCGGGCTGGAGGCGCGCCGCGAGTTCGACACCGGCGAACTGCGCCAGCGCAGGCGGCTGACGCTGCCGGTGCTGACCGGCCTGGGCGGCATGATCGTGCCGATCGGCATCTACCTGGCGGCCAACGCGGGCCAGCCGTCCGCGCACGGCTGGGGCACCGCGATGTCCACCGACACCGCGTTCGCCCTCGGCATGCTGGCCCTGGTCGGGCGGCGCCTGCCCGACCGGGTGCGCACCTACCTGCTGACGTTCTCGGTGGTCGACGACCTGGCCGCGCTCATCGTCATCGCCGTCGTCTACAGCGAGCAGGTCCAGATGACGGCCCTGCTGACCGGGATCGCGATCCTGGCCGTGGTGCTGGCGGTCCGGGTCGCCGGCGTCCGGCTCGGCCCGCTCTACTTCCTGCTCGGGCTGGCCGCCTGGGTGGCGTTCGTCAAGTCCGGCGTGGACCCGGTCGTCGTCGGCCTGATCATGGGCCTGCTGACGTTCGCCTACCCGGCCAGCCGCAGTGACCTGGAGCGGGCCAGTGACCTGTTCCGGCTGTTCCGCGAGCAGCCCACCCCGGAACTGGCCCAGTCGGCCCGGGAAGGCGTCCGCGTGGCCATCTCGCCCAACGAACGCCTGCAGCAGCTCTACCATCCGTGGACCAGCTATCTCATCGTGCCGCTGTTCGCGCTGGCCAACGCGGGTGTGGTGATCGACGGCAATCTGCTGGCCCGGGCCTTCACGTCCCCGGTCACCCTGGGCATCCTGTTCGGCTACGTGCTGGGCAAGCCGCTGGGCACCACCGGGACCGCCTGGCTGGTCACCACCGTCAGCCGGGGCCGCATCCGGCCCCCGGTCGGCTGGGCGGCGGTGCTGGGCACGGGCACGATCGCCGGGATCGGCTTCACCGTGTCGCTGCTCATCGCCTCGCTCGCCTTCCACGGCACGCTGCTGGCCGAGGCCAAGGTCGGCATCCTGTCCGCCGCGCTGTGCTCGTCCGCGATCACCTGGCTGCTGTTCCGGGTCACCGCGCTGCTGCCCAAGCGGCTGAAGCTGCGCGCGCTGCTCGGCACCACCGAGCCGCTCACCGACCTGGCCGTCCCGGTCGACCCGGACCGCGACCACATCCGGGGGCCGATGAAGTCGCCGGTCACCATGGTCGAGTACGGCGACTTCGAGTGCCCGTACTGCGGCCAGGCCGAGCCGATAGTCCGCGAACTGCTGACCGACTTCGGTGATGTCCGGTACGTGTTCCGGCACCTGCCGCTGACCGACGTCCACCCGCATGCCCAGCTGGCCGCGGAAGCGGCGGAAGCCGCCGACCAGCAGGGCGCGTTCTGGGACATGCATGACGTGCTGATGAGCCACCAGGGTGCGCTCACCGTCCGCGACCTGATCGGCTACGCGTCCGATCTGGGCCTCGATTCGGCCCGGTTCGCCAACGATCTGCGCGATCATGTAGGCGCCGCCCGGGTGGCCGAGGACGTGGACTCGGCCGACATGTCGGCGGTGTCCGGTACGCCCACGTTCTTCATCAACGGCAAACGCCACTACGGCGCTTATGACATCGGCACGCTGTCCGAGGCGGTCCGCGCCGCCCGGGCGCGGGCCTACATCACGAGCTGAGGGGACGGGCCAGTGGGCATGGTCAAGACGGTGGGCCTGGTACTGCACCCGGGGCGCAACTGCGACAGCGCCATGCTCACCATCCTCAGCTGGGCCAGCGGGCGCGGGGTGACCGTACTGGCGCTGGACGGCGAGGCCGAGCGGGTGCCCAGCCAGGTCGACGAGGTCACCGCGGACGATCTGGCCCAGCAGTCCGACCTGATGGTCAGCCTGGGCGGGGACGGGACCATGCTGCGCGCCATGCGGCTGTCCGCCGGCCCGCGGCCACCGGTGCTCGGCGTCAACGTGGGCAAGCTGGGCTTCCTGGCCGAGATCGACCCGCCCGAGGTGGGCGACGCGCTGGAGGCCATCGACGGGAACCGGTTCACCGTGGAGCCGCGGTCCGCCGTCCAGGCCGACTTCCTTGGCGGGCAGCACGTGGCGTTCAACGACGTGGACCTGGCCCGCATCCCGGGCCAGGGTTCGTCGGGCGTGGTCGAGCTGACCGTGGAGTCGCACCCGTTCGTCCGCTACGCGGCCGACGCGGTGATCGTGGCCACGCCCACCGGTTCCACCGCGTACAACTTCTCCGCGGGCGGCCCGCTGGTCTCCCCCAATGCCGAGGGCCTGCTGGTCACCCCGGCCGCGCCGCATTCCGCGTTCAACCGGGCGCTGTTCCTGTCCGCGGCCGAGCGGCTCACCCTGACCGTGCTGCCGACCAGCGGTGAGCTGGCCGTGGAGGCGGACGGCATCGTGGTCGGCCACGTGAACCCGGGCGACACGGTCCAGCTGCGCACCCTGCCGGCCGCGGCCCAGGTGGTCCGGCTGGGCCGCACCACCTTCTACCAGCGGGCCCAGCGCAAGCTGCGGCTGACCGGGTCGGCGGAAGCGTACTGACGTCCAGCGCGACACCGGGTAACCGGGCCAGGCGGTACCGTTGGCGGCAGAGTCCGGCCCGCCCGGGATGGATGACCAGCCGTCCTTGGTTGGTAACAAGTAGCGGGCTGGCCGACACGCTGGAAGGGCTGTGATCGTGGTGCGAGATCCGGGAGACCTCTACGAGGTGAGCCCTGACGCGCCGGCACTGGACGGTGTAGTGCTACTGCACTACCTCGACGGCTTCATCGACGCCGGGGCAGCCGGGAAACTGCTCGCCGCCCATCTGCTGGGCTCTCTCGAACACCAGGAGATTGCCACCTTCGACGTGGACCGGCTGATCGACTACCGGTCGCGCCGTCCGCCGATGATCTACTCCCGGGACCACTGGGAGCATTACGAGTCCCCCCAGCTCGCCATTCACCTGCTCAAGGACACCGCGGGCAGCCAGTTCCTGCTGCTCAACGGGCCAGAGCCAGACCTGGAATGGGAGCGCTTCAACAAGGCCGTGCGCGATCTCGCCGCCCGGATGGGCGTGCGGATGGCGATCGGTTTCCACGGCATCCCGATGGGTGCCCCGCACACCCGCCCGCTCGGCGTGACCGCCCACGCCACCAGCCCAGACCTGACCACCGGGTACCCCCCGCTGGTCGACAAGCTGCAGGTGCCGGGCAGTGTGGCCGCGCTGCTGGAGATGCGGCTCGGCGAGGAGGAGCGCGCCGCGCTCGGGTTCGCCGTGCACGTCCCGCACTACCTGGCCCAGGCCGCCTACCCGGCCGCCGCTGTCACGCTGCTCGACTCGGTCATCCGGGCCAGCGGGCTGCAGCTGCCCGATGAGGCGCTGCGCGACGCGGCCCGCGAGACGGACGAGGAGATCCGCCGGCAGGTGGAGGGCTCCGAGGAGATCCTCGAGGTCGTCCAGGCCCTGGAGCGGCAGTACGACGCGTTCGCCGAGGGCGCCGAGCGGGAGGGCCTGCTAGCCGACGGCAGCCAGCCGATGCCGACCGCCGACGAACTCGGCGCGCAGTTCGAGCAGTTCCTGGCCGAGCAGCAGGGCCGGGCCGACTCCCCGGATCCCTGACCCCGGCGGTTACCGGCGGAGGTAGACGCCGAAGTTGCAGCCCAGGTTGGACAGGCCGCCCGGCCGGGCCCGAACCCAGGTCGCAGAGCTCCCGGACCGGGTCATCAGCACCTGGTGATGGGCGTAACGCGGGGAAGCGACACACCCTGCCGCCCGGTCCTGGAGGGCGAACTCCGCCTCGTACGGCGGCCCCACCGGCACGCCAAAGGTGGCCAGCAGTTGCTCCCGGGACGGGGTCCGGTACGTGATCGTGGTCCACGGTGTGGCGCCGAGTTCCGCCCCGATCCGCGCCTGGGTGAACCTGATCCCGCTGGGTGGCACGTAGCCGGAGTAAGCCTGGCTGCCGACCATGCTGGCCAGGTAATCGGCGTCGTTGTCGAAGAAGATGGACATGCTGGCCCGGTGGCCGGGGCGGAACCGCTCCCGGTTGAACGAAGCGGGCACGCCCGGGCACGACGAGTTCATCGTGGAGCAGAGCACCGTCCGGGTGGCCCGGCTGAACACCGTGACCACTGGCCGGTACAACCGCGACCTGGGCGCCCCTCCGGGCTGGCACGAAGAGTCGGTGCAGGCCGTGACGCCCGCGTCGATGACCAGGTTCGCCGACCACAACTGCACCGACAGGGTCAGCCGCCCGAGGCTGGCCGCGAACCGTCCCGCGCTGGGCAGCTGGACATTGACTTCGACTTCCCTGAAGTTCCGGCCGGTCACCGAGTACCCAGCCTGCTCCTTCGAGTACGCCGGTGCCCCGGTGCCCGCCAGCGCCACGGCCGGCCCCAGGACGGCGACAGCACCGGCGACGGCGACAGCGCCGGCGACGGGGAGAAGCAGAGTTAACCGCCTGGCCACCATGCCCGTGTTCCTCCG
>Ga0134125_10005089_pt1 | contig 14957 bp, 16 predicted proteins | sample KB31751_FD_96464 | JGI IMG/M metagenome (GOLD analysis project Ga0134125, IMG submission 96464) | Terrestrial soil microbial communities with excess Nitrogen fertilizer from Kellogg Biological Station, Michigan, USA - KB3-175-1 | ecosystem: Environmental > Terrestrial > Soil > Unclassified ... | reverse complement strand
GTTTGGGTTGCGGGCTGCTAAGTTCGCCGCTTCCTTGGACGCTTCTTGAGAGCGGGAGTTGGTGAAGCTACTCGAAGCGCTTCGTCAGCCGCTTCCTTGGCCTCGCGAACCTCTCGAAGCCGCGCCATGTTTTTGCGAACCTCGATGGCTTGCCTTTCGACATCTGCCAGCGCCCGCGCTCCCTCTTCAGCGGCTAGGCGCTTACGATCGGAACGCGCTACTCCTTCGGGTGACAGCTCTGCCGGCTTCTTCGCGCTCATCGCTCACCCGGCTCCGCAATGGACAAAACCCGCTCAATCCGAGGATCAAGCGGGCAGAGTGCGCGTTTCAGTACATCCGTGAAACGGCGCCACGATCTCAAGCCAGCGAGAGGTTCTCGGCGCTGACTTTGCCTCGCATCTTGTCGGTCTTGATCTCGAAGTTGACCTTTTGACCCTCTCCGAGTCCGGAAAGACCAGCCCGCTCAACAGCGCTGATATGAACGAACACATCGTTGCCGCCGTCGTTGGGCTGAATGAAACCGAAGCCCTTTTGGCCATTGAACCACTTAACAGTACCTGTCGTCATTTTCTTCTCCAAAGCGCAAACCTGTGCAGGCCGCGCGAACATCACGCAGCTAACTTCAACTTCGTCGATGTCTTTGGAAAAGGAGCCCGCGGGCGCATTCAACAAGGCACAGCGGCTAATCGAATGAACTCAATATACACAACCTTTCGGATTTTGCAAGGAGGACGGCCAACTTGTTTCCGCCGGCCAGTTCTGGTGCTCCGAACGGAGAGGCTCAAGCGGGTCCATGGATCCGCAAACGAGACTTATCGATTGACTTCGCTGCACTCGAGTGGTCACAGTTAATGAGACCAAGACGCGTCGCTATGACAAGCAAATCAGCCGCGTTCGAAGCCATCGACGAATGTCGACGCCACTATCCTCAAAATCGTAATGAAGCTCCTGCGCAATTGGCTGCCCTGCAGGACGTGTCGCATTTGCAGCCCTAGCAGGAGGATCAGTTGCAGGTACTCGTCAGAGACAACAATGTTGAGCAGGCACTGCGTGTTCTCAAGAAGAAGATGCAGCGCGAGGGCGTCTTCCGGGAAATGAAGCAGCGACGTTCCTACGAAAAGCCGTCGGAGAGAAAGACCCGCGAGAAATCTGAAGCTATTCGACGAGCCCGCAAACTAGCTCGCAAGCAGGCCATCAGAGAGGGATTGCTGCCCGCGCCGCCGAAAAAGAAGCCTTTTGAGCGCAAGCCGCCCTTGCCGGAGGTCAAAGCACGGGTGGAGTAGAAAGACCCCTCGGTCGGTAATGTCGCACGTCCAGTGACGTTGGTTCGTCGGATCTCATGCCATCATGGCTGCGTCACCTGGGAGGCAGTCAAGAGCACGCACACCATGCATGCAGCCGTCGCGGTCCGTCATCCCTATGGCTTGAAATCAATGCCTCGTAGCACGATGCCTGGCGGAGTGCCTTCGAACTCTGTCACGCGATATTTGCCTGCCGCGCAGGCTTCGATGCGATCCCGCAATCGGGTGAATTGGGCTTCCCGCTGCTCGGGTCTAACCTGCGGGCCCCCCTCGAGGGAGTCCATCGCAGAGGTCGAGATCGCGCAAGGAATCTCCCTGGCGCCGTCATGCATCGAGAACCGCACGATCATCCGGTCGTATTCGTGGCCGATAAAGCGGCCGCTGGTCAATGTCATGGCGTACTCCACTACGTGATTGCTTCTGGGCAAATCGCCCACTTCAAATCATCGTCTGCGCTTCCTCGCTCTTATGGGTCGCGCCGAGCCCGACACGATTCAGCACTCGCCGCCGAGCCGGGCGAAATCGTCGAATAGCGCTGCGACAAGCGCGCGGTGGCGCGTGTCCTCGGCAGGGAGGCTTGCAGCATAGAGATTGAGCAGATGCCGCGCCTTCACGGCGGCCTCCCGCCAGGACGCGGCGGGGACCGTCATCATGCGGTTCTCGAGATCTGCCTCGCGCTCGCGCAGTTCCCTCAGATGCGTCTCGACCTCGGAGAGCGCGCGGCGCAGATCGGTCGCCTTCTGTGCGACCATGCCGCGATGCTTGTCGAGATCGACCGGCTGGTCAGTCATCGGCAACGCTCGCATCTTTGGCTTCCGTGTTCGCAAGATCGATTGAGCCGACCGCGCCAGCCGGAAGGAAACGCTCCATGCTGCGGATACGGAAGGGATGCCTGACGGTGACGGTTTCTCGCCGCGAGCGGATGGTCATGCACGCCTGCCTTCCACAAGTGAGCTCCAACCGATGCGGGCTGCCGCGACCATGCGCCCTTGTCGCCGCAATAGCCAGCACTATCGTAGTCGCGCAGCAATCCCGGCGCAGCGTCTCAACGCAGCATTTACCCTCGCTATTGCCCTTGAGCGGGCGTAGGGTCGTTGCCATCACCGAACGTCTCAACCGCTTCGACCGGTGACTGAGGGTCACGTGTGCTCCCGCCGAAGCCTCGCAGGGATGTTCGATGACGCCTGTTCGCCTCTCGGAATGGATCGTGCCGCCCGTGATCGTTCCGTTGTTCCTGCTGCTTCTCGTGTGCGCGGCCGCCCTCTTCAATGGCTAGGACAATCCGCGTGCCTTATCTGGTCAGCGGGACCAATGAATATGGCAGCTCCAATCTCGGCCGCGGCACCGCGACGGTCGCGCTGCGCCTCGCGAGGAAATTGGTGCGCGAAGGCTACATGGATGTCAGGGTCTGCACCCCGCGTGGGCGGGTGCTGCAGTCGAACGAACTGGACGAGCTCAAACCACTCAAGGAGAGCGACATGGCGAAGGGTCAGCAACGCGGCAATCGCGAAGCCAAGAAGCCGAAGAAGGAAAAGGCCAAGGTGATCGCCGCCGCCCCGAGCCGCAAGGAAGCGGCCTGGCAGCCGGATTTCGGACCTGCAAAGAAGAAGTAGCGACGCTGCGCAGACAGAGCAAGGCTTTGGGGACGCTTGCATCGACCTCTCACCTCGCAGTCGCCAATTGGCAGCTGGCCCTTTTAGTCGATCTATCACGCGGGCCGGGTTGAAGCAGCTTTGGAGCGGTTGCTGGGCGCGCGGGGGCTTCGCATTTGAACCAACCGGCCCCTGACGCATTTAGCCGGTGCGCGAGGTATCTTGCCACGGGAGAGCGATTGGAATGGCAAGGTCCTTCAAGACAGACGTTTATCTCGTCCGCGTCTTGACCGACGACCGGACAAGCAGGCTTTGGGTGGCCGCCGGATCATCTCCCGAGAACGCCGTAAATCTGGTTCTAGACGCCATTCCGGAGCGCTGGTCGGCCGCACCAGCGCTGGAACTGTTGACCCCCGCCGAGATCGAAGAGCTCAATCTGGAACAGGGAGAAGTGCACGAGATCACCCGCACGATCCGCATGTGTTGACGGCTAATTTTGAGCCAATTGAGACTTTTGGATCGGTTGTGCCGCCCGCCTGAAATAAAAGACTCGCGCTCCGGTGAATAGGAGCGCAGGCTCCCCGCATCACCGGCCTAGGCACTGTCCCGTAGGCGTCGGTGGCTGAGAGACCGATTGTGCTCCCGCCTGCAAGGCAGAGGAGCGCGCCATGTCGATCTATTCGTATGATCACCAGATCCTTGCACGTTCCAGGGACGTCATTCGCCAATCGCTTGAACTGCTCAGATGGAGCGAGGCATACGTTGGAATGCCTCGAAACATTCACATAGGTGAATGCGTGGAGCCGAAAAATGGCGCACAACCCACCGATGCAGCGGACCACGAACGATCTTCTGACGAGAGCGGAAGCGGCCATCGCGGAGGCGAAAGCTCTTCGTCGTGAGCGCGAACGAATCTTAGCTATGGCTCGAATGTGGACGCGCGCACCTCAGATCGCCTTGCGGCCACTCCAGACTGAAGCTTATGAAGGCGGTGGCTTCATGATCGGCCCCACAATAAGACGATAGCTTGGGACCCAAGCCCTGTTCCAACTTTCCAACGTGTCGCCGCAATAAACGCACTCGAAGCTACTTACCTCCCGTGTTGGAGCCATTGACTCCGTGCGGCGATAGACCGCTCCGCATTTGCAATTCCGATGCTGTTCTTTCATTGAATGGGCGTACGCCGATTTGTGCCTAGCGCCTATCTCGACAATGGTAGATAATCGAACCTTCCAAGACGGATCGCAGCATGGACAAGAAGCGCGGCGGCGACTCGTCGTATGCAGAGATGCTGCCTCAACGCCTCGAGCAAATCCAAACCGATCACATAGCCCACCGGGATCGGCTCGAAGCCATGCTATGATCGGTTATTGAACTTGGACATCGATCGCTAGAGATCATTTGGACCTTGGCAACAAAGCGAGGAGCGTCCCTGATGATTGAAGGGGTTCCGCAGGTCACGCTCGCGGGCCATCTGTTACATCGGGCTATGTCCGCCATTTCGGCGCTGTTGAGGGTTGACCCGCTGCTAGTAGGTTAAACGCTTAACGAGTACACGGCCTAGCTAGACAGTGTCCCAGTTATTACAAAATTGGCATTTCCGTATGAGTACGACCGAGCCAAAGTTTCCAAAAATACCGGGGTGGCGGTTCACCCTGACAGAAACATCCTTTAATGTTTATCGAGCTGATGGCTTCCACGACGATGGTCGTTCCGTCAGCCGCATGGGCACTGATGCGGAGTTGGCGGACCTCATTAGAGACACAATCGAGGACGCGCGAAACCTTCCGGAAAGACGCAAAACGAAATAGGCCATCCCTTACATGACAATAGCGCCCCGTATCTCATTGTGACCCCTTCCCGCGACATTTCACGCCTCATCGAGATAATGGCCGCCTTGCGAGCACCGGTGACCGGTTGCCCCTGGGATCTCGAGCAGAATTTTTCGACTATCGCGCCCTACACCGTCGAAGAGGCCTATGAGGTAGCCGATGCCATCGCCCGCGGCGATCTCGACGATCTACGCGAGGAACTTGGCGATCTGCTGCTGCAGGTCGTGTTTCACGCGCGGATGGCCGAAGAGCAGCACGCGTTTGCCTTCGGCGATGTGGTCGAGGCTATCACCCGGAAGATGATCCGCCGGCACCCGCATGTGTTCGGAGGCGATGGCGGAAAGCTGACGCCCGAAGGCGTCAAGGGCAACTGGGATCGCATCAAGGCGGAGGAAAAGGCCGAGCGTGCCGAACGCCGGCCGCCGGAAGAACGCAGCCACAAGTCCTTGCTGTCAGGCATCAAGGCCGGTCAGCCAGCTCTGAGCCGGGCCATGGAATTGCAGCGCAAGGCGTCGAGTGTCGGCTTCGACTGGAACGATCCGCGCGCGGTGTTGAACAAGATCCGCGAAGAGGCTGACGAGATCGAGGCTGCGCTCGATCGCAAGGACCCGCATGAACTGGAAAGCGAGACCGGCGATCTCCTGTTCGCGCTGGTCAACCTCGTCCGCCACATCGGCGCCGACCCCGACATGGCGCTCCGTGCCACCAATGCCAAATTCGAACGTCGCTTCGCCTATATCGAGCGCGCGCTGGAAGCACGGGGACGGACGCTGGAAGAAGCCTCACTTGATGAGATGGACGCGCTTTGGAACGAGGCGAAGGAAAGCGAAACACCGTCGTCCCGGCCAAGCGAAGCGCGAGCCGGGACCCATACCGCGGAATCTATCGATTAAGAGAGGTGACCGAGACCGAGTAACAAAACGCCGCCTGTCGTTATGGGCCCCTGCTTTCGCAGGGGCGACAGCTACATCCCATGCGGCTGCGCATCGAACCGCGACACCACGATGTCGCGCTTGCTCGGCTCGATCCGCACCGTCATATCGAAGCGGCCGTCGTGCAGCTCCTTGTTCAGCACTTCAGAGTTGCGGTGCAGCCAGGAGATGCCGGCACCGTCGGCGGCATCGATCGATAGATCCAGGGTCACGCGCGCAGCCGCGAGCCGGTCTTCGATGGCGGCTAGTAGCGCATCGACGCCCTCCCCGGTTTCGGCCGACACCAACAGACAAGGATGCTCCTGCGGGCGACGCGCGGCGATGTTTTTCAGATTCTCCCGCTCCTCGGGGTTGAAACGGTCGATCTTGTTCCAGACTTCGGGAATGCGTCCCTGGTCGGGATCGATGCCGAGCTGGCGCAGCACGGCGTCGACGTCGCGCTGCTGCGCCTCTGCATCTTCATGGGAGATGTCGCGGACGTGCAGGATGAGGTCGGCCTCCAGCACCTCCTCCAGCGTGGCGCGGAAGGCCGCGACCAGCTGGGTCGGCAAATTGGAGATGAATCCGACCGTGTCCGACAGCATCGCCTTGCCGCCATGCGGCAGGTGGATCGCCCGCAAGGTCGGATCGAGCGTTGCGAACAGCATGTCTGCGGCCTGCACCTCCGCGCGGGTGAGCCGGTTGAACAGCGTCGACTTGCCAGCATTGGTGTAGCCGACCAGCGCCACCACGCGATAAGGCACGCGCTTGCGTCCCGCCCGATGCAGCCGCCGCGTCGCCTGCACCTTTTTCAATTCGTTCTCGAGCCGCGTGATGCGCTCGCCGATGAGCCGCCGGTCTGCTTCGATTTGGGTTTCGCCGGGGCCGCCCATGAATCCGAAGCCGCCGCGCTGGCGCTCCAGATGTGTCCATGACCGGACCAGGCGGCTTCTCTGGTAATTGAGATGGGCGAGTTCGACCTGCAGCGCGCCTTCCTTGGTCTTGGCGCGGCGGCCGAAGATTTCCAGGATGAGCCCGGTGCGGTCGAGCACCTTGGCGTTCCAAGCCTTCTCCAGGTTGCGCTGCTGGATCGGCGAAAGCGCGCAATCCATCACCACGAGTTCCGCCTTGTGCGCGGTGACGAGGCCCGAGATCTCCTCGACCTTACCCTTGCCGAGATAGGTCGCCGGCCTGATGGCGCCGACCGGCGCGATCAGGGCATCGACGACATCGAGATCAATGGCGCGCGCCAAGCCCTCGGCTTCGCTCAGCCGGGCCTCGAAATCGCGCAAGGCACGATCATCCGTTTGCGCCTCGGCTCCGCCGCGGCGCATCCGCAGATAGGGGCCGATGACGATCACCCGCCCGGTTTGCTTGTCCCTTGCTGACCGCGAACGGTCAGCCCCCCGTTCTCGCTCTCGGGGCTCCAATCAAATCACTCTCAAGCCGGCGCATCCTCGCCGCCTTCGAACAACTGGATGGGCGCGCCCGGCATGATGGTGGAGATCGCATGCTTGTATACAAGCTGCGAGTGGCCATCGCGCCGCAGCAGCAAGCAGAAGTTGTCGAACCAGGTGACAATACCCTGCAGCTTCACTCCATTGACCAGAAAGATCGTCAGTGGCGTCTTGGTTTTACGAACATGATTGAGGAAGGTGTCTTGTAGATTTTGTGCGCGGTCTGCCGCCATTGTTTTTATCCCGCTATTGTCGCTTTTTTTATTGAACCGGTTACCGCCCTCTCTTGGAGCTTTCCCCGGCAGCCCACACCCCTTGAGTCCCCCTCTGGGGTGCGAACCCGCGGATTAGAGGGCAGGTGCGCTTTTTAGGCAAGCCGATTGAGACGGCAGCGATAGTCCCACGGACGCATTTCTCTGCAAAACTGCCAAAAAAGATAAATTTTCCAAAGCAAATGGATAATTCCGCGGGTGCAGGAACCTGTCGCGGCAGCTCTCGCTGTTTTTGCCGCTGCAGCCAAGGTGGGTCGTGATCTGGACCCTCCGGCTGGGCGGAAGGTCGCCGTCAGCCGACCCCCAGCGCCTTCAGCTTCCGGTGCAGCGCGGAGCGCTCCATCCCGACAAACTCGGCCGTGCGCGAGATGTTGCCGGAAAAGCGGCTGATCTGGGCGATCAGATAGTCGCGCTCGAAGACCTCGCGCGCCTCCCGCAAAGGCAAGCCCATGATGTGCTCGCCATTATTGCTCGTCGGCATCGCAGGCACCATGGAGCCGACGTCCTGCGGCAGCATGTCCGCGGTGATGATGGTTTCGGGGCCGCCGGCGGCGAGAATCATCACGCGCTCGACGTTGTTGCGCAACTGCCGGACATTGCCCGGCCAGACGTGGGACTGCAGCACGGCCATGGCGTCCTGGCCGATCTGCCGCTTGGGCAGGCCGGTGGTGGCCGAAATCTGGTCCATGAAATAGTCGATCAGCTCCGGGATGTCCTCTCGCCGCTCCGACAGCGGCGGCACCCTGATCGGCACCACCGAGAGGCGATGATAGAGGTCCTCGCGGAAACGGCCGGCCGAGATCTCCTCTTCCAGATTGCGCGCGGTCGAGGAAATGATGCGAACATCGACATGCACCTTTGTGGTGCCGCCCTGGCGCTGGAACGTCTGGTCGACCAGCACCCGCAGGATCTTGTTCTGGGTCTCGCGCGGCATATCGCCGATTTCGTCGACAAACAGCGTGCCGCCATGTGCCTCTTCCAGCGCGCCGGTCTTGCGCGGCTGCTCGCCGTTCGACTGCTCGATGCCGAACAGCTCGACTTCCATCCGCTCCGGCGTGATCGCCGCGGCGTTGATCACCACGAACGGACCGTCGGTGCGGTTGGAGGCTGCGTGCAGCGTGCGCGCCACCAACTCCTTGCCCGCACCGGCGGGGCCGACGATCAGGATGCGGCTGTTGGCCTTGGCAGCGCGCTCGATGGTCTGGCGCAACTGGTTCATGCTGGGCGAACGGCCCGTGAGACTGCTCGCGGTCGGCGCGAGCTGTTTCAATTCCCGCACCTCCCGCTTCAGCCGCGAGGTTTCCAGCGCGCGCGTCGCCACCAGGATCAGGCGATCGGCTTTGAACGGCTTCTCGATGAAGTCGTAGGCGCCGCGCTTGATCGCGGCGACGGCCGTTTCGATGTTGCCATGGCCGGAGATCATGACGACCGGCAGATCGGGATGGTCGCGCTTGATCTGCTCCAGGAGCTGCAGCCCGTCGAGCTTGGAGCCCTGCAGCCAGATGTCGAGAAACACCAGGTGCGGACGGCGATTGGCGATCTCGGCCAGGGCCGTATCGCTGTCGCGCGCGGTGCGACTTGAAAACCCCTCGTCGTCGAGAATGCCCGCGACCAAATCCCTGATATCGGCTTCGTCATCGACGATCAAAATATCGCTTGCCATAGGTCCCACCCTGCCTCGTCACTCGCCTGCAGCGGCTTCGGTTTTTGTGTCACTGTTGGTCGCTTCATCCGTGTTGTTGATTTCGGATGCCGGCCGTTTTGTTTCGCTTGTGTTCGTCGCCTGGCTTGTCGCCGGATTGTTGCCAGTAGCCTGCTCCTTGAGCTCGGCTTTCGGCGGATGTCCCGAGACCGCAAAGCGCAGGCGCATCCACGCGCCGCGCTGGCCGGGTCTGAAATCGGATGCATCCTTGAGTTCGATGCGTCCGCCATGGTCCTCGAGCACGCGGCCGACGATCGCAAGCCCCAGCCCGGTGCCCTTGGCGCGCGTCGTGACATACGGCTCGAGCAGCCGCTGGCGCGCCACCTTCGGCAGGCCGATGCCGTTGTCGACGACGTCGATCACGATCTGGTCGTTCTCGCGCCCGGCGACCACGTCGATGCGGCCGCGGTCCATTTCCTCCTGGGCGACAGCTTCGATGGCTTCGGTTGCATTCTTGATGATGTTGGTCAGCGCCTGCGAGATCAGCCGCCGATCGAATTGCGCGTGCAGGGGATCTTCCTTGATTTCGGTTTCGATATCGATGTCGGGATGGCCGACCTTCATCAGGAACACCGCCTGCCGCACGGTGTCCGCCACGTCCTCACCCTCGATCACGGGCTTGGGCATGCGAGCAAAGCGCGAGAATTCATCGACCATCCGCCTGATATCGTCGACCTGCCGCACGATGGTATCGGTGCATTGGTCGAACACCGCCTTGTCCTCGGTGATGACCTTGCCGAATTTGCGGCGGATGCGCTCGGCCGAGAGCTGGATCGGGGTCAGCGGGTTCTTTATCTCGTGGGCGATGCGGCGCGCCACGTCGCCCCAGGCTGAGGTGCGCTGCGCCGAGACCAGCTCGGTGATGTCGTCCAGCGTGATGATGTAGCTGTCGCGCGCGGACTGGCTGGTCTTCTCCGCGCTGACGCGGACCGAGAGGTTCCGCTCGTTGCCGTCGCGCAGGATGGTCACCTGCCCCTGCACCAGGCGCTGGTTGCCCTCGCGCGCGGTCTTCATGAGCTCGTCGAGTTCGGGCATCACGTCCGACAACGGATGATCCAGCGTCTCCGATTCCGCGTGCCCGATCAGTTTTTCCGCCGAGCGGTTGAGAATGCCGACATTACCCGACGCATCGACGCCGATGATGCCTGCGCTCGCCGATGACAGGACCCCCTCGATGAAACGCCTGCGGCTATCGATCAGCTCGGAGGCGTTGACCAGGTCGTCGCGCTGGGTGCGCAGCTCCTGCGTCATCTTGTTGAAGGTCTCGCCCAATTGCGCGAGGTCGCCCTCCGAGGTCATGACCGGCACCTGCACGTGCAGGTCGCCGGTCGAGACCAGGTTGGCCGCGCTCATCAGGCGCCGGATCGGCGCCACCAGCCAATTGGCGAAATTCAACCCGATCAGCACCGACGCCATCAGGATGGTCAGCGCGATCACCGCAAACATCAGCGCAAAGGCGACCTGGATGCCGAGCCGCTGCGACTCCATTTGCGTATATCCGGCAACGCTGGCCTCGGTCTGCTTGAGCTGCGCGACCACCCGAGGGTCAAGCGTGCGCACCACGTAGAGGAAAGTGTCAGTGAAGCCGCGCAGGCGGATCACGGCCGCAACCGAATTGGTATCGGGCAGCACCGCGATTTCCGGCTCGGTCTCGTTGACGTTCTTGAGGAAATCCGGCGACGGCGGCGAGTAGAGTTGAATGCCGGTGTTGGTGTCCGCCGCCACCAGGATGTTGGTGTTCTTGTCGATGATCATCGCGCCGGGCAGATTGCGCGTCTCAGCACTCGCAGTCAGATATTCCTTGAACGAGACGCGGTCCTGATCGAACAGCGGCCGCGCGTGGCTGATGTCGGCCGCCATTCCCAAAATGTCGCCACGGATCAACTGCGCGTTGGCATAGGTGTAGGCGTGGGCGATGGTCAGCGAGTTCTGGATCACCTCGCGGGTCGGGCCCGAAAACAGCCGGTCGAGGCCACGGTCGATGGTGACATTGGCGATGATCGCCACCAGCACCGCCGGCAGCACGGCGATCACTGAAAACAGCCCGACCACCTGGATATGCAGCCGTGCCGCCGCCCGGCCCCGCCGCCGCGCCAGCACGATCTGCCAGATTTCGCGGAGGATGATGCCGACCAGGAGTAGGATGGTCGCGACGTTGATCAGGTAGAAGGTACGCACCACCGCCGGCGTCGGCGTGATCCAGGTGAGCCCGGTCAGGACGATAAAGGTCAGGAATGCCGACAACAGCGCGATGCCGACGGCAAACGGCGCCAGCCACCGGCGCAGGGTCGCCGGTTTCGGTTCGGCAAGCGACGGATCGAACGATGCGGGTGCGGCTTGTGCGCTGGTCATTCCGGCAGGGTGTGATGCTGAAGCGGTCATGTCCGCGATCTGCGGACTGATGCATTCATATCACAATGTTGCCGAATTACGACAATTCCGCGGCGCAACGGGCGACGAATTGCCTATCCACAGACCGGGATTCGCAGGAGTGCCAGCCTCGCGGATCGATTCCCGACGTTAGCCGGTCCGGCTGACCCTATTGTCCCAAGCTTTTCAGGATGCGCACTACGTCTTGCCGGTGCAGAGCTTGAGTCTGGCGCATTGTCTCCAGAAGAGCCTTCGCCTCGGTGGTGTCGTGGCCATCCCGGTCAAGCTCGGCAATCAGCCCCTCTTGCGTGGAAACGTGTTCCTCGCTTTCGGCTACATGCCGCTCGGCTTCGACGAGTTGCCGCAACAGGTTTTCCCGACGGGGGTGACGATCTGCCATGCCGCGCTCCGCGCGTATCGTATTTCAGCTAGCGAAAGCCAACAGAGGCGGCCTACTTTGGCGGCTGCAATCCGGGCGAATTGGCGCATGCATCCAGACGCGATGCGGTCTCGGCCTGGCGTGCCTTTCGGAGCATGTCCTCACGCTCTGGCCCTGAGGGCATCTGTGATGCTTTCTCGTGCGCCTCTTGGGCAAACAAGGCGAGGCGATCCTTGAACGACATGGATCGCTTGAACCGACGCTGCTCGAGCATGGCGCTGCTCCCTTTCGTGAGATTGGGCGGGAGCGCGACGGCGTTCTCATCACCGATGGAAGCCACGGGCCGAGCGGTGATGGCCCTTAACGTCTCAGAATCGGAATGGTTGCTCCAAGGGAACCGAGGGAATGCGTGAGAGCTTTAGGCCAATCAATACAGGCCGCCGAGTGAGGCGGCCTCAGTTCTGGTCAGGGTGCAGCGCGGCCCTTTGCGCTTTCAGCTCCATGACCAAGACGGCAATGCCGTCAAGTGCTCGCTGATCCACCAAGCAGTCCGCCAACTTCCTGAGGTGTTCGATTCTGCGGTCGATTTCGTCGCACTTGGCGCACATGCAAGCTTATTCTTCTCTCCGTTGAGGCATTCGGAGTTTCTCGGCGCAACGGGCTATTTCGTCATATCGCTTTGCCACGGTGCGCAGCGCCTCTTTGGTTTGCCCGTATTCGCAATTGTCGGCTTTGGTGCGGAACTCCTCGGCCCGCATCCGCCAATATTTGGGTGGGTGGGTGTGCTCAATCCCCGTTGGACCCTCCCAGCTTGCGGTAGGTAGGGTTCAACTGCTTGGGGCGGGTTGTCGGCGACGCCACGTTGCCCAGCCTCGCTGATCGATCCCGACCTCAGCCGCCGCTGCGATAGACCTGGATGTCGAGATCGCGGATCTTCTTGCGCAGCGTATTGCGGTTCAGCCCGAGCAGGTCGGCGGCCCGGATCTGGTTGCCGCGGGTAGCGGCCAGTGCCGCCGTAAGCAAGGGAACCTCGATCTCCTTGAGAATCCGGTGATAAAGGCCCGGCGGCGGCACGCCGTTCGGAAAGCCCTGGAAGTGCGATGACAGATAGGCTTCCACCGCGCCGCCGAGATTGTCGACGCCCACCTGGATCGCCCCGCTAGAGGTGACTGCCGGCGGCGCCAGCTCGCCGTCGATCACCGAGGCCGTGATGACGTCCTGCGGATAGAGCGCCGCCAGGCGCCGGGCGAGGTTTTCCAACTCCCGCACATTGCCCGGCCAGCGGTGCTGCTTCAGCCGCTCCAGCGCCACGGTATCGAGCTTCTTCGGCGGCAGGCCATCCTTCTCGGCCAGGGCGAAAAAGTGGCGCAGCAGATCGGGCAGATCCTCGATACGCTCGCGCAACGGCGGCAGCCGCAACGGCACCACGTTGAGGCGGAAGAAGAGATCCTCGCGAAACAAGCCCTGCTGGATCAGGATGCGGAGATCCTTGTTGGAGGCCGCGACGATGCGCACGTCGGTCTTGATCGGGGTGCGGCCGCCGACGGTGGTGTATTCGCCCTGCTGCAACACGCGCAAAAGGCGCGTTTGCGCCTCCATTGGCATGTCGCCGATCTCGTCCAGAAACAGTGTACCGCCCTCGGCCTGCTCGAAGCGTCCGGAGGCGCGGGTGTTGGCGCCGGTGAACGCGCCGCGCTCATGGCCGAACAGTTCCGACTCGATGAGGTCGCGCGGTATGGCCGCCATGTTGACCGCGACGAACGGCCCGTTGCGCCGCTTGCCGTAATCGTGCAGCGCGCGCGCCACCAGCTCCTTGCCGGTCCCGGATTCGCCCGAGATCATCACGGTGAGATCGGTCTGCATCAGACGCGCCAGCACGCGGTAGATTTCCTGCATCGCCGGCGAACGGCCGACCAGCGGAATCGATTCGAATTCCTGGTCATCCGGCGGGCTTACCGTGCGCTCCTTCGGCTCGGCGAGCGCCCGGCCGACGATCGCGATCAGCTCTTTCAGGTCGAAGGGTTTCGGCAGATATTCATACGCGCCGCGCTCCGACGCGCGGATCGCAGTCATGAACGTGTTCTGCGCACTCATCACGATCACGGGGAGGCTCGGCCGCATCTTCTTGATGCGCGGCAACAGATCGAAAGCGTTCTCGTCCGGCATCACGACGTCGGTGATGACGAGATCGCCCTCGCCCTGGCTGACCCAGCGCCACAGGGTTGCGGCATTGCCTGTGAGGCGGACTTCATAGCCGGCGCGCGAGAGGGCCTGGTTGAGAACCGTCCGGATGGCGGTGTCGTCATCGGCGACAAGAATGCTACCTGCAGGCATTGTTACTCCTCATCGATCCTGAGAGGCATGCAACGGCGTACCCGGAACGTCATGGCCAAGGCTTTGGTCTAAACGGCTTTGGTCTGGACGGCTTTGGTCTGGATGGCTTTGGTCTGGATGGCCTTGCTCGGTCTGCTTGGCGCTGTTGTAGATGGGCATCAGCACCCGGAACGTGGTCTTGCGGGGCTGCGACTCGCATTCGATGATGCCGCCGTGATCGCCGACGATCTTGGCGACAAGGGCAAGGCCCAAGCCGCTGCCGGTCTGTTTGGTCGTGACGAATGGATCGAACAGATTGGGCAGCAGGTCCTCGGGCACGCCGGGCCCGTTGTCCTTGACACAGAATTCCAACGGCAATGAGACGCGCGTCTTCTTGCCGGGCACCGAGAGCCGCACGCCGGGGCGGAATGCGGTGGTGAGCTGGATTTCCGCGTCGCTGCCGAGATCGACCACCGCTTCGGCCGCATTCTTCACCAGGTTCAAGAACACCTGGATCAGCTGATCCTGGTTCGCGAGCACGGAGGGAAGCGAGGGATCGTAGTCCTCGATGAAGCGCACGTTGCGGGCAAAGCCCGATTGCGCCAGCCGCTTCACGTGATCGAGCACGGAATGGATATTGACGGGGCCGCGCGCCACCGGGCGGTCGTCGCCGAACACTTCCATGCGGTCGACGAGTGTGACGATGCGGTCGGCCTCGTCGCAGATCAGCCGCGTCAGCATGCGGTCTTCGGTAGACGCCTGCTGCTCCAGAAGCTGCGCCGCGCCGCGGATGCCGGAGAGCGGATTCTTGATCTCGTGCGCGAGCAT
>Ga0134125_10005088_pt1 | contig 14957 bp, 17 predicted proteins | sample KB31751_FD_96464 | JGI IMG/M metagenome (GOLD analysis project Ga0134125, IMG submission 96464) | Terrestrial soil microbial communities with excess Nitrogen fertilizer from Kellogg Biological Station, Michigan, USA - KB3-175-1 | ecosystem: Environmental > Terrestrial > Soil > Unclassified ... | reverse complement strand
CTAATGCGCAACGTGTGGTCGTACATGATCATCTTCTGCGGCCACTTCCCGGACGGAACACAAGAATTCACCGTCGAACAAACCAAGGACGAGTCACGCGGTATGTGGTACTTCCGGCAGGTCCTCGGCTCGGCAAACCTCACCGGCGGCAAGTTCTTTCACCTACTGTCCGGCAACCTGTCGCACCAGATCGAGCACCACCTGTTCCCCGACATGCCGGCGCGCCGCTACTCCGAGATCGCGGCCGAGGTGCAGGAGATCTGCGCACGCTACGGCATCCCGTACAACCGCGGTCCGCTGCTGCGCCAGTTCGGCACCGTCGTCCGCAAGATCGTCCGGCTGACGTTCCCGGACACCTGGCTGCCCAGGGCCGGTGCCCACGAGTCCGCCGATCGGCAGCTGGTCGCCGCGTAGGTCGGCACCGCCCACACATTGGCGTGCGCCGGGCGCGATGATGACGGGTGCCGAACGTGCACTGGCGGCGAGTTTTTCGCGCATTTTCCGCTCTCATTACACGCTCGGCGCAATCGGCAGGTCAGTGCGCTGCCGTCGGGGCGTCGACGGCCTTGACGAGTTTCACCTCGGGCCGCTGCGGCACACCGTCGGCCAGGAACCACCGGAATGCCAGGTTGCCACGCGGATAGCCCAGCGTGGTGAGCGAATTCGGGTGCGCCGTCTTTGCGCCGGACAAGACGATCGTCACCGAGCCGTCGCTGTTGGCGGCGGCGCTGTGGCCGTTCAGGGAGCACCGGGCGTCTTGCGCGCCGACGGTCGCCATGAACTGGTTCCACACCACTAGATTCCAGAACCTGCACGCCGGCGGCCGATGCGTGATCACCAGCGCCTCGTCCTCGTCGAGCACGAAACTGCCGTAGGAGTAGCAGGCGTCGCGCGCCGACCAGCCGAAGTTGGCGTCCGGCACCTGGTAAGGGTCGGCGAACGCGTTTGCCGCGTGGGCGGTTTCGTGCCCGAGGGCGTGACTGTCATCCGCCCGGTTGCCCACGGCCAGCGGCACGATGGCGAACATGGTCCGCAACCAGGTGGCGGCGGCGCGCAGACTCGCCGCGGTCTCGGCGTCGCCGTGCCGAATGGGGTCGGGTTCGTCGAGCGCCTCGATGTGCCACGTCACCGGGCGCCCGGTCAGGGGATCGGCCTGGTAGTCGCGGGTCATCAGCACGGCCGCGTCGGGCGTGGCGGGAAATTCAAACGTGAAGTTGCCGTCGGCGTCGATATCGAGATCGGTGTCGCGCACGATAGCGACGACGCGATCGGACCAGGCGCCGGGTGATGGCTCGTTGTAGGCCGTCACCGAAAAGTACACGCTGTCACCCCTGTTCCCGCCGATGCGGTACCGGCGGGCGGGATCGACCGGGCACATGAAGTAGTAGGCGTCGGTGTTGTCCCCACCCCAGCGGCGGTCCCGGCGGAAGGGTGTGTTCACCGCAACGAACTGCGGCCGACCCGGTTCGGGGAACAGGTAGGTGTCCAGGGCCACACCCAGGGTGGCCGCGAGCATGCGGTAACCGTCGGCGACGTGCCGGTCGTCGGTGACCGCGCGGTCGCCGTCCAAAAACGAGTGGTCTAGCTCACCAAGGGTTTTCAGCAGTTCCCGCCACGCGTTCGTCGATTCGTGCGTCATGCGCCGATTCCTTTCAGGAGCAATCTGGTCGTCCGATCGACCCAGCCGTCATCGAGTTCCGTGACGCGGGTGAGCAGTGCTACCAGGGTGATGCCGGCGATGGTCTCGGCCAGTTCGGCCGCGGTCACGTCCGGCCGCACCTCACCACGGGCCGCGGCCGCCCCGAGCCAGTCGGCGAGGCCGCCGCCGATGACGCCGGCGAAGCGCTCCAGCAGTGCCGAGTGCAGGCTCGGATCCGCGGCCATTTCGCCGATGAGGCCCGGCAGGGCGGCCTTGGCGGACGGTGTGGTGAGGAAAACCATTGTGCGACGCACCATCTCGCGCAGTCCGTCGGCCGTCGAACCGGTCTCGGGGAGGGCGGTGCCGGCACCGATCGGGAACACCGCCTCGTGCACCAGATGCGCCTTGCTGGGCCAGCGGCGGTAGATGGCGGGCTTGCTCGTACCGGCCCGCTGGGCAATGGCGGAGACCAATAGCCCGGGATAACCCGTCTCGGCAAGCAGTTCGACCGTCGCGCGTAACACCGCACCGTCGATACGCGGGTCACGGGGCCGGCCATAATCAACAACCATTACGAAACTGAGAGTAACATAATCCGTCGTGACCGATGACGTTCGCTTCGTTTGCCTCGATGACCTGGCCGCGCCCCGATTCAGCGCCGAGGGTCAGCAGATCCTCGACATGATGACCGCGATGGCCCCGGCGTGCCCGTTGGACGCCGCCGCCCTGCACGCCAAGGCCAGCGAGGACACCGGACTGCGCGACTTCGGGCCCGACGACTACCGGGAACGCCTCGACGTCTACCTCGCCGCGCTGCGGGAGATCGACGGGCTACACGGGGCCGGCGCGGTCAACTTCTATGGGCAACTGCTGCAGATCCTCAAAAACCGGCTGCTGTTGGCCGACCTCCTGACGCGGCATCCCGAGATCAACGACATCGAACTGACCTCGCCCGTGGTGATCGCCGGGCTGCCCCGCACCGGCACCACACACCTGCACAACCTGCTGGCCGCACCGCCCACCTTCCGCACCATGCCGTACTGGGAAAGCGTGGAGCCGTTTCCGTTGCCGAATGAGGTTGGCGTCCAGCCGGACCCGCGACGGACACGCATGGACGTCGCGGTCGGGGTGATCAACATGGTGATGCCGCACTTCGCGCTCATGCATGAGATGACGACCGACCACGTCCACGAGGAGATCCAGCTGCTGGCCAACGACGTCTCCACGATGCTGCTGGAGACGCTCGCCGAGGTGCCCCGCTGGCGTGACTACTACCAGGCCCACGACCAGGCGCCGCACTACGAATACCTGGCCACACAACTGCGGGCGATGCAGTTCCTGCGCGGGGGCCGGCGATGGCTGCTCAAGTCGCCCCAGCATCTCGAGCAGGTGCCCGTCCTGGATCGGGTGTTCTCCGACAGCATTGTCGTGTTCACCCACCGTGATCCCGTGCCGGTGGCCCTGTCGATGATCGCCATGATCACCTACTCGGCGCGCATGCACCGCTCGCCCGTGCCGGTGGTGCAGATCGCCAACTCCTGGATCGACCGCCTCGACCAGATGCTCACTTCGCTGGTGCGCGACCGCGACACCATCGGTCCGGACCGCTCGATCGACATCCGGTTCGACGACTTCATGGCCGACGAACTCGGCGTTGCCCAGCGGGTCTACGCCCTGGCCGGCGAGCCCTTCACCGACGCGGCGCGCAACGCCGTCACCGATTACCTGGCCGGCCACCGCCGCGGCCGATTGGGCAACGTCGAAATGTCATATGAGATGTTCGGGCTCGACGAGGACAACCTGCGCGACCGCTTCGCGCCCTATGTCGAGCGGTTTCTGGCCTAACCGTTTCCGACCCGCTACCTTCTCAACACATGGTCACTATGCCCACGCTGGACGGTGTCGAACACCGCTACGTCGATCTGGGAAATGGCGTGACGATCCACGTCGCGGACGCGGGCCCGGCGAACGGGCCGGTGGTGATGCTGGTGCACGGCTTCCCCCAGAACTGGTGGGAATGGCGCGAGCTGATCGGGCCGCTGGCCGCCGACGGCTACCGGGTGTTGTGCCCGGACCTGCGCGGCGCGGGCTGGAGTTCGGCGCCGCGCTCCAGTTACCGCAAGGACGAGATGGCCGACGATCTCGCCGGCGTGCTGGACCGGTTGGGTGTCGCGTCGGTGAATCTGGTGGCCCACGACTGGGGCGGCCCGGTCGCGTTCATCATGATGCTGCGCCACCCGGAAAAGGTGACCGGCTTTTTCGGCGTGAACACCTCGGCGCCTTTCGTGAAGCGCTCGTTGTCGATGCTGCGCAATGTCTGGCGGTTCTGGTACCAGATCCCGATTTCGTTGCCGATCATCGGCCCGCGGGTGATCAGCGCGCCGAACTCCCGGTTCGTCCGCATGCTGGGGTCATGGGTCGGTGGTGGCTACACGCTGCCCGAGGAGGACGTGCGGCTCTACCTCGAGTGCATGCGCCAACCCGGCCACGCCGAGGCCGGTTCGCGATGGTATCGATCGTTTCAGACCAGGGAGATGCTGAGCTGGATGCGCGGCGAGTACGACGACGCCCGCGTCGACGTCCCCGTCCGCTGGCTGACAGGTACCAAAGACCCGGTGATCACGGCGGAGCTGACCGAGGGATATGTCGACCACATCGAGGATTTCGAGGTCGAGCTGGTCGACGGTGTCGGTCATTGGATCGTCGACCAGCGGCCCGATCTGGTCCTGGACCGGGTCCGCGCCTTTCTCCACGCCCAAACTTAGCTCGTGGTAAGGCTTTTCGGCGCACCCTAGTCGACGCCGATGGTGACTTCCGTCGATTTGATGAACACGGTCGCCGGCTGCCCCACCTTGAGCCCGAGATCGGTCGCGGCATCCTTGGTAACCGATGACGTGACGACCTGGTCGCCACCGTCGAGCGTCACCTTGACCACGGCCATCACGGCGCCGATTTCGACCTCGGTGATCTTTCCCTTGAGCTGGTTTCGAGTCGAGAGCCGCATCGCAGAATCCTCCATGTCAGAACGGGCGGGGTCTGCGGTGAGCGTAGCCCCGCGAAGCCCGGCCCGGAATGGCTTGTGACACTTTCGCTTACGGGAACGGCGCTGTCTAGTGTCGCGGACCGAGCAGGGCTACGGACGCATCCACGGCCGGTTCAACGATTCCTCGGACCGGTTTTCCGTCTTCGACCGCAAGTGCGGTCAGCTCCCGCAGCCCGCCCAACAGGATCACGGCCAGCGGCGCGGTCAACGGGGCCAGCTCCGCGCGCCGGAAACCCGGGCTGGCACTGAGGTCGATCAACAGGCTGGATAACAACTGCAGCCCGCGGCGCTGGACCGGGCGGGCGGCGGCGCCGAGCGACGGCAGCTCCCGAATCCAGCTCAACGTGATGGCCGGCTGGGATTCGATGTGTCCGACGTAGGCCTCGACCGCCTGGCGGATCTGCGCGTGCCATTCGGCCTCGGGATCGACCGAGGCTCCGATGCGTTCGCCGAGCCTTTCGATATCGGTCCGCAGCAATTCCAAAAAGCACTCTTCGCGACTGGCGAACTGGTCGTAGAAGGTGCGCTTGGAGGTGCGGGCGTAACGGACGATGTCGGCCACCGTGCTGGCGCGGTACCCGCGCTCGCTGATCGAGGCGGCCAGGCCGTCGAGCAGCCGCAGCCGAAATGGGTCGACCTCCGCCAGATCCCGGGCGCCGTCCGTCGCTGTCATCGCTGATGTCACGTCCGGCGCCTCCTTTGCGTTCGATACGCGTCTTGTCAGGCTTGGTACCTCAGAGTACCGTACTGGGAGAGGTTGCGGTACACCGTCGTACCACCCCGGTTCCCGGGGGCTGATATTTGGGAGTCATCGCCATGAGCGAAGTAGTCACCACCCCACCGGCGTCCACCACGGTCAAGTTGCCCCCCGCGCCCCGTATCCCAAAAGCGCTGCAGGGTCTGGGGTTTGCGCTGTCGCGCCGGGGGATGATGCAGCGCCTGGCGCGCCGCTACGGTGACGCGTTCACGCTGAACCTCCCGATGTACGGGCGCGTGGTGGTGGTCGGCGATCCGCAGTTGGCCAAGCAGATATTCACCACCGGCCCCGAAGATCTCGGCAACATCCAGCCCAACCTGAGCCGGCTGTTCGGCTCCGGTTCCGTTTTCGCGCTCGACGGCGAGCCCCACCGCCGCCGGCGACGATTGTTGGCGCCGCCGTTTCATGGCAAGAGCATCAAGAACTACGAGAGCATCATCGAAGAAGAGACCCTGCGGGAGATCGCCGGCTGGCCGGAAGGCACGCCGTTCGCGACCTTGCCGTCCACGATGCACATCACGCTCAACGCCATCCTGCGCGCGGTCTTCGGGGCCAAGGGCGCCGAACTCGACGAGCTGCGCCGGCTCATCCCGCCGTGGGTCACGTTGGGCTCGCGCATGGCGACGGTTCCCAAACCCCAACGCACATATGGGCGCTACACCCCGTGGGGACGGCTCGAAGAGTGGCGCCGCCGATACGACGCCGTGGTCGACAAGCTGATCGCCGCCGAGCGCGCGGATCCGGGTTTCGATGACCGCGCGGACGTGCTCGCGCTGATGCTGCGCAGCACCTACGACGACGGTTCGGCCATGTCGCGCAAGGATATTGGCGACGAACTGCTCACGCTGCTGGCGGCCGGGCACGAAACGACGGCGGCGACGCTGGCTTGGGCGTTCGAGAGGTTGACGCGGCATCCCGACACGCTCGCGGCGCTCGCCCGGGAGGCGGACGAGGGCGGCAACGAACTGCGGCAGGCGACCATCCTGGAAGTCCAGCGGGTAAGGACCGTCATCGATTTCGCCCCGCGCCGTGTCTACGCGCCGACTTTCCAACTCGGCGAGTGGACCATTCCGCGGGGGTACTCGATCATCGTCGGCATCGCCCAGATCCACGAGGATCGGAACGTCTTCGCCGACCCGGAACGTTTCGACCCGCAGCGTTACCTCGGAACCAAACCGTCAACGTTCGCATGGATCCCCTTCGGCGGCGGGACCCGCCGCTGCGTCGGGGCGACGTTCGCCAACATGGAAATGGATGTTGTGTTGCGAACGGTGTTGCGCCACTTCACCATCGAGACGACAAATGCGCCGGGGGAGCGCCGGCACTGCCGGGGCGTCGCCTACACCCCGAAAGACGGTGGGCGGATCGTGGTGCGCCGCCGCTGAACCCGGCCGTTCCCTACTGGTTCGAGGCGGCCCGATGCGGCAGTTTCCAGCCCGGGCGGACGTAGTGGCACGTGTACCCGCTCGGATAGTGCTGCAGATAGTCCTGGTGCTCGGGCTCGGCTTCCCAGAAGTCGCCCGCGGGGCTGACCTCGGTCACCACCTTGCCGGGCCATAGGCCAGACGCCTCGACATCGGCGATGGTGTCCAGCGCGGTCCGCTTCTGCTCCTCGTCCAGATAGAAGATCGCCGACCGGTAACTGGCCCCGCGGTCATTGCCCTGGCGGTCTTTCGTTGTCGGGTCATGGATCTGGAAGAAAAACTCCAGGATCGCCCGGAAATCGGTGACCGCCGGGTCATAGACGATCTCGATGGCTTCGGCGTGCGTCCCATGGTTGCGGTAGGTCGCGTTGGGGACGTCACCGCCGGTGTAGCCGACCCGGGTCGACACCACCCCCGGCTGCTTGCGGATCAGTTCTTGCATTCCCCAGAAGCACCCGCCGGCGAGAATCGCCTTCTCGTTGGTCATCACTCGTCCTCCTCACCGGCCACAATGACCGGCCAGTGCCGCCCAGGCTACACTCCGCCGATGAGCTGCAACGGTGCCGCGAGACTATGAGCACGCCGAAGTTCTCTCGTAGCGAACTGGCCGCCGCATTCGAGAAATTCGAAGCGACCGTCGATGCGGCGGCGCGATCGCAGGACTGGGACGCCTGGGTTCAGCACTACACACCCGATGTCTTGTACATCGAACACGCGGCGGGCACGATGCGCGGCCGCGACGAGGTCCGCGAGTGGATCAGCCGGACGATGGGCAGCTTTCCGGGCAGCCACATGGTCGCGTTCCCTTCGCTGTGGTCGGTGATCGACGAGCCCACCGGGCGGATCATCATGGAACTCGACAACCCGATGAAAGACCCCGGGGACGGCAGCGTCATCACCGCGACCAACATCTCGATCATCACGTACGCCGGCGACGGCTTGTGGTGTCGGCAAGAAGACATCTACAACCCGCTGCGCTTCGTGCAGGCCACGTTGAAGTGGTGCCGCAAGGCGCAGGAACTCGGCACCCTCGACGAAGATGCCGCACGTTTCATGGAGCAGTACGGAGACGCTCAGTGAGCACGAAGCCCAAACTCGTCATCGGCGCCAACGGCTTCCTGGGTTCGCATGTGACCCGCCAGCTCGTTGCCAAGGGCGCATCGGAGAATTTCGAGGTGCGGGCGATGGTGCGCGCCGGCGCCAACACCCGCGCCATCGATGACCTCGCGGTGACCCGGTTTCACGGCGACGTGTTCGACAGCGCCGTGCTGCGCGACGCGATGGACGGCGTCGACGACGTCTACTACTGTGTCGTCGATACCCGCGCCTGGCTGCGCGACCCGTCACCGTTGTTCCGCACCAACGTCGAAGGCCTGGGCAACGTTCTCGATCTTGCCGTCACAGAACCCGCCCTGCGCCGGTTCATCTTCACCAGCACCTATGCGACGGTGGGCCGCCGCCACGGGCACGTGGCAACCGAAGACGACGTGATCGACGCGCGCGGACTGACGCCCTATGTGCGTTCCCGGGTTCAGGCCGAAAACCTGGTGATGCGGTTCATGGCCGAAGCGGGATTGCCCGCCGTCGCGATGTGTGTGTCAACGACTTACGGCGCCGGGGACTGGGGCCGCACCCCGCACGGCGCGTTCATCGCCGGCGCCGTCTTCGGCAAGCTCCCCTTCACGATGGACGGCATCCAGCTCGAGGTCGTCGGCGTCACCGACGCCGCCCGGGCCATGATCCTGGCCGCCGACCGCGGACGCATCGGCGAGCGATACCTGATTTCCGAGCGGATGATCGCCTTGACGGAGGTGGTGCGGATCGCGGCCGACGAGGCCGGTGTGCCGCCTCCGCGACGTTCGATCTCCGTTCCGGTGCTGTACGCCCTCGGCGCGCTGGGCAGTCTGCGAGCCCGGCTCACCGGCAAGGACGCCGAGCTCAGTCTCGCGTCGGTGCGCATGATGCGTGCCGAAGCGCCCGTCGACCACAGCAAGGCCGTCCGCGAATTGGGTTGGCAGCCGCGCCCGGTCGAGGAGTCCATCCGGGAGGCGGCCCGCTTCTGGTCGGCGATGCGAAATGCCAAGGGTAGGAGCATGACTCCCGGCTGAACACCACGCCGACCGTTGTTCAGCAGCGCGGCGCTTGGTGTGGGGCTAGCCTCGGGCGGTGTGAATACCGCACGAGTGTCCGTCGATCTCACCGGGGCGCCCCAGACCATGCTCGCGACGTTCTACGCGAAGGCGCTGGATGCCGACTTCCCGAAACCGATTCTGGGCGATCGGTACGCGAAGGAGATCGTCGGGCGCATCGACTACGACTGGACGAAAACGACCATCACCGCCCGGCGCGCGTCGTCGGTGACTACCCGTTCGGCGCACTTCGATGAGTGGACGCGCAAATTCCTTGCAGCGCACCCGCGCTCGGTCGTGCTGCACCTGGGCTGCGGGCTGGACAGCCGGTTTTTCCGCGTGCAGCCGGGCCCGGACGTCCAGTGGTACGACGTCGACTACCCCGAGGTCGCAGCCCTGCGCGCCCAGCTCTACCCGAGCCGCGATCACTATCGCGTCATCGCCGCCTCGGTCACCGACCCGGGATGGCTGGCCGAAATCCCCGCCGACCGTCCCACACTGATGATCGGGGAGGGGCTGACCATGTACCTGACCGAGCAGGACGGCACCGCGCTGCTGCGCCGGGTCGTCGACCGGTTCGGTTCGGGTGAGCTGCAGTTCGATGCGTTCAATTGGCTCGGGATCAAGACGCAATGGCTCAACACAGTGGTGCGACGGTCGGGATCCACGCTGCAGTGGGCTATCAACGGGCCCGACGACATCATCGAAGCCGTACCAACGGTGCGGCTGCTGGCCTGGGAGCGATGGTTTGAGTCGTACACCTTCGCACAGTTGCCACGCTCAGCCCGGGTCCTGGGTAGGCTCATGGCGCAGGTCCAGGCAGTGGCGAACATGTCGCAATATCACCGCTACGCATTCGGTCCGGCCTGACGGGAAGCCTTGGCCTCCGCCTTGTGTTGCACCCGTTATCCGTATCTGAGGAGGAGACCATGAGCCACCCGGAAATCAAAGAACCCAACGCCGGGCACCCGATCACCATCGAGCCCACGAAGGGTCGGGTTCAGGTTCGTGTCAATGGCGAGCTCGTCGCGGACACCACCGCCGCGCTGGAACTGCGCGAAGCCACAATCCCTGGGGTGCAATACGTTCCGCTCGCCGATGTGGTACAGGATCGGCTCACCCGCACCGACACCAGCACGTACTGCCCGTTCAAGGGTGACGCCAGCTATTACAGCGTGACCACCTCGGCGGGCGAGACCGTCGACGACGTGATCTGGACCTATGAGCAGCCGTACCCGGCGGTCGCCGCGATCGCCGGTCATGTCGCTTTCTACCCCAACAAGGCCGAAATCAGCGTCTCGGCTCAGTAGGGGACCCATCCGGGAAGCGCGGTCGCCACCGTCCGGGTGTCGCCATAGAGGCGCATCGAAACGATCAGCCCGTCACGGGTGTCGAAGATGCACACGAACGGGCTGTCGTACTCGATGCCGTCGGAGATCGTGCCGGTGGCTTGGGCCTCCACCACCACGGTCTCTCCCTCGTTGACACAGCGCACCAGGTCGATGGTCAGCTCCAGCTCCTGTTTGCGTCGCTCGATCCCCCGGCGAAACGCGTCCTTGTTGCAGGAAGTGCGCGTGTACAGCGTCCAGTAGGTGAAGTCGTCGCTGAGCAGGGCGAAGCCCTCATCCAGATCGCCGCCCTCGCTGGTGCTCTGCAGGAACATCCAGGCCAGTTCGCCCTGGGGGTCATCGAACGGCGTCATCACACCGCAATATTGACTTGGGACAGAGTTCACGGTCAATCAGAGCAGCCGGAGAGTCATCAGGTGAAGAGCGCGCGCACGGTGGTGTTTCCCGGGGCCGCCAGCTTCGGGCACACGCTTGCGCCGCTTCGCCGCGGCCTCGGGGACCCGTGCTTCCGGGCTCCCGGGGACGGCTCGGTTTGGCGGACCAGCCTGCTGCCCACCGGCCCGGTCGCGGCGCGGATCAGCCGCGCGGCCCCCAACGCCGCCCACTGTGCGGCGTGGGGCAGCGGCGCGCAGGAGTTCGTCGAAATGCTGCCCGCCATGCTGGGTCTCGAGGACGACGCTTCGGATTTCGTGCCGCGGCATCCGACGGTCGCCGCCGCGCACCAACGGGTCCCGCACCTGCGGTTGGGCCGCACCGGGCTGGTGCTGGAGGCGCTGATCCCGGCGATCATCGAGCAACGGGTGCCGGGCGCCGACGCGTTTCGCTCCTGGCGCGTGCTGGTGACCAAGTACGGGACGGCGGCGCCGGGACCGGCCCCGGACGGGATGCGGGTGTTGCCGACGGCGCAGGTGTGGCGAAGCATTCCGTCCTGGGAGTTCCATCGCGCCAACGTCGACCCCAGGCGCGCGCAGACGGTGGTGACCTGCGCGCGGCGCGCCGCCTCGTTGGAGCGGTTGACGTCACGGCCGGCGGCACAGGCGCGCGCCGCGTTGACGTCCTTGCCGGGGGTGGGGGAGTGGACCGCCGCAGAGACGGCGCAACGGGCCTTCGGCGACGCCGACGCGGTGTCGGTGGGCGACTACCACATTCCGAAGATGATCGGCTGGACATTGCTGGGTCGGCCCGTCGACGATGCGGGGATGCTCGAATTGCTGGAGCCGATGCGGCCGCATCGCCAGCGCGTGGTCCGGCTGCTCGAAGCCAGCGGTTTGGCGTACGAACCGCGCCGGGGCCCGCGGCTGCCGGTGCAGCAAATCCACTCGCTTTGATCCGCCGGGTTTTTCGCACTTGCCATCGGGTACCCAACGGGGCAAGTAACTGAGTGAGAACCCGATGGAAGGAAGCAGGAACAAGCGATGACTCAGTTCACAATTCCGGGATTGACCGACAAGCAGGCGGCGCGGCTCACCGAACTGCTGCAAAAGCAACTGAGCACCTACAACGATCTTCACCTGACGCTCAAGCACATTCACTGGAACGTGGTGGGCCCGAACTTCATCGGTGTGCACGAGATGATCGACCCGCAAGTTGAAGCGGTGCGCAGTTTTGCCGACGACGTCGCCGAACGCATTGCCGCCCTGGGGTCTTCGCCGCAAGGCACGCCGGGCGCCATCATCAAGGACCGCTCTTGGGACGACTATTCGGTCGGCCGCGACACCGTCCAGGCCCACTTGGCCGCGCTGGACCTTGTCTACAACGGCGTGATCGAAGACATCCGCCAATACATCGACGAGACAGACGAACTCGACCAGGTGACCCAGGATCTGTTGATCGGCCAGGCGGGGCAGCTGGAGAAGTTCCAGTGGTTCGTCCGGGCGCACCTCGAAAGTGCCGGTGGCCAGCTGGCTCACGCGGGCAAGAGCACCGAGAAAGCCGCCGCCAAGAGCGCCCGCAGCAAATCCTGACCATCCCTATCGCGGGTTGCTGCGCCGCCGCCGTCTGACCAGGAATAAGTGGACCCCAGTCCGGTTATATAGGTAGTCCACTATATGAGGAGGTCAGATGCCTGCAGTTACGGCCAACACACTCACGTTGCCGCGAGTCCGCGGCGCCAGCCCCGTCGACACCGAACGGCCGGTGCGATCGATCACCACCGGCCCGCGTGGGTATGAGGGCGAGGGGTTCCCGGTCGTCCGGGCTTTCGCCGGCGTCGGGACCGCCGCCCTGGATCCCTTCGTGCACATGGACCAAATGGGTGAGGTCGACTACCAGCCGGGGGAACCCCGGGGCACCGACTGGCATCCACACCGCGGCTTCGAAACCGTGACCTACATGCTCGACGGGAGATTCGCCCACCAGGACTCCCACGGGGGCGGCGGTCTGATCAGCGACGGAGCGACGCAGTGGATGACCGCCGGTTCCGGCATCCTGCACATCGAGACGCCGCCGGCCGAGCTCGTCGACAGCGGGGGCCTCTTTCACGGCGTCCAGCTCTGGGTGAACCTGCCGAAGAAAGACAAGTTCGCGCCGCCGCGATACCAGGCCATCGAGGGCGGTGACGCCACGTTGCTCGCGTCGGACGACGGCGGCGCGCTGATCCGCATCATCGCCGGCGAGATCGACGGCCACCGCGGCCCCGGCGTCACGCACACGCCGATCACCCTCGCGCACGCGACGGTCGAGAACGGGGCCCGGCTCAATATTCCGTGGCAGCGCGACTTCAACGCGCTGGTGTACGTGTTGTCGGGCAGCGGGCACGTCGGCCCGGTCGCCCACCCGATCCACCAGGGGCAGTTAGCCGTCCTGGGTCCCGGCGATCGGATCACCGTGGGAGCCGAGCGGATCCAAGATTCGAACCGGACGACAGCCATTGATGTGCTGCTTCTGGGCGGTCGGCCCATTCGCGAGCCGGTATTCCACTACGGGCCTTTCGTGATGAACACCCGCGCGGAATTGCTCGAGGCGATCGACGACTACCGGGCCGGAAAATTTGGCACTATTCCGCCAAATGCGCTAATGCCCCACCGCGGCGGTGGCACACTTTAGCAATGCGTCCACGGGGGAATCGCAGGCCAGGGCGTCCGCCCGCCGCAAAGGCCGACGAGACTCGGCGGCGGATCATCCAGGCTGCCCGTTTGGTGTTCAGCGAACGTGGCTACGACGGCGCGACCTTCCAGGCCATCGCGGCGCGCGCGGACCTCACCCGGCCGGCGATCAACCACTATTTTTCGAGCAAGCGAGCGCTGTATCGGGAAGTTCTGGACGACACCAACAAATTCGTCATCGGGGCCGGTATCAAACAAGCCGAACAAGAGACCACGCTGGCGGCGCAGTTGACGGCATTCATCTCCGAAGCGACGAGAGCTAATGCTGAGAACCCCGCGGGATCCGCCTTTCTAATCAGCGGGGTACTGGAATCGCAACGCCATCCGGATTTGGCCGGGACCGAAAACGATTCGGTACGGATCGCTCGAGAATTCCTGGTGCGCGTCGTCAATGGCGCGATCGAGCGCGGCGAGATCGTCACCGACATTGATACATCGGCATTGGTGGAAATGCAGCTCGTACTCGTCTGCGGGGTGGGTCTGTATGCGGGGTACATCGAGAGCCCCGAACAACTGCTGGCCCTCACTGGAGTGATGCGCCGGCTGCTGGAAAGTACGCTTCGGTCGCCCGAGTGAAGTTCCGCACAAAGCGTATAGGCTAACTAACTTATCCCGGTACCATGGTCGGGATATGACTGATCTGGATGCCTCGACACCGCCTTCCGTCCGGTCTGCCGGCGACAGCTGGTCCATCACCGAACTTGTCGGCGCCACCGCGTTGGGCGTCGCCGCGTCGCGGGCGGCGGAGACAGCCGGGGCCGATCCGCTGATTCGTGACGAGTTCGCACGCCTGCTGGTGTCGTCGGCCGGCCCGGCGTGGGCCCGGCTCGCCGACCCGGAGTTGTCCTGGCTCGACGACGATCAGCACGGACGCCGCGCACATCGGACCGGCATCGACTACCAGGCCGTGCGCACCCACTTCTTCGACGAGTACTTCGACGGTGCGGTCCGTTCCGGAATCCGGCAAGCGGTGATCCTGGCCGCCGGGCTGGACTCCAGGGCCTACCGGCTGAACTGGCCGGCCGGCACCACGGTCTACGAGATCGACCAGCCCAAGGTGTTGGAGTACAAGACCGGAATCCTGCAGCAGCACGGCGCCGTGCCCACCGCCATCCGCCATCCGGTCCCGGTGGATCTGCGTGACGATTGGCCCGCCGCACTGACCACCGCCGGATTCGACCGCGGACAACCGACCGCCTGGCTGGCCGAGGGCCTGCTGCCGTATCTGCCCAGCGACGCGCAGGACCGGCTGTTCGAGATGTTCACCGCGCTCAGCGCGCCCGGCAGCCAGGTCGCGATCGAGGTGTTCGGCATCAACTCGCGGAGCAACTCGCAGCGCTGGTTGCGGATGCGGGAGCGGCTCGGTCTGGATGTCAACGTCCAGGCGCTGACCTACCACGAGCCGGACCGCTCGGATGCCGCCGCGTGGCTGACCGACCACGGCTGGCAGGTGCACAGCGTGGACAACCGCGACGAGATGGCCCGGCTGGGCCGTCCGGTACCCGACGACCT
>Ga0134125_10005087_pt1 | contig 14959 bp, 10 predicted proteins | sample KB31751_FD_96464 | JGI IMG/M metagenome (GOLD analysis project Ga0134125, IMG submission 96464) | Terrestrial soil microbial communities with excess Nitrogen fertilizer from Kellogg Biological Station, Michigan, USA - KB3-175-1 | ecosystem: Environmental > Terrestrial > Soil > Unclassified ... | reverse complement strand
CCGGCGCGCCTTCTGGGCGCTGATGCAAAAGCATGACATCGATCCAACCCCTTACCGGGTCCCGCCATCCTGCACTCCCCCGCCCGGCCGGTCCGGGTAAAATCGGGCACTGTCAATAGGAACCCCTGCCGTGCCCGAACTGAAAAACGACGTCTTCCTGCGCGCGCTGTTGCGCGAACCGGTCCCGTATACTCCCATCTGGATGATGCGCCAGGCGGGCCGGTATCTGCCGGAATACCGCCGCACCCGCGAACAGGCAGGTTCATTCATGAATCTGGCGCAGAGCCCGGAACTGGCCTGCGAAGTCACGCTGCAGCCGCTACGTCGCTTCGGTTTGGACGCGGCCATCCTTTTTTCGGACATCCTGACGGTTCCTGATGCCATGGGGCTGGGCCTGCACTTCGTCGAAGGCGAGGGACCACGCTTCGCCCGCCCGCTGCGCGACGAAGCTGCAATCGCGGCACTGCGGCCGCCCGACCTCGATAGACTGCGTTACGTGTTCGACGCTGTCTCGCTTATCCGCCGCGAGCTCGGGGGCGCGGTACCGCTCATCGGCTTCTCCGGCAGTCCGTGGACGCTCGCCTGCTACATGGTTGAAGGCGCGGGCAGCTCCGACTACCGCCAGATCAAGACGCTGATGTACCAGCGCCCCGACCTGCTGCACCGGTTGCTCGAAACCAACGCACAGGCGGTGCAAGCCTACCTGAATGCCCAGATCCAGGCCGGCGCGCAGGCAGTGATGATCTTTGACAGCTGGGGCGGCGTCCTGGCTGACGGGCTGTTCCAGCAGTTTTCCCTGCACCATACCCGTCGGGTCCTCGACGGCCTCGTGCGCGAATCCGATGGCCGGCGGATACCGAGCATCGTGTTCACCAAAGGGGGCGGGCAATGGCTGCCCGACATGGCCCGGCTCGGCTGTGATGCCATCGGGCTGGACTGGACCACAAACCTGGCCGCCGCCCGTCGCACGACCGGGGATGGCATGGCGCTTCAGGGCAACCTGGATCCGATGGCGCTGTTCGGCGGCGAAACGGCCGTCCGCGAGCAGGCACGGCGGGTCCTGGCGGACTTCGGGCCGGTCGGGTCGGGCGGACACGTCTTCAATCTGGGACACGGCATCTCACAGTTCACCCCCATCGAGGCCGTCTCTGCCCTGGTGGACGAGGTCCACTCTGCCAGCCGGGCTTACCATAACGCCTGACACCCGCACACCCGCGTCTGTCCATGTGCTTATGCACAATTTTTAGGAGCTCAGGGTTTACCTTGATAATTCGAGAATCGTTATCGGATATTTTTGTAGATCATTGATTCGCATGAATAATATCGCGATTCCCACCAGTCCACGATAGGCTTGACGATTCGATCGAGTTGAGGCAGAAGCAATTGGTCCCCCATTCTCCACAAAGTTATCCACAGGCGGCTGCCGGGCACACGACATGACGGTCTATCTCGCGGTCGCACTGGACGTGCCGCTGCCCGGCTTGTTCGACTACAGCCACGCCATCCCCCTGGCGCGCGGCGTGCGGGTTCAGGTCATGTTCGGCCGTCGCGCCATGGTGGGTATGGTCTGGGAAACCCGGAGCCAGCCGGAAGTCGCACCCGACCGTATCAAACCCATCGTCGCCGTGCTGGACGATTTGCCGCCGCTGCCTGACGACTGGCTGCGCCTGGCCGACTTTGCAGCCCGTTACTACCATCGCCCGCTTGGCGAAGTCCTGCTCCCCGTGCTGCCCCCTCCGCTGCGCAAATCCTCGGCCTACAACGGGACCCGCGCCGCCGGCGGCCCTGTCCGTCGAGCGGATCGGGCCGACCAGCGGCGCGGCCGGCCGCAGGCCGCCCCGTCCAGAAAAGCTGCCGTCCTCCCTATCGGCCCGGATGTGGACCGCCTCGACGCACCCGCGTCTCGATGGGCGGCCCCGCCGGCCGAAACCGCAATACCTACGCTGACGCCAGGCCAGGACCAGGCCCTCCGGGAGCTGCACACACTGTTGGAAGCGGGGCACGGGGTGGCATTGCTGCATGGCATCACGGGCAGCGGCAAAACGGAACTGTATCTGCGCTTGGCGCAACGGGTGCTGCGCCAAGGGCGTCAGGTGCTGCTGCTGGTTCCGGAAATCAACTTGACACCTCAGCTCGAGCGCATGGTGCGCGATCGGTTGCAGCACGACTCCTTGCACGCGGATGCCCGCGCCGCAGGCCGTCCCCCAAGCGGGGCAACCGCCGCCATTCGTACGCCAGCCACAGATCCCTTGGCTGTCATGCACAGCCGGCTCTCCGAAGGAGAGCGTCTGCGCGCGTGGCTGCGCATTGCCCGTGGTCAGGCCGACATCCTGTTGGGCACGCGGCTGGCGCTGTTTACCCCCATGCCCCGCCTCGGGCTCATCGTGGTCGATGAGGAACACGACGCCTCGTACAAACAGCAGGAAGGGCTGCGGTACTCGGCGCGCGACCTCGCCATCTGGCGCGCGCATGACTTGGGCATTCCTGTGGTGCTGGGGTCCGCCACGCCGTCACTGGAGAGCTGGCGGCATGCCCAACGCGGCCAGTATCGCTACCTGTCGCTCCCCGAGCGAGCCCAGGCACAGCCGCTGCCGGAAATCCGCCTGGTGGACACCCGCCGTGCCAAGCTGGAGCAGGGTTTCAGCCCCCAACTGCTGGAAGCCCTGGAAGCCCGGCTGGCGCTCGGCGAGCAGAGCCTCGTCTTCCTGAACCGGCGTGGCTATGCCCCGGTACTGCGGTGCCCGTCTTGCGGCTGGGTCAGCCAGTGCCGGCGCTGCACGGCGCACACGGTATTGCACCGGCATGCCGGCGGGCGCCATAGCCTGCAGTGCCACCACTGCGGCGATGCCCAGCCCGTCCCGCGCGCCTGCCCGCAATGCGGCGACCCGGACATACAGCCCATCGGGCGTGGCACGCAGAGGATCGAAGAATTCCTCGCGGAGCGCTTCCCCCAGGCGCGGGTACTGCGCATCGACGCCGACGCCACACGCCGCAAGGGCAGCGCACAGATTCTGTTCAATCAGGTTCACACGGGTCAGGCGGACATCCTGGTGGGGACCCAGATGGTGTCCAAGGGACATGACTTTGCGCGCTTGGGCCTGGTCGGGGTCCTCAACGCCGACGCGATGCTGTTTGCACAGGACTTTCGCGCTCCGGAGCGCCTGTTCGCACAACTGATGCAGGTGGCCGGCCGCGCGGGCCGCCGTACCGGCGGCGCCGAGGTGCTCGTCCAGACGGATTACCCGGACCAGACCGTGTACCAGGCGCTGCGAATCCATGACTACGCGCATTTTGCTCGCCACACTCTGGCGGAACGGCAAGAGCTGGGACTGCCGCCGTTCTCCGCCCAGGCCCTGCTGACAGCCCAGGCAGCGCAACTCCAGACGTCGCTTGATTTTCTCCAGGCGGTGCGCACCCGTGCACTGGCCCTGCCCGAGGCGGCAACGATACGGCTGTATGACGCCGTGCCGCTGCGCATCGTGCGGGTGGCTCGGATCGAGCGGGCGCAGCTTCTGATGGAATCTGACAGTCGCGCGGCGCTGCATGGCTTCTTGCGCGCACTGTTGCCGCAGATCGACGCGCCCGCCGAAGGCCGTGCCCTGCGCTGGGCGATCGAAGTCGACCCCCAGGAGATCTGAAGTGACGCAGATTCCACCCTATGCATTCGGCGCATCCGGCACGGACGCCGATCATGGTGCCCGCCGTGCCGCGCCGCTGCGAGCGGTGCTTCCGGCCGGCACCACTGTGGACCCAAGCCTGAACCCACGCCAGCGTGAGGCCGTGCTGTATCTGGACGGCCCCTGCCTGGTGCTCGCGGGCGCGGGCAGCGGCAAGACCCGCGTCATTACCCAGAAGATCGCCTATCTGCTGAGAGAATGCAGCTATCCGGCGCGCCAGGTGGTGGCACTGACGTTCACCAACAAAGCCGCGCGCGAAATGAACGAGCGCGTCCGATCACTGGTCAACCCACAGTGGCTGCGCGGGCTCACGGTAGGCACGTTCCATTCCCTCGGGTTGCGGTTCCTGCGAGAAGAATACGCCACAGCCGGACTGAAGCAGGGGTTTTCCATTCTGGACGCCCACGACGCGCAGGCGCTGGTCCAGGAGCTGCTGGCCACCACGGACCGGGCGCGCCTGCGCGCCGTCCAGCAGGCCATCTCCCTCTGGAAAAACGCGCTCCTGGACCCGGACGGCGCTGCCCGCGCAGCGCGTGATGCCAACGAGGCCGAAGCGGCCCGCGTCTACCATAGCTACCAGGCGACCCTGAAAGCCTATCAGTCCGTCGATTTCGATGATCTGATCCGGCTGCCGGCGCAGCTCCTGGCCGGCGACTCGCCGCTGCGTACCCGATGGCAGTCCCGTGTTCAATACCTGCTGGTCGACGAATACCAGGACACCAACGTCTGTCAGTATCAAATGGTGCGCCTGCTCTGTGGCGACCGGGCCATGTTGACGGCCGTGGGGGACGACGACCAGGCGATCTATGCCTGGCGCGGAGCCACCTCCGAAAACCTGGGGCAGCTCGCCCGCGACTACCCCCAATTGCGGCTGATCAAGTTGGAGCAGAACTACCGCTCCGTCCAGCGCATCCTGCACGCCGCCAATCAGGTCATCTCCCACAACCCCAAGACCTTCGAGAAAACGCTCTGGTCGGAGCTGGGCCTCGGCGATCCCATCCGGGTCACGCCCATGGATTCGGATCTGGTCGAGGCCGAATCGATCGCCATGCGCCTGTCGGCCGCTCGCTTCGAGCGCCAAGCGCAATGGAAGGACTTCGCTGTCCTCTATCGCGGCAATCACCAGTCGCGCGTCATGGAACAGGCGCTGCGGACCTTGCGCATTCCATATACCGTATCGGGTGGTCAAAGCTTCTTCGACAAGGCCGAAGTCCGCGACGTGCTGGCCTGGCTACGGCTGATCGCCAACGAGGACGAGGATCCCGCATTCATCCGCGCCGCCACCACGCCGCGGCGCGGCATCGGCCAGGGAACCCTTCAGGCGCTGGGCGCGGAGGCGGCCCGCCGCAATGTGTCGCTCTTCACGGTTGCTTCGAAAGTCACCGAGACCATCCTTCCGGCCGCCCGCCAACGCCAGGCCGTACAGGACTTTGTCGCAATCATCCAGAACTTCCAGGTCCGGGCCCAGAGCCGAGGCACATCGGCCGGCGCCAATGGGGAGACCCCCGATGGAGCCGCCCGCGTCCTGGACGACCTGCTCACAGCAGTCGACTACGAACGCCACCTGTACGACCTGCTGGACGACCGCCAGGCGCAGTCGCGCTGGACCAACGTACTGGAACTCCTGGACTGGCTCAAGCGCAAAGCGGGCGAAGAGGACATGACCCTGCTGGAACTGGTCCAGCACGTGGCGCTGGTCACCATGCTCGAGCGATCAGAGGACGACGAGCCCGACGCTGTCAAATTGTCGACGCTGCATGCCTCCAAAGGACTGGAATTTCCCTATGTGTACCTGATCGGCGTGGAAGAAGGACTGCTGCCCCACCGGGGCGGTACAGACGAAGGCGACGACGGCGAGGCGGCCGCCCAGGTGCGCCGCATCGAGGAAGAGAGGCGCCTCATGTATGTCGGCATTACACGCGCTCAGCGCACGCTGCAGGTGAGCTGGTGCCGCAAACGGCGGCGGGGGCGCGATGATACCGCCTGTGAGCCGTCGCGGTTCATTGCCGAGATGGGGCTACAGGCGGAGCCGTCCGCGGCTCCCGCCGACATGGACCCCGATCGGACGCTGGGGCTTCTAAAGGCGCTGCTGAAGAAATAGAAAGCCCGGCCCGACCTCCTGCGGGGATCGGGCCGGGCCGGGCCGCGCGGGCCGCCCAACTTACCAGGGCGTACGGCTGTACCGCTGGTCCCGCGAGCGCGCTTCGGCCTGCGCATTGATGGCGTCAGCCACGAAATGTCCGGTCGCCCGCACCGCCCGACGCAATCCGCGCCCGAGGACCTTGATGCCCTGGCTGATCGGCAGCGGATGCGGGGCATTCAGCAGGACGGAACTGTAGGCGCGCTCCAGCGCGTCGGACAGTAATATGGATTGGTGAGCGGACGTGTAAATCATGGCTGACTCCTGTTTCAGAAGCATCGAAAATTCGATATCTGAATTATAGGGTTTACCCTAGTATTAAGCTAGGTGTTTACCCTAATACGAGAAATCTTCCGCCCCTTGCCAAAGAAGTGTGGTGAAAACACAAGACCGCCGCCCGCCGGGCTATCTTCCCGCCTCGTCGCGAGACGTCAGAGTCCACATCCGGCGGCGGCCGGCGCCCGTCAGACCTTCCGCATCAGGCTTCCGTCGAGCTCCTCCAGGCTTCGGCAGCCCAGGAGCCCCAGCGTCCGGTGCAGGTCCGTGCGCAGCAAATCCAGCACATGGTTGACGCCTGGTTCCCCCCCGGCCCCCAGCCCGAAAAGCGTCGCACGTCCCAGCAGCACGGCATTCGCCCCCAGAATGATCGCCTTCAGGATGTCCGTGCCACGCCTGAAGCCGCTGTCCAGCATCACCGCCATGTCGGCACCCACAGCTTCGCGCACTTCAGGCAGTATCTCCATGGGGGACACCGCATGGTCGAGCTGCCGCCCCCCGTGGTTGGACAGCACGATGCCGTCCACTCCAAAATCCCTGGCCCGCCGGGCTTCTTCGACGGACAGAATGCCCTTCAGAATGAGTTTGCCCTTCCACTCGTCACGCAGCCATTGGATATCCTGCCAGTTCAGCGACGGCATGTGCTGCTTGCCGATCTCGGCTGCGGCACCTTGCGGCGAAATCCCGCCCGGGGGCAGCAGGTCACCCAGGTTCTTGAAGGTCGGCAGGCCGTCGGGGACCAGCACATCCAGCATCCAGCGCGGACGGCGCAGCACGTTCAACTTGTTGCGCCAGTTCAGGACCAGCGGCGCCGAGTAGTTGCGTGCATCCCATTCGCGATTGCCATAAATGGCGCTGTCCGTGGTCACCGCGATGGTGTCGTAGCCTGCGGCGGCACAGCGTGCGACCAGATCCCGGACGAATTGCCGGTCGCGGAAGAAGTAGATCTGCATCCAGGGCCAGCCGCCCGGCACACCGGCGATGTCTTCCATCGATACGGTAGACACGGTGCTGAGCGCGAAGGGAATGCCCTGCGCCGCCGCAGCGCGCGCGAGCTTCAGGTCGCCGTCCCTGGTCACCATGCCGTTGAAGCCCGTGGGACCGATGATCACCGGCATCTCGATCCTTCGGCCAAAGAGCTGCGCGCCGATGTCGCGGACGCTGACGTCCGTCAACGTCCTGGGCGTGAAGCGGTAGCCGTCGAACACGGCCCGATTGTTGGCCAGGCTCACCTCGTCGTCCGCCCCGCCGTAGATGTATTCGAACACGAAGTTCGGCACGCGCCGGCGGGCAATGCCGGCAAGCTCGGTGATATGGCTCGCCTATCCATAGCCGCGCCATGGAAATAAACGTCTCTTCATCGCTCGACCAACAGACTGACGTCGCCCTCGACGTCAAACAGACTCAAGCGGACCGTGTCCGCCTCCGACTCCAGCCCAGTAACCGCCGGCGCGGGATGGATCACTACTTGCGGATATCGGCCACATTGAAAACGTCATCCAGCATGGGGTTATAGACAAACCCCTTGATGTCCTTTTGCAGGCCGACCAGGTAGTTGTCCTGATACAGATAAACGTATACGGCGTCCTTGATCGCCTGCTTCTGGACCTGTTTGTAGAGCGCCATCCGCCGGTCCGGATCGCTGGAGGCCGCCGCTTCCGCCAGCCACTGGTCCATCCGGGGATTGGAATAAAACGAGCGATTGCCGGCGAGCCCGCCCTTGTCCGACTGGAACCAGTAGTTGGTGAACATATACGGGTCCGCAAAATCCGGCCCCCAGTCCCCGATGGAGATATCGAAATTGCCCTGATCCAGATGGTCGCGCAGCGTGGCATTGGTCATCTTTTCGAGCTTGACCGGGATACCGACCGCCGCCAGGTTCGCCTGGATCGTCAGCGCAATCGGCTCCCAGGCCGGGCGACGTATGGAATAGCGCAACAACAGCGGCTCCTCCACCCCGCCGGCCTTGGCCACTTCCGCCTTGGAGCGGGAAATGTTCCGCGCCGGCAGCGGCAGGCCCGTGTCGTAGCCCCAGAGGCCCTCGGGCACCGGCCCGCGAGTCTGCGTAACCTGACCCATCATGATGCCATCGACGATCCCCTTGTAGTCGATCGCATCTACGATGGCGCGACGCAGGCCGGCATTCTTCAACGCCCCTCTGGCATTGTTGAGGTAGAGGTAGGTCACCCGAAACGAAGGATACTTCCCGACCCGCACGGACGGGTCCTTCTCCAGTTCCTTCAACTGGTCCACCGGCAGGTCGGCCGCGATATCCAGATCGCCCTTTTGCAACTGCTGGCGGCGCTTCGAGGCGTCGGGCACGATACGCACCACGAATTTCGTCAACTCCGGCTTTTTCGAACCGGCGTAGTGCGAGTTACGCGACATGACCAACGAGCTGCCCCTCGTCCAGGTCGCGAGCTGGTAGGGACCCGAACCCGCCGTATGGCCTGCCAGCCAGGTATCGGCGTCCGGCCGGGCCATGGCCTGAGGATTCACGATGGCGGCACCGTCGTTGGCCAACGTGCTCAGGAACGGTGCAAAGGGATTCTTCAGGGTGAAGCGAACGGTGTGCGCATCGACCGCCTCGACGGTCATGTCGGGCGGGAAGGCTTCGGAGGGCCCCGCCCCTTTGTCCAGAAGCCGCTCAAAGGACAGCTTCACGGCCCGTGCGTCGACCGGAGAGCCGTCCGCGAACCGCTGATCGTCCTTCAGCACGAAGGTCCAGACGAGGTTGTCGTCCGAAACCTTCCAGCTCCTGGCCAGATCGCCTTCGACCTCCGTCGAGCCACGACCCTTTTCCTGCCTGTACTGCATGAGCCGCTGATAAGCCGGAAACACCACGGTCCAATCATTGTTGTCGATCGTGACGGCGGGATCCAGAGTCTGCGGATCGGCCGCTTTGCCCACCACCAACGTATCGGGCGACGTGGCCGCCAGCGCCGGCCCCGTCCCGATACAGGCCAGGACGCCCACCACCCCCGCCACCAGTCCACGGTACAGATTCAACGTTCGACTGACGCGCATGTCGCCTCCTCCTCGTCCTGGTTTTATCGTTATGGCATGCGCCGCCACCTCGCGGACGGCAATGGAAGGTTACAGCACCTGAACGACCGGGTCATCCGGGATCGCAGTGGCTGTCCGTGCCTCCGACTATTCTTTCACCTGCGGGTCGGCCGATACTGATAGGTCACATCCCGCAATTTCCCGATAATATGAGCCTGCGTCACGCGGGGTGGAGGCCACCAGCACCAGCCGGCGCACGTCCCAGCCCACCGGACGCGGGGCAGGCAACGCCGCAAGATCCTCGGGACCCGCCTGACGAAGCAGCGATACGTGAGGCCTGAAGGGACCGTCGACCGCGTCGAATCCCAGCCGGGACAAGGCCCGCGCCAAAGCGGCATGCATCCGGGCCAGCCACGGAACGCAAGCAGACGGCCCCGCCCAGATAATGCGCGGACCGCGAAAACGACCATAGCAGTCCAGGCTGAGCGAGCCGCCCAGCCATGGGCGGGCATGCAACACCGCCTGCAGCTCGGGGACACGATCGTCCGGAACCTGGCCCAGGAATGCCAGCGTCAGGTGAAATGTGTCGGGCCGCATCATGCGCCCCCCGCACAGATGCTGCGCATGCTGCGCCCAGCGCGCCAGTTCGTTTGCGACGGCCGGGTCGGGCCACAAAGCAAAGAAAAGTCGGCTGGCCATCTTCATCCCCCTGGATTTCGCGGCACCCGCGGCCCAATGCGCGCCCCCCGCCACCCTCGGCGTGTGTCGCCGCCTTCAGGCCGCAACGCCTGCGGCGGGGACCGCCGGCACGTGCAGCCCGATCACGGTCCACCCCGCCTCGGGCCGTAAGGGCTGCTCCTGCGTGAAGGGCAGCGCATAGCCCTTGGGGTTCAGCGCAAACAGAGGAAACACGGTGCGCGGCGACCCCTGCCCGCAGTATTGATCGAAATCGAAAGAGTCGGTCAACCGCGTCGCTTTGAGCTGCGCGCCTTCCAGCAGCAACGTGGACAGCTTCCAATAGCCCAGTCCGGAGCCAAACAGCGTACGCCCGCGGTACTCCGGGTCCAGTGCGTGCTTTTCGGAGGCATCTCCCGCATCCGAGCGGGGCAGGCTGAACACGTGATGCTTGCCATATTCGTCGCGTCCGCGCACCACGATGAGCTGGTTCAGGTGGTCGCGCGCGCCCAGCGCCAGCAGCCGGCCCAACCCGCCGGTATCCAGATTCAGATGCGCATGCTCGGAGACCGGGCTGCCGTAGTAAGTGGGCAATCCTTGCATGCGGGCCTTGGCCAGGCTATACCAGTCGCTGTCGCAAAGCCTCACCGGCACGCCCTGCTCCTGCAGCGTCTGCCCGATCGCCCGGGCCACAGGGTTGGCACCCACGATCAGGAACCCCACGGGATCCGGCTCGGTCGCTCGCAGTAATTTCGCCACCGGCCGCGCAGTCAGGCTTTGCCAGATCACCGAACCGATGATGACCACAAAGGTCAGCGGCAGCAGTTGCTCCGCATGCGGCACGCCGAAATCCTGCAGCCGGATGGCGAACAGGGCCGACACGGCCGCGGCCACGATGCCGCGGGGCGAAATCCAGGCCAGCAGCGCCCGTTCCCTCCATTTCAGCGGGGAGCCCCAGGTCGAGAACAGCACCTTCAGCGGTCGCGCCACCCAGAACATGACGGCCAGCACCAGGCCCGCCTTCCACCCAAGATCGGCGAGCGATCCCAGGTCCATTCGGGCCGCCAGCAGGATGAACAGGCCCGACAGCAAGAGCTGGCTGAGCGTCTCCTTGAACTCCAGAATGTCGCCCACGGGCACACCGGGTTGGTTCGCCAGCCAGATGCCCAGGATCGTCACCGCCAGCAGGCCTGATTCGCCATGGATGGCATTGGAGCCGCTGAAGGTCGCAAAGACCACGGCCAGGACAGACAGGTTGAGCAGCGAATCGGGCAGCCAGTTGCGCCGCAGCGCGGTGCTGGCCAGCCAGCCGGATACCGCCCCGGCCACGCAACCGGTCAGCAGCGTGATGCCGAACACCCACATCGCACGGCTCCAGTCATGCGTGGAGCGCAAGGCCACCATGAACTGGAACGCCAGCACCGCCAGCAATGCGCCAATCGGGTCGATCAGGATGCCTTCCCAGCGCAATGCATGCGCCACGGGCGCCACCGGCCGCACCGTCTTGAGCAACGGGGCGATCACTGTGGGACCGGTCACGGCGGTGATCGCGCCAAACAGGAATGCCAGGTCCCATGGAAAGCTCATCACCCAATGCGTGGTCACCGTCGTCACGCCCCACGTAATCAGCGTACCCACCGTCACCAGGCGGCGCACGACCTGCTTGAGTTCGCGGATCTGGTGGAACTGCAGCGTCAGGCTGCCTTCGAAAAGAATCACCGCCACCGACAACGAGATGAAGGGAAAGAGCAGTTCGCCAAACAGGTCGTCCGGATCCAGCCAGTGTTCCAGCGGACCCACCGCAAGCCCGCCCAGCAACAGGAACAGAATGGCCGGCATGCGCAGCTTCCAGGCGACCCACTGGGCCGCCATTGCCAGCACGCCGATGCCGGCGATCACCAATTCCGGGCTAAGCGTCATGTCGTTTCCCTCTTGAAGCCATGGCGTCCCGCCACCAGGCGCGCCAACCGCGGCTTCGGATCCTGCCCCAGCTTTTGAGCAACCCATAGGATAAATGCGTCTTTTCCTGGCCCACGGGTATCTCGGCCTGGACTCGCATCCAGGACGACTTGGCGTAGCCCAGCCGCTGATCCGGATAGACGCTGCGATGGCCGATGATGAGATACGCCGCAATGGCCGCGCCCGCTACATAGACCGTACCGGTCGCGCCCCCAAACAGTTCCACGCCCATCAATATCGCAGCCAGCGGCGTGTTCGAAGCGGCCGCCACGACGGATACCAGCCCCACGGCGGCGCCCAGTGCGGGGCTGATGCCGAACAGGTGCGCAAAGGCATTGCCCGCCACCGCCCCGATCACGAACTGCGGGGTGACGATCCCGCCGTAGAACCCGGACCCCAGCGTAATGGCCACCAGCAGCGTCTTCCAGAAAAACCCCAAGTATGGCATCGCCTCGCCGCTGAGTGCGCGATCCATGAGCGGCAGGCTCAGTCCCAGATAGTCGGTCGGAATGACCGTCACCAGCAGCGCAAGGAGCAGGCCACCCCCCACCGGCATCCACGGAGGCCAGACGGCGTACCGGTCCTGGAACCGGTGGCAGGCGTTGCGCACGGCGTAGATCATGTCCACGAAAACGCGCGCCACCAGGCCGCACAGCATGCCGATCAGAATCGTGCGCAGGAACAGCGACTCGGAAAACGCCGGCAGTGCATCCATGAAATAGTATTGATAGGGAATTCCCATCCGCTTGCTGACTTGGAACGAAGTCACGCCGGCCACCAGGGCGGGAAACAGGAAATCATGCCGGATGCGTCCAATGATGAGCATCTCCACCCCGTAGATCGCTCCGGCAATGGGTGTCCCGAACACGCTGGCGAATCCGGCGCTCACCCCGCACGCCACGAGGCGCTGGCGCAATTCGGCGTTCAGCCCGAAGAGCCGCCCCACCACGGCCGCCAGCGACGCGCCAATGTGCGAGCAAGGGCCTTCCTTGCCCGCCGAGCCGCCGCTGGCCAAAGTGATGATGGCGGCCACGGGCTTGATCCACAGCGTGCGCCACGGCATGCGTCCGGACTGTTCGTGTACGGCCGCGAAGATGGAATCCTTCAGGCCGGAGGTTTCCAGCACGCGATATCCGGGCCCCATCAACAGGCCATTGGCCAGTCCCGCGAACGGCAGGGTGAGCCAATAGGCCCACGCCGGCATCAGCAGTGAGCGATCCGTCATGTAGAACAATGCCCGCAGGAACACACTGGTGCCGAGTCCCACCACCAGCCCCGTGAGCGAGGCAAGCACCAGCCACTGCACCACCGTGGCCAGCATGACAGCGGGTTCCAGCCAATCGATGCGGGGCATGTGCGGCCGTTTCATGAAGTCATCAAGTTTTTTCTAGGGTGATCCCGGAGTTGCAAGCACATGGAGCCTTGCTACCATGCGGGTCTACAACAGAGAGCCGAAGAGGGGTTTTTATCATGTCAATCGCAAAATGGCTGGCCACCGTCATCATGGCCGCGGCTGCGGTCGCGGCCGGCCCGACGCACGCTGCAACCAAGTTCATCAACATCCTGACAGGGGGACAAAGCGGGGTCTATTATCCGCTGGGAGTCGCGCTCTCGCAGATCTACAACAAGCATATCCCCGATGCCAAATCCACAGCGCAGGTCACCAAAGCCTCGGCCGAGAACATGAACCTGCTTCAGGCAGGTCGGGGCGAACTCGCGTTTGCACTGGCGGACACGGTGTCCGACGCATACAACGGCAACGCCGAAGCCGGATTCAAGGCGCCGCTGAAGAAGCTGCGCGGCATGACGGCCACCTACAACAACTACATCCAGATCGTGGCCAATGCCGATTCGGGCATCAAGACTCTCGCGGATCTGAAAGGCAAGCGCATCTCCGTGGGGGCGGCCCGGTCGGGCACTGAACTCAACGCCCGCGCCGTCCTGAAGGCGGCGGGCCTGACCTACGCGGATTTTCAGAAGGTCGAATACCTGCCCTTTGGCGAGTCGGTGGAGCTGATGAAGAACCGCCAGCTCGACGTGACGCTGCAATCGGCCGGGCTGGGCGTGTCCTCGATCCGCGATCTGGCTACTTCCGTGAAAATCGTGGTGGTGCCTATTCCAGAGGACGTGATCGCGAAGATCGGCAATCCGGCCTATCAACCAGCCACCATCCCGGCCGGCACCTATGAAGGCATGTCGGGCGACACACCGACGGCCGCCGTGCCCAACTTCCTGGTGACGGCCGAAACGGTTCCCGACGACGTGGTATACCAGATGACCAAGGTCTTCTACGAAAACCTGGACACGCTCAAATCCGCACACAACGCGGCCAAGACCATCGAACTGAAAAACGCCCTGAAGGGCATGCCGGTGCCGCTGCATCCGGGCGCCGAGCGCTACTACAAGGAAGTCGGCCTGATCAAATAACGGCCCCTCCATTCCTCACGTTCCACCCGGTGTCCTGTCCGGATCACTCGCATGCCGAGTGAGCCAGCCAGGACACCGGCGGTTCTGACGAACGTCCGAACCGCCGCGCCCTCAACACTCAGGATGTACTGATGAGTTCCGAACACGATCTTGCCGACAAGCCGCTGCCCCGTGCCATCTTCTGGATCGCCGTTGTCTTCTCCAGTTTCCAGATCTGGACGGCCGCCTACAGTCCGCTATCCAGCCAAGTCATTCGCGCCATTCACGTCGGCTTCGTCATGCTGATGATCTTCACGCTGTATTCCGGGGAACGGACCGGTTCGTGGGGCAAGGCGTTGGGGTGGACGCTGGGAGTCCTGTCATTCGTCCTGGGTCTGTACCACTGGTACTTCGAGGCGGACCTCACCGCACGGGCGGGCCAGATGACGGAAGCGGACATGGTGGTCGGCATTCTCACGATCATTCTGGTCTTCGAAGCCACACGCCGCATGATGGGCTGGGCGCTGCCGATCATCTGCGGGATCTTCCTGCTCTATGGAATGTACGGTGAATACCTGCCGGGGCCCTTCGTGCATCGCGGCTTCGGTCTGGACCAGATCATCAGCACCCTGAGCTTCGGCGTCGAAGGCATCTACGGCACCCCCACCTACGTGTCGTCCAGCTACATCTTCCTGTTCATCCTCTTCGGGGCATTCCTCGAACAGGCAGGCATGATCACGCTGTTCAGCGATTTTGCGATGGGCATGGTGGGGCATTCCCGAGGCGGGCCCGCCAAGGTGGCGGTCGTCAGCTCCGGGCT
>Ga0134125_10005086_pt1 | contig 14959 bp, 16 predicted proteins | sample KB31751_FD_96464 | JGI IMG/M metagenome (GOLD analysis project Ga0134125, IMG submission 96464) | Terrestrial soil microbial communities with excess Nitrogen fertilizer from Kellogg Biological Station, Michigan, USA - KB3-175-1 | ecosystem: Environmental > Terrestrial > Soil > Unclassified ... | reverse complement strand
GGCGCCGGCCTTGCCGCGCACCACCACGCGCAGGCCGTTGAACTGCGTCGGCAAGACGGTGACGCCGGGCATGAGCTGGAGCGCGTCGGCGAGCGTGCGCAGGCCGTAGAGGCGGATCTGCTCTTCGGTGATCACCGACATCACGGACGGCACGGTCTCGATGGTCTGGCTGGCGAGCGTGGCCGAGCGGACGCGCACGCCCATCAGCTCCTCGAGGCTGAGCCGCTCGATCTCCCTGGCGTCGGCGCGCGCGCGGGCGTCGATGCCGGCAAGCACCACGACGAGGCCGAGCGTCACGACCGTCGTACCCCTGCCCATACCGCCTCCCCGCCCCCCGGCCACTTCCGATCAGCGCGCGGCGTGCTCGTCGGCGCAGAAGCGTCCCACCGTCTCCATCAGCTCGTGCAGCTCGACGGGCTTGGGCAGCGAGGCCACGCGCATGCGCCGCGCCGCCTCGTCGACGCCGCGCGCGCCCGAGAGGACGACCACCGGGATGTGCGCGATGTCGGCGTCGGCGAGCTGCTGGTTGCGGAACTCCTCGCCGCTCAGCCCCGGCATCATGAGGTCGAGCAGGATCACGCGCGGGCGCGCGCCGCGCTTGAGCTGCGCCATGGCGTCGGCACCGTCGCCGGCGCCGATGACGTGGAACCCGCGCACCTCGAGGAGATCCTGGATCGTCTCGCGGATGTCGATGTCGTCGTCGACGACCATCACGGTTGCGGCTGTTGCGTCCATGCTTCCCCCATTTGTTCGCTGGCTTCGATCCCGCGCGGCAGCTCGACGATGAAGGCGGCCCCCTCGCCGGGCACGCTCTCGACACGGATGGTGCCGCCGTGGGCCAGCACGATCTCGCGCGTGATGTGCAGCCCGAGCCCGAGCCCGCCGTAGTTGAGCGAGACGGCGCGCTCGAAGCGCTCGAAGATGCGCGCCTGATCGGCGGGCGAGATGCCGATGCCGCGGTCGCGCACGATGAGGAGCGCGTTGCCGCCGTCGATGCGCACCACGATCTCGACGGGCGAGCCGGCGCCGTACTTGAGCGCGTTCGACAGGAGGTTCACCACCACCTGCTCGAGGCGCATCGGATCCCACAGCCCGAGCGCGTGCTCGGGCAGGTCGAGCCCGACCTCGACGTCGAGGCGCGCGATCTCGGCGGAGAACTGGCCGATCACGTTGTGCACCAGCCCGACGAGATCGACCTCCTCGCGCTGCAGCGGAAAACGCCCGATGGCGATGCGCGAGACGTCGAGCAGGTTGTTGACCAGCTTCTCCAGGCGGCGCACCTGGCGCTCGGCGAGCTCGAAGCTCTTGTCCATGCGCGCCGCCTCGGTGGGATCTTCGACGGTGGGCGAGTGCTCGATGAGCCCCTGCACGCGCAGCTTGAGCGAGGTCAGCGGCGTCTTGAGCTCATGCGATGCCACCGAGAGGAACTCGTCGCGCATGCGGATCGCCTCGCGCGCCTCAGTCTGCCGGTGATCGATCTCGGCCAGCATGTTGTTGAAGGCCTCGGCGAGCAGGCCAATCTCGTCGTGCCCGCGGTCGCTGGCGCGCACCGAGTAGTCGGCGCCGCGCGCGATCTGCCGGGCCACGTCGGCGAGCCGCAACAGGCGCCGCGACACCATGCGCTCGAGCGCCCAGGCCAGCGTCAGCGACGCGGCGATGATGCCGAGGGTGAGCCACCACAGGCCCCAGACGTAGGCGTGCACGCGCGAGGTCACCGGCGCCATCGCGCCGTGGAGCACCATGGTGCCGAAGCGCTCACCGCCCTGGGCGATCGGGTAGACCACGGTGATGCGGCCGCCCTCGAGCGTCGAGCGTGGCTCGGCGTCGGCGAGCACGGCGGGCGGATCCGGCCCGGTGCGGCCAGGGCGGCGAAAGGCGGCGAAGCGGCGGCCGGCGCGATCGTAGATGGTGGCGTCGAGGAAGCGCGGGTTGGCGGCGAGCACCTGCAGCGCCTCCTCGGCGGCGGGCCGGCTGTCGAAGGCGAGCGCGGCGGCGGCGTACTCGGCCACGACGCTGGTGATGAGGACGCTCGAGGTCACCATGTCGGAGCGGATGTCGCGGATCTCGTTCGAGCCCACGATGAAGAGCACGCACGAGATCGGCGCCAGGATCGCGAGCAGCGTCAGCGCGATCAGCTTGCCGCGGATCGATGGGTGCGGGCGCCTCACGGCACGTCCTCGGTCGAGCTCGCCTGCGAGAGCCGCAGGAGCTGCGCGTTGAGCGTGAGCGCGCTCTGGTGCGCGCCGGCCGGCGAGATCTCGAAGCGCACGCGCCCCTGGTCGTCGACGACGAGGTTGATGAGCACGCCGGCGCGGCCGAAGCCTTCGGAGTCGGCGACGGTGACGATGGGATGGCCGGCCGCGCGCGAGAGGATCTGCTTGAGCCACGGCCGCTCGTCGGAGGCGATGAAGACGAGGTGGCAGCCCGACAGATCGGCGTTCGGCTGCAGTCGGCGCAGCTCGACGCGGCGATCCTTGATGCGGCGCGACTGCGCCAGCGCCTCGAGGAAGTTGGCCACCGGCGTGCGGCCGATGACGCACAGGACGAAGGGCGAGTCGGGCCCGGCGAACGCCGTCGGTGGCCACTCGATGAAGCGCGTGAAGCGCTCGACGAACTCGGCCTTCACGCGATACTCGAGCTGGTCGCCGCCGCCGCCGCGCGCGATCGCGGGCGTGACGACGACGACGACGGCGACGACAAGGCCGACGGAGGCGACCGCGCGTCGCACGCGCCTCGCGATCTTGCCCGCCCGTCCTCGCATTGCCCCTCCCGCTGCCACCGTCGGTGTTCCTCAGCCGTCAGTCGCCCTCGTCCGCTCCGCTCACTTCGCCGCCGCACGTGGCGGCGCGCGCGCCTCTGCCAGGATCGTGTTGACCTGTCGCACCAGCGGCAGCGGGATCAGGCCGAGCCGCGCGCTCGCCGCGCGCGCCGCCTCCAGGTACTCGCGCCGGAACTCGTCCGACATGGGCACGGCGCGCAGCCCTTCGCGCGGGAAGGCGCGGCTCAGCATCTCGTCCTCCTGCTGCCGGCCGAGGCGGTTGAAGCGCTCGGCCAGCCGATCGCCCGCGTCCTTGAGCGCACGCTGCGCGTCGCCGTCGAGGCTCTCGAAGGTGGGACGCGAGATGATGAGACAGCCGGGCAGGAACATGCTGTGCAGGTCGGTGAAGTAGCGCGCCTTGACGCCGTAGCGGAACGCGACGGCGGCCGCCGGCACCGAGAGGAAGCCGTCGACGCGCCCCTGGTCGTAGGCGGCGCCGGCCTGGTCGATCGGCAGCGGCAAGAGCTTGATGCCCATGAGCGCCAGCTGCGAGCGCTCGACCTCGTCGAGATCGTAGCTCCAGTTGCGCGCCGTCTTGAGCTCGGCGAACGTGCGCACCGGCTCGCGCGAGAAGAGCACGCGGTGGCCGAAGCCGGTGCCGAGCGCGAGGAACACGAACGGCGTGGCGCGCGTCTCCTCGTCGAGCTTCGGCCGCAAGTGTTGCAAGACCAGGCTCGCCTCGTCGTCGCTCTCGACGAGCCCGGCGACCTCGATCGCGTGCAGCGACGGCGCCACGTGCTGGCAGAAGATGGCGCCGGCGAGGCCCGAGAGCTCGCCGTTGCGCACGCGCTCGAGCGAGCTCTGCTCGTCGCCGGCGGCGCCGTTGAGGATCCACTTGATGCGCAGCTGGCCGTGGGTGGCGCGCTCGACCTCGTCCGTGAAGTCGGTGAGCATGCGCGCCCACGGCGTGTTCTCGGGAGCGATCGCCGCCATGCGCAGGGTGATCGGCGCGGACGGAGCCCTCGGCCCGCCGGCCAGCCCCAAGCAGCAGAGCAGGATCAGCACCCCCGGCCTCGCCATGGCGTGATCCTGGGGGCTCGCGAAGGCGGAGCAAGCCCTTACAGGCCGTCGGCGATTTTCGTGCAACCGTCGAGCGCGCGCCCGACGGCTGGACGGCCCATGACTCTTCGCCTATACCTAATCGGATGAACCTGCACGGCTTCACGGAGGCGATGAAAGAGGGCGGCGTCACGCTCGGCCTCATCCTCACGTGCTCCGTGCTCGTGCTCGCGGTGGGCATCGAGCGCTTGGCAGCGCTGTGGAAGTTCCTCGATCGCGCGCGCACGCTCGCCGAGACGGTCAAGCGCTGCCTGTATCGCGGCGCCGTCGCCGAGGCGCGCGCGGCGTGCGAGCGCAGCTCCTCGCTTGCGGCCGAGTTCTTCCTGGTCGGCTTCGAGCGGCACGGGCGATCGTCGGAAGGCGCGCTCGAGGCGGCGGTGGATCGCGAGCGCCAGCGCGTGGCGTTGACCATGAAAGGGCAGCTCTGGATCCTGGCGACGATCGGCGCAACCGCGCCCTTCATCGGCCTGTTCGGCACGGTGTGGGGCATCTTGCGCGCGTTCAAGCAGATCGGCGCCACCCACCAGGCGGGCATCGACGTCGTCGGCCCCGGCATCGCGGAGGCGCTCGTCACCACGGCGGCCGGCATCATCGTGGCCATCGAGGCGATGGTCATCTACAACTACTTCATGGCGCGCCTGTCGCGCGTGGCGCTCGAGCTCAAGCTGATGGCCGAGGAGTTCGTCGAGCTGTTGCGCGAGCAGAAGCCCGATCCGCGCAGCAACTCGGGAGCCGAGCGGGTGATCGAGGCGCCGGCGGCGGTGGTCAAGACGACGCCGTCGGAAGCGTAGGCCCCATGGCGATCTCGGGACCGAAGGGCGACGGTGACGGCGAGGGCGATCTGTTCGCCGACATCAACATCACGCCGCTCACCGACATCTTCCTCGTCTTGCTCATCATCTTCATGGTGACGTCGTCGGTCATGGCGACGGACGGAGCGCGCGCCGGCGTGCGCGTGAACCTCCCGAAGGGCGCGACCAAGGAGATCTCGACCACCGCCAAGGACGTGACCGTCGCCATCACCACCGACGGCAAGATGGTCGTCGACGGCAAGGAAGTGAGCCCCGATTCGCTGCGCAAGATCTTCGACGACGCGCGCGCGCGCGACGCGGAGACGCAGGTGGTGGTGCAGGCCGACGAGGCGACGCATCACGGCCGCGTGGTGGCGGTGATGGAGCTGGCCAAGGCGGCGGGGCTGCGGCGTCTGGCGATCGCCACGCGCAGACGCTGATGCGCCTCGCGATCGTGGTGGCCGCGCTTGCCGCTGCCGGCGTGGCGCGCGCCGAGATGGTGGCGTCGACGTCGATCACCGTCGGCCCGTACGTGCAGGACGTACGCCCCGACGGCTTCACCGTCGTGTTCGACACCGCGGGCGAGACCAGCGCCGAAGTGCGCGCCGGCGCCGTACGCGTGGCGACGCAGGGGACGCACCACGAAGCGATCGTGCGCGGCCTGCCGGCGTCGACGCGCGCGCCCTATCGCGTCTTCGTCGGCGGCGCGGACGCCGGCGGCGGCGACGTGGCGCTGCCCGATCCCAAGGCGCACACCCTCGACTTCGTCGTCTACGGCGATACGCGCAACGCCGGCCCGGTCGGTCCGGTGCTGGCCAAGCTCGCCGCCGCGCAGACCCCCGAGCTCATCCTCTACACCGGCGACTTCGCGCCCTGGGGCAGCGACGACGCAGGCTGGGCCACCTTCTTCGCCGACGAGCGCGCGCTGCTCGCCGACGTGCCGCTCTATCCGGCGCTCGGCAACCACGAGATCTACCGCGATCCCGAGGCGTCGCGCTTCCGCCACTTCTTCGTGCCGCCCGACGACGGACGCGAGCGCCTCTATTACCACTTCCGCTTCGGCCCCGCCGAGTTCGTGGTGCTCGACGGCAACACGCCGTCGCCCGCCGAGACCGCCTGGCTGCGCGCGACGCTCGACGCCGCCGACCGGGACGGCGTCGGGCACATCTTCGTGCTCGAGCATCAGCCGCCGCTGTCGCTCGGTGACCACTGCGGCGCCGCGCCCGTGCAGAACGACTGGATCGCGCTCTTCGAGCAGCACCACGTGCGCGCGGTGTTCGCCGGACACGACCACGCGTATGCGCGCATGGAGCGTCGCGGCGTGCGCTACTTCGTATCGGGCGGCGGCGGGGCGCCGCTGTACGCCGAGCGTACGTGCAGCGCCTACGATCGCGCCGCCAAGCGCGTGTACGTGCCCGTACATCATCTGTTGCGCGTGCACGTCGACGGGCCGACCGTCGACGTCAGCGCCATCGGCCTCACCGACGCGGCGCCCATCGATCACGTGCGCTTCGCCGCCGGCGAGCCGGCGTTCGCGATGGACGCGCCGCCGCTCGGCGATCGCGAGCGCCACGGCGCGCCGACGTGGACCTACGCCGGCGGCGCGATCCTCTTCGTGCTGCTCGGCTTCGTGCTCCGTCGTCGTCGTCCGCGCTGACGCGCCGCGCGTGCATCGACGGTACGCGGGATGCACTGCATCCGGTCGTGGGGCGAAAGCTGACGATGCTGGCGACGGTGGTGGTGATGCCCGGTGGGCTGTTGTTGCTGCTCTCGGTCGCGTTCGTCATCGCGCTGATGCGCACCTCGCGCGGAAAGCAGCTGCTTGCGCCGCTCGGCCGCCGGATTCCGCCGCGCCTGCGCGCGCAGGGACGCCGCGTCTTCGCCGCCCTCGTCGGGGAAAAGCTTTTCCTCGGCCCGCCCAGCCCGGTTCACACGACGTGAACCGCGAAACTCCCGCCTAACGCGAGCGCTGTTCAGCGCAAGAGACGCTTGAGCTCGTACGCGAGCTCGTGCTCGGCGATGCGCCTGGTCTCGCGCGTGGCCATGTTCCGCACCTGCAGCTCGCCCGCCTTGCGCTCGCCCTCGCCGCACAACACGACCACGCGCGCGCGCAACCGATCGGCGCGCGAGAGCTGATCGGCCCAGCCCCCCTCGCCGAGATCGACGTCGACGCGAAAGCCGCGCGCCCGCTCGGCGGCGGCGGCGCGAAAGGCCCATGCGCGCGCCGCCGGGCCCTGGGCGGCGATGAAGATCTCGCAGGTGGGCTCGAAGCTGGCGTCGTCCGGCGCCACGCACTCGGCGGCGCGCACGTGGCCGACCGAGAGCCCGATCGCGGGCGTCGCCGGTCCACCCAGCGCGGCGACGAGGCCGTCGCGCCTGCCGCCGCGCGCGATCGTGCGTGGGCTGCCGTCGGCGGCGCGGGCGCGCAGCTCGAGGATCGATCGCTGATAGCGCCCGCCGCCGAACAGGAGGCGCGGCTCGTCGCGCGCCGGCACCTTGGCGACCTCGAGCATCGCCAGGAAACCTTCGTGGTGCTTGAGCGCCGGCGTCGACACGTAGTCGCGCAGCAGTGGCGCCGCCGCGGCCAGCGCGCGGCACCCCTCTTCCTCGCAGTCGAAGAAGCGCAGCGCGTCGCGCGACGCCTGGCACCAATCGCACGACAGCGGCCGCAGCTCGCCGATCGCGGTCGCGTAGCGTGCAAGATCTGCAGGCTCGCCGAGCGTCGAGACCACGAGCTCCGGATGCGACAGCCCCGGGTCGCTGCCGAGCGAGAGCGCGAGCGCGCCAACCTCGGCGTCCGCCGCCGGCCCGGGCGTGCCGAAGATGACGCCGCACGAAACTTCGTACGAAGGCGCGCGGCCGGCGTCGTCACTGAAGATGGTACCGGCCATCATGTAGCGCGCGAACTTGCCGCGATCGCTCGAGTCGGCATAGACCCGGGCCAGCGCCGCCTGCACGTCGCCGCGCAGCTCGCGCCCCTGCGGCCCGCCGAGCGGCGGCTCGCCGAGCCGGGCGGCCTGGCCCGCGGGATCGAGCGTGGCCGGCAGAACCTCGCGATATCCATGCGCGCGGAAGACCGCGAAGGCGCGGCGACGCACGAAGCGGATCTTGGCGGCGGCCTCGGGCCCGGCGTCGTCGGACGGCTGCACGCGTCGACAATAGCACGTGGTACGCTGCGGCGGTTTGGACTTGATTACCAGCGATGGCGCGCAGTTGCTCCGCGCCGGACGACCGTGGCGCTTCGTCCTCGCCAACGCCTACTACCTCGCCGACGAGGTCGGGCAGGGGACGCCGGCGCACGCGCTCGAGGCGCTCGACGCCGCGGTCGCGCTCGGTCTGCCGGTCGTGCGCACGTGGGGATTCAACGACGCGCCGTGGAAGTCGAGCCGGATGCAGGACGATCTCGCCACGCCGTACGAGCCCGGCCTGCGCGCGTTGGATGTTGTCGTCGCAGAAGCGAGGAAACGCGGGCTCCGGCTCATCCTCGCGCTCGCCGACTACTGGCCGTCGTACGGCGGGATCGCGCAGTGGCTCGCCTGGCGCGGCACCCCCGTCGCCGACGGCGATCGCGACCATCCCGAGCGCTACGCCGCCCGCTTCTACGGTGACGTGCAGCTGCGCGAGGCCTATGCCACGCGCGTGCGACAGCTCGCCGCACGCAAGAACACGGTGACGGGCACGCGCTACGGCGACGACGCGACCATCCTCGCGTGGGAGCTGATGAACGAGCCGCGCGGCGCGCCCGACGACTGGATCGCCTTCGCCGCGGCGGCGGTGCGGGCGCATTGCAAGCAGCTCATCTCGATCGGCGACGAGGCCGCGCACGACTCGCCCGACGTCGACCTCGCCTCCTTGCACTTCTACCCCGAGAAGCACGGCGCCGCGGCCGGCGACGAGGAGCGCTTCGGCTGCGCGGCCATCACCGAGGCCGCGCGCCGCGTGACGAGGCCGCTCGTCGTCGGCGAATTCGGCCTGCGCGACGACGGGTTGCCGCTCGCTGTCCGGCAAAGCGCGTACGCCGAGTGGTTCCGCTGCGCCGCCGATGAGGGCGTGGTCGGAATGGGGCCGTGGCTGCTCGGCCATCGCTCGCGACCGCCGGATTGGGACGAGCACTTCACGTTTCATCTCGGCGGCGATTACGACGCGACGCTCCGCGAAGCGGTCGAGCTTTTCTCTTAAAACTTTTGTTAACCGCACCATCGATCTCGTGCGCGCCGCATGCTACGAATGCAGCCGCACATGGGGGAGCCGAGGGCGCTCGGACGCTTTGTTTGCGGCGAGCGGGTCGCCAATGGCCCCGTCGGTGCGCTGCATCGTGCGCGTGTGTTCGGCGACGCCGGGTTCGAGAAGGACTTCTCGCTCCTCGTCGTCGACGCCGAGCTCGGCAAGGAGCGCGCGGCGCTCGGGCGGCTGGTGCGCGCGGCCAACGGCTGGGCGCGGCTCAACTACCCGCGCATCGCGCACGCGCACGAGCTCGGCGCTGAGGGCGACACCTACTTTCTCGTCAGCGATTGGCTGCGCGCGGCGACGGCCGGCGTGCTCATCACCGACGGGCCGCTGCCACTCGACGCGGCGATGCTGCTCGCCGCCGACATCGCCGACGCGGTGGCCTACGCGCACGGGCGCCACGATCTCGTGCCCGGCGGCATCCTGCACCTCGGCCTGTCGCCGGAGTGCGTGCTCATCGACGGCAACGGCAACGTCTCGGTGCGCGACTTCGGCCTGCTCACCGCGCGCGTGGCGCCGAATTGGGCCGACGACGATCGCCTGGTGTACGCGCTGCGCTACTGCGCGCCGGAGCTGCTCGAGGCCGGCGTCGTCGAGCAGCGCGCCGACGTGTTCGCGCTCGGCGCCATCCTGTTCGAGCTCTTGACCGGACGGCCGGCGTTTGGCGGCATGCACGCGCGCGGCGTGGCGGCGCAGATCGAGGCGTCGCCGCCGTCGCTGACCGGGGTGCCGCCGGCGGCGGGGCCGCTGCTCGCGCGCGCGCTCGAGGCGCGGGCCGGCGCGCGGCTGCGCACGCTCGCCGAGTTCCGCCAGCAGGCGCTCGCGCTCGTCGGCGATCGCACGGCGGCGGCGCGCCAGATCCTGGCCGACCGGGCGCGGCCGCGGCTGCCCAACGACGTGCCGAAGAGCTCGCCGCTCGACGCTGCCGTGGCCGAGACGGTGGCGGCGCCCAAGGCGATCAAGCGGCCGTCGATCGCCGATGACTTCTTCCAACTCGCCGACGGCGCCTTCAGCGCCGAGGCGCTGCCGCCGGCGCCGTCGATGTTGCCGTCGCCGGTCAAGTGGGGCGGGCGCCCGCTGATCGCGCCCGCGGCGGCGACCGTGTGGGATCCGCCGTCGACGACGGCGACGACGACGCTGGAGGCGCTGCGCCGCAAACGCCCGCGCCGCTGGTGGGTGAGCGCGGTGGTGCCGGTCGCGCTCGCCGTCACCGCGTTCGGCGCCGGCTATGTCTGGCAGCGCGTCGAGCACGCCCGCCGCCGCCTCGCCGCTGCCGAGCGCCAGGCGCACGAGCCGCCCGCCGCGCCGGCGACGCTCTTGACCAAGCTGAGCTCGGTGCCGACGGGGGCGCAGCTCTTCATCGACGGCGAGCCGCGTGGCACGACGCCGCAAGCGCTCGTCCTGGCCGCCGGCGAGCACCGCGTGGTCGTCGCCGCCGACGGGCTCGCCCTGTGGCGCGGCCTCGTCGACGCCGGCGCCACCATCTCCGCCGAGCTGTCGCCCGCCCACCTGCCGCCGGCGATCGAAGGCGACGCCGGCCTCAAGCTCGTCTGCAAGACGCCCGGGCTATGGCGCGTGTTCGTCGACGGCGTCGACACCGGCCGCACCTGCCCGGTCGAGGAGCGCATCCCGCTCGTCCCCGGGCCGCATCATCTGTCGCTCTACGCGGCGCGCGGCGATCGCACCGTCGAGATCGAGCGCCCGACCGTGGTCAAGGACCGCGGCGCGTCGACCCGCATTATACTAGACGAGGAATGACCACCATCATCCTCCTGGTCGTCGTCGCGGTGATCATCGCGGCGTTCTCGTACTACACGAACGCCGGCTTCGGCGACCGCAAGCCGCGTGACCTCGACGAGAAGAAGGATCAGGCTTCGGCGGGCGCGCCAGAAGAAGTCGACCCGCCGCCGCACAAGTAGAGTAAAGCCATGCGCACCGCCACGCCGTAGGTCACCTGGTCGAGGATGACCGAGCGCTCGCCGTCGGCGACGGCGGGATCGAGCTCGACGCCGCGGTTGATCGGCCCGGGGTGCATGACGATGGCGTCGGGCTTGAGCGTCTGGGCCAGGCGCGGCCCGAGCCCGAAGTAGCGGCTGTACTCGCGCGTGTTGGGAAAGAGGCCCGCGCCGTGCAGCCGCTCGAGCTGGATGCGCAGCATCATGACCACGTCGACGCCATCGACGGCGGGCTCGACGCGCTCGAAGACTTCGGCGCCCATCTCGTCGATGCCGACGGGCAGCATGGTGCGCGGCCCGGCGACGCGCACGCGCGCGCCCAGCCGCGTGAGCGCCAGGATGTCGGAGCGCGCCACGCGCGAGTGGGCGATGTCGCCGACGATGGCGACGGTCAACCCCTCGAACGATTTCCCATCCGAACCCCGCCCCTTGTGCTTGCGGATGGTCGCGCAGTCGAGGAGCGCCTGCGTCGGATGCTCGTGCGTGCCGTCGCCGGCGTTGATGACCGCGGCGTCGACGTGCTGGGCGATGAAGTGGGGCGCGCCCGAGGCCACGTGGCGCAGGACGATCACGTCGGGCGCCATCGCCTGCAGGTTCTTGGCGGTGTCGAGCAGCGTCTCGCCTTTGGTCGTCGACGAGGTCGAGCCCGAGATGTTGATGGCGTCGGCCGACAGGCGCTTGGCGGCGATCTCGAACGACGTGCGCGTGCGCGTCGACGCCTCGAGGAACAGGTTGATCACCGTCTTGCCGCGCAGGGTCGGCACCTTCTTGATCGGCCGCGTGTTGATCTCGGCGAAGGTGTCGGCGAGATCCAGGATCTGGACGATCTCGTCTTTCGACAAATCGGCGATGCCGAGGACGTGCTTCATCGTTTTTCCCGCAGGACGGCGCGGTCGCGGCCGTCGAGGATGACCTTCACCGATTGGGTGCGCGTGGTCTCGACCTTGAGCCCCACGTAGTCGGGCTGGATGGGCAATTCGCGATGGCCGCGGTCGACGAGCACCGCGAGCTGCACCGCGCGCGGGCGGCCGTAGTCCATGAGCGCGTCGAGCGCGGCTCGGATCGTGCGGCCGGTGTAGAGCACGTCGTCGACGAGGATCACGGTCTTGCCGGCGATGGTGTGCGCCGGCAGCGTGGTGGTGCCGACCTCGGGCTTGGGCAGCCCCTCGAAGACGTCGTCGCGATAGAGCGTGATGTCGATGGCGCCGTTCGACGCCTTGATTTCCCCGGTGTCGTGGATGTAGCCGGCCAGGCGCTCGGCGAGCGGCACGCCCGCGGTGCGGATGCCGACGAGCACCACGTCCCCGACGGCGGCGTTGCGCTCGACGATCTCGTGCGCGATGCGCTTGAGCGCGCGAACGATGCCGGCCGAATCGAGTAGCTCCCGCTTTTCGACCAGCTCGCTGCGCTCGCTCACGACGCACTTTGGTACTACACTCGCGCCCGCGATGTCCACCGCCGGCATCATCCTCATCGGCGACGAGATCCTCTCCGGCAAGGTGCGCGACGAGAACGCGCACTTTCTCATCGGCGAGCTGCGCACGCTCGGCGTGGGCCTGCGCAAGATAGCCACCATCCCCGACGTGCTCGACGAGATCTCGACGACGGTGGCCGAGTTCTCGTCGCGCTTCGATCACGTGTTCACCTCGGGTGGCGTCGGGCCGACGCACGACGACCTGACGATGGAGGGCGTGGCGCGGGCCTTCGGCGGTAACGTGATCCGCCATCCCGAGCTCGAGGCGCTCCTGCGCGCCTATTGGGGCGAGCGCCTCCAGGAGCGCAACCTGCGCATGGCCGACGTGCCCGACGGGGCGCACTTCGTCCACGGCGAGCCGTCGGCGGGCTGGCCGGTCATCGCCATGCGCAACGTCTACATCCTGCCCGGCGTGCCCGAGCTGTTCCGCAAGAAGTTCGTGTCGATCCGCGAGCGCTTCCGCGATCAGCCGTTCGTTCTACGCCAGGTGTTCACCACGTCGGAGGAGGGGCACATCGCGCACGAGCTCGATCGCATCGTCGCCGCCTACGCGACGGTGCAGGTCGGCTCGTACCCGACGTTTTCGCAGCCGGATTACAAGGTGAAGGTGACGATCGAGGGCAAGGACGCCGAGGCCGTGCGCAAGGCCTGCGAGGATCTCGTGACGGCGCTCGGCAAGGCCGTCGTTCGTATCGAATAGGCGCGTCGAATGAAGCGCCGAAAGAGCGTCGACTAGCCCTTGCCAAGGGCGACGATCGTCGGTACACATTCGGCGTGCCTGCGGCACTCCTCCTGAAGGGCGGGCGGGTCATCGACCCCGCCTCGGATTTCGACAAAGTCGCGGACGTGTTGATCGAGGACGGCGTGGTCAAAGCCGTCGAATCGGGCGCGCGCAGCGACGGGGCCAAGATCGTCGACTGCGCGGGCAAGGTCGTCTCGCCCGGCTTTCTCGATCTGCACGTGCACCTCCGCGAGCCGGGGCACGAGTACAAGGAAGACATCGCCTCGGGCGCGCGCGCGGCCGCGGCGGGCGGCTTTACGACCGTCTGCTGCATGCCCAACACGAATCCGCCGAACGACAACCGCGCCGTCACCGACTTGATCGTCCGCCGCGCGCGCGAGGCGGCGATCGTGCGCGTCCTTCCGATCGGCGCCATCTCCAAGGGCCTCAAGGGCGAGTCGCTGGCCGAGATGGGCGAGATGAAGGACGCCGGCATCGTCGCCGTCAGCGACGACGGCATGCCGGTCATGAACGCGGACCTCATGCGCCGCGCGCTCGAGTACGCGCGCACCTTCGGGCTCGTGGTCGTGCAGCACGCCGAGGACAAGAACCTGGCGCAGGGCGGCGTCATGAACGAAGGGCCCGCGGCGACGCGCGCCGGCCTGCGCGGCCAACCTCCCGCTGCGGAATCGGTGATGGTGGCGCGCGACCTCGAGCTCGTGGCCTGGACCGGCGCGCGCTACCACGTCGCGCACATCTCGACGGCGGCGGCGGTGCGCGCGGTGCGCGAAGCCAAGAAGCGCGGCCTGCCGGTGACCGCCGAGGTGACGCCGCACCACCTCACGCTCACCGACGTGGCCTGCTGCTCGTACGACACGTCGACCAAGTGCGCGCCGCCGCTGCGCAGCGAAGCGGATCGCCAGGCCGTGCGCGAAGGGCTCGCCGACGGCACCATCGACTGCATCGCCACCGACCACGCGCCGCACGCCACGCAAGAGAAGCAGCTCGAGTTCGACCAGGCGGCGTTCGGCATGCTCGGCCTCGAGACCGCGCTCGGCCTCGGGCTCAAGCTGGTCGACGACAAGGTGCTGACGCTGCCGGCGCTGATTCGCCGGCTCACCGTCGGCGCGGCGGCGGTGTTCGGGCTGCCCGGCGGCGCGCTCAAAAAGGGCGCGCCCGCCGACGTCACCGTGTTCGACGCGGAGGCCGCGTACAAAGTGGATCCGGAACGTTTTCGCTCGAAGTCGCGCAACTCGCCGTTCGGCGGCTGGGAGCTGCGCGGGCGCGTCACCCACACCATCGTCGGTGGCCAGCTCGTGCACGAGGAGCCGGCGCGTGGCTGATCAAGCCAGGCTCGCCCTCGAAGACGGAACCGTCGTGCGCGGCCGCGCGTTCGGCGCGCGCCCCACCGACGACGCGGCGGGGGCCGGCGAGGTCGTCTTCAACACCGCCCTCACCGGCTACGAAGAGGTGGTCACCGATCCGTCGTACCGCGGACAGATCGTCGTGATGACCGCGCCCGAGATCGGCAACGTCGGCTGGAACGCCGAGGACCTCGAGTCGCAGCGTCCGTGGCTGTCGGGCTTCGTGGTGCGCGAGCTGTCGCCGGTGGTGTCGAGCTGGCGCTCGCAGACCTCGCTCGACGAGGTGCTCGCGAAGGCCGGCATCCCGGGCATCGAAGGCGTCGACACGCGCATGCTGACGCAGAAGCTGCGCGACCAGGGCGCCATGCGCGGCATCATCACCGCCGACGCCAAGCTCTCCGACGCCGCGCTCGTCGACAGGGTGCGAAGATCGCCGGGCCTCGAAGGGCGCGACCTCGTGCGCGAGGTGACCGCCGAGGCGCGCTACGAGTGGAACGAAGGCAGCGGGTACCATCCGCAGGATCCGCGCGCGCGCAAGCCGCACGACAAG
>Ga0134125_10005085_pt1 | contig 14963 bp, 14 predicted proteins | sample KB31751_FD_96464 | JGI IMG/M metagenome (GOLD analysis project Ga0134125, IMG submission 96464) | Terrestrial soil microbial communities with excess Nitrogen fertilizer from Kellogg Biological Station, Michigan, USA - KB3-175-1 | ecosystem: Environmental > Terrestrial > Soil > Unclassified ... | reverse complement strand
TAGGCAGCAGCGGCAGCAGCCGCGGCGGCGACACCCGCGTTGTAGCTCGCCTCGGTGACCGCCACGTTGCCCAACAGGCTCGCGCGCTGCGCCTCGAGCCTCGGCTTGTTCGCCTCCTGCTCCTGCAGCGCCGCGGCGGCCTTGTCGGAGGCGGCGTTCGCTTCGTCAAGCGCGGTCTGCGCGTCGGCGGCGAGTACCTTGAGCGCGTCCTGCGCCACCGTCGCCTGGTTGCCCATCGATCGAGCAGTGTTCTCGTCGAGCGCGGCCTTCTGATAGATCGAGGCGGACTTGTCGTTCACCACGCTGGCGAGCCCGAGCTGCGCAAGCAGATCCTTCGCGTTGTCTCCGCTGAAGAACAGGCTCGTGCTCACGTCTCCGCCGCCGACCCGGGCGAGCTGCGCGGCAAGCTGGCCCGCGTACTGCTTGGACTTGTCTGCCTTCTCCTTGGCGGCATCCGCCTGCTTCTTCAACTCGCTCGCCTTGTAGCCGGCTTCGTCGAGCTTCTGCTGGGCGACCTGGAACTCTGCGCCCTTCTGATTGGCGAGCTCCTGCGCTGCCGACACCTGGCCGCTCAGCGAGCTGATGAGCGAATCGAGGCGAGCGATCTCTGCCTGCTTGGCGGCGACGCTGTTGCGTGCGGCTTGCACGTCGCTCCAGCTCGGATACCCGGCCGCGAACGCGCTCACCGGCTGACCCACGATGCCTGCGCCGATGAGCACGGCAAGGATGGCGACGCACGCGTAGAGCCGCGCGCGCACGGATGCTCTGCTGGCGGACGCTGGTGTGCCCGCAAAAAATGCCTTCTTCATGTTCCCCCGAAAAACGCCACGGTGTCTGCCGAAGTAACATCGGTAACACTGTTAACATCTGCCACAGTAGCCGTCGCATGGCGAATTGGCCAGAGTTCGCCGGTTAATCCCGTAGGGAACTGTCGTCGCAACCCGCGCCATCGTTAGATGACAGCGGGTATTCGGATGCCGACCTCAGTTGGCGAGTTCGATGCCCTGCGAGCGCATGTACGACACCGGGTCGCGTGCCACGTTGTTGAGGCGCACCTCGAAGTGGAGGTGGCAACCGGTCGAGTGACCGGTGCTTCCGACTCGCGCGATCTGCTGGCCAACACCGACCTGTTGACCGTTGTGCACCATCGTCCCGCCGTTCACGATGTGGCCGTATGCGGTGGAGATGCCGCTGCCGTCTTCGTTGGAGATCTGCACGAAGTTGCCGTAGCCGCCGAACGGACCTGCGTAGATCACGGTGCCGCTGTGCGCGGCGAAGATCGGCGAGTTGCAGCCGGCTGCGAGGTCGACGCCAGCGTGGTACGAGGAGCACCCGCTGCAGGGCGAGACGCGGTGTCCGAAGCCGCTGCTGATGTGACCGCCGGCGGGCCGCGCCCATCCGGTGGAGCTGATCATGCCGGCGCCGAGCCCTGCACCAGCACCCCACTGCGCCTGGATGCCGGCGACGTACTCCGACTCCGCGTGGATGCGATCCGACTGCAGGGTGGCCAGTTGCGCATCGAGCCGAGCCTTGTTGGCCTGCTGTTCGTCGTAGGCTGCGGCAGCGGCATCCGCTGCGGCCTGCGCGGCCTCTTGGGCGACGCGCGCGTCTTCGGCCAGCGCCTTGAGCGCGGTCTTCGCGACGTTCGCCTGGTCGGTCAGTGACTGCGCGGTGTTCTGGTCCTGCACGGCCTTGCTGTAGAGGCCCTGCGACTGGTCGGCTACCTTGCTGGCGAGTCCGAGCTGGGAGAGGAGGTCGTCGGCGCTGTCGCCGCTGAAGAAGAGGGTCGCGGTGAGGTCTCCGCCGCCGGAACGCGAGAGCCGCGATGCAAGCTGACCCGCTCGCACCTTGGACTTGGCCGCCTGGGTGCGTGCGGCATCCGCTTGCTGACTCAATTGATCGGCCTTGAAGGCGGCCTCATCGAACTTCAGCTGTGCGTCTTGATACAGCTGACCCTTCGTCTCGGCATCCGCTTGGGTGGAGGCGACGGCGGCCTCGAGGGCAGCGAGCGATGCCTGCACGCGGGCGACCTCGGCCTTCGTGGCGGCCTCGTTGTTGCGGGCGGCGAGCACGTCGTTCCAGCTCGGGTAGTCAGCGGCCCATGCGGCCGGTGCGGCGATGACGCCGCCGGTGACGAACATGCCGAGAATCGCGGCAAAGGCGAGCAGCGCCCTGGCGCGTCGCACCCGCGCAGGGCTGCTGGTTCCTGACAGCTTCATACTTCCCCAACCCTCTATAACCAGTTGAACCTACCCGCGGATGTGCGCAGCGTGCGGCTTCGCACTCGGAGTGGTGCATTTTCGCCGCATCGGGGTGCGCGCCTCGCCACGCTGTGGGTCGGTTCATCCGCGTTTGGCAAAAGGCAATACCACCCTTATGCTTGTTCCTCGGTAGCTATGAAGGTTGTTTTCTTCATGGCCCCATCGTTTAGTGGCCTAGGACACCGCCCTTTCACGGCGGCAGCACGGGTTCGAATCCCGTTGGGGTCACAAAAACACTTTTTATAGCTAGGCCCTGTAGCGCAGTTGGTTAGCGCGCCGCCCTGTCACGGCGGAGGTCGCCGGTTCAAGTCCGGTCAGGGTCGCAAGGCACGGTCATCTCTCGCCAGACGGCCGTGCCTTCTGCACTAGTGCAGGGCTCTGTAGCTCAGTTGGTAGAGCGTTCGACTGAAAATCGAAAGGTCACCGGATCGACGCCGGTCGGAGCCACCTTCAAAATCCCTGATCAGCCGCCAGTTTTGCGGACTCGTCACCCCCTTCAAGTTGACCGTTCGACTGGGTATCCCAGTACCTGGACAGGGCAACTGCACCGCGCCTCGCGGCATCCGCTCGCGTATCCGCGTATAGCTGCGTAACAAGCAGTGACGAGTGCCCGAGGATCGCTTGAACGTCGGGAGCGGACACACCGGCACTGAATAGAGCAACAGCCGCCGTGTGCCGCAGATCATGCCAGTGAAGCGCAGGCTCCCCCGGAGTGAATGTCTTTACCCGGTCGCGGATTTCGGACCAATGCAGCGCGCGGCTGAGGTTCTTCGAGTTGACGTATCCCCCGCGTGGACCAGGGAAGAGCAGGTCATGCTCCGATTTGCCGTCCATCGCCTCAAACACGACTGAAAGCAGCGGGTCGGCTATCGGCACCATGCGAACGCGACGACCCTTGGTCGGCCCTATGAGCAGCTCACCGTGCATGCCAGGTGAGGCGGTTTGTGCTACTCGGATCACACGTTCCGCCAGGTCAACGTTCGAGACGCGCAGCGCGGCGACTTCACCGAGGCGGCAGCCCGTGTACAGCAGGGCAAGTACGAACCGCCGATATGGCCCAGACTGCGGCAACACCTTGAGCAGCCGATTTACCTCGGCCACATTCAGTGAACGGGACGCAGGATCAGCCTCGCGCCCACGAGGCACATCGACCCCGAGGCAAGGATTAGCGGCAAGGTGGCCACCCTTCACAGCAACGCGACAGATTGCAGACAGCATGCTCAACGCGTCAATCCGGGTCGACCGTGAGCCAGACCACGCCGCGAACTCAGCTTCGATATCCAGCGGGGTCAACTCAGACACCGGACGTGACTCGAACGAGGGAGCCACGCGACGACGCCACGCGACCATGTACCCGCGCGCGGTGCCCGGTGCGACTCGGCTCAATATGAGACCGCGATAACGCTCAAAAAGCGCGCCAATCGTCGCGCCGCGGTCATCACCTTCTAGTCTCATAGTCTGAGACTAGAGCAAACCCTCTTGCTAGTTCAAGACTGTAGGACTACGAATTATCCTTCTTCTCCGCCATGCCGCGCAGAAAACCTTCAAGGTCAATCGTCACTCCGGGGAACTCGAACACATCGGGATGCTCCCCGAACGCGGCCCGAAACTGCGAGACGCGCCGGTAGATGCTCGATCTGCTCATGCCGAGATTCTTCTGCAAGCCTTCGAAGCCTCCGACCAGGTGCCACGCCATCCAGAATCCGAACAGGTCGAACATGGTCGAATTGACCCAACCACGAAGAACGGTCTTTAGCTCGGGAAAGGCAGCGAGCAGAGGCTTGTTGATTGACTTGTTCGCCGCAAAATATGCATCCCATGACTTTTCGAGTGCGCCCCGGGCACGCCCCTCGCCCTCCGGTGACGACATGCGTTCCGCTCTGAAATCTGCCATGTTGTCTCATTCCGTAGTTCTAAAGTCTGCGACTACCAGAGTACGACTAACCGCCACCATCCGGCTAGGTGGAACCCCCGACAGCGCCCGCAGCACAGTGAGGTTCCCGGACCCGGCCCGGCTCGAACGGGCTGCCACCCTCACCAAACTGCGGGCTGGACGCGCCATTACCGGGTGGACGCGCCTTGGGCGGGGTCAAAGGAGATTCAGCCTAGTCCGACCACAGCTCCGAGAACAACAACCGACTAGAGGCTTTCCCGAAATCTTCTATACAAGATCAAGCCGCCGCGCGACCCGCGCCTGCCGCGCGACCCGCTTGCGATCCAGCTTCTTCTACGTCGCAAAATCGCGGTGAAGTGCGCGCTAGTCGGCCATAGTGGAGCTAACGAAATGGAGTCCGATTGACGTACGAGTCATTTATTTCACGAAGAGGTTTCACCGAGGATCCTTTTGCATTTACTGACTCGGATCGCGAGAACCGCCTGTCGGACTATTTCGTGCCGCCGCCATATTTTGCAGGCGTGATGGGAACGCCGAGTTCCCCAGAACCCAGCATCGTCTTTGCGCCGCGTGGAGGAGGCAAATCTGCCCAACGACGCATGGTCGAAGAAGCTAGTCAAGACCTTGCTGCGCCGTTTCTCTGCATCACGTACAGCAACTTTGAATCAGTGGGAGGCACAACGCCCTCTATCGCAGAGCATCATCTGGCGCTTTCCCGGCTGCTAACCCTGGCGATGCTGTCCGAACTCCAGGCCGACGAGACCGGTGTCATGTACCTGGACGAGCACGAACGCCAAGTCTTGAAAGTCGCCGCTCAAGTGCTACTGAGCAGTCTCACCGCTGACGAGTTTCGAATTGCAATGAGTTCCATAAAAACCGTAGGCGACAAAGCCGGCGAACTCTGGCGAAAATACGGCGGCGTGGTTGCAGTTGCAATTGCGGCGCTGCTGGCACAAGCAGGAATGAAAGGCGTCAATTTGCCGGCTGGCCTGGTTGCGCAGGCGGAGAGTCTCGAGGCCTCTGCACAGTATTTCTTCGTAGAGCTAATCAAAATGTCTAAGAAGCTCGCGTGGCAATCCGTTTACATCCTGATTGACCGGGTGGACGAGACAACCGCCACAGTCACCAATCCCTCGGCAGCATTCGAGCTGATTTCTACGCTCGCGACCAATCTACCGACCCTCGAACTACCAGGTGTCGGGTTCAAATTCTTTCTGTGGGATCAGCTGCGCCCAATGTTCCTCGCCAATGGAGGGCGTACCGACCGAGTCATGGTCTTTGAGTTGCACTGGACAGTGCCCGAACTTGTAGACATGCTGACCAAGCGACTGGAAGCATTTTCCGGCGGCGCGGTGCATAGTTTCAACGAACTACTTGCACCGGTTCTAAGCCTAAATTTGCATCTGTTGCTGGCCAATCTTTGCTACGGGTCTCCGCGCGACATGATCAGGATGGCGAAGCAGATTATTGCCGAGGCGACCAGGAGCGATGGGACGGCGGAAAACGTATCCGCTGACGCTTTGTGGGCAGGCATCTTCGAGTTCTCCAAAAAGAGGACCACCGAACTGTACGGCAAGTTCGAAAGTGACTTCTCGAAGTTCCAGGAAATCAGCTTCGTGACGAGCAAACTTTCGAGCGACATTTTCCGAATCAGCGACAACGCCATGCGGCAGAAATTGCAGCAGTGGACCGAGGTCGGAGCGATTCGCAAGATGACAGAACTTGCTACGGGTAAAAACAGACCAGCTCACGTCTACACATTCACAGACTTAAGGGTTGCTATCGGTCGTGGAACAGTAGAGGACGTCGAACTTGTTCTAGACAACTTTGCAATCCAGTGCCCAAGGTGCGGTCGAATTGTCATTGGTTCGGACAAGTCACTGGTCTGTGAATGCGGTACAACGGTCAAGTTCACGGAACAGCCGAGCCTGCTGCAAGTATGCACGGACTAGCAAGGCCAAATGCCGCCCAGCCATGGAAACGCTGACACATGCGCTTTGTCAGTCATTGCGCAGTCACTCATTGATGGCATGCACATGCAGACCGCCACCGCACTGCTGCCACAGCACAACGCAGCGTTAAAGGGCAACACCAGATAAGTTGAGGTTATGGCTCTATTTGGCAGGAAATCGCCTCAGACTCATTACTCACCGCCAAAGGCGCGTGTACATCGAACCCTTGTCTATTTGGACGACGACATCGTCATCAACAGTTTGTCCGCCCTGGAATCGGGCCAAGTTGACGAGATTGTTGAGAAAATCAATCTCGCACAAGAGAGCGGTTTGAGCGTCGGAATCAAGGTAGGCAGCAACGGGGTTGGAGCAACTGCCGAGGGCAATAAGAAGGGTTCTGAGTCGCTGCAAGCGGAGTACATACGCCGCCGAACCCGCTTCTCTGTATTCGAGCTCTGGTTCGATGGACTGAACTCACGACAAGGGATTGGCACCTTTAAGGGGTGGGGTGTCAACGCTCTCGACGGCATAACACCGGGCGATGTGATCCAAATCACCGGGAAAGTGGAGATTGTTCCGCTCCAAGTCGCATTCCGAATGTACTTGTGGTTCGCAAAGCAAGTTCGAGAAAAAAATCCTATGTTCAAGGACACAAAACCCGCCGACGTTCTCGAACCAGAACGCACAATGAAATTCATCCTGGGCACACGAGACGAGATCAATGCAACTATCACGCCACAAGGGGAATCAGGGCCAGCCGTCGCCCTCAGCTTCCAAAATCAATGGTTGATCGAGCCAATCAGCCGCTGGGCTGGAACCTATACGATCATCGCCCAAGTCGAAGAAGTTCTCCTTGAGGGAGACAGCTGGCAGACAATGCGCATCATCGAAGACGCACCCCTTTCGCCCATGGAGCAAGCAACACTTACGAAGGCAGTAGAACCGTTCCGCGAAGCCGTGGGGGGCTTCGGCATTGAGTTGGACGAGAACCCGACATCAATAAGCGGCCCTGCGCTAGTCGTCCGCCCGATAGCAATGTTCCGCTAGCAGCGGCTGCCGCCCTCCGCGCTTCGCACTCCGGTTGCCACCGACAGGGATAGTGCAGCCGCTTCGTGGCGGGCACCGTTGCACGGAGCAGGGCAGAAGGCCGTGCGGCGCCGCGCGTTCGCCCCTCCGGGGCACCCACGCACGGCATCCGCGCGACCTCCACACCTTCGCAGCCGGTCAACAGTTACCGGTCACGAACAGTACGCACACAACTCACGCCCGAACGAGTCACGTGCGCCGGCCCCTGGAATCGGGTTACCGCATAGATCGCAAGCACGAAGGCCGATCATCGCGCAGATCGGGCAATCTGGTTCTGCCATTTTCATCACCCCCTCTCTGGTCATGGCACCGCCGCCGAGCAAGGAGCCAGCTCACGCCGCAAACGCAGCGCATGCCCCTCGACGGCCTCCACCTGGTAAACCGCAGCCGCAGAATCCGTAGCCGTCGGCTGAGCAAGGTGTGACAGCACCCACTCCAACCGCAGCCGCCGTTGAACCGTGCGAGTCAGGCCGGTGAACGACCAGCCCGTGCGGTGCTTAGTACGCCGCGACGCACTCACAACCTGCGAACGTGCGCCGTACCGGTCATGCACCCGGCTGCCGCAGGAGGCAGGCACGCAATCCGGAGCGCAGCGGATCGACCGCGCAGCGCGCTCCAACGCCGACAGATGCGCCCAGACCAGCGGATGCGCCGCGCTCCCGTCCTGCTGCACCACGTCCTTCATCACGTAGTTCAGCGCCTTAGACAGATACCAAATCGTCTTTGCCCCGTCACCGTTCGCACGGAACGCATCACAGCGCGCCTGCGCGCCCCACTCCACCAGCCCGCCGTCAACCTTCGACGCCGCAACCGCAGTACGCGCAGCCTCCCGCAGCACGTCAGCCGTCGGTGCCTCAACACGTGCAATACGTACCAACACATGGACGTGCAGCACCCCGCGGTCTTGCCACTCCCGCACGATGAAATACTCCGCCGAGTCCCACCGATCCCGCACCCGACGTCGCGTGCGATCCCACAGCAAGCCAGCGTCCCGGTTCCAGGCGACCTGCCCCGCGTAGTCATATCGCGCAGGATCCAACGGCACCCCGCGCAGACCCGCGTCAGCGGACGAGTGCAGCAGGCCACAGCCGCAGTTGCCGGCCACTTGCTTGCCCGGTCGCGGAACGCAATGCACCTGGCCAAACGATGGTGCCGTGAGCGTCAGAAGATAGAACTGGAAGTTCTCAACCGGCCCGTCAAATACGCCAGAACGGGCTATCGCCGCCCAATCGCCCCGGTACAGTTCCGCACACGACGGACAACGACTCTTGACCCTCGAGCCGCACCGCACCCACACGCCCGAAGCAGTCTTGATAGGGCGAGCACAGCCGCGCGCGATGACCTCCGCAGCGCCCGGCTCGAGGTTCGAAGGAGCATCCAGCATGGCAATGCCGCAGCATTAGCAGCACGCCTGAAAATCGAAAGGTCACCGGATCGACGCCGGTCGGAGCCACTGGCCATCTACGGGCTTCTACCGTGGGTGGCCTTTTCTCGTTGATCCACGCTGTGAGCGGACAACTCAGGCGGCCGATTCCTCCAGGAACGACGTCAGCAGATCGCGGGTCTCGGCCAGACGTCGGGACTTCTCGTCCATTTCGTCACGGATGCGGGTGACCCGCTCCATCACTGACGAACAGTTCGTCTCGACGGGCCCACCCTCGCCGGTACAGGGCAGTACCTGTTCGATCAGTGTGGTCGGGAAGCCCAGCTCGAGCAGCGACTTGATCGTCGTCACGGTCCGCACGGCAGAGGCGTCGTACTCGCGGTAGCCGTTGGGCTCGCGCTCGGACGAGATCAGACCGAGCTTCTCGTAGTAGCGCAGCGAACGAGCGCTCGCCCCCGTCATCCGGCTCAGTTCACCGATTCTCACTCTCGGTCCTTTCGACTTGACCTTAACACTGGTGTCAGAGTTTAGCGTGACTCCGTCGGCGAAACGCGCTGCGGAATGGAACATGAACATGAAGGTCTTCATCACCGGTGGCACCGGTTACGTCGGATCGGTACTCGTCGAGCGTCTTCTCTCTGCTGGGCACGAGGTCACTGGTCTCAGTCGCTCGGAGACGAGCGCACGCGCGCTCGAGCGGGCCGGTGCGACGCCGGTCGCCGGATCTCTGGACGACACGGGCGTACTGTACGCCGCGGCAGCGAGCGCGGATGTCGTCATCCACGCCGCCGTCGACTACACGATGTCAGAGAAGTCCACCGCGACCGAACTCGCCGCCGTAAGCGCGCTGACCGCGGGCGCGGGCGCTGCCGGCACGGGCAAGACGGTGCTGTACACGAGCACCGGTCTCGTCTACGGTTTCGAGCCAGACCGGGATGTCAGCGAAGACGCCGAGCTGCCCGAGGTCAGCGCGCAGCCGGTCAAAGCCCAGGCCGAACGGATCGTGCTCGACGCCTCGGGAATCACGCCCATCGTCTTCCGCGCCGGGATGGTCTTCGGGCGCGGCGGTTCGGGGCTCGTGACCGGACTCATCCGCTCGGCCGTCGACAACGGCGCAGCCACCTATATCGGCGATGGAAGCAACAGCTGGGTCCCCATCCACGTCGACGACCTCGCAGACCTCTATATACGCGCGATCGACCGGCCGACCGCGGGCGTGTTCAACGCCGTCGGCACGGTGCCGTTCACCTTCCGAGCGCTCGCCGAAGCGATCGGCGCCCTGACGGGAAAGCCTGCGGTGTCGATTCCACTCTCGGTCGCCGAAGCGAACCTGGGTGCCGCGGTAAGGGTCGTGACCACGAGCAGTCGCCTCGTCGCCACCAAGGCGCGTGAGACCTTCGGATGGTCGCCGTCTCTGCGCTCGCTCATAGACGACGTGCGCGACGGATCGTACGAGACAGCAGTGGAGGAGCGATGATCGTCTCCCTATAGCGGAGTTCCGACGCCACTGCCACCCCTGGCATGGCGAACCACACAGTCGTAGCATCGAAGAATGTTGGCACTTGTGATCATTCTTCTCATCATCTGGGCAGTTCTGGCGATCCTCGGTTTCGCGATCAAGAGCCTTCTGTGGCTCGCGATCATCGGAATCGTGCTGTTCATCATCACCGCCCTCTGGGGATTCATCAGGCGGGGTTCGCGCAGCAACAGCTGACGCGAGCCGTGTGACGGCATCTTCGGCTACAACGCACCAGCGCTGACGCCGAAGGTGTCGCACGACGTGGCCGCACCGTTCAGCCCGGCGAGAAACCACTTCTGCCGCTGGGCGCTTGAGCCGTGCGTCCAGGTCTCCGGGCGCACCTCACCGCTCGCTGCCTGAATGCGGTCGTCGCCGACGGCGGATGCCGCACTCAGCGCATCCCGAATCTGTTCCTCTGTGACGGGCTTGAGAAACGGTGTGCCACCGGAATCCGGCACCGTGGATGCCGAGCCGACCCACGCGCCGGCGTAGCAGTCCGCCTGCAGTTCGAGCCTGACCGAGTTCGAAGCTGGTCCGGTGTCGCCGTCGCTCGCCCGCGAGATCACACCCGCGAGGTTCTGGATGTGGTGGCCCCATTCGTGCGCGATCACGTACATCTCCGACAACTGGCCCCCGCTCGCGCCGAAGCGGTCGCGCAGCTCGGCGAAGAAGTCGGTGTCGAGGTAGATGTTCTGGTCGGCCGAGCAGTAGAACGGACCGACCGCGCTCGAGGCGGTGCCGCATCCGGTGCTCGTCGACTGGCTGAAGAGCTGCACTCCCTGGGCGGGCGGATGGTACGCGCCTGCGTTGAGCGCCGGGTACTCGTCGACCCAGTAGGCGTCGAGGGCCGCGGCGGTGCCCTTGACGAGACAGTCGAGACTCGCGTTGGCATCGGCGCCGGTCTTGCACTGGTCGAGCTGCTGCGAAGTGCCGCCGCCTGAATCGCCGCCACCACCGGCGAGCCCCGTGAGGTCGACGCCGAGGAACTGCGAGAGCACGAAAAGCCCGATGACCAGAAGCGCGCCGCCGCCGCCCACCGCAATGCCGGTGCGACCGCGCCTGCTGGCCCTGCCGGAACCGATATTCGCACCGTCATTGAAGCTCATGCCTCAACTCTGGCATCCGAAGCTGCGAGAGCGGCAGGCTCAGCGCACTGGCGCGGCGGGCAAGTACCCTCGATACTGTTCACTTCGACCCGAAAGCACGCGCATGCCTGACAGCCCGATCGCGGCGACGCCCTACGAGGTGCTCGGCGTGAGTGCCTCGGCGAGCACTGAGGAGCTACGCAAGGCATACCGACGGATGCTGCGCGAGGCCCACCCAGACACGGGAGGTTCCGAGGCCCGCTTCCACGCCGTGCAGCGCGCCTGGGAGCGCATCGGAACTCCCGCGAGTCGCGCCATCTACGATCGCGGCCACTCGGCTCCGAGCGCGGGAGCCACCTCGCGGCCCGCCGGCGCGCGGGCCGCCGCCAGCGAGACCTCGTGGGAGGAGCGACCGGCGCGCACCTTCAGGGACTCGCGCCCGTCTGCGCGCTCTTACGGGCATCCGGGTGGCTGGAACCGCGAGCGCTACCTGAGCGGGATCCGCGAGTGGGCGGGCCGAGGCGCGACCCTCGATGACCCCTACGACCCTGCGCTCGTGCGCTCGGCGCCGCGAGAACTACGCCACCTGCTCGCCGACGCGTTGGCGGAGGAAGACTCGGCTCGGGCGCTGTCGGCACTCGGCATCGCGTACACGGTGTGGCACGACGTTCAGACGGATGCCGGCAAGCTCGACCACATTGTGCTCGGCCCCGCCGGGCTCTTCGCCCTGCAGTCCGAGGATTGGGGCGCACCGGTGCGGGTGCGCAAGAGCGAGCTGATCGGCGAGGGGATCGAGGGCGAGCGGCCCTTCCATTCCCTGGCGGCGCGAGCGAAGTCGGTGGAGCGCCCCGCGCGAGTGCGCTTCACGGCGCTCGCCATCACCGTACCCGACGACGCAGCAGACGAGTCACTCACGCTGCTCGGGCGCGTGAAGGGCATTCCCTCTGTGCTTGTTCAGCAGTCCAGGCTGCCCGACTTCCTGCGCACGGGGCTGGCCGGCGAGCCACCGGTCGGCGGCAACGAACTCTTCGATATGCGCACCCGGCTGCAGGCATCCGTTCGCTTCGTCTGAGCGCCGCTGCCGCTAGCCTGTCGAAGGGCCGAGCCCCTTCGACGAGCTCAGGAAAGCTAGCCGACGTCGGCGATGTGCGCGTCGACGGCCGCCTGCACGGCTGACTCGGGCACGCGGAAGGAGCGGCCGAAGCGGATAGCCGGCAGTTCACCGGAGTGCACCAGGCGGTAGACGGTCATCTTGGAGACACGCATCATGTCTGCGACCTCAGCAATTGTGAGAAACCGCACCTCAGAGAGATCGCGTGCCATGGTTCCGAGCCCCTTGTGTTCCGTAGTACGGAACCTCGTGCACCCGAGCGATGTTACTGGAGTGCTGAATTGTCACTTTAGGGGCAGATGTGACTCGCTGGCAAGGGGTGGATGCGAGCCTCTACTTCGGGTCTTTCCGGCCGAGCTTCTTCTTGATCGGGTCGATGACGCGCCGCTCCACTCCCTGCGATGCGTCGTGCAGGGCGTTGACCGTCTGGAACGAGGCCTCCGCGACCTTGCGGCCCACGGCGGTGCCCGCCTCTGCGGGATGCTGCAGAGTGTCCGCAGCCCGGCGCAGCGGTGCAGGCACCTGCACTCCCGACCAGGCCGAGAACACCGTGGTGCCGTCGTCCTGGGCGCCGAAATCAGCGCTCAGGAAGGGGATCACCCAGTCCTCGAGCTCCTCGAGCGGCAGCGGGTCGAGCGCGTAATAGCGGTGCTGACCCTCCTCGCGAACGTGCACGACGCCGTGGTCGCGCAGCACCTTGAGGTGCTTCGACACTGTCGGCTGGCTGAGGCCGAGCTTCTCGACGATCTCGCCGACACTGATCTCACCGCCGTGGCCCCGCGAATCGGAATCGGATGCGACGCGACGCTCCAGGAGCACCTGCAGCAGGTCACGCCTCGTCGGGTCCGCTATCACGTCGAAAATGTCAGCCATTTCAACAGGCTACCTGCACGGTCGTCTGGAGTACCATGACAAGCTGCCGCAACGATGCCGATGATGCTGGAAAGCGAGGGGAATCATGCGCACGAAGCGCGCCTCCCGTGGCACCGTGTTCTCGAGGCTCCGCGACCTCGTCGACGTCTTCGCGGCGTCCTCGCCGGCACGATTCGCGATCCTGATCTTCACCTCGCTCATCCTCATGTTCACCGCGCTGCTCTCGTTGCCCATCGCCACGGCGTCCCGCACCCCCACCCCCATCGTCGATGCCTTCTTCACCGCGGTCTCATCGATCTGCGTCACGGGCCTCAACACCGTGAACATGGCGACCCACTGGTCGACCTTCGGCAACGTCGTCATCCTCATCGGTCTCGAGGTCGGCGGAATCGGCGTCATGACGCTGGCGAGCATGCTGGGCTTCATCGTCTCGCGCAAGCTCGGTCTGCGGGCGCGGCTCATGGCCGCGAGCGACTCGAACGCGGGCCGCATCCATGTCGGCCCGGTGTCGGAATCGCAGGCCATCCGACTCGGCGAGATCGGCGGCCTGCTCACGACCGTCGCCATCAGCGTGCTGGCGATCGAGTTGGTACTCACCGTCATGTTCATCCCGCGCCTGCTGCTCGCCGGCGCCGATCCGTGGCATGCCGTCTGGGAGAGCTTTTACTTCGCAACCTCGGCCTTCACGAACACCGGATTCGTGCCGCACACCTCCGGCCTCGCGGACTTCGCGACAGACCCGTGGATGCTGGGCACGATCGCCCTGGGCGTGTTCGTCGGCAGCCTCGGGTTCCCGGTGATCTTCGCCCTGGCGAGGCGGTTTCGCACACCGGGCCGCCTGTCCATCCACGTGAAGCTCACGCTCCTCACCACCGTCGTGCTCATCATTCTCGGCGCGATCGTCCTGTACTCGCTCGAGTGGAACAACCCGGCGACGCTGGGCGCGCAGCAACCGATCGATCGCCCGATGACGGCGACCTTCCTGTCGATCATGACCCGCTCCGGCGGCTTCTCGAACGTCAACGTCGGCGACATGCACGGCGCGAGCCTGCTCGTCATGGACATGCTGATGTTCGTGGGTGGCGGTTCGGCATCCACCGCTGGCGGCATCAAGGTTACGACGCTTGCCGTGCTGTTCCTCGCGGCCGCTGCCGAAGCCCGTGGCAATGGCGACATGCAGGCCTTCGGCCGGCGCATCCCCACGGATGTACTGCGCCTCGCCGTCAGCGTCGTCCTGTGGGGTGCGACCATCGTTGCGGTCGCGTCGATCGCCCTCATGGAGGTCTCGAAGGCACCGCTGCAGGACGTGCTGTTCGACGTGATCTCCGCGTTCGGCACCTGTGGGCTCAGCACGGGTCTCACCGAATCGCTCCCCGACTCGGGCAAGCTCATCCTGGCGGCCACGATGTGGGCAGGTCGAGTTGGTACAGTGACCCTCGCCGCGGCGCTGGCAGCCAGCCAACGCCCCCAGTTGTTCCGAAACGCAGAAGAGAGGCCCATCGTTGGTTGAGCGCATCCCGCACGACGCCCCCGTGCTGATCATCGGTCTCGGTCGCTTCGGCGCCGGTGCCGCCGGGCAACTCGACAGGCTCGACCGCGAGGTTCTGGCTATCGATGAGAACGCGGACCTCGTGCAGAAGTGGTCGGAGCGAGTGACCCACGCGGTACAGGCCGACGCGCGCAGCATCGACGCCCTGCGCCAGATCGGCGCGCAGGACTTCTCGGTCGCGATCGTGGCCGTGGGCTCGTCGATCGAAGCGAGCGTGCTCATCACCGCGAACCTCGTCGACCTCAAGAT
>Ga0134125_10005082_pt1 | contig 14967 bp, 14 predicted proteins | sample KB31751_FD_96464 | JGI IMG/M metagenome (GOLD analysis project Ga0134125, IMG submission 96464) | Terrestrial soil microbial communities with excess Nitrogen fertilizer from Kellogg Biological Station, Michigan, USA - KB3-175-1 | ecosystem: Environmental > Terrestrial > Soil > Unclassified ... | reverse complement strand
CGCCGCCTCCCCGGCGAGATGGCGCTGCAAGCGATTGGTCAGGTCCTCGAGATCGGCCAGCCGCTCGCGCAGATATGGATCGGTGGCCTGGTTCATGCGCTGGCGCATATCGCCCTGCACCTTCTGCACCGCGGCCTCGGCGGTGAGGCCGCTTTCGACCGCTTCGGTAATGCGCTGCAGCCAGCCGAGATCGGCGGCGAACATGCGATAGGTCTCGAGGATATCGCGATGCTCGCCATCGTTTGCGACATCGCTCGCTTCAAGCAGCGCGTCGATCGCGCCATGCATCGCATCGACGGCATGACTCAAGCGGTCGAGCTCCGCGGCGGTGTCCTCGGCGACGACCTGGCGAATGACGAGTTGAGGCTCGTGCAGTACCGCCTGGCCGAGCGCCAGCCCGGTATTGAGCCGCACGCCCTCGATCCGTAGCGGCAATTGCCCGACGCCGGCCGGCTGCTGCCGCTCGAGCGGATTGACGAGCTCGCCCGAAGCGACGAGTTCGGCGAGCACCATGGCGATGGTCTGCAGCGCCTCGACCTCGTCCTCGTCGTAGTTGCGCGGCGTGCGATTCTGCACGACGAGCACGCCGAGGACGCGCCCCGAGCGCAGGATCGGCACGCCCATCAGCGAGTGATAGATCTCTTCGCCGGTTTCCGGCCGATAGGCGTAATCGGGATGCGATTGCGCGTCGGCCAGAGCGAGTGGCCGCGCCGAGGCGGCGATGACGCCGACGAGACCTTCGCCGACCCGCAGCCGCGTGCGATGCACCGCTTCGAGACGCAGACCCTCGGTGGCGAAGAGCTCGAGCACTTCGCCGGCGCGCATGATGTAACAGGAGCAGACCTCGGCGACCATGTCCGCGGCGATGATGCGAACGATGGTGCTGAGTCGTTCCTGCGCGGTCCCCTGCCCCGCCATCACGTCGCGCAGACGGCGGAGCACGAGGCGTGAGGAGGGGACCGTCTCGGTCATTTTGCTGCTTCGCTGAGCGGTGGCGGCTCGGCCAGGGCGACGCGCGTGCGCGCGCTCAGCGCCGCGACGGCCTCGGCCACCAACTCGTCCAGTATCTCACGCGTCGATTGCTCGCGTGTGACGAAGCCGACGCTTTGCCCCGCCATCAGCGAGCCGTGCTCGACATCGCCCTCGATCACGGCGCGCCGCAGCGAGCCCGCCCAGAAATGCTCGATCTCAAGCTGCGCATCCTCGCGCGAAATCTCGCCGCGATTGAAGCGATCGATGACGGCGCGCTGACATGCGGCGAAAGCCTGGGTGCCGTCATTGGCGAGCGCACGCACCGGAATGACTGGGAAGCGCGGATCGATCTGCACCGACGGTACGGCATCCCGCGCACCGGCGCGCAGAAAGGCTTGCTTGAAGCGGCGATGCGCGATCGATTCGCGCGCGCAGACGAAACGCGTGCCGAGCTGCACGCCCGACGCGCCCATCTCGAGATAGGAGATGATCGCCTCACCGCGGCCGATGCCGCCGGCAACGAACACCGGCACTTCGCGCAGCGCCGGCAAAATCTCTTGCGCCAAGACGCTGGTCGAGACCGGGCCGATATGCCCGCCCGCCTCCATACCCTCGATCACGATCGCGTCGGCGCCCATGCGCACCAGCTTCTTCGCGATCGCCAGCGCCGGCGCGAAGCACAGCAGCTTGGCACCCGATTCCTTGATGCGATTGACGGTGCTGGCATTCGGCAAGCCGCCGGCGAGCACGATATGACCGACGCCGCGCCGGGTGCAGACCGTGACCAGCTCAGCGAGATCGGGATGCATGGTGATAAGATTGACGCCAAACGGCTTATCGGTGCGCTCGCGCGTCGCCGCGATTTCGGCATCGAGGTCCGCCGGCTTCATCGCGCCACAGGCGATGACGCCGAAGCCGCCGCCATTCGAGATCGCCGCGACGAGATTGCGCTCGCTGACCCAGGTCATGGCGCCGCCCATGATGGCGAGATCGCAGCCGAGGAATTGGGCGCCACGGTGCCAGAGATGGTCGAGCAAGCGGCGCGCGGCATCTTCCGCGCAAGCAGAAGACGGCGTTGCGGGATTAACGGCGCTGCGCGGCTCAACGCCCGCCGTCATACATCCAAGCCGTAAGCGGTGTGGAGCGCGCGCAAGGCGAGCTCGGTGTATTCTTCGGCGACGAGCACGCTGACCTTGATCTCCGATGTCGAGATCACCTGGATATTGATGCCTTTCCCGGCGAGCGTCTGGAACATCATCTGCGCGACGCCGGCATGGCTGCGCATACCGACACCGATCACGGATATCTTCACCACGTTAGGATCGGGCTTCAGCTCCTTGAAGTTGAGCTGCTTGCGGCGCTCTTCGAGCGTCTTCACGGTGCGCGCGAGATCGGCCTTGGTGACCGTGAAAGTGAGGTCGGTCGTGCCGTCTTCGGCGATGTTCTGCACGATCATGTCGACATTGATCGCGCTTTCGGCGAGCGGACCGAAGATCGCGGCGGCAACGCCCGGTCGGTCGGGAACTTTAACGAGCGTCACCTTGGCCTCGTCGCGGCTATAGGCGATCCCGCTCACCACTTGCTGTTCCACGATCTCGTCCTCGTTCACGACCATTGTTCCCGGCGCATCGGTGAAGCTCGACAGCACCTGCACGCGCACGCGATGATTCATTGCCAGCTCGACCGAGCGCGTCTGCAGCACCTTGGCGCCTAGCGACGCCATTTCGAGCATCTCTTCATAAGTGATTTTATCGAGCTTCTTCGCCTTCGCAACGATGCGCGGGTCCGTCGTGTACACACCATCGACATCAGTGAAGATGTCACAGCGCTCGGCCTTGAGCGCCGCCGCGAGCGCGACCGCCGATGTATCGGAGCCGCCGCGGCCGAGAGTCGCGACGCGACTGCCGGATGCAACACCCTGGAAACCGGCAATCACCGGAACCTCGCCCGCAGCCATGGCGGCATCGAGCGCTGCCGTCGGGATCGCCGCGATGCGCGCCTTGCCATGGGCATCATCGGTCTCGATCGGCACCTGCCAGCCGAGGAAGGAACGCGCCTTCACGCCGAGCTCGCGCAAGGCGAGGGCAGTGAGACCAGCGGTCACTTGCTCGCCCGAGGCAACAACCGTGTCGTATTCCCGCTGATCCGGCAGCCCGCCGAAACTGTTGGTCCAGGCGACGAGCTGGTTGGTGACGCCCGCCATGGCCGAGACGACGACTGCGACCTCATGGCCGGCATCGGCTTCGCGTTTGACGCGGCGCGCGACGGATTTGATCCGCTCGATATCGGCGACCGATGTGCCGCCGAATTTTTGCACGATGCGCGCCATACCCCTCGCCACCTGTTCGGGGCCCCGAAACGGGCCGATCTCCATCTTATGCGCCTGGCCGATAATCGATGGGGCGATAATCGCATTGCCGGCGCTTGTCGGCCTATACATACTCCGACCCGGGAAGGCAATCACAGCAAGGCGATAGGCAGTAAAACATGGCCGCGAATCGAGGCTCCACCGTCGATACCGCGGAAGTCGAGCGCTTCGCCGCGATCGCGCCCGAATGGTGGAATGAGAACGGCGCCTTTCGCCCGCTCCACCACCTCAACCCGACGCGCATCGAATATGTTCGCGATCGGTTGGCCGCCCATTTCGATCGCGACATCAAAACCCGCACGCCTTTCGCCGGCCTCAGCCTGCTCGATATTGGCTGCGGCGGCGGGCTGCTCTGTGAGCCCATGACGCGGCTTGGCTTTGCCGTGACCGGTATCGATGCCGATGCCACAGCGCTCGCCGTGGCGCGCGAACACGCCGAGACGCAGGGGCTTGGCATCGATTATCGCGACGATGACCTCGAAGATCTCGCGACGCGGGGAAAGCGTTTCGATGCGGTGCTGGCGCTCGAAGTCGTCGAGCATGCCGCCGATCCGGCACTGTTCGTCGCCACTGCGGCGAGTCTCGCCAAACCCGGCGGCGCGCTGATCCTTTCGACCATCAACCGCACGGCAAAAGCTTATGCCGCCGCGATTATCGGCGCCGAATATGTGCTGCGCTGGCTGCCGCGCGGCACGCATGATTATCGGAAATTCCGCCGCCCCTCCGAATTGGCGCGCGATGTACGCGCGACGGGGCTGATTGTCGGCGACATAACAGGGCTGGCTTACGACCCTTGGCGAGATCGTTGGCAACAGGCCAACGATCTTGGCATCAATTATTTACTATTTGCCACTTCGCCCAAGTAGAAATAGAGTAACGCCGTCGCAACCGGGGGGTTTGCGATCTGGACCTCCGCGGGGGCGGCAAAGGCACGCTTTTGCTCGTGGGTGGTCCTATGAATGCGTTTCAGATGTCGCCTGGGGGCGGTGAGCGGCTTTCAGGCAAAATCAAATGGTTCAACCGGAGCAAAGGCTTCGGTTTCATCATCCCGAACGACGGTTCGGGCGATGTGTTCCTGCCGCTGGCGGTTCTCGAGCGTTCAGGTTTCGGCGAGGCACCGGATGGTGCCGATATCACTTTCGAATGGGTGCAGGGGCCGAAAGGCCGCGCTGCGATCCAAGTATTGGAGCTCGACGCTTCGACCGCCGCGCCGCGTCCGCCGCGCGAAGGCCGCCCGCGCCGCGACTTCGATGATGGAAGCGGTGGCGGCGGCGCCTCGGGTCCGACCGAGCAGCTCGACGGTGTCGTCAAATGGTACGACCCGGCCCGCGGCTTCGGCTTCGTTCTGCCGAGCGATGGCGGCAAGGACGTCTTCGTGCATGTGACGGCGCTGCGCCGTGCCGGGCTCGACGATCTCCAGCCCGGCCAGAACGTTCGCATGCAGGTCGCGCAGGCTCGCCGCGGCCGCGAAGCCTCCTCGATCCAGCTGCTCGGCTAGGATTCTTCGACGCAGCTTCCTGGCTACTGTGCGGGCGGCGATTTCTCGCCCGCCGCGACGGAAACGATTCGCGTCTGCCTTAACCACGTGCTACTATATCTTGGGGTCGCAAGCCCAGTTATCCACAGGATACGGTAGGGGAGCATGGAATCGATCTGGACGCCAGAACTCATGGAAAGGCTCGCCGCGCTATGGACGGAGGGTCATTCCACGGCTGAAATCGGCCGCCGATTGGGCATCAGCAAGAATGCCGTCGTCGGCAAGGCGCATCGCCTCAGCCTTAAGCCACGGCCGTCACCTTTGAAGCGGCCGCCGACTCGGCGGGTTGTCGGCATCGCGGCGCCGAGCTGCACCTGGCCGCTGGGCCATCCCGGCGACGCAGGTTTCCACTTCTGCGGCAAGCGCCCGGTGCAGGGTAAGCCCTATTGCATCGAGCACGCGGCGATGGCTTACGTCGCGCCGAAGAAGACCAACGCCGCGTAAGCTGTCAGCCATCAGCTGTTAGCTTTCGGCCGAACAAAGGCTGAGAGCTGACAGCTGAGAGCTTTTACCGGGTGAGCTTCCTCATCGCCCGATCGAGTCCCTCCAGCGTCAGCGGGTACATGCGGTCGTTCATGATCTGCCGGATCATGCCGATCGAGTGCGTCCCATCCCAGTACCGCTCCGGCACCGGATTGAGCCAAACCGCTTTCGGGTAAGCACCCGCGAGTCGCCGTAGCCAGACCTCGCCGGCCTCGTCGTTGAAATGCTCGACGCTCGCGCCGGGCTCGGCGATCTCATAAGGGCTCATGCTGGCATCGCCGACAAAGATCAGCCGATAGCTCTGATCGTAAGTGCGAAGAATCTCCGCCGTCGGCACCTCCTCGGTGCGGCGGCGCCGCGCATCGGGCCAAAGTGCCTCATAGGGACAATTGTGGAAGTAGAAATATTCGAGATGCTTGAACTCGGATGAGGCGGCCGAGAACAGCTCAGCGCAGGTGCGGATATGCCCGTCCATCGAGCCGCCGATATCGAGGAGCAGCAGCACCTTCACCGCGTTGTGCCGCTCCGGCAAAAGCTTCAGATCGAGCCAGCCGGCGTTGCGTGCGGTGGAGCGGATCGTGTCGTCGAGATCAAGTTCCAGCGCCGCGCCTTCGCGCGCGAATTGCCGGAGTCGCCGCAGGGCCAGCTTGACGTTGCGCGTGCCGAGCTCGACACGATCGTCGAGATTCTTGAATTCGCGCTTGTCCCAGACCTTGAGCGCGCGGTGGTGGCGGCTTTCTTCCTGGCCGATGCGTACGCCTTCGGGATTGTAGCCATAGGCACCGTAAGGCGAGGTGCCTTCGGTGCCGATCCATTTATTGCCGCCTTGATGGCGCTCTTTCTGCTCGGCGAGACGCTGCTGCAGCGTCTCCATCAGTTTTTCCCAGCCGCCCATCGCCTCAATCTGGCGCTTTTCTTCTTCGGTCAGCAGCTTTTCGCCGAGGCGCTTCAGCCATTCCGCCGGGATCGCCATCGGGCTATCGGCGAGCGTCTCGATGCCTTTGAAATAATGGCCGAAGACGCGGTCGAATTTGTCGAGATGCTTCTCGTCCTTCACCAGCGCGGCGCGCGCGAGATAGTAGAAATCATCGACGCGCCAGCTCGCGACGCCGCGCTTCATCGCCTCCATCAGCGTCAGGAATTCTTTCAGCGAGACCGGCAGCTTCGCGTCGCGCAGCTCGATGAGAAAGCCTTCGAGCATCGGCTACCTATTCCCGTGAGTATCCCCCTCACCCTCCCGCTGACGCGGGTCCCTCCCTCTCCCCGCCGGGGAGAGGGTTGGGGTGAGGGGGCGAAACCAAACGAGCATCAGGTCCCGCGTTCGCGGCGATGGAGGAAGGCCAAGCGCTCGAAGAGCTGCACATCCTGCTCGTTCTTGAGGAGCGCGCCATAGAGCGGCGGGATGAGCTTACCCGGATCGCGCTCGCGCAAGGCTTCGGCCGAGATGTCATCGACCAGCAGCAGCTTGATCCAATCGAGCAATTCCGAGGTCGACGGCTTTTTCTTCAGGCCCGGCACGTCGCGCACTTCATAGAAGGCGGTGAGCGCGTCGCGCAGCAGGTTCTTCTGCAAGCCCGGATAATGCACCTCGACGATGCGCGCCATGGTGCCGCGATCGGGGAAGCGGATGTAGTGGAAGAAGCAGCGGCGCAGGAACGCGTCGGGCAGCTCTTTCTCGTTATTCGAGGTGATGACGACGACCGGGCGGTGCTTCGCCTTCACCGTTTCTCGCGTCTCGTAAACGAAGAATTCCATACGATCGAGCTCCAACAGGAGATCGTTCGGGAATTCGATGTCGGCTTTGTCGATCTCATCGATCAGCAGCACCGGCGCCGCATCGGCGGTGAAGGCTTCCCAGAGCTTGCCGCGCAGGATGTAGTTGCGGATATCGGCGACCTTGGCATCGCCGAGCTGGCCGTCACGCAGCCGCGTCACCGCATCGTATTCGTAGAGTCCCTGCTGCGCCTTGGTCGTCGATTTGATGTGCCAGGTAATGATGTCCTTGCCGAGCGCCTTGGCGATCTCATGCGCGAGGATCGTCTTGCCGGTGCCGGGCTCGCCTTTGACGAGCAGCGGCCGCTCGAGCGCGACCGCCGCGTTGACGGCAACGCGCAAATCTTCGGTCGCAATGTAAGTATCGGTGCCTTCGAAACGCGTCGCCAAAAATTCTCTCCCTATAAGACCGGCAGCTGCTCCTGAGCTTGTCGAAGGGACCGGCGCTGCCGGTTATCGATACCGCCACAGACCGCGGCGATTTGCGCGCGCGACGCCTTCGGAACCGAAATAATCGAAGCTTTGATTCGTATCGGCAAGGACATAGCCCTCGGAGACGAGGAAACCGGCAAGATCGGTGCCGCTGTTATCGGTGCAGATGGCGGCCTGATCGCCGCCGCGCTGACCCGGCGGCACGCGGCACGCGATTTTGGGATAGTGTTGCAGACGTTGCGCCAGCGCGTCGCGGGCGACATCGTTGCATGAGCGTTTGTCGCCGGTGCCAAGGCCGCATTTGTCGCGCGGATCGGCAAGCCGCACGCCGAAAAGGCGGACATTGTGCCCGCTCACGGAGAGCATCGTGCCGCCCGCCGCGCGGCCCTTGCCGTCGAAGGTCGCCCCGGGCGGCGCCGAGGCAAGACGCGAGTTCGGCGCCGGCGGCACCAGCCCTGGCCGCGTCGTCCCGCGCGAAGCGACCGACGCGCCGGCACCTCCAGGCCCGACCGATGGCACATAAGTCGGCGACAGCCCGGCCGAGGGTTTCAGTTCCTTCAGCGTACGTCCGTTGCGGTCGACGACCGTTACCGAGGGGGCCGACGGGGGCTCAGCATCCGGCACGCTGTGGACGACCCGCGGCGCGACATCGACATTCGGCAGATCGGAACCGGGGGGCTTGGCCGGCGGCGTCGCGTCAGCCGTGGCCGGTGGAGGAGCAGGTGCGGTCTCCGGTGTTGCCGGCTGTTCGGGGGCCGGCAGCGGCAAAGCGGCCGTCGCCTCGCCGCCAACCGGCTCGCTGGCGACAGGCGACGGGGCGGCAGAGGCGGCAACAGGGAGAGGTGCACGACGATCCAACACAACCACCGCCGCGCCGACCGCAAGGCCGGCCGCGGCTATCAACGCCGCCAACAGATATTGTCGCATGCACCGACCCTAGTCGCTTTCGCCCCTATCGTCACGGGTCGCGGGATTGGGCCCTAGCATCCCGCTTCGGTAATCGCTACATCAATGGCTTAGAACGGCTAGCACCGCTTGAGGGACCCCGGCGATCGGGCTTTTCCCTTGACAAAACCGGGCTTTGGCCGGCGCCATACGGACAACCGATCGCCTGAATTTCAAGGATTACCCATGGGCTCGTTCAGCTTGATGCATTGGATGATCGTGCTGCTCATCGTCCTGCTCCTTTTCGGAGCCGGCAAGCTGCCGCGTGTGATGGGCGACTTCGCCAAGGGCCTCAAGGCATTCAAGGCCGGCATGAAGGACGAAGACGACGAGGCGGTCGCGCCGCCGCCGAAGCAGCAAGTGCCGCCGCCTTCTTCGACCGCTTCGGCCGAGCACGTCGCGCACGACCGGGGCTGAGCCCGTCGCGGCTCGGCATCCGCGAACATGATCCGCTATTCACGGCTGGTCGGTGCGCTGCCGGCTGTCGTGCCTTTCGTTCCGCCGGAAGCTTTCGAGCGCCGCCTTGGCGCGCCGATCAAGATTCGCATCGGCGCCAATGAGAGCGCCTTCGGCCCCTCGCCCAAAGCCATCGCCGCGATCAACGCCGGCGCGCCGCGCATCTCCTGGTATTGCGATCCCGAGGGCTACGAGCTGCGCGAGGCGCTCGCCAAGCATCACGGCGTTGCCCGCGAGAATATCGGCCTCGGCATCGGCGCCGACGATGTGCTGTGCCTCTGCGTCCGCTCGGTGATCGATCCGGGCGATCCGGTGGTGATGTCGCAGGGCGCTTATCCGACCTTCGCCTTCCATGTGAACGGCTATGGCGGGAAGTTCATCACCCCGCCCTATCGCGATTTCAAGAACGACGCGCAAGCGCTCGCCGACGCCGCGGCCAAAACCAAGGCGCGCATGGTCTATCTCTCCAATCCCGACAATCCGACCGGCTCATGGCTTCTTGCCGAAGAGCAGATGGCGATCGTCGCAAAACTCGCGCCCGGCGCGGTGCTGGTGCTGGACGAGGCCTATAGCGATTTCGCGCCGCCGGGCAGCATGCCGATGCTCGATCCCGAGGATGAGCGCGTCATCCGCGTGCGCACTTTCTCGAAGGCGCATGGCATGGCCGGCGCGCGCGTCGGCTACGCCATCGCCTCGAAAGCAATCGTCGCGAGCTTCGACAAGATCCGGCACCATTTCGGCGTCACGCGGCTAAGCCAAGAGGCGGCACTCGCCTCGCTCGGCGACCAGGCCTTCATCGCCGATGTCGCGCGCCAAGTGAGCGAAGGCCGACGCGATTACGCCGCGCTGGCCGAAAGCCTCGGTCTACGGGCGCTGCCCTCGGCGACGAATTTCGTTGCCATCGATATGGGGAATGGCGACCGCGCCCGCGCGACCTTGGCGAAGCTGCTCGAAAACGAAGGTGTCTTCCTGCGCATGCCGGGCATCGCGCCGCTCGATCACCTCATCCGCGTCACGGTTGGGACGCCGCCTGAACGCCAGGGTTTTGCGGCGGCGCTGAAGCGGGTGGTGGCGGCGCTTCCGGCGCGATAGGCGCGACGCTGAACGCGCTCAGGAACTCGCCCAGAAATCTTTCCATCCCTTCCGGATTGTCGCGCGGCGACGGCGTATCGCCCGGCGTGTAGCCGAGCGCGGCGAAAGGCTGCACCAGTTCTGCATCGCGCGAGAGGACATAGACCGGCACGGTCCAGGGCTGGCCGGCGACGCGCGTGACCTCGGGCGGCTGATGATCGCCGAGGATGATCACCAGCGCGTCCCGATCGAGACCTTTGAGCCAGGCGCCGAGCGTTTTGAGATCGTAGGCGATGCTGTCGAGATAAGGCTGGTCGAGATTGTTCCAATCGGGCGGCGCGTAGACGCGTGCCCAAACGTCGTCCGGCTCGTTGTTGTAGGGGCCGACATCGCTCCAATCGGTGAGATAGGGCGGCACCGGCGCGAAAGGCGTGTGGCTCGATACCAGCACGATCTGCGCGAAGAGCGGCGCATGTCCCGGCGTCAGCTCACGCGCCGCGAATTGCTTCAGCGTGAATTGATCGGGGATGTTGAACCAGCCGAAGGGCGGACCGGCATAGCCGAGATCGGCATCGAAATAATGCGTATCGAAGCCCCAGAACGCCGCTTCGGGATCGGGCTTCTTGATGCCGGGCATTACTTCGACCGTGCGATAGCCGGCGGCAGCGAGATAGCGCGGCAAGGTCAGGCGATGGCTGTTGAGCAAAAGCTCGTTCGCGAGTTGATCGAGCTTGATCCCGCTCGCCAGCGTGCCATGCGCCAGCCACGAGCCGCCGCCGAACACCGGCGAGACGACGCGGCTCGACAGCAGCGTGTAGCCGGCGCCTTCGACGGTGTTCGCGAAATCCGTCAGCGCCGGATCGAGCACGTGGCGATAGGCGGGATCGTCGAGCCCCACCGTGCCGTAGCTCTCGATGAAGATGAGATAGACGTCCTTGCCTTTGAGGCCGGGCAGCTTGCCGGCCGGCGGCTGCGGCGCGTTGAGAGCGGCAGCGTAACGCGTATCGAAACTATGCAGCACCGTGAAAGCACGCCAGGCGGCGACGGTTTGCTCGCTCACGGCGGTCGCCGCGGCCGTGTCGATCGGCTGCACGAAGGGCAAAGCGATCAGCGCGAGACCAATGAGCCCGGCGCCGAGCGAGGCAACCGCGGTCAGCGGCCGCGCCATGGCGCGCTCGATGGCGGCGAGAGCGCGCTCGGTGAGCCAGAGCAGCAGCATGAGGCCGAGCGCCGCCGCGATCACCACCAGGATGCCGCGCCAGCCTGCCGCGTCGACATAGAGCGCGAGCAGATTCGGCACGTGGCGGAAATCGAAATAGAGATCGAGCGAGCGATCGAGAATCTGCTCCACTCCCGCCGATACAAGCTGCAGTAAGGCGAGAAGCACGATCACGACCGTCAGCAGCCAGCGCAGCCAGGGCCTCAGCGTCCAGCGCATCTGCCCGGTAAAACCGAGCAGCAGCAACACCCCTAGCAACACGACCGGCGGCCGCGGATCGATGCCAAGCCCGTGCTCGCTATAGAGCGGCAGGAAGAGCGCCCAGATCAGCGCACCGCCGAGAAAGAAGCCGAGCAACCCGGCGCGCGCGCGACGATTCATGATGCCGCCGCAAAGAGCGCGGCAAGACGCTCGTACTCGGCGATCTCGTTATAAGCTTGCGCCGCGATGCGCACCCACAGCGCGCCTTCGAGCACGACCACCGCGGCGCCGATCTTGTGCCGCTCGGCAAGCTCGCGCATCAGCGCATTGGCGCGCGCGCCCGTCGCTTCGCCGCCGAGCGGCAGCCGCACCGTCGCCATCGCCGCGAAGTGATCGCTCGGCCCCGTCAACTCTGTGCGCCACTGTGCCGCCAGCATGCTTGCCGCCTCGCGCACCAGCGCACTATTGCGCGCCATCAGCGCCACGCCGCCGAGCGATTCATGGAAGTCGATCGCCGCCGGCGTCGCCAAAGCAGCCGTCACGTCGCGTGTGCCGGTCCATTCGAATTCGGCGCGGAACCCTTCGCCATACCCATGCGAGATTGCGAGTGGGCGCGTTGCCGGCTGGTGCGCCTTGCTGACCCACAGAAAGCCGCAACTCCGCGGTGCGAAATACCATTTATGCAGATTGCCTACATACCAATCGGCGCCGAGCGCCGCGATATCGAGGGGGATCTGCCCCGGCGCATGCGCGCCGTCGATCATCACCCGTGCCCCCGCCTCATGCGCGAGCCGCGTCAGCTCGTCCGCCGGCAGCAGCAGCGCGCTGTGCGAGGCGATGTGATCGAAGATCGCCAGCTTCGTGCGGATAGTGAGCTTTGCCGCGACAGCACGCAGCAGCGCGGCTTTGTCCGGCAGCGGCAGCGGAATCTTGGCTTCGACCACGCGCGCGCCGCAACGCGAGGCCGCGTAATAGGCCGCCTTGCGGATCGCCGGATAAGAGAGGCCGGTAATCAATATCTCGTCACCCGGCTCGAAATCGAGCGAGCGGAGTACGGCGTTGAGGCCGGTGGTCGCGTTCTCGACGAACACCACATCCTCGGCTGCGGCGCCGATCGCCTTCGCTACGGGCACCGTGGCGGTGCGAAGCGCGTCTTCGACCTCATACGTCAGGAAATGCGTCGGATTGCGCTCGATCCGGGCCCGCCAGCGATCCTGTTCGGCGAACACCGCCGCGGGCGTCACGCCAAAGCCACCATGGTTGAGATAGGCAAAAGCGGGATCGAGGCACCACGCCCCGCGCGCCGCGGCGCCCCAAGCAGGAAAAACACTCATGCCCGGCATTCTCCAAGGGCGTCGCTCCCGCTTCAAGTGAGCCGCAGCCATGCCTATGTGACTATAGGAAGCAGTTTTTTGATGAACGGGAGTTCAGAAAATGACCGTCGCGTCCCTGCTAGGCGGCAAAGGCCACCACGTCACGACCATCCGCACCACCGATAAAGTCTCCACCGCTATCGAGAAGCTCAATGAGGAGCGGATCGGCGCGCTGGTCGTGGTCGACCGCTGGGGCAAGCTGGCCGGCATGTTTTCCGAGCGGGACGTGGTGCGCGGCATCGCCCAGGATGGTGCCGCGGCACTCGATTTCGAGGTCCATGAGCTGATGACGCCCGACGTCACCACCTGCGCGCCCGAGGACCAGATCGATAAGGCAATGGCTATCATGACGGCGCATCGCATCCGCCATTTACCGGTGATGGCCCAAGGCAAGGTCCTCGGCCTCGTGAGCATCGGCGATCTCGTCAAATATCGCCTCGACGAGAAGGAAGTCGAGGCGAACGTCCTCCTCGACATCGCCCGCGCGCATCACTGATAGAACTTCCGGCCGTTAGAACTTCCCCTGACGCCGCATAGCCGCTAGACGCAGCGGCAATGCGCGTCGACGACTTCGATTTCGACCTGCCGCGCGAGCTCATCGCCGAACATCCGATCGAGCCGCGCGACGCCGCTCGCCTGCTATTGGTAAGCGATAGCATCGCCGACCGGCATATCGGCGATCTGCCGCAGTTGCTGCGCGCCGGCGATGTGCTGGTGGCGAACGACACGCGCGTCATTCCGGCACGCCTCACCGGCACGCGCGGCGCCGCAACGATCGAGGTGACGCTGCATCTCGATCGCGGTGGCGGCGAGTGGCGCGCTTTCGTCAAAGGCGCGCGGCGGGTCAAAGCCGGCGATATGATCCGTTTCGCCGATGATTTTTCCGCCGAAGTCATCGAGAAATCGGTCGAAGGCGATGTCGCGCTGCGCTTTTCCTGCGAGGGCGCGGCCCTCAAATCGCAGCTCGAGCGCCATGGCCGCATGCCGCTGCCGCCTTATATCCATCGCAGTCGCGCGGGCGATCCGCGCGACCGCCACGACTATCAGACGATGTTCGCGACGAAAGACGGCGCGGTCGCCGCGCCGACGGCCGGGCTGCATTTCACCCCGCCGCTGCTCGCCGCGCTGAAGGATGCCGGCCTCGGTCTCGAGACCGTGACCTTGCATGTCGGCGCCGGTACTTTCCTGCCGGTGAAAGTCGAAGACACCGCCGATCACCGCATGCACGCCGAATACGGCATGATCGACGCCGCGACCGCCGCACGACTCAACGCCGCGCGTGCCAAAGGCGGCCGCATCGTTTCGATCGGCACGACCAGCCTGCGTGTCCTCGAAAGCGCCGCCGATGAGAGCGGCGAGATCAGGCCCTTCGCCGCCGAGACGACGCTCTTCATCACGCCCGGCTATCGCTTCCGCGCCATCGATGTGCTGCTGACCAATTTCCATTTGCCCCGCTCGACGCTCTTCATGCTGGTCAGCGCCTTTGCCGGGCTCGAGCGTATGAAAGCGGCCTATGCGCATGCCACTACCGCGCACTATCGCTTCTTTTCCTACGGTGATGCTTGTCTGCTCTTCCCGGCAGGCGCGCGATGATCGGCTTTACGCTTCTCGGCACGGACGGCGCGGCGCGGCGCGGCCGCGTCACGACCGCGCATGGCACGATCGAGACGCCGGCCTTCATGCCCGTCGGCACCGCCGCGACGGTCAAAGCCATGCGGCCCGAGGATGTCGCCGCGACCGGCGCGGAGATCATCCTCGGCAACACCTATCATTTGATGCTGCGGCCGGGCGCCGAGCGCATCGCCGCGCTCGGCGGTCTCCACCGCTTCATGAATTGGCCGCGCGCGATCCTCACCGATAGCGGCGGTTACCAGGTGATGTCGTTGAGCGAGCTGCGGCAGATCGGCGAGCAAGGCGTCACCTTCCGCTCGCATCTCGACGGCATGAAAATGGAGCTGACGCCCGAGCGCTCGATCGAGATCCAGCACCTGCTCGGCGCCGATATCACCATGGCTTTCGATGAATGCACGCCTTTCCCCGCGACCGAGGAACAGGCACGGCAATCGATGGAGCTGTCGATGCGCTGGGCGGCACGCTCCAAAGCGGCCTTCATCGATCGCGATGGCGCCGGACTTTT